>MKWU01000097.1_pt1 | contig 153957 bp, 120 predicted proteins | sample 809101 | NCBI WGS metagenome assembly MKWU01 (sample SAMN05860141, study PRJNA318959) | sponge metagenome | host: Aplysina aerophoba | place: Slovenia: Piran, Adriatic Sea, Gulf of Piran | collected 2013-05-07 | reverse complement strand
AGACTCTGGTCGCCGTCTACGACGAGCCCCGCGTTGCTCCAGCCCCAGCCGCCATCCGGCTGGATCCACGCGTAGCATGCCGTCCCAACATCGTGGAGACCGTAACTGAAAGGTCGAATCCCCAGCGCCATGCCTCTTCTCGCCTCCTGTGATCGCTCTGCGAAGCTCCGGAATCGAGCTGCCCCAGCGACGGTGCCGCCCAGGGAGTCCGACTGTCCTTCCCACTTCGCCCCTCGGCTGCCTCCATCCGCATCCACTCAACTTCGGGCGACTCGGGCCAGGCAGCCCCAGTCATCTGCAAGACTCCTCAGGGTGACCGTCCAGAGGGCCGGATGCAATACCGCCGATCCGAAGGCCGAGCGCGTTGACCTGCCCGAAAACGGGACCACCTCCCTCGGGTTCGGAGTGCCGTCCGCCGAGCAGAGACCGTGGAGTTCGACGCGGACGATCTCGTGTCCCCGTGAGCCGCCATGCCTGTCGCCTCACCTGTGAACTTCGCGCTGCGGTCACAGATCCCCCTCCGCAATCGCGCCCGTGGCCGGGCGCCTCGGGCCCAACCGTGTCTCCTGCGCAGACAGCGGGAGCGTTCAAGGTCAGCGTGAACACCTCGCTGGTTGGCTCGATTGTCCCCACGGCGGAACTGATGCCCGTGCCTCCCGACAGGGGCGCTGGCGGGGATTCTCTCGGCGACGAGGCGACGGGCGGGCCGCGTCGTGGCCCCGGCGGCCGGACTATGGCTCGTGAACGGCCTCCAAGGGCTCTTCCGCCCCAGACACCTCAAGGCTTCGGTCCACCCGGCTGCAGAGGAGCCGCGACGGTTTGAAGACCGGCACGTCGCGGGCAGGGACCTCGACCGCCTCTCCCGTCCTGGGGTTGCGGGCCTTGCGGGCCCTGCGGGGCCGCACCTTGAAGGTGCCGAAGCCCCGCAGCTCAATACGGTTGCCGCGCGCGAGCGCGTCCTTGACGGAATCGAGGAAGGCGTCGACCACCAGCCCGCACTCCCTCTTGGTGACTTGCGGTCCGACCGCATCGGCGACCTGCTCAACGAGGTCGGCTTTGGTCATCCTCTTCTCCTCGCGCGATATGTGGCCAAGTCCTGCCGCTTCACTATGATAACCTTACAGGGCGATCCCCGGCGTCCGTTCCGCACCGACCGCGCCGTGCTGAAGGCCGTACCCCGATGTGGCGTTGGCCGCAGCAGACGCCTTCAGGCTCGGGACGCGGCCGTCCCCGGTGTCAAATGGCCTTCCCGCACGGGATTGCTGGACCGGAGCGACCCGCCGGGGGAGGGTGGCATGGGTGTCCCATGCTGACCTTCTCGATGGCACGCCAGGCATCGAAAGAGGTGGGTCGCTCCGGTCACGGCCACACCTTCCCGCGTGCGACGAACACCCCGGCGTCCGTGGCTCAACCGCCAAGCGGTCAAGGACTTGCGGCACCGGCGGGCTGTCCATTCCAAGAGCGATTCCGTGTCCAGTCGCCCCCAATGTCGGTTGGACACCCGCGCTACGGCCCCGTACCGCGCCGAATCCGCCCTCGGGATCGGCTTCGAAGAGCAGCTCGAAACACTGGTCAAGAAGCCCTCCAGATGCGACCTTCCGATGCGCAGATCGTGCAGTCCATCACGATGAGGAATCGAATGATGGCACGCACGAAACGAAGTCGGCGGAGCTACGGCGCCGGCGAATGGGGCCGGAACCGGGTGAGGATCTTCCCTGACCCGAAGACCGGCATTTTCCAGATCGAGTGGCGCGAGAACGGGCGCAGGCTCACGAGGTCGCTCAAACACCGCGACTGGGTGAGGGCGAAGGAGCAGGCGGACGAGTTCGCCGCCGGCTTCGTCGGCCCGGACCTGAACGGCACGGCGGAAGCCGAGCCCGAGCCGCTCACGCTGGAGACGCTGTTTGACATCTACGGTGAGGAAGTGACGCCCGCGAAGGGCAGGCACACCCGGCGGCATGACGGGGCCGCCATGGCGATGTTCCTCGAGTGCTTCGGCAGGGACCGGAAGCCGGGAACGCTCTCGCAGCGCGACTGGGACCGGTTCATCCGGCTGCGCCGGGCGGGCAAGGTCGGCCCAAGCGGCGAGCCCGTGTCCGACCGGACGGTCGAGCGGGACCTGAGGTTCCTGCTCGCGGTCCTCAACTGGGCCGGGCGTTCGAGGGACGAGGAGGGCAGGCTACTCCTCGAAGCGAATCCTCTGAGGGGTCTCAAGCCGCCCAAGGAGAAGAACCCAAGGCGGGTGCTGCTCAGCGCCGCGGAGTACGAGGCCCTGCTGGAAGCGTCGGCGGAGATGGACTGGCGCTTCCGCGTCGCGCTGGTCCTGGCGCACGAGACGGGGCACCGCATCGGCGCGATCCGCCAACTCCGGTGGGCGGACATCGACCTCGGAGCCGGAGTCATCCGGTGGCGCGGCGAACATGACAAGACGGGTTACGAGCACCGGACGCCGTTGACCGTCGAGGCGCTCGTCGTCCTCGATGAGGCACGGAGGCGGAACCCGGGCATCGGGGACAGTCCCCTGCTGCCTGCGCCGAAAAACCCCACGAAGTGCATGCACCGATGCCTGGTCGCCAAATGGTGGAAGAAGGCCGAGTCGCTCGCCGGACTGGAACCGAAGCGGGGGCGCGGCTGGCATTCGCTGAGGCGGAAGTTCGCTAGCGACCTCATGGACCAACCCCTCAAGGTGCTGTGCGAGCTGGGAGGCTGGAAGACGGCCCAGACGGTGCTTCAGTGTTACCAGCGCGCCGACGAGGACAAGCTCAGGAAGGCTCTCGCGGAGCGCGGGCGCATGGCCTCCTAACGCAATCAGCGGGAACAGAATAGCGGGAATCCGGCCAACGATTTCCGTAAGTTCATTGGTCGCATAAGATGTGGATTCGCGACCCCATGCCAAAATGGCAGACTTCCGGCCCATTTCACCGCAGCGGGCTGCCGGTCCGAGTACCGGGAGCACCGGGCGAATGTGCCCGACCCCGAAGTTATTCTATCTTACGTTCCATGCCGCATCGAGCCTTTCCGTCACTGCCCTTCGCGCTGTCCCGCCCGCTTCGCGCGTGCCTCTGCGTCGCCGTGCTGCTTTCCTGCGGCGACGAGCCGGCGGGGCCGCCGCCGGGGATGCCCGCCGCCCTGACGGTGTCCCCCGCCGACCTCACGCTGACCGCCATCGGCCAGACCCTGCAACTGCAGGCGGAGGTCGTCGACCACTACGGCGATCCGGTGTCCGGCCAGAGGGTGGCCTGGACGAGCGACCGGCCCGGGACGGTCATGGTCGATTTCGGCACCGGGGTGGTCACGGCGATCGCGGCGGGGACGGCCACGGTGACCGCCACCTCGAGCACGCTCAGCACACGGGTTCAGGTAACCGTGGCCCAGGAGCCGGGCGCGATCGAGAAGGTGGCCGGCGACCTCCAGGCGGGGTTCATCGGCGAGGCGCTCCCTCTGGCCGCCGTCGTGCGCGTGACGGATGCCAACGGCCATCCCGCCGGGCTGGTTCAGGTCCGGTTTGCCGTGACTTCGGGAGGCGGTTCCGTGGCCCCGGCGTCAGCCGTCACCAGCCCCGCCGGCCTCGCCCAGACCACCTGGACGCTGGGCACGGCCGCCCGGCATGCGCTGGCCGCCACCGCGGGGAGCGTCACCGAGGAGTTCCGGGCTACCGCGGAACGCCTGCCGCTGACCATAGAAACCGACTCGCTCGCCCGGGCGCGGCTCACGCTCCCGTACCTCACCCGTCTGCGCGCCCGCGGCGGTTCCACTCAGGGCTACGAGTGGAGCCTCGGCGCGGGAAGCAGCCTGCCCCCGGGGCTCCGGTTCGATTCCCGCGGGACCATCCGCGGCGTTCCCACGGACACGGGCACCGCCGTCGTGCAGGTGCGGCTCGCCGACTCGGAGGGCGGGGGAGCGGTTCGCGAGTTCACGTTGCGCGCCTGCGACGCTCCGCTGGGACTGGAACTGGGGGAGGTGCGGATTCTGGAAGAGGACGCGATCCGCGGATGCGGCTTCTACGTGCGCGCTCCCGAGGCGGGCGCGTACTACCGGGTCACGCTGGCGGGAGCCGACGGCGGGAGCACCGCCATCATGCCGGTGGCGCTGCACGCCGAAACCGATACCGCGGGTGAGGGGGCCGCAGCCGCCACCGCGCCGCGGCCCGTCGTGCACCGGGCCTCCGCCGCGCGAGCGTTCCGCCAGACCATCCCGGCGCGTGAAATGCAGGCGATCCAGGAAGTCGAGCGCGCCAACGCGGCCCTCCACCAGGAGATTCGGCAGCAGGAAGATGAGCTGTTCTCGCGCCTCGCGATGGAGGGACGGCTGGAGGTTCTGCCCGACCGCTCCTTCGAGGTACGGGGAGCCATGGCCGCGGATGCGGGGCCGAGTCCGCCGACGCGCATGTTCCGTCTGTACAACCCCACCGCCGAACCAGGGGAACGCTGCAACGCCTACGCCACCCTGAGCGCCCGCCTGGTCACGGAGAACGACCACATTGCCGTCTACGAAGACGCAGAAGCAGCGACGGGGATATCCAGGGCCAACGCCGACCGGATCCTCGCCTTCTACGAGGACTACGGGGCCTCCGTAATCGAGCGCTACTTCGGCGGGACGAGCGACGTGAACGGCGATGGCCGGGTCGTCGTGGTGGTGGACCCGGCGCTCAACGGCATCAAGGCGTTCGTCTGGGGAGGCGACCATACCCTGCCCCGCGAAACGTGCGCCTCCTCAAACGAAATGGAGCTGGTGCGCATGAGCGCCGGCGCGTTCGCGCAACTCGACAGCGAGCGCTACTGGGCCTTCGGCGGGCTCGTCCACGAAGTCAAGCACGTCAGCTCGCTGTACAAGCGGGTGCGGCATTCTCTGGGCGTAGCGGGCGAGATCTCGCCCGACTTTCATCCGACCTGGATCGAGGAGGGCACGGCCGAGATCGCCAAGGAAATGAGTTCGCGCCTCGCGTGGCAGGCTGCGGGGGGACCGGCAGTCCACGAACGGGTGACCGGCGAGATGCTGCAGGCGGGGATCAGCGGATCGTATCCGGAAGTGTACGGGATCGTGAACCTGATCGGCCGCACCGCATCCGCCTTTGCCTGGTTCACCGAACGTCCCAACGCGGTCACGTTCAGACCCAGGGACCGGGGCAACGTGTACGGGAGCGGCTGGCATTATCATCGCTTCCTGCGCGACTGGTTCGGCACGGCCGGCACGTCGCCCGCAGGGGACGAGGCGTTCGTTACCGTGCTGAACGACTCGCTCACCGCCCCGGGTCTGTCGGGCATCGAGCGCGTCAGCGGTCTGACCTTCGACGATCTGCTGACCCGGCACGCGGTGGCCATGTCGGTGGCGGGGGCCGAGGACAGCCTGCTGGAAGGCGTACCGCGCTTCTCGTCCTATGACTTTCCGGAAGTCGGAGAGTTCGCCCCCTCTCTGAACGCCCCCGGGCACTACCCGTGGCCAGTGACCCGAACCGGGTCATCCGACGATACGGCGGTCCTCTGGGCGGACCTGGCGGTGAACCGCCCATTCCGCGGCGAACTGACCGGAAGCGGCGTGCGCTTCCACGACTTCCGCGCGACGGAGAGAGGCGCGAGCACGACATTCCTCGTTGAGCTCGGGGCGGAGGATTTCGAAGTACGCGTGATCGTGGCGCGGATCCCGGATCCGGCGCGCTGAGGAGCGCCGCCTGAAGGTCCCCGTCCGGAGATCCCCGGCCGACGCGCCCCTACCGCCGGCCCGCCGGCACCATCCGGACGATCCTGGTGGGCGGGCCATCGATGTCGCGGGTGGTGCCGTCGATCGCCAGGTAGATCAGTCCATCGGGGGCCTGGCGAACGTCGCGGATGCGGCCGATGTCCTGAAGCAGCGTTTCCTCGCGGGCGACCCGCCGCTCGTCGAGGCGCAGCCGGACCAGGCGCTGGCCGCGCAGTCCTCCAACCAGCGCATCCCCGTGCCAACCGGGGAACGCTTCCCCCGTGTAGAAGAGCATCCCCGATATGCCGATCGAGGGAACCCAGACGTGGGCCGGCGCCTGCATTTCCTCATGCTGCGTGCCCGCGTGGATTCGGAGGCCGGTTCGGTAGTGGACGCCGTAGCCGACAACGGGCCAGCCGTAGTTGCGGCCGGGCTCGATCAGGTTGAGCTCGTCTCCGCCCTGCGGGCCGTGCTCGTTCTGCCACAGGTCGCCGGTCCCCGGGTCGGTGGCCATCCCCTGGGCGTTGCGGTGGCCGTAGGTCCATATCTCCGGCTGCGCGCCCCGCACGTCCACGAACGGGTTGTCGGCGGGGACGCGGCCGTCGTCATGAATCCGGATTGTGGTTCCGTTGTGATTTGAGAGGTCCTGGGCGGGGTGCGCCGTCAGGTCGCCCACGGAAGGCCACTGCCGATCTCCCAGCGTCATGAAGAGGTACCCGTCGTCATCGAACGCGAGCCGCCCTCCCCACATCGAACTGCGATCGGTTCCGTTCCCCGGCGCATCCGCGTGAAACAACTCCTCGACCTCCGTCAGCCTGTCGCCGGCGAATCGGCCGCGCGCGATCGCGATGTTCCCCAGCGAATCGGGCCCGGGCCGGGTGTAGCTGAGGTAGAGAAGACGGTTCGCGGCGAAGTCCGGATGAAGGACGACATCGCGCAGGCCGGCCTGCTCGAATCCGTCCATGGATCGCGCCCCGCGTCCAAGGGCCCGTATCTCGGGCAGTCCGTCCACGGAATCGGGCAGCAGTTCTCCGTTTCGGATGATGCGGAGTCGGCCCGGACGCTCCGTTACCAGCAGATCGCCCTCCGGCGTGAAGGCCATGGCAAAGGGGCGGACCAGGCCATCGGCGACCTCCTCGACACGGAAGTCGTGGAGGGCGGTCTGCACGATGGCTTGGTCGGCGGTGGACGGCGCTTCCGGGGCCGGCGCGCAGGCGGCCAGCACCCCCAGCAGTCCGTAAGCAAATCCGCGCAAGCACCGAGAGCGGCGAGGCGCGGAGCCGCGAGGAGTTCGTCCACGGGCTGCCGGGAGGATGACGGGCGTGCAAGGGCGAACCCGTCGGTCGGAATCGTTTCTCATGGAATGTACGATTGGTGGAGATGAACGATGGGTGGGATGAACAACGCCGCGCGGGATGAACGATTGGTGGCATGAACGATTGGTAGGATGAACGACGCGCGTGGGATGAACCATTCGCGGGTGCGACGCGTGGGATGAACGACTCGCGCCGGCATGGGACCCTCGCGAGGTTGTCCGGGCAGGCGCGTTCAATCCTACTTCCACGATCCCGGCCGGGACAGGAGGAAACGGAGCTGATGGCAGGGTTGGGCGAGAGCTGGCGCTCGGACGCGGACGCGCTGCGCGACCTGGGATTCCGGCACATCCTCTTCCTGTGCGTGGCCAACTCGGCACGCAGTCAGCTGGCCGAGGGGATCGCCCGCCATCTCGCGCCCGCCGGCGTCAGGGTCTCTTCCGCGGGCTCTGAGCCGTCGTCGGTGCGCCCGCACGCGGTGGCGGTCCTGGCCGAGGTCGGGATCGACATCTCGGGGCATCACTCCAAGGGGGTGGACGACGTAGTCCGCCCGGTGGACGCCGTGGTCACGCTGTGCGCGGAGGAGGTGTGCCCGGTCTGGCTCGGGGACGCGCACCGGGTGCACTGGGGGCTGCCCGACCCGGCCGCGGTTCGGGGACGTCCCGGGGCGCGACTGGACGCTTTTCGGGCGGTGCGGGACGAGCTGCGGCGCCGGCTGGCGGTGGTGTTCGCGCGGTAGACGGGCCTCGGCCCCCCGGGGGCTTCGGGCGACCAGGGTGCGGAGCCCGGATCAGGCCTCGGCGGCTCCCCGGTTGAGCACCATCGCGATCACCGCGCCACCGACCCCGTAGACGACCAGTGAGACCACGGTATCGCCGAGGAGGGTCGCGATCGTGTGCATGCCTACCATCGTCCCGTACATCATCAGGCCGTAGGCAAGACCCATCACGGCCCCGATGATCGCCCCGGCCTGAAAGCCCTCCTTCGCATTTGCGACGCCCTTCCAAGCCAGGATGATGGCGAGGAACGCCGCGGAAAGGAACTGACCCAGGGTCACCGCCCACATGATGGGCTCGGGATTGATCGCGTCGTTCGCGAAGAAGTCCGCCAGCAGCACGGCGTAGATAAGGTAGCCCAGCACGAACAGGGTGACGCCGCCCGCGATCGTGGCCATGAGGAAGTTCTTGTTCATGGATGCCTCCGGGGTGAGGGTGGGGCGTGCACTTCGCAAGATGGCAAGATGCGGGGCCTGCTCCCGGGCGTGTAACCTTGGCTTCCGAGGGCGGGACATCTCGTGGCTCGATGTACGCGGGGCGTCACGAACCGGACAGGATCACGCGCGCGTCGGCCGGAACGGCGCGGTCGCCGTACGCGAAGAGTGGGTTGACCTCGACTTCGGCGACGTCGCTCCAGGTCGAGAGGCAGCGCGCCACAGCCTCGGCTGCCTGGACGATTCCGGCGACGGAGACGGGAGGATGGCCCCGGCTTCCGGTGAGCAGAGGACTGGCGCGCAGTTCCCCGATCATCATCTTCACGTCCCGCGGCCGCACGGGAAGCACCCGATGGGTGACATCGCGCAGCACCTCCACCCGGGTGCCGCCACTGCCGACGGTGAGCATGGGGCCGAGCTGGGGATCGCGGTATGCGCCGACGAGCACTTCGCCCATGGGTGCGGGCAGCATCGGGGTGACCAGTACGGACCAGGTTTCCGAGGGGATGTTCCCGGCGCGGGCGTAGGCATGCGCGTTTGAGACGATGGCCGCGAAGGCGCGGGCGGCGGCGGCGCCGTCCGCCACGTCGAGCACCACCCCGCCGGCGTCCGACTTGTGGGTGATCCGGCGGGAGAGGAGCTTGACCGCCACCGGACACGCGAAGCGCTCCGCCGCCCGGGCGGCCGCTTCTCCCGAGTCGGCGACCTCGGCGGCGGGGAAGGCCAGCCCCGCCGCCTCCAGCAGGGCGCGGGCCTCCACTTCGGTCAGCGTGATCCGCCCTTCCTCGCGGGCCGCGCGGATCGCGGGGTGGGGTGGAGGGACGGGCGTGTTCGCGCCGGGCGGCGGGAGGGTGGCAGCCGGGTCGGACGCCGGTGGGCGGGTCGCCGAGGCGGTCCGCGACGGGCCGGCCTGCAGGTCGGACGCAGGAGGAAGCTCGTCGGGGTTCCAGCGGGATGCGCGCCCCCGTCGCGACCGGCGCTCGAGTTCGATCGTGGCGCGGCACGCCGCTTCCAGCGACTCGATCACGGGGATGCCGGCATCGACGAAGGCCTTCAGGGGCGGGCTGTCGTGGGTGGTGTACATGGAGTGCACAACCATGGCCTTCCCGAGGGCGCGCATCCTGGCCGCCATCGCCCGGGCGGCTTCGGTCTCGGGAGCGGTCAGGCGGTCGGAGAAGCGGATGCCGTAGCCTCCGAAGAGCCCCACCACCAGGACGATCCCGACAGCCGGGTCGGGGGCGAGCACGTCCAGCGCGCGCGCGAAGGCACCCGGGTCGGTGTCCGCCGCCCCCGCCACGTCCACAGGGTTGGCGACCGCGGCGGCCGGGCCCAGCACCTCCCTCAGCCGGTCCCGGGTCTCGCGCGCAAGGGTCGCCAGCCGCGCCCCCGACTCGGTGATCGCGTCCACCGCCAGGGTGTTCTGCCCGCCGCCGTCCGAGAGGATCGCGATCCCGCTGCCAGCAGGCGCGGCGGGCTGCGACGCCAGCGCATGCGCGACCGCGACCAGCTGGTCGGTATGGCGCACCTCGGTCACCCCGGCCTGCGCCAGCCCCGCCCGCAGGCGGTCGTACGGACCCGCGACCGCCCCGGTGTGCGACAGGGCCGCCCGGGCCCCCACCGCCGTCCGCCCCCACGGGCTTGCGGGGCGTGACCCGCGCGGCGGCCCGCAGGAACGCGCGCGCGTCCGTGAAGCCCTCCACATGCGCGATCACCGCCCTCGTGTGCTCGTCTTCACCCAGGTACTCGAGCACCTCACCGAACCCGACGTCCACCTGGTTGCCGAGCCCGCAGCACACGGAAACCCCCTCCCGCGTGCGCGCGCCGATCTCGTTCATGAGCCCGAGCGCGATGTTGCCCGACTGCACCAGCAGCGCGATGCCCCCGGCCCGCACATCGCGCACGCCGATCAGATTCACGCCCTGGTGCAGGTTCATCATCCCGGAGGTGTTCGGGCCGATCACGCGGACGCCGTGCGCGCGCGCCGCCTCGCCCAGGCGGGCCTCCAGCTCCGTCCCCCGGCTCCCCGACTCGCCGAACCCCACCGCGAGCACCACCACCCCGCCCACGCCCCGCTCCCCGCAGGCGCGCACGAGCGCGGGCGCCATCCCGGCGGGAGTGCACAGGACGGCCAGATCGACACCGGCCGGCAGCGCCTCCACGGATGTGAGCAGGACGTGTCCCAGGAGACGTCCTCCGCGCGGGTTCACGGCGTAGACCGGGCCCGGGTAGCCCGACCTCGCCAGCCCGCGCAGGATCTGGTAGCCCCTCTTCGTGGGATTGGCGCTGGCGCCCACCACAGCGATCGAAGCGGGCTCGAAGATGCGCCGAAGGGTCATTTCACAGTCGGCCGGCCAGCGACTAACGTCCCCGGTAGTTCGGAGCCCGCCCTTCCCGGAACGCCGCCACGCCCTCCGCCCAGTCATCCGTTCGGAAGATCTCCTCCAGCGCCGCCCGCTCCCGCTCCAGCGCCTGCTCGCGCGACAGGTTGCCGGCCGGCCCGATGAGCCGTTTAGCCTCCGCCAGCGGAATGGGAGCACGACGCGCCAGGCGGGCCGCCAGCTCGCGCGCCGCGGGCAGCACCTCGTCCGCCGGCAGTGCGCGGTTGACCAACCCCATGCGGGCGGCTTCCGCTCCCGGGAAGAAGTCGCCCAGGTACACGAGCTCGCGGGCCTTGAGCACTCCGACCCGCTCGGCCAGCGTGTAGACCACGCCTCCTCCCAGGAACGTGCCGAGCGCGATCTCGGGCAGCCGGAGTTTCGCTTCCTCCGCGACGATGGCGAAATCCGCCGACAGCGCCAGTTCGAGCCCCGCCCCGATGGCGTGCCCGTTCACCGCCGCCACCACCGGCGTACCCATCGTCTGCATCAGGTGGTTGGCGCGCTGGGCGGTTCGCACATAGCGCTCCCGTTCCTCCCCCGTCATCGGCTGCTCGGCGTGCGCCTTCAGGTCCGCGCCGGCACAGAACGCCCGCCCGCTCCCGGTCACGACGACGCAGCGGATTCCGCCGTCCGCCTCCGCAGCTTCCAGCTCCGCGACCAGCTTCGCATAGAGCGGCAGGTTCACCGCGTTCAGCCGATGCGGGCGATGGAGGGTGAGCGTAAGCAGCGCCGCATCGCGCGTTACGAGGACCTCGCGCCCCGCCCGCTCAGCCGTCATCGGGCGCGCCCGCCTCGAAAGCCGCCCCGCCGCGCACCAGCGCCCGCCCCGCCAGCGCCTTCGCAGCCTCGCCCTGCCGGATGGCGAAGACTCCGTTCACCAGCACGTGCACGGTCCCCTCCGAGTACTGGTGCGGATCCTCGTAGGTCGCCATGTCCCGAACTGCGTCGAGCTCGAGCACGGCGATGTCGGCGAAGTATCCCTCGCGCAAATACCCCCGTTCGGGCCATTCCAGGAAGTCGGCGGCCAGCCCGGTCATGGAGCGCACGGCATGAGGCAGGGTGATGAGGCCCTCGTCGAGCACCAGGTCGCGGATCTTCCTCGAGAACGACCCGAAGGCGCGGGGGTGGGTGATCGGCCGGGTCGGCCCCGGATCGCGCCCGTCGGTGCAGGTCATCATCCAGTCGAGCCGCGCCAGGTAGCGCACGTTCTCGATGTCGTAGAGGCCGAGGTTCATCACCGCCGCATTCCCCTCGCGCAGGATGTGGCGGGCCGCTGCGGAGGGCTCCATCCCCAGCTCGTCGGCCACCTCCTGGAGCGTCCTGCCGTTCAGTTCCGGACGCCGGTCGGCGAACAGCAGCCGGGCGGCCCCGCCGCGGATGGCGAGCATCTCGCGCGTCTGGCGGTCGATCACCTCGACCGTGTCGGGGTCGTCGAAGCGCCGGAGCATCGCCGTGTCGCCCCCCGCCACGAACCAGCTTGGGATGGTATAGGAGCGCAGGTTGGACTGGGTCGCGGTGTAGGAGTGATGCGCGCCGGCCACCTGCACCCCGCGCGCCCGCGCCGCCTCGATGAGCGCGGCCCCCTCGGGCGCCCGGCCGTAGTTATGGGCCCCCTGGGCGTTGAAATGGCTGAAGATGACCTTGGTGCCCGCCTCCTCGCCGATGCGGATGCCCTCCTCGATCGACTTGAGGTAGCCGAAGGGCGGGTAGGCCGCGCCGAGATCGCGGTCGTGAGTGTCGTAGATCGCCCCCGGGTACTCGGCGGCGACCCGGTTGAGCTCGATGACCTCCTCGGTCTCGGCATAGTTGCCCGGCAGGTAGAAGAGCCCGGAAGAGAGTCCCTGCGCGCCCTCCTCCATGCCCTTGCGCACCAGGGCGCGCATCTCGTCCAGCTCGGCTTCCGTGGGCGCGCGGTCCGCCATCCCCAGCACCTGCCGCCGCACCCAGTTGTGGCCCACGGACAGGAAGGCGTTCACCCCGATGCCGTCCTCGGTCCACCGGGCCAGCCGGTCCGCCACATGGGCCGAGCCGCCCCCGTCGAGCCCGAGCGCGACCGTCGTGATGCCCTGGTACAGGAAGGCGCGCGCGTCCCGCCCGTGGTCGGCGTCGAGCTCGGCGTGGGAGTGCATGTCGATGAAGCCTGGCGCGACCACCAGCCCGCGCGCGTCGACCGTGTCCCTCGCCGTGATCCCCGCGCCTTCCGCGTCTCCGACGAAGCGGATGCGGTCACCGGCCACCGCCAGGTCGGCCGCCGTCGCCTCGCTCCCGGATCCGTCGATCACCGAGCCGCCGAGTATGAGGATGTCGGCCGGCTCCCCGCCCGCCGTGCAGGCCGCAAGCGGGAGGACGAAGAGGGGTACGAACCGGAGCGCAGAGATCCAGGGGAGGGACCGGAGCGCAGAGATCCAGGGGACGGACCGGATGGTCGAGAGCGAAGGGCCGGACCCGACAGCGCGCACCGTCATCGGCATGTTCTCCGGAAGGGGAGTCCCGTTTCGCCGGTGTCCCGCCCGGGGTTGCCGGTTATGTTCCGCGAACTTGAGTTGCATGCGGGGCGGACGACCGGGACCGGGATCCGGCGGTTCGGTTGATATACGAGCGACCTAACGATTAGGCTAGGCCCTTCACGGGTCGGTCATACCCGATTCTTCACGGAGCGAGGCGGGTTTGGAATTCCTGGGGTTCAACTTCGGTTCCATCGACATCGGCGCGGCGTGGCGGGCCGCGCTCGCCTTCGCGGCTCCACGCTGGATGCCCACCGTCGCGACGATCGTCCTGGCTACGGTCGTTTACTTCATTGTCCGCTGGATTCTCGGCCGCGCGAAGAAGCGATGGGTGACGCGCACCGAGACCCGGCTCGACGACCACTTCGTCGAGTTCCTGCTGAGCGCCGGGCTGTTCTCGATCGTCGCGTGGGCCGCCTGGCGGATCATCCAGGTCTGGTCCATCCCCAACGCGACCGGGGACGCGCCGCTGGCCGCGAACTGGGTGCTCGCGATCTGGGTCGGGCTTCTGTTTCTTCCGCTCAGCCGCTTCATCGGCGACATCCTCGACGTGGTCGAGGAGCGGGTCATCGCCAAGGGTGAAACCACACTCGACGAGACGGCGTTTCCCCTCATCAACCGCACCGTCCGCTTCATCATCCTGGCGCTCGGAGCCGTGCTGGCCCTGGACCTGCTGGGGCTGAACATCGCCCCGCTGCTGGCCGGCGCCGGGGTCATGGGTCTGGCGCTCTCCCTGGCGGCCAAGGACACGCTGTCGAACCTGATCGCCGGCGTGCTGCTGATCATGGACCGGCCCTTCAAGGTCGGGGACCGCATCGAGCTCTGGAGCGCGCCCAACGAGACCGGCACCTGGGGCGACGTGATCGAGATCGGCCTGCGCGCCACCAAGATCCGCAACCCGGACAACCTGGTGATCGTCGTGCCCAACAGCCAGATCATGGTGCGCGACATCATCAACTACACGATGTCGGGCGAGGACATTCGCCTGCGCATCCCCTTCTCGGTGGCGTACGAGTCCGACATCGACCGCGCCAAGGTGCTGCTGATTGACGCCGCGAAGAAGGTGGAGGGGGTCAAGCTTTCGCCCGAGCCCCTCGTCATCGTGCGCGGCTTCGGGCCCTCCGACGTCCAGATCCAGCTGCGCGTCTGGATCCTGGAGGCCCGCAACCGCCGCCGGATTGCCGACGAGATCACGGGGAGGGCGGTCGCAGCCTTCGCCGACGCCGGTGTGGAAATCCCGTATCCGAAGCGGGAGCTGATCATCCACGGAGAATCGGGGCAGGGGCCGGCGTCACGGTCGGGGCAGGGGCCGGCGTCACGGCGGCTCCCGCGGCCGGGCTGATGTAATGGACAGAGCAAGTATCCGCGATGAGTTACCCAACACTACGAATCACTCGACATGCTGAGTATTCCGGTGCCGGGAAGTGAGTAAACGGAAGTGGAGGAGCATCTGATGAGACGTTCATGCACCGTAGCCCGGTTGGCCATCGCCTTGGTGGTCCTCGCGATCTTCTCGGTCGCCACGCCCGCAGCCGCCCAGGAGCGGCTCTCGCTCACGCACTACCTGGACATGGAGAGCGTGTCCGATCCGCGTATCTCCCCGGACGGGGAGCGCATCGTGTACACGCGCGGCTGGGTCGACAAGCAGGCCGACCGCCGCGAATCGTCGCTCTGGATCATGAACGCCGACGGCTCCCGCTCCCGGCACCTCATCGACGGCAGCGGGGCCCGCTGGTCGCCGGACGGCACGCGCATCCTCTTCAGCGCGCGCGGCGAGCCCAGCGGCTCCCAGCTCTTCGTCCGCTGGATGGACGACGAGGGCGCGGTCAGCCAGATCACGCGCCTGGAGAACGGGCCGTCGGGGCCGCGGTGGTCCCCCGACGGCGAGTGGATCGCCTTCACCAGCCGGGTGGCCGACCGGGCCGACTTCGCGGGCGTGCAGCTGCCGCGCCGACCGGAGGGCGCCCAGTGGGTGCGCGAGCCCAAGGTGGTGGAACGGGCCGGCTACAGGCGCGACCGGCAGGGATACGTCGACACCGGCTGGACCCACGTCTTCGTGGTTCCCGCCGAGGGGGGGACCGCGCGCCGGCTGACCGACGGCGACTGGAACCACTCCGGCATCCAGTGGAGCCCCGACGGCAGCGAGATCTACTTCACGTCATATCGGGAGGACGACTGGGACCGCCCGGAGCACTGGCAGGAGTCCGAGATCTACGCGGTCTCGGTGGCGAGCGGCGACATCCGGCGGCTGACCGACAGGCGGGGCCCCGACGGCGGCCCGGTTCCGTCACCCGACGGCTCGCTCATCGCCTATACCGGGATCGACGCCCACCGCGACACTTACCGCAACCAGAAGATCCATCTGATGAACCGGGACGGCTCCGGCTCGCGCGTCATCTCCGGGGACTACGACCGCCAGGCCGGAGGCATGATGTGGGCGAGCGACGGCAGCGGGCTCTACTTCAACGTGCGGCGCGACGGATACGCGCAGCTCCACTTCGTATCCGTGGGTGGCGGGGTGACGCAGCTCACCTCGGGCGAGCACCTGTTCGGCCTGTCGTCGTTCTCGGACGCCGGCGTGGGCGTGGGGGTGATCTCGGACGTCCATCAGCCCGGCGACGTCTACCGCTTCGACCTCGACAGCCCGAACGAAGCCCGACGCCTCACCGACGTGAACGCCGACGTGCTGGCGTACGTCGAACTGGGTGAAGTGGAGGAGATCTGGTACGACTCGGAGGACGGCTTCCGCATCCAGGGCTGGATCGTGAAGCCGCCGGACTTCGACCCGTCCCGCATCTACCCGATGATGCTCGTCATCCACGGCGGCCCGCACAGCATGTACAACGGCGGCTTCAACTTCGCCTTCCAGGAACACGCCGCCAACGACTACGTGGTGCTCTACACCAACCCGCGCGGCAGCACCGGCTACGGCACCGAGTTCGCCAACGCCATCAACCACGACTATCCCGGTGCCGACTTCCCGGACCTGATGGCCGGTGTCGACGAGATGCTCGGGCGCGGCTACGTCGACGAGGAAAACCTCTTCGTCTACGGCTGCTCGGGCGGCGGCATCCTCACCAGCTACATCGTGGGCAACACCGACCGCTTCACCGCCGCGTCCGCCAACTGTCCCATCGTCAACTGGATGTCGGCGATGGGCACCTCGGACGCCATCAGCTACACGCGCACCTTCGAGAAGCCCTTCTGGGAGGATCCGGCGGAGTGGATCGACCGCTCATCCATCTTCTACGTCGGCAACGTGACCACCCCGACCATGCTGCTGACCGGGGAGATGGACCTGCGTACCCCGATGGGCCAGACCGAGGAGTTCTACCAGGCGCTCCAGTACGAAGGCGTGCCCACCGTGATGATCCGCTTCCAGGAGGAGTGGCACGGCACCAGCTCGCGGCCCTCCAACTTCCTGCGCACCCAGCTATACCTGCGCAAGTGGTTCGAGAAGTGGGGGACCCACAAGACGCCGGTCACGCAGGACCGGTAGGAGGGACGAGGGCTACGGGCCCGAAGGCGCCGACGGCTCCTTCGTAGAGATCTGGATGACGCCGTTCTCGGCGCGTTCGCCGAACAAACCGGCTGCCGCCTCTCCCTTGATGACCTCGATACGCTCGATGTCGTCGGGGTTCAGGGAGTTGAGCGACGCGCTGCCCCCCTCGAGCTCGACGCCGTCGACGAAGATGAGCGGGGCACCGTCTCCGAGGTTGCCCGTGATTCGCACTGCTTCCGAGACCGGATTGCCGGAGCCGTCTGCGCTGGCCGCCGCTTCGGGGTTCGCAAGCGCGTCGAGAAGCGCATCGTCGATGGCGGTGGGCGCATCGGAATCGCAGGCGGTCACCGCCGCCAGGAGGGCCATACCGGCAAGCGTGAGCGCGCGCGGCGGGGTCCATTTCATCTTCGTTGCAGCCATGACCTCGGTCTCCGTTGGAGGGAATGTCTGGATTTGATGAGGGCGGGCGTGAACACCCAACGTCGGCGTTGCCTCACAGCGATGACGAGCCAAGAGGCCAACAATAGCCCCCCCTGACTCCGCTGGCGATGCCGGACCTCTGAATCGAGAAGGCAAGCATGGCCAGCCGTGCCGTTCACGCCGGATGGTTGGAAGACTAAGGGGCGAGCGATAGCTCCTTAGCGGTCAAGATAAAGGCGGGAGCTCCCAACTGGACGAAGTAGGCGATTTCAATCGGCTTGCGGGTGGCGCCGGCGTCGCCAGACGGCGGCACATCCTTCGCCGACGGCGCCTCAGGTTCAGTCGCCTCGCGCTCGATCGTAAAGATCTGGATAACGCCGTTCTCGGCGCGTTCGCCGAACAAACCGGCTGCGGCCTTTCCCTTGATGATCTCGATCCGGTCGATGTCGTCGGGGTTCAGGGAACTCAGTGGCGAGTACAGGACGCCGTCGCTGGTCCTGACCGAGTAGGTGCCGGCCTCGAGCGAGCCGTCCGAATCCGTCACGTCCACGCCGTCGATGAAGATCAGCGGCCTGAGCCGCTCGGCCTTGAGCTGCCGCTCGACCTCGAGCCGCTGGGCCAGGGCACGCGGCGTAAGGGAGCCGTCCGCGCTGGCGTCGGCCTCCGGGTTCGCCAGCACGTCGAGGAGCGCATCGTCGATGGCGGTGGGGGCGTTGGTATCACAGGCGATGACCACGGCCGCCAGGGTCAGACCGGCCAGCGTCACCGCGCGCAGCGGGCTCCACTTCATCTTCTTCGCTGCCATGACCTTCAGTCTCCGTTCGAGGGAATGTCTGGATTCGACGAGGGCGGGTGTGAGCACCCACCGCCGGTGCTGTCCCACCCCGATGGCGAGCAGCAGCTTGCCGTAGTCGTCCGCCGGGACTCCGGAGGCGATGACGCGCCGGTCGCAATCGATTTCCACCGCGCCGCGCAGGTTGCGGACCATCCACCAGACCGCCGGGCTCCAGGGGAAGAGCGTGGCGATCATCGCGCCGTAGAGGAGGGTCAGGTGGTCGTGTGCGCGGGCGTGCTCACGCTCATGCCGGATCGCGACGCTCCCGGCCCGCTCGCTCGCGCAGAACAGCCATTCGGGGATGACCACGGAGGGTCGTGCCACGCCGATCAGCGCCGGGCCGAAGCCCTCAGAGACGTAGACGTCTTCGCCGTCCACCGACCGCCGGGGCCATCGGCGGCGCGAGCGGACCATGAGGCCCAGGATCGCGCCGAAGACGGCAAGCGTGGCCAGGGACGCGGCGCCCCATCCAATCGCCGCCATGCGGTCGAGCATCTGGCCGGGGACCGACGCAACCGGATTCTGCACGGCTTCGATGACTTGTTCGACGGCGGGCGAGGCGTTCGCGGGAACCTCCGGAATCGCCGCCGGCGGCCTCGCGGAGAGCGGGATCACCACAGCCAGCGTGAGCGCGACCAGCCAGGGAAAGCGCCGCGGCCAGCCCATGGTCTCACACAGGCGCTCGCAGGCCCACCCGCCGGCCGCCAGCAGACCGCCGATCACCGCGGCATATGTCATCCAGATGATCATCGGTCTTCCTCCTTCTCCTGGGCACGGTCCAGGATCGAACGCATGCGCGCGATCTCCTCTTCGGTGAATTTCCGGTTCTCGACCAGCGTCGCGAGGAGCAGTTCCGCGGAACCCTGGAAGATCTTGTTCATGACGCGCCGCAGGGCGCTGCCGCCGGCGGCAGCGGACTCGACCAGGGGGAAGTAGCGGTGGGCCCGGCCCTCTTTCTCATGGCGAACCGCGTTCTTGCCCTCCAGGATCTGCAGCATCTTGAGGACGGTGGTATAGCCGACGTCCTCCCCGAGAACGTCCCGGACCTCCGCCACTGTCCCCGAGCCTTCGCGCCAGAGGACGCTCATGATGTCCAGTTCGCGGTGCGTGAATCGATTCGGTTCCCGCGCCGCTTCGGCTGACTCGCGCGAGCTTCGGTGCGATTCCTGCGCCTTGTCGTCCATTTAGAACCTTGCGAGACGTTGGATTGAACGAGTCATGCCTTGGGGCGCCAATTCTCCGGCGCCCCGCTTCACGAAGGTCTTCGTAGTCGGAAGTGTAGCGAGTGCTTCACCGGATGTCAACGAGGATCTTCGTAGATTGGATCGCTACGCATCCCGGACTCCGGCCTGTCAGCCGATCCCCGCGATCGTCGCCCGCCGGCGACCGGGCTCCGCTGCAGCCGACCCGAGGCGCACGACATCGGCGTCATCGGCGCCACACCCAGGCACGGCAACCTGACATGCCGACAACGCCTGCCTGAGATCCGCGACCAGATCGTCCGCCGACTCGATGCCGACGGAGACGCGCAGGAGGCCCTTGCCGATCCCCGCGACGGCCTGGGCGGCCTCGTCCATGGCGGCGTGGGTCATGCTGGCCGGGTGGCAGATGAGGCTTTCCACGCCACCCAGCGACTCCGCCAGCGTGAAGAGCCTGAGCCGTGACAGGAGCTTCTCCGCCGCGGGCCGCCCGCCCTCCAGCTCGAAGCTGAACAGGCTACCGTACCCGGACTGCTGGCGGTGGGCGAGTTCATGTCCGGGATGCGCGGGCAGCCCCGGGTAGTACACCTGGGCGACCGCGGGAGACTCCGCGAGTAGGTCGACGACCGCGCGGGTGTTCTCCTCGTGGATGCGGGTGCGGGCGAACAGCGTGCGCACGCCGCGCAGCGCCAGGTAGCTGTCGAAGGGGCTCTGGGCCGCGCCGGTGGCGTTGGTCCACCACGCGATCTCCTCGAACAGTTCGTCGCCGGCCGCGATTACCGCTCCGCCGACCACATCGCTGTGCCCGTTGATGAACTTGGTGGTGGAGTGAACCACAAGGTCGAAGCCGAAGTCGATGGGCCGCTGAAGGGCCGGTGAAAGGAAGGTGTTGTCGGCGACGGCGATCGCTCCGACGCGCCGGGCCGCGCGCGCCACCGCGGCCAGGTCGGTGATGCGGAGCAACGGGTTGCTGGGCGTCTCGACCCAGATCATGCGCGGCTCCTGCTCCAGCCCGGCCGAGAGCGAGGCCGGGTCGGTGAAGTCCACGAAGCGCACGCGCAGCCGCCCCTGGCGCTCGAGGCCCGCCAGCAGCCGGTGCGTGCCCCCGTAGCAGTCGTGCGGCGCCAGCACCAGGTCGTCGGCGCGAACCAGGTTGAGGGCGACGCCCACCGCGGACATCCCCGACGAAGTCGCGACGGCGCCCGCTCCGCCTTCCAGCTGCGCCAGCGCGTTGGTGAGGAGTTCGCGGGTGGGGTTGCCGGACCGGGTATAGTCGTATGCGGGAGGTTCATCCAGTCCCGGAAAGCGGAAGTTGCTGGACAGGTAGAGCGGGGGCATCACCGCGCCGTAGGCGGGGTCGGCGGCGAGCCCGGCCTGGACAGCTCTGGTGGCGGGGGCAGGGTGCGGGTTCGCTGCTTCGTCCAGCAGCCGGGTCGTCCTGTCCCCGCCCCCGTGATCCGTGTGGTGTCTCGTACAGTTCCCGTTCATTGCAGTCATACCTCCTGGCCGACGGAAAGCCCGAGGCTCTCCCGCAAAGCGGCCTTGTACTCGCGTGCGTGAAGGAGAAACGCGTCGTGGCCGCCGTCGGAGTGGAGCACCCGAAGGCGCGAGCGGGCCCCCGCCCGGCGGTGCATCTCCTCGACCAGCCAGAGCGGCACCGACCTGTCCTCTTCCCAGGCGATCAGCCAGGAGGGGACCGTCAGTTCCTCGGGCCGCAGGTCGCACAGATCGATCGAGGCGCACAGCGTCAGGTAGGTTCTCGCATCGAACCGCCCGGCGAACGCCCGTCCGCGCTTCCACAGGTAGCGGTCCACCGGGTGGACCGGCGTGCCGCTCGACAGGTCGGCCTCGAAGGCGAAGCGCGCGTCCAGCCCCGCGTCGGTCTTGTAGGTGGTGAAGGCCAGCGCCCTCGCCATGGCCACGCCGTCGGCCTCCCGGCCGTGGTCGCGTGCGAACTCGAGGATCGCGCGCTGTACGCTGCGCACTCCGGTCGCGAGAGGGTGGGGGCGGTGGGCGGCCGCAATGGCGACGACCCCTTCCGCACGCCGCGGATACCGGATGCCCAGGGCCAGCGCGGCGTTACCCCCGTAGGAGGCTCCCACGGCCCGATGGACCCCTTGTTCGCCGAGATGGTCCAGGACGGCCACCACCGCGTCCGCCTGGTCCCCCGGCGTGATGTGGAACTGCGTGCGGGACGCGTCGCGCCCTGCGGGCTCGATGGTGCCACCCGCGCCGATGAAGTCGATGCCCAGGATGCGCCACTCACGCGAGTCGATCGCGAGCCTGGGGCCGACGATCTTCCGCCACCAGCCCTCGGAGCGGTCTTCGGCGTTGACCGAGATGTGCCGATCGGCCGAGATCCCGCCCATCGCAACCAGCAACGGGGCGTCCGCCGGTCCCGAGACCTCGAAGGGAACCTTGAAGCGGGCGTTCAGCCCTGGCTCAAGCTCCGGCTTCCATCCGGGGCGCATGTAGACCGCTCCGCGGCGGGCGGGCGGCAGGGCGCGGGCGCGCGGGGGCTCGCGGTGGTCCGGAACGTTCCCGTTGCGGGCAGGCGGGTACGGAAGCGGATATCCTCGGGGAGGGGAGGTGGTCGGTTGCATCGTGGCTCTCCACAGGTTGGGCGCGATGCCAACCCCTGGAAGCGCCAGCCGGCGAACCGACCGAGGCACTCATCTCTCGGATTCCATCACGGGAACCCGCGGGAGTTGGCACCGCTGACCGTTCTCCAGAGAAAACGATCCGGTTGCCCCGGCGTCAAAGGGCCAGTCCCTCGGCCGGTCTCGATGAGTTGTGTGAGAATGTGATGCCCCGTCCGGGGCTGTCAAGGGTGCGAAAAAAGGGCGCTGGCCGATGGAGATGAGTTCGGGCTCATCTGCGCGCGGACTCGTCCACGGAGCGCATGCCGCTCAGCGGCGCGGATCCACCTCCGCGTACACCTCGACGTTCCCCGCGCGATCCCAGGAGAGCACCTGGTAGGGGCGCGCACCGATTCCTTCCATGCCCGGGGACCCGATCGGCATGCCCGGAACGGCGATGCCCACGACGTCGGGCCGCTCCTCCAGCAGCCGCTTGACGTGCTCCGCGGGGATGTGGCCCTCGACCACGTAGCCGTCGATCAGCGTCGTGTGGCAGGACGACATCCGGGGCGGCACGCCGGCGTCGATCTTGATCGGGATGATGTCGTTCAGGTTGCGCGCGTCCACCTCGAAACCGGCCTCCCGCATGTGATCGACCCACAGGGTGCAGCACCCGCAGCTGGGCGTCTTGTAGACGAGCGCCCTGGGCAGGGCCTCGGCGCCGGTGCGCGCGGGGGAAGCCGCCAGAGTCGCGGTTGCCTCGCCTGCAGCGCCGGCCGCCACGTCCCCGGATGCATGCAGGGCATGGGCGTCGTGCGACGCCGGCGCGCCATCCGACGCCTGGCCACCATCCGCGTCGCGCGCCTCCCCCGTGGCACAGGCGGCAACGAGGATCAGGAGGGGGAAGCTGAAGAGGGGGCGAAGCTGAGTCATGGGAGTCTCGGAATCAGAGAGCGGGGCAGAATCGATTCAGCGGAGCAGTTCCGCGCGTACCTCTTTCCAATCTAGCACGAGGTCGCTCGAATCGCCGGGCGGCCGCATCCAACCTCTCGGAAAGCTCGTCAGGTACACGCGCCGAAATACGATGCCTGGGCGTTCCTCCCGTGCGCTCGGAATTCACCCCTCGATGGCCAGGTTCACGATCTCGCGGAAGCGCGCTACCGGATCGCGGCCTCGCGGCGTCTGCGTGAACACCAGCACGATCAGGTTGGTCGACGGATCCACCCAGGCACCGGTGCCGTCGGACCCGGTGTGAGAGTACACGCCGTCGTCCGAAACCGACCATCCGTACCCGTAGTAGCGGGCCGGGCCCTCGGCACCGGGGTTGGTGCGGATCTTCGGCGATGTCATCGACTCCACGGTCTCCTCGGAGATGATCCGCTTCCCGTCGTAGACGCCGCGGTTCAGAAACATCTGACAGAAGACGACATAGTCGTCAGCGGTCGAGATCATCCCTCCCGAGGCCCGCACGAACGGGACCTGGGGCGGATCGCCGGGGGTCCATCCGGGCATCCAGCCGCCCTCGCCGTCGCGCTCATAGTAGACGACGCCCATTCGGTCCAGCTTGCCGTCCATCCTCTCGTCGATCTCGTGATGGTAGCTGTCGACCATGCCGAGCGGCGTGTAGATCTCCTGGTCGAGGTACTCCTCCAGCGGCATCCCCGACGCGATCTCCACCAGCGCGCCCAGGGTGTTGTAGCCCGGATTGTTGTAGCTGTAGGTGGTGCCGGGGATGGCCTCCGCACCGACGGCGCCGAAACGGGCGGCTTCCAGTTGGAGTGTCGGCGCGTCCGGATGCTCGGCGGACGGCTCCATGTAGGGCTGCAGGAAGAGCGTCGGGATGCGGAGCCCGCTGGCGTGCGACAGCAGATGGCCGATGTTGATGAAGCCGGCGCGATAGTTGTCCCAGGACGGCAGGTGTTCGCGCACCAGGTCGTCGTAGGCCAGCCTCCCGTCCTCCACCAGCATCGCGATGGCCGTGGCCACCGGCGGCTTGGTGTTGGAGGCCATGCGGAACATGGTGCCCGGCTCCATGCGGATGCCGCGCGCCTTGTCCCGCCACCCCAGCGCCTCGTGCAGCACGACCTTGCCGTCCCTGGCCACGAGCAGCACCGCCCCCACGAGGTCGCCACGCTCGATCGCCTCCTCGTAGAGCGCCACGCCGCCGGCGAGAACGCCCTCGGACATGCCCGCGTCCCCCGGGGCCGCTCGCGTGACGACGGTCCCCTGGGCGTGAAGAGGCGCCGTGGAGAGCAGGGCGGGGACAAGAAGCAACAGCGCGCGGACACGGGCCACGGGACGACGGGTGCGAGGAGGGGTCGCCTCGGAGGAAGGAGCCGACGGGACTCCGGCGCCGGAGCGACCGGGGTCGAAGGGAGAAGGGGGGTCGGCGCAGATCGACCGGCGGGGCGGATGCATGTGGGAACGCGTCATGGCGAGGAGCCTCCTGTCGTCAGAACCAGGTACTTGAGCGCGAACGAGCCGATCCAGTGGGATCCGGCGTAGTCCGCGTCGAACATGGTGGCGTAGCCGGTGCGGGCGTGTTCGGTTGCCATCGCGCGCAGCTCGGAGGCCCTGGGGTCCCCGTCGGGAAGCGCCGCCGCAATGCGCAGCATCGCATCCGCACGGGTAAACGCGAGCCCGATGAGGTGGGAGTAGGTGCCGTACGCCGACCTCAGCGAGTCGTTGGTGACCACGTCGCCGCCCTCGGGGGGCTCGTCCTCCCGCGCGCCGGCCGGATTCGTCTCGCGGAGCGGCTCGAACTCGTCGGAGTCGAGCGGAGGCAGAAAGCCGCCGAGCCACGTGGCGTAGGGCTCCGGATCCAGCACCATGCCCATGACCGCGGCCTCCTCCAGGCAGGGCGAGAGGAAGTCGGAACGGCCGGGCTCGTAGGCGACCGGACAGTTGCGGTCTGCCCCGAAGAAGCGCTCGGCCGATGCGCGCAGCGCCTCCTGGAGTGCGGGGCGTTCGGCCATCTCCTCCGCCTGCAGGGCTGTGGCGATGGCGAAGGCGGTGTTGGGGTGGACGCCGGTGCGCACCGGTCGTTCCAGCTCGGCGAGATAGTCGACGAGGCGGTCGCTCAGATGGCTCACCACGGGTTCGAGGCGCTCGGCCCAGCTGGCGGCGAAGGGATCGTCCCAGGACGCCAGCTCACCGTGCAACAGGAGGAGCCAGACCCAGCCGTAGGGGCGCTCGAAGGACGGGTTGTCCGACAGGTACTCGAGTTCGCCGGCGAGGGCCTCCTCGGAGAGATGGTCCCTCAGCTTCTCGCGGATGAGCGGCGCCACCGGAAGCTCCGGCATCTCCTTCACCAGCCGCACCATCGCCCACGTCGAGTTCACCGCCGAGTGCCAGTCCCAGCAGCCGTAGAAGGCGCGGTTCCGGTCGAAGTCGCGGCGCCGGGTGTAGCTGATGTCGTCCAGGTAGCCGGCCCGGTCCGGCCGCAGCGCGTGGGGGCGGTCCACACAGGAGAGGGGCATCGCGGCGAGGGACAGCGCGGTTTCCAGGTCGAGCATCGGGCCGGTGCCGGGGCCGGTGACGCTCGGAGCCGATTCCGCGGCCATGGCATCGGAAGCTGCCATGGACTGTTCCGGAGCATCGGTCGCGCACGCGGCGGCGATTACAACCGCAGCGGTGGCGAGAGCGGACCACAATGAGTCGGGGAACCGGAGGAATGTGCGGGAGGAGCCCGGCTCGTTCTGCGTAACGCTCATTGGTGCACTGTCCTGAGAGGTGTTCCCGCGACCCGGCCGTGGAACTGAGCGCCGACCGTGCCTGGATGCCGCGGCCGGCATCAGCCGTTGAGGCACTCCACGCGGTTAGCATTCAGGACCACCCGTCGGCGGTCAAGTCGGCCGTGTCCGGCCTCCCCCCAGGGGCTTCGACTGGTGGACTCCCGCGGGTGCGCCGTTCACATTGCACGGAAGTCCATCGCACCCGGAGGATCCCATGATTCCGCGTCCCGTGTTCGTCCTGCGCCGCTTCGCCTTTGCCGCCGCGGCCCTGTCGCTCCTCTCGTTCGGTCTCGCAGGCGTACCGCCCCTCGCCGCGGGGCTGGCCGCCCAGGAGCGGAGGCCCGTCCAGCTCGAGGACTACTACCGGCTGAAGAACGCGGGCAGCCCGGCCATCTCGCCGGACGGGTCGCAGGTCGCGTTCGTCATCACATCGGTCCTCGAAGAGGAGAACCGGAGCCACAGCGGGATCTGGCTCGCGGACGCGGCGGGAGCCGGTGAGCCGGTGCGGCTTACCAGCCCGAGCTTCAGCGCCTCCGGGCCCGGCTGGTCACCCGACGGGCGCCTGCTCGTCTTCACATCGAACCGCCCGGGTCCCGATGGCGAGAGCGGCGGCAGCACCTGGTTTCTGCGCATGGACCAGCCCGCGGGCGAGGCCTTCCAGATCGAGAGGCTGGGCGGGTCGCCGGTGTTCAGCCCCGACGGCGAGTGGATCGCGTTCACGCGGCCGACCCCGCCGGAGCCGGCTCCCGAGCCCGTATACGCCTCCGATTTCGAGCGCCGAACGGTCGAGCGCTTCGACGGGCGCGCCTACGACTGGATGAACTACCGCTTCGACCGCCGCGGCTACCTGGCCGACCCCCGCGACCCCGCCGCCACCCCCCCGCGCGAGGTGTACGTGCTGCCGGCCACCGGAGGTGAATCCCGCCGCCTGACCGATCTGGGCGTGGACGCGGCCGGCCCGGCGTGGAGCCCCGACGGCCGGCGCCTCGCATTCACCGCCGACGCGCACCAGCGCGACGAGCTCAGTTACGAGCGCGCGGACCTCTGGACCGTAGACCTGGACGGCGCCGTCACCCGCCTCACCGACGACGAGTACAACTACTCCGGGCCCGCCTGGTCGGCAGACGGCCGCCGCATCGTGGTCCGCGGCAACGAGGGGCTGAACGTGATCATCCGCGAGGGAAGGGACCGCGGGGCGGCCAACGACCTCTTCGCCTTCGACCCCGACGGCGGTGGCCGAAGCAACCTGACCGCCGACTGGGACCTGATCCCCGGCGGGCCCGTCACGTCGCCGGACGGACACGTCTACTTCTCGGCGGGCGTGAGCGGCAACACCCACCTCTTCCGGGTGGCCGTGGACGGCGGCGCGGTCGAACAGGTCACCGGGGGCGACCGCCGGCTGGCGGGCTTCTCCTTCTCGGCCGACTTCTCGCGCATGGCCTACCGGGTCACCACCCCCACCGAACCCGGCGACATCCATGTCGCGCCCGTATCGGGCGCCGCCGAGACCCGGCTGAGCGAGGTGAACGCGGCGCTGCTGGCCGAACTCGACCTCTCCGAACCCGAAAACCTCATCTTCCACAGTCCCGACGGCACCGAGGTGGAGGGCTGGATGCTGCCGGCGCGCGGCTACGAGGCCGGGAGCGGCGACTTCCCCATGGTCCTCGTGATGCACGGCGGGCCGCACGGGATGTACGGCAACGACTTCTCCTTCGACCGCCAGCTGCTGGCCGCGCAGGGGTACATGGTCCTCTATACGAACCCGCGCGCCTCCACCGGCTATGGGGAGGACTTCCGCTGGGGCACCTGGGGCGGATGGGGCTTCAACGACTACGACGACATCATGGCCGGCGTCGACCATGCCATCGACAACTACCGCATCGACACCGGGCGCATGGGCGTGACCGGCTACTCGTACGGCGGCTACCTGACCAACTGGGTCATCACTCGGACCGACCGCTTTGCGGCCGCCATCGCCGGGGCCTCCATCTCCAACTGGGTGAGCGACTACGGCGTCGCCGACATCCCGCGCACCAAGGAAAGCGAGTTCTTCGGGCCTCCCTGGGAGGAGCGCGGGCTCGAGAACCTGCTGCGCTCTTCGCCCATCATCCACGCCGACGGGGTAACCACCCCGACCCTCTTCGTGCACGGAGAGTCCGACCATCGGGTTCCCATCGAAGAGGCCGAACAGATGTACGTCGCCCTGCACAAGCAGGGGGTCCCGGCGAAGTTCGTGCGCTATCCGGAGTCCTACCACGGCGGCTGGACCCCCTGGCGCATGGTGCACCGCACCTGGGTCCAGCTCGAGTGGTGGGAACAGTGGCTGAAGGCTCGGCCGGCGATGTAGCCGGGAATCCGCGCCTCGATGGCCCGGGCCCGATCGCGCAGCCGGGCCGGGCCGGCGGGGTTTCGCCGCTCGCGCGCAAACCGGTAGATTTCCGCCCCTGCCGTTGTGGCATGCGCGACTCCGCGCCGCGGATCCTCGCCATGCGACCGAGTGAGGACCGTCCATGCTCGCTGCGTACATCTTCTGCCTCGTCGTGGGCGGCGGCTTCCTGCTGCTGTCGCTCTTCGGCGACTTTCTGGAAGCTGACGCCGACATTGACGCAGACGCGGATCTAGGCATCGGGGACGTCGGCGATGTCGCGAAGCTCTTCTCGCTGCGGGCCATCATCTACGCCCTCTTCGGTTTCGGTGCGGCCGGCACCCTTCTGCATCTGGTGTGGGGCGGCGGCCGGCCAGGACTGACCGCCATCGTCGCAGGCGTGACCGGGCTGGCCACGGGCGCGCTCATCGGAGCCGCGTTCGGGTTCCTCAAGCGAGGAAACACCGGAACCATGCTGGGGGAACAGTCCTTCGTGGGGTTGACCGCGGAAGTGTCGCTCGAGATCACGGCCGCGAGCCCGGGCTCGATACGGGTGCTGCGCGGCGACCGGCGCCACGGCATCCGCGCCCGACTGGACGCGAGCTGTCCCCCGGACAGCACGCTCCGTCCAGGTCAATCGGTGGTGGTGGTCAGCATGGCGTCGGGGATCGCCGCCGTGGTACCGGTGGAGATGAAGCTGATCGATGATTGACGACGTCGAGCCGAGCATCCCGATCCGCTGCCACGGAAGCGTTCCGCGTCACGCCGCGCGGCGAGAACGGCGGGATGACGTACGGCACGATACAAGATCGCCATGCCGGAATGGCACAAGAGGAGGCGCATAATGGAATTCCTGGCCGCACCCCTGACCATGGCCCTCGTGGTCCTGGTGGCGATGATCGTGTTCATCATCACCATCAAGAGCCTGATTGTCATCGTGCCGCCCAACCGGGCCGCCGTGCTCACGGGACGCAATCGCACGTCCTCCGACGGGCAGGCGGTGGGATACCGCTCCATCTCCGGAGGCCGCACGCTGCGGGTGCCCATCATCGAGACCGTGCAGCACATGAACCTCGAGACCATCCCCATCGAGGTTTCGGTCAACAACGCCTTCTCCAAGGGGAACATCCCGCTCAGCGTCGAGGCCATCGCCAACGTGAAGATCGCCTCCGAGCCGGAATGGGTCTTCAACAACGCCGTCGAGCGTCTGCTGGGGAAGACGGAGGACGAAGTGCGCGAACTGGCCCAGGACACCCTGACCGGCAACCTGCGCGGCGTGCTCGCGACCCTCACCCCCGAGGCCGTCAACGAAGACCGCCTCGGGTTCGCCAAGGCGCTGGCCGATGACGCCGGCGAGGACCTGGCGTCCCTGGGATTTCACCTGGACGTCCTCAAGATCCAGAACGTCAGCGACGAGCGCGGCTACCTCGAGGCCATCGGACGCGAGAAGTCGGCGGAGGCGATCCGGGCGGCCGAGATCGCGGAGGCGCAGGCCGAGGCGGACACCCGCGAAGCCCAGGCCGAGGCACGCCGCCGCGCCCAGGTGCGCGAGGCCGCCGCCTCCATCAAGGTGGCCGAGGCCCAGAACGAGTTGCGCGTCCGCAAGGCGGAGCTCGACCGCCAGGGCGAGACGGCCGAGAAGATCGCGCGCGTGAAGGCGCAGGAAGCCGAGGTCGAGGCCGAAAAGATCCTCGAGATGAAGCGGGTCGAGCGCGAGGAACAGCGTCTGCGCGCGGACGTGGTGGAGCCCGCCAAGGCCGCGAAGATGGCCGCGTTCGCCCGCGCCCAGGCGGAAGCGGCACCGATCCTGGAGCGCGGCAAGGCCCAGGTGGAGGTGCTCAGGCGGCTCTACGCGGAGGTCCAGACCGGCGGGGATGCGGCCTTCGCCGTCTTCATGGCCGAGAAGTTGCCGGAGCTGCTGGAGATCGCCGTGGGAGCAGTGGAAGGGGTCGATATCGACCGCCTAGTGGTCATGGACGGGGGGGAGGGCGAAGGTGTCTCCAATGCGCTGAACCAGCGGGTCCGGGGCGCCTACGGGACGCTCGAGGGGCTGGCGTCGGTGCTCGGCCTCGACATCCAGCAGGTGTTGCGCCGAGCGACGGGAGGGACCATCCAGGAAGCGAATCGCGAACTGCCTTCGGGAGATGCATAGCGCGCGAGGTCCGGTTCTCCGTCGCGTCGGGGATCGAAACGGCGGGCCGGCCCCTGTCGTAGCGATCCGTATTCGCGTAGCATCCCCTCGCATTCCCAGGGAGCCCGCATCATGATCTGGAAGCTGATCACAAGGAAGGGAGGCGTGTTCGACAAGCCGCGCGTGCAGAAGCCGCGCAAGCCGAAACCGCCGACCGCCGAAAAGCCCGACAACCCGTTCCGTCTTCCGAAGCCGCCCGCTCCTCCGGGGTACGGGTGGCGGCGACGAAAACACCGCTGAGCGCCGCCCTTGAAGAGGATCCTTCTGCTCCGCCACGCCAAGTCCGACTGGAAGGACTACACTCTTGCGGATTTCGACCGGCCGCTCGCACCACGGGGCCGCGCGGCCGCACCCCGCGTTGCAGCCTGGATCCGTGACCACGACCTGGTTCCCGACCGGGTACTGTGCTCGGCCGCCCGCCGCACTGCGGAAACCTGGGAACGCATGGTGCCGGAGCTTGGAGAGATACCGGTCGTGCATCGGCGGGCGCTCTACCACGCGTCGATGCAGGCGATCCTGAACCAACTGGTCAGACAGGACGACGAGGCGAACACGGTGGCGGTGGTCGGGCACAACCCGGGCATCGCCGAATTCGCCTGGCGCCATTCCGTTTTCGGCAGCAGGAAGAAGATCGCCCGAATGCAGCGCAAGTATCCCACCGGCGCCCTGGCCGTCCTCTCGTTCAAGATCGACCGCTGGGCCGATCTGCCCGGGGCGAGCGGGACCCTGGAATACTACGTGCGCCCCAAGCAGCTCAAGTAGCGCTTCCAGGCGTTCAGGTAGCGCCCCGGGCGTTCACCCCACCCCGGGCGTGCACCCTCCCGTTTCTCCGCGGCAGGGGATCGACGACCGTCAGCGCATGTGCAGCTCGTACACCTCCACGCGCTCGACGCCGAGATCGTCGGTGGATACGACGGTCAGCCTGCCGTCGCCGATGTGCTGGATGCGAAGGCTGGCGGGTGCCACGACCTGGCCCAGGAAGCTGCCGTCGGTGCCGAATACATCGCGGGCAACCGCCTCGGCGCCGCGAATCGCGAAGCGCCGCGCCCAGATCTCGCCGCTTTCGGCGATGAGGAGCGAGCTCCAGGCCGGGAGCTGCTCGGGAAGGGGCATGTCTTCGTAGCGGCGCAGGGCGGCCGCTGCCTGGGCTTCGTCCATGGGCTCGCGGTCGCCGGTGGAGCCGCGCACCCAGGATTCGAGATGCGTGTCGGTGCGGGTTGGTGGCTCCTCCGCGAGGCGCACGATGCGCTCGAGGGCTCCAGCGGAATCGTAGAGGGAGAATTCGTAGGACCGGCCCGACGTCACGGCCATGCGCCCGTCCGGAGAGGCGGTGGCTGCGGGGACGGCCGAGAAGGGCACCCGCATGATCTGGATCGAGATGTTGGTGCCGCTGCCCTGTCCTGAAGTCACGGAAGCCTGAGCAGGAACCGTCGCGACGGTGTCGATCAGTGCGCCCGCCAGGTCGTGCCGGACCAGGTATTCGGATCGGGTTCCGCCAGGGTCCGAGATCGATTCGAGGGCTTCTTCCAGGGTGGAGGCCCCCTCCAGCGACGGGAGGTTCAGGGCTTCCACCCGGCTGAAGAAGGCGCTCGGCCCCGCCATGCGAACCGGTCGGATGATGGGCCGCTCGCCCGGGCCCTGGAAGGTCGCGGTTGCGAGCAGTTCGCCCTCCGCCGCGAAACGAGTGATGCGGTCGAGCCGCGGGTCCGCCGCGACGATGGTGCCCTCCGCGGCGGGCCAGGCGCCCGCGAGCGCCCGGAATTCGCCCGGCCCCTCTCCGGGGCCCCCGATGGTCTGGAGGTGCGCGCCGCTCGCGTCGAAGATGCGGATCTCGCCCATCTGCGCATCGGCGACGATCAGATTGCCTGCGCCATCGACCGCCACCGAGGCGATGCGCCCGAAGAGCACCTCCGCGGGGCCGTCGATGGCGCCGATGGAAAGGACCGGTTCCGGGGCGATGGTGGCGTAGACGGCGTCGCCCGGCGAGTTGGTGACGATTGCGATGCCCGCCGAGTCGGCGAACCGGGCCGCGGTGGGGCGGAACTCTCCGCTGTCACCGCAGCCGGCAACGAGCGCCAGCACACCGCATGACCACGCACCGCTCGTATGGACGGCCGTCCGGCGCCGGGGCGATCGCTTTCCCGTCATCCCTGTGCTCCCTCGCATTTCGGTGACGCCCGGGGGCCATCCCCAAGCGTGCGGCATCACGACGAAGAACTTCGTAGATAACGGTAGTCGACGATTCGCATGATGTCAACGTGCTCTCACGCGACCCAGGACGGAGCGCACGTCTCCTGGATTGGGTCGGACGCTGGTTGCGCGGGTGTGCGGTGCTCCCGTACGATCTGGCCACCATGCCAGGGCATAAGCCGACAATCGGGAAACGGAGACAGTCGTGGAGGCAATCGCTCCTCGGGGGCGCGTGCCTGGTTTTCTGCCTCCTGACCATCCGGGTAGTGGCGCTGCAGGCCTTTACCATAACGTCCGGATCGATGGAACCCACGTTGCTGGCCGGGGACTTCGTTTGGGTCAACAAGGCTGCTCTGGGCTCGCGAATCCCGTTCACGGATATTCGCGTCCCCGGCTACTCCGAGCCCCGGAGGGGGGAGATCCTGGTATTCGATCCTCCCCACGACGACACGTTGATGGTCGTCAAGCGGCTCGTGGGAATGCCTGGCGACACGCTGGCGATGAGGGACAAGACCTTGTTCGTGAACGGGGTAGCCCGGGACGAGCCTTACGTGTTGCGCACCGACCAGCCTGACTTATCCACCGGCGCGATGCTTTGGCAGCGACAGATCGTGATTGGCGGTCCGAGGGAGGACTACCTGCCGACTCGCGACAACTGGGGTCCGCTCGTGATTCCCGACGGCCGCTACTTCATGCTGGGCGACAATCGGGACAACAGCATCGATTCCCGCACTTGGGGGCTTCTGGAACGCTGGCGCCTCGAGGGGCGAATCGTCGTCCGGTACTTCTCCTACAACCGGGACTCCTACCGGGCGTTCCCGTTCATCCGCGAGATACGCTGGGACCGGATCGGAACGCGACCGCGGTAGCAGGGAGCACGCCTGGAGCTGGCACGACCGCCGCGGCATTGGCTGTCCCGGGGTCCCCACACGTGCGTCAGCCAGTCGCGCGGATCGATCACTTCATCCGCTACGGGGCGTCGACCATGTCGTCTTTCAGGAAGCGGCCGAAGAAGTCGAGCATGTCCAGCAGCATCTGGCGCCGGTTGGCCTTGCCGCGCACGTAGTAGTTCTCGTTCGGATAGGTCGTGTACTCGAAGGCCTTGTAGTGGTTCTCGAGCGCCCGCGCGAAGATTTCGGACTGATCCGAGCCCGGATAGCGGCCCTCGCCGTGCACCAGGAAGATCGGCGTGGAGACCTTGTCGATCTCGTAGATCGCCGAGCTGCTGCGCCACACGTCCTGGCTGGTCTCGAACGGCCCCAGTTCGTGCTCGAGGAGCTTGACGTGGCGCAGCTCGTTCTCGCTGCGATAGAAGTGTACCCAGTCCGAGTAGCCCGAGCCGGGGATGATGGCGCGAAAGGCGTCCGGCGCGAAGGCCGCCGCGTACATGCCCATGATCCCGCCGTAGCTGGTCCCGGTCAGGCCGATCCGGTCCGGGTCGACCTCGGGCTGCGCCTTCAGGTAGTCGGCGCCCGCGAGCACGTCCTCGAGGTCGCAGTGGCCCCAGCAGCCGTTGTTCGCGTCGGCGAAGTCCTTCCCGTAGCCCGAGCTGCCGCGGATGTTGGGCAGCAGCACCGCGTATCCGCGTTGTGCGAAGAACTGCACGTGCTGCTGGAAGGTGTCGTTGAACTGCGAGGTGGGGCCGCCGTGGATCCAGAGGATGCCGGGTGCGCGCTCGCCCGCCGGGACGCCCACCGGGCGGTACAGGTAGGCCGGGATCGAGTATCCGTCCGTGCTCGGGTAGTGGACCTTCTCCGGCAGGATCAGCCGCCCGGCAAGGTTTCCGGCGGGCATGGAGAAGGTGAGCGGGCGGCTCTCGCCGCCCTCCACGGCCACCACATACAGATCCTGGGGGCTCACCAGGTCGGCCTTCAGGTAGGCGATCGAGCGGCTGTCGGGCGACCACGAAGGGCCCGACGCCACTCCCCCCTCGGGTGACACCAGCACCCGGGGCCTGCCGCCGCCGGCCGGGACCACGCGCAGGTCGTGACGGCCGTTGTGGTTCTCGACGTAGGCGATTGAGCGGCCGTCGGGCGACCACACCGCGCCGCTCTGATCGGCCTCGGCCGCGGCGACCGGACGGGGTTCACCGCCCTCGACCGGGGCGAGCCAGTAGTTGATCCAGCCGCTGCGATGCGAGCGGAAGAGGACCTGGCTGCCGTCGGGCGAGACGCGGGGGAAGCCGAAGGTGCTGCCGGCGCCGTAGTCGAAGAAGTCGCGGTCCTGGAGCACGGTGCGCGCGCCCGACCCGTCCGGAGCCACCTCGATCACGGCGTGGTCCTCCCAGGCGTCGTCGAGGCGCACGTAGAGGATGCGCTGCGAGTCCGGGGTCCAGGTCGGGAAGACCTCGTAGAGCTTGTCGTTGCTGATGCGCCGGACGCGGCGGGTGGCGACCTCGACCGTCCAGATGTCGTAGTTGCCGTAACGGTCGCCGGCGAAGGCGATCGAGCGCTCGTCTGGCGACCAGGTCATCGAATTGATGCGCCCGCCGAGGTTGGTGAGCTGCATCTCCCTGCCGTCATGGGTGGACCAGATCCAGATCTCCGGCGAGCCGCCCTTGTCCGACACGTACGAGATCCAGTTCCCCTTCGGTGACCAACCGGGCATCTGGGACGCGAGGAAGTGACCCGAACTGCCCATCTCGATCGGGATCCGGGTGGGGAAGCCGCCGTCCGGCGAGAGCGTGACCAGCCCGCCGGAGAGTGACGACCGGAAGAGGATCGACGAGCCGTCGGGCGACCACGCCGGAGAGCCGGAGACGACCGACTCGATGGACAGCAGCTGGTCGATGGTGAGGACGTCGGGATCCTGGGCGCGGAGGCCCGTGGCGCCGGCGGCCGCGAGGATGAGGCCCGCCGCGAGGTTCGCGGCCGATCGCCGGCGAAGGACCGTCTCCGGGTTCCGGTGGCTGGTCATGGCCCACTCCTTGTGTCGGTTGCCGGCGGCTGCCGCGGCGAGGAGGACCGCGCGGGGGAACCGTGCTCCTACACGTGCGTCAGCCACCCATGTGGGTCTTCGGCCCGCTGCTTGACGATGTCCATGAAGCGCCGCTGGATGCTCAGGGTGATCTCGCCCGCCGTCCCGCATCCCACCGGGAGGCGGTCCACGCTCGTGATCGGCGTCACTTCCGACGCGGTGCCCGAGAAGAAGAGCTCGTCGCAGGTGTAGAGGGTTTCGCGGGCGACCAGCTGCTCGCGACAGGGGATGCCCATCTCCGCGGCCAGCTTGATGATCGTGTCGCGGGTGATTCCCTGCAGCGAGGTGCCGTCGAGGATGGGAGTGATCAGCTCGCCGTCCGCCACCAGGAAGAGGTTCTGGCCGCTGCCTTCGCTCACCAGGCCGTTGGGGCCCAGCGCGATGGCGTCGGCGTAGCCGTCGGCGTGCGCCTCCATCTTCATGAGCATGGCGGCGTTGTAGTGGCCCGCCGCCTTTGCCCGCATGGGGAAGGTGTTGGGTTCGGCCCGCTGCCAGGAGGAGACCTTCACTCCGACGCCCTTCTCGAGCGCTCCCTTGCCCAGGTAGGTGTCCAGCGGCCACGCCGCCACGTAGGACTCGATCGGGCTGGGGCGCGGGTCGAGTGCGGCGGCGCCGTATCCGCGGATCACCATGGGGCGGATGTAGCAGCTCTGCAACCGGTTCCTCGCCACCACGTCGACGCAGGCCTGTGCGTACTCCTCCCGCGTGTACTTCGGCACCATGCGATAGACGATGCAGGAGTTGTAGAGTCTGCGAATGTGCGCGCCGAGACGGAAGATGGCCCGCCGTCCCCCGGCCTCGTAACAGCGTATGCCCTCGAAGAGGGATACGCCGAACTGTACGGCCAGGGACAGCAGGTGCACCCGGGCGTCCTCCCAGGCGATGAACTCGCCATCCTTCCAGATGAATTCGGATTCCTGCAGCTCAAGGGCCATCGGGGTTCTCGTCGTGGGTATCAGGTTGGGGTTGGTGGCGTCATATCAGGGCGCGGATCCACCCGCCGTCCACGGGAATCGAGGTTCCCGTGATGTAGCTCGCGCGCTCGGAAGCGAGAAAGGTAACCAATGCCGCGAATTCCGCGGGATCGCCCACGCGTCCGGCGGGAATTTCGCTGGCCCAGCGGTCGAACGCGGCTTCCCGGTCGATCCCCTCGCGCGCGGCGATCTGGCCGGCCAGCCAGTCGAGGCGGGCGGTGCGGGTGTAGCCGGGCATCACGTTGTTCACGGTGACGCCTTCGCGCGCCACCTCGTTGGCCAGGGTGCGGGCGAAGCCTGTTACCGCGGCGCGCACGCTGTTGGAGAGGATGAGCCCGTCGACGGGCTGTTTCACCGCGATCGAGGTGACGTTGACGATCCGGCCCCAGCCTCGCTCGCGCATGCCCGGAAGGACGGCGCGGGTCAGGTTGAGGACGCTCTCCAGGTTCTGGGCGACGGCGGTGCGCCACGCGCCGGGGGAGTGCGCCTCGAAGGGGCCGGAGGGCGGGCCGCCCGTGTTGGTGACCAGGATGTCGACCCGTCCGAAAGCCTCCGCGGCGGCGTCGGTGACGCGCCGGACCCCCTCGGGGTCGGTGAGGTCGGCGGCCACGGCCACGGGTTGGGAGCCGGAGGCGCGGGCGATGCGGTCGCGGGTGCGCTCCAGGTCGTCGGCGCCGCGGGCGCACATCACGAGCCGGGCCCCCTCGCGCGCGAATTCCTCCGCCACCGCGCGTCCCAGCCCGCGGCTGGAGGCGGCCACCAGCGCGACCCTGCCGGTCAGCCCGAGATCCATGTCACCTCAGGTACGCGTCGGTGCCGTCCAGCCAGTCCTGCCGGGGCGGGCAGAACACATCCACGTCCAGCGTGTCCTCGAGCGCCACCGCCTTGTGCGGCACCCACGAAGGAATGTGCAGGACCTCTCCGGCACGCACGACCACTTCCTCGCTCTCATCCTCCCCGAGCCAGAAGTGCAGTGCGCCCTCCAGCACATAGGTGAGCTGTTCGTTGTCGTGCGAATGCAGCGGCACGACGGAGCCCTTGTCCAGATAGATGTGCGCGAGCATCATGCGCTCGCCCGTCACCAGGCGCCTTCCAAGGCCTTCCTTGACCTTCTCGATCGGCATGTCGTCCCAGCGGAAGTGGCGCACGCTCGTTCCCGCGCTCATTGACTCTCCTTGGCGATGGCGGAATGGGCCGGCAGGTGGCCGGGCGAACCCTCTCAATACCGTAACCGCGCGACTTCGGCAAGTAGCGGCGGCCCCGTCAGCGCAGGTAGCTGTCGGAGTCGTCCAGCCAGTCCTGGCGGGGCGGGCAGAAGACATCCGTCACCAGCGTGTCCTCGAGCGCGAGCGCCTTGTGCGGCAGTCCGGAGGGGATGTAGAGCACTTCGCCGGAGCGGACGGTCACCTCGTCGCCCTCGTCACCGTCCTCCCCGAGCCAGAGCCGGAGCGCGCCATCCAGCACGTGGGCGATCTGCTCGTTGTCGTGCGCGTGCAACGGGACTACCGTGCCCCGGGCCATGTACCAGTGCGCCAGCATCATGCGCTCGCCGGTCACCACGCGCCTTCCCAGACCTTCCTTCACCTCTTCCATTGGCATATCGTCCCACCGGAAATGACGGGCGTGCCGTTCGGGGCTCATTGGTGCTCCTTGGTGATGTGCTCGGGAGTGCCGGCGATTCGCCGGGCGACCCCCCTCAATACCGTAACCGGCTTCATCCGGCAAGTGGCGCGGATACCTGCCCAGGTTGTCGGGCGGGGAGGCCGGGACCCGGGGGCGGGACCGCGGCGTTGCGGTCCATGCAGGCAGGGAGAAACGAGGGACCGGGCGAGTGCTCGCAGGTCCCGATCAGGGGAGGAAACGACGTGTCCGAGGCGCATTCGAAGACCCGGGGCTCCGGCGGACGGCGACCGTGGCTGCTGGCGCTCGTGGCGGTGGCGGTGGTCACGCTGCTGGTGTTTGCGGGAAGGTCGCTGGCCGGGGCCATCCCGGCGCTCGCGGAGCGCATTGAGGATATGGGGGTCTGGGGCCCGGTGGTCTTCGTGTGCGCCTACGCCGCGGCCACCGTGGCTTTTGCACCGGGCTCGATTCTGACGTTGGCCGGGGGAGCCATCTTCGGCATCGCGCGCGGGACCGCGATCGTGTTCGTGGGAGCCACGACGGGCGCCGCGCTCGCCTTTCTGGTGGCGCGCTACCTGGCCCGGTCCGCCATCGAGAGCAAGGTGGCCGACTATCCGCGGTTCGCGGCCATCGACAGCGCCATCGGCGAACAGGGGCGCAAGATCGTCTTCCTCCTGCGGCTGTCGCCGGTCTTTCCCTTCAACCTCCTCAACTATGCGCTGGGCCTGACCAGAGTGCGCTTCGCGGACTACCTGGTCGCGTCGCTGGGGATGATTCCCGGGACGCTGCTGTACGTCTATTACGGCCAGGTAATCGGCGACGTGGCGGCGCTGGCGAGCGGAGTGGAGGTTGCGCGGGGCGCGGGCTACTACACGGTGCTCGGGGTCGGGCTGGCAGCCACCATCGTGGTCACTACCCTGGTCACGCGCATCGCCCGGCGGGCGCTGAAGGAGATCACGGGGGATTGAGGGTGGTGTGTGGAGGTCAGGTGTGTGGAGGTCGCCGCGGGTGACCGCGGCGGGCGCGGGGCACTGTGATGCGATGACGTTCGCGTGGCTGGGCCGAGGCCGGTGCACCGACCGGGCACCGGGATGCGGTTCTCGGCCGAGCGGGCGCGGCGATGAACCAATGAGACCAACGACGGAGAGGTAGATCGTGTCGGCAGACAGAGTCGTGATTCTTCCCGACGACGTGCACAACCGCGAGCTGGTGGGCCATGTGCACCCTCCGGACTGGCGCAACCCGGAACCCCGCGACCGCTACCACCTGGTCGTGGTCGGGGCGGGGACGGGGGGGCTGGTGAGCGCCGCCATCGCCGCCGGGCTGGGCGCGAAGGTCGCGATGGTGGAGCGCCACCTCATGGGCGGCGACTGCCTCAACTTCGGGTGTGTCCCCTCCAAGGCGGTAATCAGCTCCGCCCGGCGGGTGCACGCGGCGCGCCCGGCCGGCACGAATGGTCGCCCGGGTGGGGCCGGGGGGACGGGGGCGGCCGGCGGGGCGGGGGCGGTGTCCGGCGGCGGTGCCGGGAGCGATTTCCCCGCCGCCATGGAGCGCATGCGCCGGCTGCGCGCGGGTATCAGCCCGATCGACGGGGCGTCGCGGTTCGCGGGGCTGGGGGTGGACGTCTTCCTGGGACACGGCGAGTTCGTGGCTCCCGACCGTCTTCGAGTGAACGGGGACGAGCTCAACTTCCGCCGCGCGATCATCGCCACCGGCGCCCGCGCCGCGCTCATTCCGGTTCCGGGGCTCGGGGACGTCGACGTCTACACCAACGAGACCATCTTCTCCCTCACCGAGCTGCCGCCGCGCCTTGTGGTGATCGGGGCCGGCCCCATCGGGGTGGAGCTGGCCCAGACCTTCGCGCGCTTCGGCAGCCGCGTGACCGTGGTGCACGCCGACGCTCACCCGCTGCCGCGCGATGACAGGGACGCGGCCGCCATCGTCACCCGGGCGATCGAGGCCGACGGCGTGCGCGTGCTGAACTCGGCGGCGATCCGAAAGGCCCGCCGCGAGGACGGCGTCACCGTGCTGGAAGTCGAACACGACGGGGAGCGGGAGGAGTTGGCGTCCGAGGCGGTGCTGGTCGCGGCCGGCCGCGCTCCCAATGTCGACGGAATGGGTCTCGAGGCCGCGGGCGTGGCCCACGACCGCACCGGCATCCGGGTCGACGACCAGTTGCGCACGACCGCGAAGGGCATCTACGCGGTAGGCGACGTGGCATCGAAGCACCAGTTCACCCATGCCGCCGACCACCAGGCCCGCATCGCCGTGCAGAACGCGCTCTTCTTCGGTCGCGGCCGCGCCAGCCGCCTGGTGATCCCCTGGGCGACCTACACCGATCCGGAGGTCGCCCACGTCGGGCTCCATCGGGACGAGGCCATCGCGGCAGGCCACGACGTCGAGACCATCACCATCCACTTCGACGACATCGACCGCGCCATCCTCGAAGGCGAGAAGGAAGGCTTCCTCCGCGTTCACCTCAAGGAGGGAAGCGACCGCATCCTGGGCGCGACGCTGGTGTGCGCCCACGCGGGGGACATGATCGGCGAGATCACGCTGGCGATGACCGCCGGCCTCGGTCTGGGCAAGCTCGGCGCCACCATACATCCCTACCCGACGCGCAGCGACATCTTCGCCCGCGCGGCCAACGCATGGCGCAAGCAGAAGCTGACGCCGACGGTCGAGAAGGCGTTCCGCGCCTTCTTCCGGGTGTTCAAGTAGCGAGACGATGACCGGCGGGCGAACGAGGACCGGCAGGCCGACGAGGACCGGCAACGCCGAATCTGCCGGGGCCGCGGCCGCGGTGCGCGTCTCGGCGCCCGCGACCATCGGCAACATCGCCTGCGGGTTCGATGTGTTCGGCATGGCCGTCGAGCAGCCCTGCGATGCGGTGGTCGCGCGCGCGGCGCCGGAGCCGGGGGTCAACATCGAGCGCATCACCGGAGACGTGGGACCCATCCCGGGCGACCCCGCCCGCAACAGCGCCGGGGCGGCTGCCAGGGCCGTCCTGGAGATGGCCGGCGCCGATTCGGCGGGCCTGGCGCTCGAACTTCACAAGGGCATACCGCTCGCGGGAGGGATGGGTGGCAGCGCCTCGAGTGCCGTAGTGGGGGCGGTGGCGGCGGATCAGGTCATTCGGGCCGGCCTCTCCCGGAGACAGCTGCTGCGCTGTGCGGTGGCCGGCGAGCTGGCGGGTTCCGGGTCGCCGGCTGCCGACAATGTTGCGCCTGCCCTCTATGGCGGGATCGTGCTGGTCCTCCCCGGAAAGACGCTGCAGGTCGTGGAACTTCCCGTCCCCGACGAGCTTTGGGTCGTCGTGGTGCGCCCGCATCTGGAGACCCGCACCGAGGACGCCCGTCGCGTGCTGGGCGAACATGTGCCCCTCAAGGCCGCGGTCACGCAGTGGGCCAACACCGCAGCGTTCACCGCGGGGCTCTACGCCTGCGACTGGGACCTCATCTCGCGCTCCATCAGGGATGTCGTGGCGGAGCCGCTGCGCGCCGGACGCATCCCTGGTTTCGCCCGCGCCAGGGAAGCGGCGATGACCCGCGGCGCCCTCGGCTTCTCCATCTCCGGGTCCGGCCCCTCGGTCTTCGCGCTGTGCCGGGGACGCGAGACGGCCGAGGACGTCGCAGCGGGCATCCGCTGGGCCTTTGGCGAGACCGCGGCGCTCGATTGCGAAGCCTACGTCTCACCCGTCAACCGGGATGGAGTGCGCGTCGAGGACGTGAAAGCGGAGGAAGATTGAAGCTCGTCAGCACCTCGGGCCAGGCCGAACCGGTTTCCTTCGGCGAAGCGCTGTTCCGGGGACTCGCCCCCGATGGCGGGCTCTTCATGCCGGAAGGGCTTTCACCCCTCTCCGCGGGCGCCATCGATGCGCTGAGAGGCGCCGGCGCGATTCGCTGCGGGCTCGCCGTGGGGCGGCATCTTCTCGGCGATGAACTGGAGGATGAAGTGCTGGAATCCGCGGTGCGGGAGGCGCTCGGCTTTCCGCTTCCGCTGGTTCCGCTGGGCCCGCGCACGCATGTGCTGGAACTGTTCCACGGCCCCACGCTCGCCTTCAAGGATGTGGGGGCGCGCTTCATGGGCTGCCTGATGTCGAGGTTGCAGCGCTCCGGGCCTCCGCTGACGGTCATGGTGGCGACATCGGGCGACACCGGCGGGGCCGTCGCGCACGCCTTCCTGGGCCTGCCGCGGACCCGCGTCGTGGTCCTGTTCCCGGAAGGGCAGGTGAGCGAGCGCCAGCAGCGGCAGTTCACGACGCTGGGCGACCAGGTGCTCGCGGTGGCGGTGGCGGGCGCGTTCGACGACTGCCAGCGTCTGGTGAAGGCGATGTTCCGCGACCCGGATGCGCGGGAGGCTCTCGCGCTGACGTCCGCGAATTCAATCAACATCGGACGCCTGCTGCCGCAGATCTTCTACTACTTCCACGCCTGGGCGCAGCTGAGCCGGCGCGAGCCCCCGATCTTCTCGGTCCCGTCCGGAAACTTCGGCAACCTGGCGGCCGGCCTCATGGCCCGGGAGCTGGGGCTGCCCACCGCGGGGTTTGTCACCGCGACCAACGCCAACGACGTTGTTCCGGAGTATCTGCGAACGGGCCTCTATGAGCCGCGGGCGTCGGTGCGCACGCTTTCCAGCGCAATGGATGTCGGGGCGCCTTCGAATCTGGCGCGCATCCTCGCGCTGTTCGAGGGCGACCTGGGCCGTCTGCGGGGGTGTCTGGAGGCGTCCGCGTGGAGTGACAGGGACACGCGGGAGGCGATGAGGAGGGTCTTCGACGAGCATGGCTACGTGCTGGATCCGCATACGGCGGTGGGATGGCTCGCATTGGAGGAGGCCCTCGCCGGGAGGCCGGACGCCCACGGCGTGGTGCTGTCCACGGCGCATCCCGCCAAGTTCGGGGATATCGTGGAGGAGGCCATCGGGGGTACGGTGCCCGTGCCGGAGCAGCTGGCGGCGGGGCAGCACAGGCCCTCGCGCTTCACGCGCATCGCGCCGGACCTCGCAGAGTTGAGGCGCGTGGTCATGCGATGGGCGGGCGCGCATTCGAATGGTGACGTGCTGCGGACAGGCGGGGATCATCGGGCCGGCCTGTAGTGCGCGAGCGAATACGAGACAGCCTCCCGTATGTTGGGAGGGCAACCGGCCCGCTCATGCCGTCCCCTTCCCCGCGGGAGACCATCATGAATAAGAAGACGATGATCGCGTGCGCAGTAGCGCTCTACCTCTTTGTCGGGCTGAGCGGCTTCTTCCGATTCCCGGCGGCCTACAGATATAGCCGGACGATTACGACATACTACGATCCTGACGAGGGTCGTGAGCGCACGGAGGCGATCCGGTGTCGTGGGTTCCCGGTCGTCTTCAGTTACTGCACGGGGACCATCGAAGCGCCCAGTGACGAGGTCCCGTCGCCCCCGGGGACGCCCGGACTATCTCGCTGAGCGGCGTCGCACGACCGCGTACACGATCCACGCGGGGACGCTGAGTACGGCCGCGTAGACGGCGATTGCAATCGGACCGAGAAGTCCTGCGAAGAGCGCCGCGAATGACGTGAGGGGCGCGAGGATCGCGAACGTTGTCCAGGCCGCGCGGGTAGACCCCATCCGCCAGATCTTCCGGAAGGCCAGAGCGAGCGGAAGCCCGCACGGGGCGGTAATCGCGAGCGACATGAGCGCCGTCGGGAGCATGAACAGGGTCTCGGGCGTGATCGGGGGTGCCACGCCCCGGCTCAGCGATACGACGACGATCCCCGCGGGCAGCCACCCGAGGGACAACACCCAGAACTTACCTGCCGAACCGAATGGTTGATCGGTCATGTTGGTCTCCCGGTAGAGTTGCGCACGAGCGGGATGGGGCGCCAGCGGGAGGGATCGGGGTGAGCCGGAAACCTTCGGCCGTCGAGCGGTCCCAGTCCCGCCAGGTCGTCCACGGTTCTTGCGACCGCAGGACGCGGATGCCCCTGGTCGACCACCGTCTGTGCGAAGACGACCCGGTCGGTGGCGTCTACCAGCATGGCCCCGCAGAGCCCTTTCAAGAACCGACGGGGGATTGCTCCTCTGCAGCAAGTCCCCGTTGGACGCGGTCATCTGCCCCTCCCAATCAAGCAACCATCAAGCAATTAAGAAGATAAACAGAAATGTCTTACAGAGTTATCCACAGAAATCACCGGTTGCCGATCAAGCAAAGTTGTGAGCCAGCAGGCCGAATCCTCGAGGATCAGGACCGGGTCCAGAAGGAAGATAGCGCCTCGCACGGGCGCCAGCGGGAGGGATCGGGGTGAGCCGGAAACCTTCGGTTGTCGTGCGGTCTCAGTCCCGCCAGGCCGTCCACGGTTCTTGCGACCGCAGGACGCGGATGCCCTGGTCGACCACCGTCTGTGCGAAGACGACCCGGTCCGTGGAGTCCACGAGCATCGCCGGGAAGCCGCTCGCGCGTGCGTTGGAGGAGGCTGCTACCTGGCGCGCGGGCCCCAGGTTCCCGTCCGCGGTGATGCCGCGCACGAACAGGCGCTCGTCCTCCAGCCAGCTGACCAGCGCTCTCCCCGGCTGAGGCATTGCCACCGCGACCCGCCCCACCGGGTTACCCAGGTCGATGGTGATCGGCGGGCCGAAGGTCGCGCCTGCGTCATCGGAGAAGGCCGCCCGCACCCGGGGCGTGTTGCCGGCCCCGGTGAACCAGGCCACCACCACCGCTTCGCCACTGGCGGCCACCGAAGGGCCGTTCACCGGGCAGCCCGGGATCACCCAGCCGTCGTCGTGCACGGGAACCCCGCCCGTCCACTTCCCGTCCACGAAGCGCCCCACGGAGATGTCGCGCACCTCCTCCGGGGTGCGGTCGCGGTAGACGACCACCGGCCCCTCGGAGGTCATCGCAGCGTCCGTCTGGCAGCAGTCGCAGATGCGGTCATCGAGCTCGACCTCGGCGGTTGTGGTCCCGTCCGCACCGGCCGTTCGGTAGCGCAGCGTCATGCGGGGCTCGGTGGACCGTGAGCCGTCGGCCTCGAAGAAGCGCCGTCCGTCCAGCCAGACCATCCCCGCGTCCCCGTGCCCCAGCCCGAACACCGACACGAACCCGTGCTCGGAGGGCGTGCCGTCCTCGTGCGGCGTCCACGGCTCGCTCCAGGAATGCCCGCCGTCCTCGGAGAAAGCGACGCGAACCCCGTAGTCGTAGGTGGACGCCCCGCCCCGCTGGAGCCAGTGCGCGGCCAGCCTGCCGCCGCCCACGGGCCATACGACCGGGAAGTCGGCCCAGTTGACGAAGAACGAGACTCCGCCGCCCGAGCGGGTCACCTCGAAGGGCTTGCCCACACCCTTGTCGCCGTATGCGGCCCCCTTGAGCGCCCAGACTTCCTCGCCCTCCTCCATGTGCGCCTCGAGCCAACTCAGCACGACCGCGTCGCCTTGACGCTCCAGCGACGCGAAGCGGGCTCCGGACACCGCCTCCACGACGAGTTCCTCGACGGCCAGCTCCGTAACATCTGACCCAGGTACTACGCACCCGGCGATAACGGCCACCCACGCGGGGCCGGCGAACCGGCGGTATCTGCGCTTTCCGCAGTGGAGGAGGGAAGAAACTATCTGGCTCAAGATGGACTCCGTGCGGGAGGTTTGCTGCATGTTCATGCCACCCCCAAAGATGCCGCGACGACGTGGATGTCGAAAGGGAGGCCTCATCGGGTGTGCGGTCGGATAGGGGCGGTCCGCGAAGATTGTCACGAGGAGGCGGTGTCGGGGAGCAGGGCAGGCGGCACTTGTCAAGAAAACCTGCGTTTCCTAATGTTATACGTCAACATCAACGAAAAAACGTTGAGATCGCGCTATGATCCACAGATTTTCGGTATCCAACTACGGATCCATACGTGAGGAAGTAACCCTCGACCTGCGCATCCCCGGCACAACTCCGGACATGCCGTGCTTCCGACACAGCGCAGCCAAGCCGGACGTCAAGCTTCCGGCCGTTGCGGTGCTTATGGGGCCCAATGGGTCGGGGAAATCTACCCTGCTTCGGGCGCTTGTCGAGGTGGCGCGAGTTGCTTCGACTCCTTCGACTTCAGAAGAAGGCCCGCTTATCATGGCTCCCTTCTACTCCGAGGACGGTTGGGCTAAACCGACGCGTTTTCGGCTAGAGGGCGAATGGGATTTCTTGATTCCGGGTCAGCCACCAACCCGGTTTGTCTACGAGTTGTCGATTGGACATGACGAATCGGAGGAAATCGAAGACCCTGTGGTTGGCCACGAAGCACTCGTGTACTATCCGAAAGGACGTCGCCGACGGATCTTCGAACGGAGAGGCCCGGGCTCGCCCATCTATGTTGGCGGCGAGTTGGGAGTCACGCGCGGGGACGACCGTCTCAAGGCAGTCCGCCCTGATTCTTCGGTGATCGCGACACTCTCGTTGTTCAATGTGCCACTTGCCAAGCGCATCGCCGGGCGCATGAAGGCGTTCCTCAGGACGACCAATATCGTCCCCTATGGATTCCCCAGGACGTGGTCTCCTTCATCGAAGGACGTTATCCGGATGCTCGAACAAGACTCCAGCGTTCGAGCATGGGTCGAGGAACGGATGAAGTGTAGCGATTTAGGGATTCGAGACATGAGCATTAGGGAAGACGTTTTCGTGGAGAAGAGCGTCTTGTTTGGTCACTACGGGCTCAACATGCGAGTGCTGTTGGAGGAGGAATCTCGGGGAACTCAGCGTTTATTCCATCTCTTCCCGCAGATCATACCTGCTCTCAAGGAAGCCGGGTTGGCCATCCTCGACGAGATCGATGGCCATCTGCACGTCGACATCGTCTCCGAGATTCTCGGTTGGTTTCGGTCGCAAGACAGCAATCCCCACGACGCTCAGCTGCTGGTCACTTCGCATCATGTCGGACTCCTTGACGATCTGGAGAAGGAGGAAGTCTTCATCGTCGAGAAGGACGACACGGGCGCTACCCGCATCCATGGCGCACAGGATGTGAAGGGTCTGCGCCGCGACGTTCGGCTGTATCCCAAGTACCGGGCGGGCGTGCTGGGCGGTATTCCTAGGATCGGCTAGCGAACTGTGCGCCGTCGACCAGCGGTCGCGCGCAGGCGGGTCATCTTCATTGGTGTCGAAGGGAAGAGCGACCGAGCCTTCACCCGGTTTCTCCGACACTGTTGTGATGAGAGCGGGCTTCACCTTCATTTGGATGTCAAGCCGGCAAATGGCGGTGACTCTGTAGACGTTGTCGAAGCGGCCGGACGCCGACTGCAGAGGCATCCAGGCAAGCGGGAGATCAGTAGTCGCCTGGTGATGCTGGACGCCGACCGCATCCAAGAGGATCTGAAGGTCAATCGCGACGCGTTCGCTTGCGCACATAAGTGGGGTCTCAAGGTCATTCTTCAGAAACCCAATCTGGAGGGAGTCCTGATCCGGTTGCATGAGGGGCACGAGCAGAGTTCTATTGACCCGAGGAGTGCCGAGAGGAGACTCCGACGGCTGTGGCCCGCGTACAAAAAGGGTTCGCTTACCGCTGATCAGCTGCAACAACGGTTCAGCCTGCGGGATCTCCAGCGGGCGGAGAGGCATGATGAACAGCTGCGCAGGCTGTTGAAGATTCTGGGCCTCTGAGGCCTGGCAGTTTCTTGTACGCTGTCGTGTGCGATTCCACTTGCGCACCGCAGCTCGGATGTTCCCCCCGGAGGAGGATGACCGCATGCCCCGTCCCATCCGACCCCTGCCTTCCTCGCGACCCGCTGTCCCGGTCGCGACCGCCTTCGCCCTGATCCTCGGCGCCTGTACCGAGGCGGCCGAACAGGCGCCCGAGATGGATGCCGCGACCAGCCAGGTCGCCGACGGCGTCTTCTGGTACAACGCGGGCACGCATAACGCTTTCTTCGTCGATACGGACGACGGCGTGGTGGCGGTGGACCCGATCTCGATGGAAGCGGCGGCTGGCCTCGCGGGCGCCATCCGCGGCGCGGTGCCGGAAAAGCCGCTCGCGGCCATCGTCTACAGCCACAGCGATGCCGACCACGCCACCGGGGCGCCCGCGCTGTTGGCCGAGTTCGGCGACGACGTCCCGATCATCGCCCAGGAGAACGCGCTGCCCATCCTGCTTGAGCGCGCCGACCCCGATCTGCCGCCGCCGCATCTGACCTTCTCCGACGAGATGACGCTCCGCTTCGGCGGCCGGGCCATCGAACTCCACTACCTCGGGCGGAGCCACAGCGACAACTTGATCGTGACGTTTCTACCCGAGGAGCGCATCGCCTTCGCGGTGGACTTCGTCAGCAACGACCGGGTGGGCTTCCGCGACCTCCCCGGCTGGTATTTCGACGAGTTCTACGTGGCGCTGGACCGCCTGATGGAGATCCCCTTCGAGACCATGGTCTTCGGACACGGCGACGTGGGGGACCGCGGCACGATCGAGCGGCAGCTCGCCTACTACGCGGACCTGCGGGACGCCGTCCAGGCCGCGCTCGACGAAGGCTTGTCGGAAGAAGAGGCGATGGCCCAGGTACGCCTCGACGACTACGCGCACTGGGGCCAGTACGAGGAGTGGTTCCCGCTCAACGTGGGCGCGGTCTATCGCTGGCTGGCCGGGGGCTGAGGACCCCTATACCCGCACCGCCAGCCCGTCGTGGAGGGCCGTGCGGTAGGCCTTGAGCGCGGGCACGAAGCCCATCAGGAACCCGGCCGTCACCACCGCTCCCAGGAAGAGCAGCTCGACGGAGCCGGGGGGCCGGAGCGGGATGAAGAGTCCCACCTGGGCCTCGACGATCGGCTGCCCGGCTGAGAGCAGCACGTACACCAACGCCAGTCCGGCGATGGCCCCCGCCGCCGCCAGGCACACCGACTCGAGCACCAGCAGCGCGATGATCCTGTAGGGGCCGGCCCCTACGGCGCGCAGGATCGCCATCTCGCGGCGGCGCTCGTTGAGCGAGGTGTAGAGCGAGACCAGCATGCCCAGGAGTCCGACCAGGACGACGAAGATGGTCACCACCCGGAGCCCGGTCTCGGCGTAGCCGATCCCCTGCCACATCTCGCTCAGCGCCAGCCCGGGGATGACGGCCATCATCGGCTCGCTCTCGTAGTCGTTGATCTCGCGCTGGAGCCGGAGCACGTCCCTCCGGTTGGTCGCGCCCACGAAGAACGACGTCACCTGGGTGATCTCGATCTCCTCCATCGCGAGCACGTCGTCGGGCGTGGGCTCCTCGCCGGGCATGGGCGGCGCGCCGTCTTCCCATCCGAAGTGGATGGCCTCGATGCCCTCGAGGGTGACGTAGATTGCGCGGTCGACCGGGGTGAAGGTCTTCGCGAGGATGCCCACCACCTCGAACGGCAGCTGGTCATGGTTCAGGAAGCCCACCTCGCCGATGCCGTGGGTCACCGCCACCTCGTCGCCGAGCCCGTAGCCCAGCTCGCTGGCCACGTCCGCACCCAGGGTGACGTCGAACACCTCCGAGCCGGCCCGGCCCTCGGCCAGCGCGATGGCCTGCCCGCCGCGGTAGCGGTAGTGGCGATAGAAGTCCTCGTTGGTCCCGATGACGCGGAATCCCCGGTGGCTGTCGCCGAGGCCGTAGGGGATGGTCCACTCGATCGCGGGGTGCTCGGCCCACTCGCGGTAGGTATCCCAGGTCAGGTTGCTTGTCGGCGACCCCATGCCGAAGACCGAGTACAGCAGCAGCTGGATGGTGCCTCCCTTGGCGCCCACGATCAGGTCGGTCTGGCTAATGGTGTTGGAGAAGCTCTCGCGCATGCCCACGCGCACGTTCTCGACGCCGATCAGGAGGGCGACGCTGAGCGCGATGGACCCCACCGTGAGCGAGGTGCTGAAGGCGCGGTTGCGGAGCGACTTGAGCGCGAGATCGAGAACCAGCATCAGAGCGCCGCCTTGTTGATGTCGGGAAGCGAGATGGTGCGGGAAAACATGCCCTCCAGCGTGCGGTCGTGGCTCACGAACACCAGCGTTGCGCCGGCTCGCTCGCACTCCTGGAAGAGCAGCTCCAGGAAGGCCTCGCGGCGGTCGAAGTCCAGGGAGGAGGTCGGTTCATCGGCGACGATGAGCTCCGGGGCCCCGATCAGCGCCCGGCAGGCGGCCACCCGCTGCTGCTGGCCCACCGAGAGTTCCGTCACCGGCTTCTTCAGCAGATCGCCGATGTGAAGATGATCCGCGAGCAGGGCGGCGGTCTCCTTCACGCCCGCGCCGTCCAGCCGGGCCCGCCGTCCTGCGTTCATGCGCGCCGGAAGCGCGATGTTGTCGAGAACCGACAGGTAGGGGATGAGGTTGAACATCTGGAAGACATAGCCGATGTGCTCCGCCCGGAAGGCGTCCCGCTGGGCGCCGGAGAGGGACGCGAGGTCCCTGCCCAGCACGTTCACGCTGCCCTCGTCTGCCTCGAGAACGCCCGCGAGCACGCCGAGCAGCGTGGTCTTGCCGCTCCCGCTCGGACCGAACAGAAACGCGCGTTCGCCGCGTTCGAGCGTCAGTTCAGGGATGTCCAGCACCCAGGGGCCGCCGCCGTAGCGGAAGCGCAGGTGCCGGACGTCGATTGCGAGGCTCATCCAGTGGGGTCTCCCTGCCGAGCGCAGCTCCACGAAAAAGCGCGCCCTCGGCTCAGCGATGGCGCGCTCGATCCATGCAGATGGCTGCGTCGCGGATCAGGAACCGTACGGATAGACCCGCTGGCCGGTGATGGTGAAGCCAACGGCGCCGTACACGCTCTCCGTCATCTCGATCTGGAGCACGCCCTCGACCCACACCGGGTTCCAGCCGTCCATCGCCGCCCGCTTGCCCTGGTCCATCTCGATGTAGACGAGCTGGTTGGGCGGGGGAGGCGGCGTGTGGATGCAGGCGCCGACATAGGGCACGAGGAGGAATTCCGTCGCCGAGGACGCCCAGTCCTCGAGCGGCACCGTGAACCCGGGGATCTTGACGAGTTTGCCGTCGAGAGCGGCCAGGTCCTCGCTCTTCTCGCCGGTGCGGTAGTTGAGGCTGGCCAGGAGCCGCCAGCCCACCTCGGTCGGATCGTCGGCCGATGCGACCGGCGGTGCGTCGACCGGCGGCTTCGTGACGGCCTCCGGGAGGCCGCCCGCGCCGGTGAGGCTCGCCACCAGCAGCATGGTGGCGGCGGCGGAAAGAAGTCTTCGGCTGGCTTCGATCATCGGAAAACTCCGGTTGTGATAGTCCTCAACGCGACCCCGGGCTGCCCTGCCGGTCATCTTCGGAAACCGGCCGCGAAAGCGTAGGATACATGATCCCAAGCTGTTCCAGATAGGTCTCGAAGCGGGTCTCATCATAGTAGTACTGCTCAAGGAGCGGACGATAGGTGTCCATGATCTCCTTGTTCAGATCGATGGGCGGCGGGTCGTCGGGGCCGAGGAAGGGGATGTACTCCACGGCCGCGGTCTGTTCGTCGCGGAAGTAGGTCCAGGCTTCCTCGACCAGTTCCGGCTGGGCGAAGAGCTGGAGCGCCGTGCGGGCCATGACGCGCGCGCCGGCAACCGCGCCCTTGTGCGCGATGGGGGTGGCCATCGCCATGGCGCTCGACCAGTGGTGGCCGGGAAGCCCCGGCACGTTGGAAGGGAAGCGCAGGGTCACCGTGGGCACGTTCCACGAGATGTCGCCGATGTCGTCGGAGCCGCCGCTCCGGCGCGGCCCCGGCTCGCCGAGCTGCGACAGGGCAGTGGGCATCCCCGATGGAACGCTCCCCACCGATTCCTGCACCGCGCTCGCGAAGTCGTGGTCGTCGTCGGTCCACTCCGGCAGCCCGACGTCCTCGATATGCTCGTACATGGTCTCGGCCACGACCCGGTTGAAGTGCCGCGGCCAGGCGGTTCCGATGATCCGGTACGACATCTCGGTGTCGGTCATCATGGCCGCGCCCTCGGCGATGCGGATGGCGGTGTCGAAGTTGCGCTTGATGTCCTCGTAGTCCATCTCGCGGATGAAATACCATACCGAAGCGCTCGGCGGCACGACGTTGGGCTGATCGCCGCCGTCGCTGATCACGTAGTGCGAGCGCTGGTCGGGCCGCAGATGCTCGCGCCGGAAGTTCCAGGCGACGTTCATCAGCTCGACCGCGTCCAGCGCGCTGCGGCCCCGCCAGGGAGCCCCGGCGCCATGCGCAGCCTCGCCCTCGAAGGTGAACTCGACGGAGACGAGTCCGGTCCCGCTGCCCTGGCCCCAGCTCACCGACAGGTTGCTGCTGACGTGTGTGAACAGCGTGACGTCGATGTCCTCCAGATAGCCGTCGCGCACGTACCAGGCCTTCGAGCCCAGCTGCTCCTCCGCGACCCCGGGCCAGAGCACGAGCGTGCCCGCGATGCCCTCGGCCTCCATGACCTCCTTGAGCGCGAGCGCCGCCACCACGTTCACGGCCTGTCCGGAGTTGTGCCCCTCGCCGTGGCCGGGGGCGCCCGGAATCAGTGGATCGTGATAGGCCACGCCGGGCTTCTGGTTGGCCTTGGGGATGCCGTCGATGTCCGACCCAAAGGAGATCACCGGCCTCCCGCTCCCCCAGCGTGCGAACCAGGCGGTCGGGATGCCGGCGGGTGCGTGCTCGATGGTGAAGCCGTTCTCCTCCAGGATCCCCGTGACGTATGCCGAGGTCTCGGTCTCCTGCTGCCCGAGTTCGGAGAACGAGAAGATCTTGTCGACCATGACCTGGGCCAGCTTCGCGCGCTCCAGTACGCCTTCTTCCACGCGCGCCGTGAGAGGCTCCAGTTCCTCGTCGGAAAGGCTCTGCGCGGCCGTGGTGGCGGGGGTGATGAGGAGGGCGACCAGCATCGCTCCGAGCATTCGTTTAACCATTGGCGTACCGGGGGCTGGGAAACGGGTAGACGAAAGACGCCGCAACATAAGCACGGGCGGCCCGAGTCGGAAAGTGGCGTGACCTCCGCCGGACGAGGCCTATCCGGCGAACAGCTCCCGGAGACGGACGCTCATCCGGAACCGGCGTTCGATGAGGCCCTGCCATCCCTCGGGGCGGACGTCGAAGAGGTTGTCGACGCCGGCGAGCAGCTCGAGGTGGTCCGCGACGGGGAGGGACGCCTGCAGGTCCACGGCCGTGAAGCGGTCCTGGGTCCCGAGGGGAACCGTGGTTCCGTCGGGTTGAGTGAGGATGATAGGCGCGCTTCCGGTGAAGTGGGCGGTGGCGTCCAGGCGCAGCCCCGCCAGCTCCTCGACGATCCAGGTGGCACGGGCCCGCCCGGAGTGCCTGGCGCGCCGGTCCAGCCGTCCTCCGGAGCCCGTGTGCGCGTCGAGGTGCGCGTAGCCGACGGAGAACTCGCCGTCCCCCGCCAGTGCGTGCAGCGTGAGCTCGAAGCCCTGCGTGACGGCGTTCGACAGGTTGCGTGGCGAGTAGACGAGAAGGCCGCTGGCCGCGTTGCCGATGAACCCGAGTTCGACGAGGTTCTCGATGCGGTTGGAATAGGCTTCGACGTTGACGAGCAGCCGCTCGCGCGGGCGCCATTCGGCGCCGGCCGACACGCTCCAGGAGCGCTCGGGCCGCAGGTCGGGATGGCCTTGGACGGTGACCCCCGCCGCCAGGTTGACGTACCTCCAGCCGAGCTCCTTGAATGACGGCGCGCGGAAGCCCTGGGCGACGGCGGCGCGCAGGCGCAGGTTCCGGCGGAGGGCGTGGGTCAGCCCGAGCGAGGGCGCCAGGTTCGATCCCCAGCGGCTGTTGCGGGTGAGGCGCGCGCCGGCGCTCGCGACCGTGGCGCCCAGCCGCCACGCGTCCTGCGCGAAGAGGGCGATCTGGTCGTCCGACGCCCGTTCCTCGACCAACTTGTCGGGCGACTCGATAAAGCGCGCCGCGCCCTCGACGCCGATGTCGAAGTCGTGGTCGCCCCGGGTGCCGGAGTAACCCGCGGTGGCCTTGGCCAGCCGCTCCCGCTGGGCGTTGGAGCGATCGCCGGCGATCGGCGCCGCGCCGCGGGCGCTCCGGTAGAGATGCTCGTAGTCCTGCGCGAAGACGGTCGCGCTCCACTCCCCGGGGCCGGCGCGGCGGCGGGTCTCGAGCCAGCCTGACAAGCCGCGGTTGTCGTTGAAGCCCGAGAATCCACCCCCGACCGGCCATCGCTGGCGCTCGCGCAGCAGGGTGAGGCCGGCGCGCAGCTCCCAGTCGTCGGTCACGGCGAAGCGCAGGCGGGAGCGCCCGTCCCAGACGCGCGCGAAGGCTTCCTGGCCGCCGCTGACCAGTCCCGGCACCTGGTTCTCCTGGCGCCATCCCCCGGTGACTCCGTACTGAACGCGGCCCCCTCCGCTTGCGGTCACCTCCGCCTCCTGCCGCCCCGCCCCGCCCGAAAGCGCGCGCGCGTCCAGGCGGAAGCCGGAGGCGGGCAGCCGGGTGATGACGTTGACCACGCCGCCGAGGGCGTCGGATCCGTACAGGGACGACATCGGGCCCTTCACGATCTCGACCCGGTCGGTTCCGGCGAGCGACATGCGGCTCAGGTCGCGATTCTCGATGAGGGTTCCGGTGACCGGCTGCCCGTCGAGAAGCACGAGCACGCGCGCGCCGCCGATGCCCCGGATGAGGAGGCTCGAACCGGTCGGCGCGCTTCCGGTCACCTGCACGCCGGGCAGTTCCTCGAGCAGGCGGTCGGCGGAGGCGGCCCCCGCGGCGGCGATCTCCGCCGCCTCGATGGTCTCCACCGGCAGGGCGATCTCCGACCGGCGCCGCGCGCGCGCGCTGGCCGTCACCACGAGCTCGTCCAACGCGAGCGGGTCGCGGGCGAGGTCCAGGCGCCATTCCGCCGCCTCCGCCTCTTCCCAGGTCAGGGTGCGGGCAACGTATCCGAGCGCCGCCACCTCGATCGTTCCCCCCGGCCCCCAGGATTCGGGCCTCGCGAAGGCCCCGAGCGAGTTGCTGAACACCGGCTCCGGGCCCTCGCCCGCATCCGCGGCGGCGCGCCCCGGGCCGGGCGGGGTCCACAGCACGCTCGCCTCGGCAATGGCCGCGCCCGACGCCCGGTCGACCACCCGCCCCGGGCACGCCTCCGCCCGCGACGGCTGAGGCGGCGCGCTCAGCGCGCGCGCGGGCGAAGCGCCGGCGATGCCCAGGACCCCCGCCACCAGCGCCGCCCGGGCGGCGACGTTCATCGGAGGCGCTGGAACCTCACGGACGGGAAGCCCGACGCTCCGTTGGCGCTGTAGTAGTCGTGGACCTGCACCTTGTGAATTTCCTGGTCCACCTTCACCAGGAAGACGTTGTAGGTCGGCCACAGGCGGTTGTTGTTCTGGATGCCGTACCAGAAGATCCCGCCGCCGTCGGTGACGCTGGCCGGAAAGGCGCCCGCGATCACGGCCAGGAAGTCGGCGTATTCGGGGGCGTCGTCGGCGCGCGTCTCCGTGGTGAAGTCTCGTGCCGCGTCGAGCGGGAAGGTGCCGGCGCCGCAGTCCGCGTTCACGAGCACGCCGAATTCGGGCGACACCCCGATGTCCCAGTCGCAGCTGCCCGCCCGCGGCCCCTCGGCTCCCGCGAAGCCGACGTACGCCGGACCGCGCGTGAGATCGGCGGCGGCGATGCGCGCCTCACCCAGGGCGCCGTCCGCATCCTGGCGCCGGTGTTCGATGTTCAGGCCCAGCGGCCGCTGTCCCTCCATCCGCAGCTCCACGACGCGAAAGAGGGCGTGACCCCGTCCCGAACTCTCCCGCACCTTCCACGCCACCCGCGGATCCGCCACCAGCGTCCCCGCCTGCGGATCGAAGCGGAACCAGGTGGAGCCGGGATCCGGCGCCAAGCCATCCTCGACGAAGGCCGAGGACGCCGGGATGTCGGCTTCGGTCACGGTTTGGAACGCGGCCTCTCCGTCCTCAGGCGCCAAAGCGGCGATTTGGTCCGCGGACGCACTGGCGTTGGTGCCGAGATTGAATCCCGACACGGATCCCGGACCCGAAACACCGCTGTTCAGACGCACCGCGAAGCGCCGGAACGCCATGTGCCATTCGGTTGAGGTGGCGGGATCGGCGGGGGTCACCCTCGTCCCGTTCGCGATGTTCAGATAGACGAAGTCCGTGGGGGACGAGGCGTCGAAGGAGATCTCGCCCTCCTCGAAGCTTTCCTCCCCGGGCGCCGCGACCTCGGATTCGCACGCGGCCAGGCAGACGGCCAGCAAAGTGAGGAGGGGGACGGCATGTTTGCGAGGCGGGCCATGGCGCCGCGCCGCAACTTGATGGTGTCTGTTCGGCATGTGCCTGCCTGGGGTGGGGATCGAGGAACAATATACGACCCGCGCCATCGATCCTGAAGCAGAGTTTGAATCAGTCCGCGGCGGGCTCGCGACGCTCGAAGGAGGCGTCGAATGCGGCGCCCGAGGGCGGGAAATCCAGGGAACGGACAAAGGCGCAGGCTTCCGCCGCGCCGTGTTCGCGGTCCATGTCCATGTCTTCCCATTCGATGGAGAGCGGTCCGTCGTAGCCGGCGCGCGCGAGGGCGCGCACGATGTCCTCGAAGGGCACCCTTCCGCGTCCGGGGGAGCGGAAATCCCAGGACCGGTCCCGGTGTCCGAAGGGCAGGTGCCCGCCGAAGACTCCGGAGGGCATCGGACGATCCGACCACCACACGTCCTTCATGTGGACGTGGTAGATGCGGTCGGAGAAGCGGTGGATGAACTCCACCACGTCGATGCCCTGGTAGGCGAGGTGGCTGGGGTCGTAGTTGAAGCCGAAGGCCTGACGATGGCCGATGGCTTCCAGTGTCCGCTCGGCGGTCGCGATGTCGAAGGCGATCTCGGAGGGATGCACCTCGAGGGCGAAACGGACTCCGGCCTCGTCGAAGGCGTCGAGGATGGGGTGCCATCGCGCCGCGAAGTCGGCGAAGCCGGCGTCGATGGCGGCTTCGCCCACGGGCGGAAACGGATACAGCAGGTGCCAGATGGCGCTGCCGGTGAAGCCGTTGACGACCTCGACGCCCAGGGCGGCGGCGGCGCGCGCGGTGGCCTTCATTTCCTCGGCGGCGCGGGCGCGGACGCCTTCCGGGTCGCCGTCCCCCCACACGTGGGGCGGAAGGATCGCCCGGTGGCGCTCGTCGATCGGGTCGCACACCGCCTGACCGACCAGGTGGTTGCTGATGGCCCACACACCGAGGCCCTGGGCGTCCAGCAGCTCACGGCGGGCGGCGCGGTAGCCGGGGTCGCCGGCGGCGCGCAACACGTCGAAGTGGTCGCCCCAGCAGGCGAGCTCGAGGCCGTCGTAGCCCCAGGCGCTCGCCTTGGCGGCCAGCTCGGCCAGCGGCATGTCGGCCCACTGGCCGGTGAAGAGAGTGACGGGGCGGGTCATGCGCGGGTCACTCCCCTCGCAAAGCCTGGTCCAGGGCCTCCGTCCCGAACCGTTCAATGGCTTCGAGCGTCTCCCGCACGTCATCCCAGGTGGTGGTGTGGTTGACGATGCACATCCTGAGCGAAAACGTGCCCTTGAGGTTCGTGGAGGATATGAAGGCCCGGTCGTCCCAGAAGAGGCGGGCGAGCACCTCTCGATTGATCCCGTCCACGGATGGCTCGTCAACGCCTGCGTCCCGGGCGTTCACCCGGAAGCACACGATGCCCAGCGAAGCCGGGGTGAGGATCTCGAGAAGCGGACTCTCGCGGATGTACCGCTCGGCCCTGCCGGCCAGCGCCATTCCCAGTGACACGGCGCGCCGGAACGCGGACAGGCCGTAGGTCTGGACCGAAAACCAGATCTTCAAGGCCCGAAACGACCGGCTGTGTTGCAGTCCGCGGTCCGCGAAGTTGGGATGGTTTGCGCCCCAGACCGTGTCCTGCAGCATGTCGTGGGGCACCGCGAAGGCGTCCTCGAGCGTAGCCGCGTCCTTTACCAGGAGGCACCCCGCCTCGTAGGGCTGGAAGAGCCACTTGTGGGCGTCGAGGCCAATCGAGTCGGCGTGCTCGACTCCCTGCAACAGACTCCTGCCCTTCTCGGTCAGGACCGCAAAGCCCCCGTAGGCGGCGTCAACGTGGAGCCAGATGTCTTCGTCTTCACAGTAGTCGGCCATCTCTTCCAGCGAATCGATTGCGCCCGTGCTGCCGGCGCCGGCGTTGGCGCAAACGGCGACGGGACTCAGCCCCGCCTCGCGGTCGTCGGCCACTGCGCGCGCCAGCTCTGCGAGATCCAGCCGGAAATGCCCATCGCTTGCCACTCGGCGGACATGTTCCGGCCGGACTCCGATGATCCTCGCTGCCCGAACCTGTGCGCTGTGGCTCTGGTCGCTCATGTACACGGTGGCCCGCTCGGGGTGGCCCGCTCGCTCCCGGGCCGCGACGAACGCGTCGACGGCGGCTGCCGAGCCTCCGCTGGTCAGGAGCCCGCCGGCGGTCCGCGGGTACCCCACCCAGCGGCGGATCCAGTCGATGACCACCAGCTCGAGCTGGCTCGGGCCGCTCGCGACCAACCAGGTGATCGTGTTCGCGTTGTACCCGGCGGCAAGGAAATCGGCGACCACGCCCGCCCAGGTGGAGGCCGATGGCACGAACCCGAAGCACCGGGGATGATCCAGGCGCAGCGTATAGGGCAGGATGGACCCGGCTACCGCGTCGAGTACTTCCCGGGCGGGGCGGCCGTGCTCGGGCGGGTCCCGCATCAACTCCTTCTCGAGTCCCTGTTTGAACTCACCGTCCCAGGCTTCCTGGGAGGGCAGATTCTGGATGCGCTCCACAAGAAGCTCTGCCGCCCGGTTTGCCAGCTCGAGCATCTCGGCCGGCTCCATCTGCAGGTCGGCGCACGCCTCGACCGGCATCGGGGTCCGCGGATCGGAGTCGCTGGAGGTCACGATATGGGAAGACTCCTGCCCTCGGTCGATTCTCGAATGAACGGCATCATTGCGAGCCGTAGCTGATCGCGATCCAGGATCCGGCCCGGTCGCTGCGGATTGCGCCGTCGATGAAATGGATGCCGCGGGCGCCGTCCTGAACCGTGGGGAAGTCGGGCGCCGGAGCTTCCTCGCCGCCGTCCGGCGGGCCGCTCGGCGGGCGAGCATCACCACTCTGCGCGCACGCACTAAAGTCACCCGTCCGCACTGCGCGCGCCACTTCCCGGTAGAGGTTCGCAAACGCCTCCACAAAGCCTTCCGGATGGCCGCCGGGGAGACGGGTGGCGGCGGTTGCCGACGCCGAGCGGGCGCCGGCGCCGCGGTACACCAACTCTTCGGACCCGTCGGGGCGCAGCAGGCGCAGGCGGTTGGGTTCCTCCTGGTACCAGTCGAGCCCGCCCCCGCTGCCGTAGACGCGCAGGCGCAGGTGGTTGCGCTCGCCCGTGGCGATCTGGGAGGCCATCAGCACGCCCCGCACCCCTCCGTCGAGCTCGAGCAGCACCACCGCGTCGTCGTGGGCGGCACGGCCCGCCACCACGGTGCCCAGGTCGGCGAACAGGCGCTGCACCTCCAGGCCGGTGACGTATCGGAGCAGATGGTGCGCATGGGAGCCGATGTCGCCCAGCACCGCGGACGGCCCTCCGCGCGCGGGATCCGCTCTCCACTCCGCCTGCTTGTGCCCCTCCGCCTCGAGCAGCTCCGCCAGCCATCCCTGCGAATACTCGACCACGACCTTGCGCACCTGGCCGATGGCGCCGTCACGCACCCGTGCGCGCGCTTCCCTGACCATAGGGTAGCCGGAGTAGTTGTAGGTCACCGCGAAGACCAGGCCGGCCGACGCCGCCAGGCGGCACAGATCGTCGGCTTCCTCCACCGTCACCGCCAGCGGCTTGTCGCAGATGACGTGTATTCCCCGTTCCAGGAAGGCCCGTGCGACCGGGTGGTGCAGGTGGTTCGGGGTAACGATCACCACCGCGTGGATGCGCTCATCGTCCGGCAGGGCCGCCTCGCCTCGCGCCATCTCCCGCCACGATCCGTATGCGCGATCCGCCGCCAGGCCCAGCCGGGCCCCGGTTCGTCGCGCCATCTCCGCGTCCGCCGAAAACGCGCCCGCGCACAGTCGCCAGTCGCCGTCGAGGGCGGCCGCCCTGCGGTGAACCGGACCGATGAAGGCGCCCGGCCCGCCGCCCACCATGCCGTAGCGGAGGGTCACGGCTGCCTTCTTCCGGGGGACCGGTTCCGGTTGGGAAGGCTCACGTTGCGGACGTGCACCGCGCGCTCACCCCGCCTCCGCGATGTGTCGCGCCCGGTATCCGCCCTGCCTTCGGGCACGCGCCTGCATTACCCCGAAAATCACTACCAGCACGCCGCAAAGAGGCACCAGATAGCGGAAGGAGATGCGTCCGCCGAAGTTGTCAGCGGGTCCCAGGATCGCCTGCGCATCCCCGGTGAGGCCCTCGCCCGCCCCGGAGTCGATGATCTGCCGGAGCGCGTTGGCGGTTGCGGGGGAGGGCAGGGCGCCTTCCGACCTGTATTCGGCCACCACATCGGCGGCAGCGTCGCGGGCGGCGCTCGCGTCGGGTCCCGGCACCGCCGCCAGTTCGCCGTCGGCGCGTTCGAAGAGCGCCACCACCTCCACCGCCGGAAGCTGGTCGTGGGCATAGACGTCGGCCACCCGGCCCATCTGGGGCGCTGTCACCAGCCCTGTGGTCGCCATTCCCACCGCCCCCATCAGCCCCAGGCCCAGTGCGCCGCTCTTCGGCACCCGCTCCGACACCACGCCCAGCATGGTGGGCCAGATGTAGCAGATGCCGACCGCGTAGACCGTCGCGGTAAGGAAGACGGCGGCCGCCCCGGACGCGTAGCTGAAGGCGAGCAGCCCGACCCCGGTCAGGGCCGCCGAGATCAGCAGTACTCCGGGGGGCGAGAGCCGGTGAACGACCGTCCCGGCCCGGTGACGCAGCACCGCCATGAGGCCATTGATCCACACCAGAACCAGAATGCCGGGGATGCCCCCCGCCTCCAGCACCGCCGGGACCCAGCGGGTAGGGCCGATCTCGATGGAGGCGGTCATCGTCATCGCGAACAGCATGAGCAGCATGAACGGGGTGGTGAGCGCGGCGCGAAACGTCTCGGCCACCGAAACGCCCGCCTGCACCCCTTCGGTGGGCGGAAACTTCTCCCGCAGCAGCATGTGCCCGTAGACCAGCGTCGGAACGACGATCAGCGCGATCTTCACCCGCCACTCCCCGAGGACCTCCAGCCCTGCGGACGAAGCCGCCAGCTGATCGAGCCCGAACGCGGCCAGTCCGCCCAGCACGATCCCGCCCGGGAACCAGACGTGGAAGTTGTTCAACTTGACGGTCTTGTTGCCCGGATAGAGCGCCGCCACCAGCGGGTTGCACGCGGCCTCCACCAGCCCGTTCCCCATGGAGATGATCAGCGCGCCCGTGAAGAGATGCGCGAAACTCCCGCCGAGGATGAGCGTGACCGTGCCGATCAGGTGCGCCGCGAACGCCGTGCGCAGCAGGGTGCGGAAGCCCAGCGTGTCGGCCAGCGGCGCGAAGACCACCTGCGAGAGCGCGAACCCCCAGAGGGCCGCGCCCCCGATCCAGCCCACCTGCTCGTTCGTAAGCACGAACTCGTTCTTGAGGTCGAGCATGACGGCGCCCACGGTCGCGAAGGCGACCGATGTGGCGATCAGGGCGACGCAGCTGCCACGGAAGAGGCGCTCGGCGTTTGCGGATGGGCGGGCGTCGGAGGGGGCCATGGGGTGGTCCTGGTTGGGAGAGCCGGTCAGGCGAGCCCGATGTGGCGGAGGACCTCGGGTGGCGGCGGGTCCCATCGGGTCAGTGGGGTGTTGCCGACGTACTGGATGTCGTCCATGCCTTCGGCCGTGGTCCAGAAGGCGGTGAGGGTCAGGTAGCGCACCCGGTCGAAAAAGAGGGAAGGGGCTTCGAACGGCCCGCCCTCGGCCCGCTCCGGGTCGCAGATGTCGTCGCAGATGGCGTGCTGCTGCGCGCTCGTGAGGTCGCGGAAGCGGACGCCGGCCGGCGGGGCGCCCCCGCCGAAGCGCGCGTGCGCCTCGCGGTCGAGCCAGACCAGCCCGCCCCGGATCAGCACGCCGCCCGCCTGGAGGGCCTCGTAGGGCGCGCTCACCCATTCGTCGATGAAGTCGTGGGCGCCCAGCTCGCTCGCGGCCGGAGAGCGGTCGTCGGCGGGCAGGATCACGTCGCAGAGCACCGCGAGCGACTCGAGTTCGTCGGGGTCGAGCGACCGCTCCCACGGCACCACGGGGGAGAGGAGGTCCGGATCCCAGAGATCGCCGCGCGCATTGGGGTTGGCGACCTGGCCGGGGGTGCTGTCGCCCGGGATACCGGCAGCCCCGGCAGATGCACCCGCGGCCACGTTTTCGTCACCAGGTCCGGGACCGCAGGATGCGAGTCCGGGCGCGGCGGCGGCCAGCGCCATCACCTTGAGGGCGTGGCGGCGGTCCATTCCTCGCTCCCCCGGGGCTGCCTCGCGCCCCTCGGCCATCGGCAAGGCCCGTTCGCGCCGATTCCGCGCCGCGATGCGCTCTTCGCCCCCCACGCGCGCCGGACCGGCCCCTCGCTTGTCGCTCATCACAGGCTCCGGGTGCGCAGCTGTTCCACGATGTAGTCCGACGCGCGCCACGCCAGCGCCAGGATCGACAGGGTCGGGTTCTTGTCGGCGTTCGACACGAAGGGGCCCCCGTCGGTCACGAACAGGTTGTCGACCTCCCACGACTGGCAGAACTGGTTGAGCACGGAAGCGCTCGGGTCTTCTCCCATCATCACGCCGCCCACTTCGTGAATGATGACGCCGGGGGCGGCGATCGCGCGCGCGCCGTCGTCGTGGACGTCGCTGGTCACCCGACCGCCCATCGCCTGAATGATCTCGGCGAAGGTGTGCTGCATGTGCCGGGCCTGATTCAGCTCGTGCGAGGACCACTTCCAGTTGAATCTGAGGGTCGGGATGCCCCAGCGGTCGACGCCCTCGGGATCGATCTCGCACCAGGAATCCTCGTTGGGAATCATCTCGCCGCGCCCGTCGAACCAGAGGAACGAGCCGTAGTAGCGGCGGCACTCGTCCTTGAGCCGCTGGCCATAGCTGCCCCCGGTGAGCTCCGCCAGCCCGCCCATGAAGCCGAAGCCGGGCATGCGCCGGCCTCCGCCGAACTCGATGTGATACCCGCGCGCGAAGTCGAGCCGGCCGCGCGCCTGCTCCCCGTAGAGCCACCAGGGCATGTACAGGTGCATCGCCGAGGCGCCGTCCGCGTTGTGCGGGGGCATGTTCTCGAGCGCCGGAATCTGGCCCCCGACGCCCGCGCCGACCGTGTCCATGACGTACTTGCCGACCAGACCGCTCCCGTTGCCAAGCCCATCCGGATGGAGCGAGCTCTTCGAGTTGAGGAGGATGCGCGCCGACTCGCAGGCGCTGGCCGCGAGCACCACCACGCGGGCGCTGGCATGTTCGTCCAGGCGCGTGTTCCTGTCGATGTAGTGCACCCCGGTGGCCCGGCCGCGCGCATCGATGGTGACTTCGCGCACCATGGCGTCGGTGATGATGTCCAGGTTGCCGGTGGCGAGTGCGGGGGGCAGGAGCACCGTCGGGGTCTGGAAGTTGGCCTTGATGGAGCAGCCGCGGCCGCAGGGGGTCGCGTAGAAGCACGCCGCGCGCGCCGCCATGGACTCCTGGGTGACTCGCTGCGCGAGCGCGTTGCCGGGCCAGAGCGTGCGCGCGATGCGGGCGGCGTCGAGACGCTGCGTCAGGATCGCGAGGTGGGCGGGGATGACGGGGATGTTCAGGTCGCGGCAGTGGTGTCGGGTCAGCATCTCCTCGGCGCGGGGCGCCGGAGGGGGAAGGAGCACGCCCGGAGAGGAGTTGGGCGTGTTCTCCAGCCCCTCGTTCGAGCCGTAGACGCCGATCAGGGCTTCGGTCTTGTCGTACCAGGGGGCGAGATCCTCGTAGGAGAGGGGCCAGTCGAAGCCCAGCCCGTCCCGGGAGTACGGCTTGAAGTCGTACTCGCCCATGCGCAGGGAGATGCGGCCCCAGTGGTTGGTGCGCCCGCCCAGCATGCGCGCCCGCCACCAGCGGAAGTCGGTCCCCTCCGTGCTGGAGTAGGGCTCCCCCGGCACCTCCCAGCCTCCGTCGACGGTCGCGTCGTAGAAGCCGAAGGGCTTGTGGCGGGTGCCGCCCCCGCGCAGCGGCGCGTCCCGCGGAAGGTGGAACATGGGGGTCTCGGTGACCGGATCGTAGTGCCGGCCCGCTTCGAGCATCAGCACCCTGAGCCCCGAGCAGGCGAGGACGTAGGCGGTCATGCCGCCCCCCGCCCCCGAGCCCACTACGATGGCGTCGTAGCCGTCCTGGGTGCGAACCCTCACGTTACGTCAGGGTTGTGGGTTGGGTGGGGCGGAAGGGCGCGGCCGGAAGCCGGCGAATCGTGCCTGCGGGGATGCACATGGCGTGCACGGGCGTCACCGGCCGGTGGACCGCGGGAGCCGGTCGCTGCCCGTGCCTGCGGCCACCACGGCCGCGAGCGCGCGATAGCTGGCGCGCACGCTCTCGATCGGGTCGCCGGGCTGGTCGTGCTCGACGTACTGGTGGAGGAGTCCCAGTTCGCCGGCGCGCGCCAGCACGGTCCGGAAGTCGATCACCCCCGCGCCCACGTCGACCATCTCGCCCGCGGCGGTACGATCCTTCACGTGGACGCTGGTCACCCGGCCGGCGCGCGCGTCCAGCTCGGCCATGGGGTCGGCGCCGCCGTGCACCGTCCAGAAGATGTCCATCTGCCAGTCGACCAGTTCCGGTTCGGTGCGGTCGAGCAGCAGGTCGATGGGGCGCACCCCGTCCGTGCCCGGGCGCATCTCCCAGTCGTGGTTGTGGTAGCCGAACCGGAGGCCGGCGGCGCGGGCGGCATCACCAGCCCGGTTGAAGTCGTCCGCAATCCGCCGCAGCGCCTCCCCGCCGCGCTCGGCGACCGGGATGGACGGCACCACCACCAGGCGCTGGCCGAGCGCGACGGCGGCCTCGAGGGTCGCCGCCCAGCTTCCCCGCACCTCTTCGACGGAGTGGTGGCTCGACGTGGCCGCCAGCCCGACCGCGTCCAGCCGGGCCTTCATCTCCCGCGCGGACATCCCGTACAGGCCCGCCAATTCGACCTCCGCGTAGCCGATCGCGGCGATCGCGGCGAGGGTGCCGTCGGGGTCGCTCGCCATCACCGCGCGAACCGTGTAGAGCTGCACCCCGATGGCGGAAAGGACCTGGGAAGCGGCCCCCGGCCACACCCGGCCCAGCCCCGGCAACCCGCCGGCCACTACGGCCGCCCCGGGAAGCGCCCCCAGGAAGCTCCGCCGGTCGATAGTGTTGTCCACGCCGGTCCGGGGTGGACGCCGCTCGCCCGCACTCGTCGGTCCGGGCCCCCGCGACGATCCGGGCGATGACCCTCGATCCACGCCCCCCTCGCCCATCCCCCTCATGAAACTCCCCTCGGCATGGTCAGCAGCGCGGCGTACAGATCGATCGCGTACCAGAGGTTGGCGATGCGCAGGTTCTCGTCGGGCGCGTGCTGGTTGTTGTCGTGATTCGCGATGGGCACGTTGACGGCGGGCTTGCCCGCGACGTCGGTGAACAGGTAGAGGGGCAGCGTGCCGCCCATGCCTGGAGCCAGCACAAGCGATCCGGTCCCGAAGGCGCGGTCCGCGGCGTCGGAGGTCGCTGCGATGATCTCCTGCACGAAGGGGTTGGCCATTTCCGTCCGCGACGCCGGCGACCCCCCGCCCCCGGTGACCTTGGCGATGCGCGGGTAGCGCAGCCGGGTTTCCATGTCCGGATCCTCGGACACCACGTGAAAGCCCTGCCCCTCGATGTGGTCCACGATCAGCCGGCGCACGTGGGCGGCGTCGTTCCCCTTCACCAGCCGGATGCCGAGCGCCGCCACCGCCGTGTTGGGAATGATGTTGCGGGCCAGGGCCCCGGTGTTGCCGCTCGTGATGCCGCGCACGTTCAGCGCCGGCACCAGCAGCCGCTCGGGCAGCGTCTCGGGCTCGCCCTCCGTCCACGCCAGCCCCAGCTCCCGCTTCAGGTCCGCCTCGATGTCGGGCATGTTCTCCAGAGCGGCGCGCTCCTCCGGCCCGATGGGGTCGGTGGTGTCGTACCAGCCCTCGACCAGCACGCGCCCCTCCCTGTCCTTCATCGAAGCGAGCAGGTGCGCCAGGATGTTGCCGGTGTCCGGGGTCCAGTTGCCGTAGTGCCCGGAGTGCAGGTTGCGGGTGGCGCCGTAGACCGTGACCTCCATTCCCATGGCGCCGCGCACCCCGAAGGTGAGCTGGGGGCGTCCGCTCTGGTGCGCCGGCCCGTCGAAGAAGAGCCAGATGTCCACCTCGTCGAGCGCCTCGGCCCGCATCTCCATGTACCGTCCCAGGTTGCGCGAGCCCGCCTCCTCCTCGCCGTCGAAGAGGAAGACCAGGTTCGAGGTGGGCGCGATGCCGGCTTCGCGGAAGGCGTGCAGGACGGGGAGCACCGCGGCGATGGGCCCCTTGTCGTCGCCCGCGGAGCGCGCGTAGATGCGCCATTCCGGGTCCACCGCGTCACCGGGAGCGGGAAAGGGGATGGGCGTGCCGCCGGCCTCCATCGAGGCCGAGTAGAGCGTGGGCTCGAAGGGTGGATGGGTCCAGTTCGACGGGTCGACGGGCTGGCCGTCGTAATGGACGTATATGCCGAGGGTGCGGGTTGCGCCCGGGACCATGAGCCTGCCGTAGACCGCCGGCGCCACCCCGTCGATGGAGAGCAGCTCGGATTCCGCTCCCGCCGCCCGCAGGAGGTCGCGGATGTAGGTGGCGGCGCTGGTCACGTCCTCGATGTCGCGGGCGCGGTTCGGGTAGGTGAGCAGCTCGCGGAAGTCGTCGATGATCTCGGCCTCGTTGGCTTCCCGCCAGGCGCGCGCCACGTCGGCGCCGGACTGGGACGCCGCGGGATCGGGAAGCAGCGCAATCGTCCCGAGGAGCGCGGCCGCTCCCAGGCGCGACGCTCGCCGGGACGGGCCCTCGCTCATCATCGAATCTCCCGCAGCTTGATGTTGCGGAACCACACGCGGTTCCCGTGGTCCTGAAGGCCGATGTGCCCCCTGGCCGCCTGGCCGTATTCCGGCCACTCGACGAATTTGCTCGCCGCCACCCTGGCCTTCCAGTCGTCGCCGCCCAGCTCGTACTCCACCACCTTCTCGTCGTTGAGCCAGTGCTCGACGTGGGTTCCGCGCACCAGGATCCGGACCTGGTTCCACTCCTCCGCCGGCCGCACGATCCCGCGCGGCACGCCATGCAGACCGTAGTTGGCGCCCGCGCTGGTCAGCGGACTGCGCCCGTCGGCGTGCCCTGCGTCGTCCAGCACCTGAAGCTCGGGCGCGCTGTGGAAGATCTCCTCCGCCCCCGGCGCCGCGCGGTAGAAGATGCCCGAGTTGCCGCCGGGTTCGACCTTCCACTCGAGCGCCAGCTCGAAGTCCTCGAAGACGTCGTCGGTGATGATGGAGCGTCCCCGGCGCACATGTGCGAGGGCCCCGTCCTCCACGGCCCAGCCCCCCGTCATGGGCTCGCCGTCGTAGCGCCGCCAGCCGTCGAGCGAGCGCCCGTCGAAGAGCAGCCGCCACCCGGCCTCCCGTTCCGCGGCGGTGAGCGTGTTGTGCTCCTGGGCGGCCAGCGACGCGGGCAAGGCGAAGAGAGCGAGGAGAATGGGGGACACGAGGAATAGCCGGGATACAGCCGGGTGCGCTCTCATCTCGTGCTCCTCCCGCAGGGGATCCTGCGACCGGCCATGTATCGACGCATCATATGCTCCACCCCTCCCGGTACTCGCGCACGAGGTACTGGTTGGCTTTCTCGTGGTTGGTCACGCGCATGCTGGCCGCGTCGTATTCGATGCGCTCTCCCTGGCCCGCGCGCAGCGCGACCAGCCCCAGCAGCATGGTCTCGGTGAGCGGCGCCGCGTAGAAGAACGGAGAGTTCGCCTCGCCGATTCCCTTGCAGGCGTCGGCCCAGTTCATCTCGTGGGTCCCCTCCACGCGCGGATAGGTCGGCGGGACGGCGTCCGCCTCCTCCTGCAGCTCCTCCGGATAGACCTTCGGGTTGCGGCCATAGGTCTCGTGCAGCAGCAGACCGCGCTCGCCCACGAACAGGACGCCGCCCCCGCGATCCAGCGGCACGTCGTCCGGGAGCCGGGGGTGGCGTCTGGGCATCAGCCCGCCGTCGTACCAGTGCATGTCGACGGGGGGCAGGAGGCCGCGCCGCCCGAACTCGTAGTGCACCTTGGTGGCGACCGGATACGACACCGGGTCTTCGACGGGACCGCCCCACGGGGTGGAGGTCGCCTCGATCGCGTGGGGCAGCCCGAGGTCGAGCGCCCAGAACGGGTGGTCGATCAGGTGCGCCCCCATGTCGCCCAGCGCCCCCACCCCGAAGTCGACCCAGCCGCGCCAGTGGAAGGGGTGGTACATCGGGTGGTACGGCACTTCGCGCGCGATCGGCCCCAGGTACAGGTCCCAGTTGAGGTGCCCGGGCGCCTTGAAGTCGGCCCACAGCCCCGACGCGACCGCTTCCTGCGCCGATCCGGGCCACCACGAGCGGTCCGGGTCGGTCAGGCTTCCGTCGTCGGGAAGAGGGGCCGGGCGCGGCAGCCCCTGCATCCAGATCGGCCGGTTGGTCCACACGTGCACTTCGCGCACCACCCCGATCACCCCGGCCTGCACCCACTCGTTGATCAGGCGAGCCTCGTCGTTCGAGTGGCCCTGGTTGCCCATCTGGGTGACCACCCCGGTCGACTCCGCCAGCCGGCCGAGTTCGCGCGCCTCGTGCACCGACCAGGTCAGGGGTTTCTGCACGTACACGTGCTTGCCCGCCCGCATGGCGGCTCCGGCGATGACCGCGTGGGTGTGGTCGGGCGTGGCGACGAGCACCGCGTCGACTTCGTCCTCCTGCTCCAGCATGACCCGGAAGTCGGTGTACTTGCGGGCCGCTGCGTACTGCTCCTTCCAGCGCACGCCGGGTTCGCGCGGGTTGCCGTCGCGGTCGACCGAGCGCTCCTCGACCTTGCTCTCCACCAGCCGATGGTCGACGTCGCACACTGCGACGATGCGCTCGCTTCCCAGTTCCTGGGCGTTCTCGGCGCCCATCCCGCCCGCGCCCACGATGGCGATCGCCAGGGTGTCGCTGGGGGCCTGGTATCCGGGGCCGCCCAGCACGTGGCGGGGGACCACCGTAGCGCCCATCGCCAGGGCGGCGCTCCCGGATACGAATTCTCTGCGTGTGATCCTGGCCATCGGGTTGGCTTCCGTCCGTGTAGAGGTGACGGTGTAGTGGTGAATCGCCGGTCCGGCAAGATCGTGCGCCGGCCGCCGATCCGCCACTTCCGGCATCCAGCCGGCCCCCTCCGCTCATCCCTTGCACGGCGCGCGCGCATCCTTTCCCGATGCGGAGCCGGGGCGTCGGGCGAACCGGCTTGCCAATCCGGCGCGCCACCCCGAGGATTCGCGGCAACACCCACAGGAGCCGACGCATGAGCAGCCAGCCCTCCGCAAAGGACTACCAGCGCATCGCCCGCGAGATCGCCAGCGACGCCAGCCCTGTCGGAATCGATGCGAAGAAGACGCACGTGATGATCCTCTACAAGCTGGAGGAGATCGAGCGGCGCCTCTCGGCCCTCGAGGCGCGCGCCAGGTGAAGCCCCCGCGCAAGGCCTTCACCCTCGACGAGGCCAACGCACTCCTGCCCGCGCTCGAGACCGTCCTCGACGACCTCGCCGGATCGCGCGAAGAGCTGGAGGGCCACGTCGAACAGCTCAAGATCCTCGAGGCGCTCTGGGGGCGCCTGGTCATGGCCCCGACCAACCCGGATCACAGCGAGTTCATCGAGCATCGCGAGGGCGCGGGGCGTGCCGGCGCGCGCATCCGGCGCTGCATCGAAGAGGAGATCCTGGGGAGAGGCATCAGGTTCCCGGTGGGGGGACTGGAGCACGGCCTTCTCGACTTTCCGACCACGTTCGAGGGGCGATGGGTGTACCTCTGCTGGCGCCGCGGGGAGCCACGCATCTCGCAGTGGCACGAGGTGGACGCGGGATTCGCCGGACGCCGTCCGGTCCGGGCCCATGAAGCCGCGCGCATGGGCATCGACGATCCCGGCGACGTGGATGACTCGATGCTAGATTTCTGAGGCGCCGCTCCCGCAAGCCTCCCACCGCGTTCCCGATCCGTCGCCGCGCGGACGCCAGGACTTCCCATGGATCTCGTTCCCCGCCGTGCCAATCTCGCCACCATGGTGAGCCTGGCGCTTCCCATCGTGGGCGTGCAGGTGGGGATGATGCTGATGGGCGTGGTGGACACGATGATGGTCGGCCGGCTGTCCCCGACCGACCTGGCCGCCGTGGCGCTCGGCAACGTCTATTTCTACACCATCGCCGTCTTCGGCAACGGGATGCTGATGGCGCTCGATCCCATCGTCGCCCAGGGAGTGGGGGCGGGGGACGCGGAATCGGTCGCGCGCGGCATCCAGCGCGGCTTCGTGCTCACGTTGTTTCTGGCCCTGATCGCGTCGCTGCTCTTCCTGCCCTCCGCCACGGTGTTCGTGTGGCTGCGACAGCCGGAGGACGTGGTGCCCGTCGGGGCGGGCTACATCTTCGGCTCCATCCCGGGGATGCTTCCCTTCTACGCCTTCGTGGTCCTGCGCCAGAGTCTGCAGGCCATGGGCCGGGTGTCGCCCATCGTGTGGACCATCGTCGCCGCCAACCTCCTGAACGTCTTCCTCAACTGGGTGCTCATCTTCGGAAACCTGGGCTTTCCGCAGATGGGCGCGGTGGGATCGGCGTGGGGGTCGAGCGTGGCCCGCTGGTTCATGGCGGCGCTCCTGCTCGCCCTCTCCTGGCCCGTGGTCAGGCCCTATGTCGCCCGCATCCGGCGCGAGGCTTTCGACGTGTTCGCGCTCGGGCGCATGATCCGCCTCGGAACTCCGCTCGGATTCCAGCAGCAGCTCGAGTTCGGGGCCTTCTCCCTCATCGGCGTGATGATGGGCTGGCTGGGCACCGTGACCATGGCCGGCCACCAGGTGGCGCTCAACCTGGCGGCGCTCGCCTTCATGGTCCCGCTGGGAATCGCGGGCGCGGCGGCGGTGCTGGTCGGGCGCGCGGTCGGCCGGGAGGACATGGTGGAGGCGCGGCGGGCCGCCGGGGCGGGCATCCTGATGGGTGGGGGGTTCATGGTCCTGACCGCGTGCGTGTTCCTGGGCGCGCCCGGGTTGCTGGCCCGGGTATACACGGCGGACGCGGGTGTTCTCGCGGTCGCGGTCGCGCTCCTTCCCATCGCGGGCATCTTCCAGGTCGCCGATGGCCTGCAGGCGGTGGCGGCCGGAGTGCTGCGCGGCGCGGGCGACACCCGTTCGCCCTTTATCTTCAACGCGCTCGGCTTCTGGGTGTTCGGGGTTCCGGTCAGCGCCGCGCTCGCCTTCGGTGCGGACATGGGCGCGCGCGGCCTCTGGTGGGGCCTGGCCGCGGGGCTGGGGGCGGTCGCCATCCTGCTCTTCATCCGCGTCCGCCGCCTGCTTGCGCGCGGGGTTGGCCGGGTCCTCATCGACGATCCGCGGGCGCCGCGCAAGCGGGTGGCATGAACCGCCTGCCCCTCTTCCCGCTCGATGTCGTCCTCTTCCCCGGGGAGTTGCTCCCGCTCCACATCTTCGAGCCCCGCTACCGCCGCATGGTCGCGCGCTGCCTCGAGACCGACCATCGTTTTGGGCTCATCTATCACGACTCCGATCGCTTCGGCCCGTTTCTCATCGAGGAGGGGCGCGTGGGCGCGCTGGCCGAGATCGAACGGCATCAGGGGCTCAAGGACGGCCGTTCCTTCATCCTGGTGAAGGGCGTGGGCCGCTTCGCGATTCACGACGGGCTCGAGTCGGGCGAGCCCTACTACGAGGCCGTGGTCGCGGAGTACGAGGACGAGCCGGCTCCGCAGTCCCGGCTAACGGCGCCGCGCAGGGCTTCCGTAAACCTCTTTCGCGCCGCCGTCTCAGCCCTCCAGCCCTCATCCCCCGCACCTCCCGATTTCGATGCGGACGACGAGGTGTCGTTTCGTCTGGCCGCGTTCGTGCAGTTGGATCCCGAGTGGCGACAGGATCTCCTGGAGATGCGCAACGAAGAAGCCCGCCTGACGCGCCTCGACGAGGTCTTCGAGCAGGTGATCGCGCAGCGCGCGCCGAAGCCGGAAGAATGATAGTCGCCGATGCGGGACATCCTCGCCGAGGCTCTGGCTCGGGATGCGGATGGACAGCTGCCCAGTTGCGCCGAGCTTGCCGGCGATCTCGTCGGGGCGTTCCGAAGCGGTCGCAAGGACCTGGCGACCAACAAGGAATTGCTTCGGGACGCGATGCTCGCGGATGCGGCCGGCGGTCATCGTTGACACCGGGCCCATCGTGGCCCTGCTCGACGCCGATGAAACACATCACCGGTGGGCGCGCGAACAGTTCGAGTCATTGGCGCCTCCGCTGCTCACGTCCGAGTCGGTGTTGTCCGAAGCGTGCTTCCTGCTCCGGCGCATCGGCGTTGATGCAAGCCTGCCCCTGGCGCTTCTCCGTCGCGGCGTGTTGAGGGTGGTCGACGTCCTCGGAACGGCGGACGATGCCGACGCCGTGGCCGCCCTGATGCGTCGGAACGCCAACGTGCCGATGTCTCTTGCCGACGCGTGCCTCGTGCGCATCCTCGAGGGGACGGAGAACGGTTCCATCATGACGCTGGATTCCGACTTCCACGCTTACCGCCAGGGTCGTCGGAGGACCATTCGGGTGCTGTTTCCGGGGACTTGACGTAGAGTCATGGGGTTAGCGGCCAGACACCACCTCCGGGTCGCGCGCACGGCCCGCTACTACACGCTGGGAGGCGGGGGCGAAGGGGTCGAGGAAGCCTGGTTCGCGCTTCACGGCTACCGGCAGGCGGCCCGCCGTTTTGCGCGGCGTTTCGAGGTCCTGGATGCCCCCGAGCGCATCATCGTGGTCCCCGAGGCGCTCTCGCGCTTCTACGTGGATCCGAGCCCGGGCAGGCACGGGCCGGAACACCGCGTGGGCGCCAGCTGGATGACGCGCGAGGACCGGGACAACGAGATCGCGGACTACGTGGCGTATCTGGATGCGCTCGCGCGCGAGATGGCCGCCACCGCCGCGCCCGCCGTCCGCCGCCGCGTCGTGCTCGGGTTTTCCCAGGGAGCGCACACGGCATCCCGCTGGGTGGTGCTGGGGCGCCCGAACGCGCACGAGCTGGTGCTGTGGGGCGCCGGCCTGGCCACCGACCTGAGCCCGGATGCTCTCGCAACGGGACTCGAGGCCGTGCAGGTCACCTTCGTCCGCGGCGCCGCCGACAAGTTCCGCGACAGGCGGGAGGAGCGGGCCCAGGACGCGCTGCTGGAAGAGTTGGGGGTGCCCTTCCGAGTCCTCATCCATCCGGGCGGGCACGAGATCGCGCCCGAGCCGCTTCTGGAGATCGCCAGGGCGGAAACCCGGCCAGCACCTCACCCACCCGCCACCTCCAGCCCTGCGAGCGGCACGTAGTACTTCCGGTATCGCCCGCCGTCCGAATACCGTTCGCCCTCCGGGTCCTCGACGAGCACCGTGGCGCGCTTGGTCACGCGGTTGACCCGGCCGACAAGCGGTTCCCCCTGGTACAGGAAGGCGACCCGGGAACCGACGCGGATGCCACGCTGCGCGGCCCGCTCCGCCCGCGTGATGAGCTTGTGCGTGTGATTCCGGTGGCGGAACAGGCGGTGGGCGAGCTCCTGAAAGGGACGTGCCCCGCAGTTGCTCTCTCCAGTGCGGAGAAACTCCACCAGGTGGACGATCTCGTGCTCGAAGATCCGCTGCAGCGCCTCCAGGCGGTTCGCGCACGGAATGCCTGCGACGGTGACCGGGGGATCGCCGTCCGCGAAGCCGTTGAAGAGAATCTCGGTGGAGACGGCGATTTCATAGTCGGCCCCGCCGTCGGCGCTCACGCGGCGGGTGGTCTGTCCGCCCGAGCGCGTCATCCGCGACGACAGGCGAAACACGAGGGCTCCGGGGGCAAGCCTCCGACGCGCGAAGTCCCCCAGAAAGCGCCGGTCGTAGGCCCTGAAGAGAAAGGCGAGGTCGTCCGGGTGGATGGCGGCGAAGTTGGGTTCGCTGATCCGGGAAGACGCGGCGAGCAGGTCGCGGCCGATCTCGCGGGTCCAGGCCCGGATCCGTTGTGCACCAGGATCGGGAAGCGGCTCGGCGGAAGAGCCCCGTCGCTGTCGCGACCGATTTCCCCGCTCTGTGCTTCTTTTCCTGGGCATCCGGGTCCTTTCTCGAGGCCTCGCGATCGACTCCCCGCTCGGGCCGGTTCGACTGAGACTAGGCCTCGGGCGTGAATCGCCCCCGCACGTTACGTTCACGCGAGCAGCCGGAACACCAGCGCACCGGATACGGAGGCCTCCATGCGCACGAGTCGAGCGAAGGGCACGGGAACGAACCCGCACCGCAGCCGGATGGCGCTCGCCGCCTGCTTCGTCATGACGGCCGCCTTCCTGGCTTCCTCCTGCGCGGACCGCGGTCCCGGAGGGAATGACCTGCCCGGGGAGAATCCCGGGGGTGCCCCGCCGCCGACGGCCGAATGGACCTACTACGGCGGGCAGAACTCCTTCAACCGCTACTCGCCGCTCACCCAGATCAATGCAGAGAATGTCGCGTCGCTGGAGATCCTGTGGAGCAGGCCCGGCGTCGACCCGCAGCTGCAGGAGGAGTTCCCCGGGCTCGCGTTCAACAACTATCTGCGCGGGACCCCGATTCTCGTCGACGGAACGCTGTACGCGCCCAACGCGGTGGGTCTGGTGGAGGCATTCGATCCGGGGACCGGGAAGACTCGCTGGGTCCAGCGCGCCGCTTCGCTGGAAGACGCGCGCGGACGCAGCTTCCGCGGCGTCGCCTTCTGGAACGGGGACGGCGCCCGGGACCTGAGTGCCGACAACGGGCACGCCGGCGCCCGCATTATCTCCGTGCGCGGATCCTGGCTGCACGCGCTCGACGCCGGGACGGGCAAGCCCGTGGCGTCGTTCGGGGATGGCGGCAGCGTGAACCTCGTGCCCGAGGGCCGCGACCGGTTCAACTGGAGCTCGGGCCCGATCGTGGTCGGCGACGTCATCGTGATCGCGGGCACGGTCGACGGGGCGGGCGACTCGGGCACGGAATGGCGCGACAGCGCGCCGGAGGACGTGCGCGGGTTCGACGCCCGAACCGGCGAGCAGGTCTGGACCTTCCACGTCATCCCCAGGGAAGGGGAGTTCGGCGCGGAAACCTGGGGCGACGGATCCCGTGAACTGTCGGGGGACGTGGGCTCGTGGTGCTGCCTCAGCGCCGACGACGAACTGGGCATCGTCTACGTACCGCTGGGCGCCCCGACCTCGGCGTACTACGGCGGGCACCGCCCCGGCGACAACCTGTTCTCCAACAGCCTCGTGGCCCTCGACGCCGCGACCGGCGAGCGCCTCTGGCACTTCCAGATGGTGCACCACGACATCTGGGAGTACGACACCCTCGGCCCGCCCGTCCTGGGGCGCATCAACGTGGACGGGCGCGCGATCGACGCGGTGATGCAGGCGAGCAAGACGGGCTTCCTGTTCACCTTCGACCGCCGCACGGGCGAACCCGTCTGGCCCATCGAGGAGAGAGCGGTCCCGCAGTCGAAGGTGCCCGGGGAAGCGACCTCCCCGACCCAGCCCTTCCCGAGCAGGCCGCCGCCGTTCGACCGCCAGGGAGTCTCCGGGAAGGACCTGATCGACTTCACCCCCGAGATCCATAAGCGGGCTCTCGCCCTCGCGGATTCACTGGTACTGGGGCCGCTGTTCACGCCCCCGATGGAGGAAGGCTCGGTCGAGGGGAAGATCGGCACCTACGTCGTTCCGGGCGCGTGGGGCGCGGGCAACTGGCACACCGGCGCGTTCGATCCCCGGACGGGGACCTACTATGCCGTGTCCCTCACGCTGCCCAACGTCTGGCGCCTCTCCAGGACGGATGAACCCGGCGAGATGGAGTTCGGCACTCAGGGAGGGTGGCCCAGCGCGGAAATCGACGGGCTGCCCATCGTGAAACCGCCGTGGGGACGGATCACGGCCATCGACATGAACCGGGGCGAGCATCTCTGGATGGCGCCCAACGGCGACGCCCCGAACGATCATCCGCTGCTCGAGGGTCTGGATCTGCCCCCGCTCGGAAACGCGAACCGTCCCGCGCCGCTGCTCACGGCCGCGCTGCTCTTCATCGGCGAGGGCAGCGACGTGGTCATCGGCACCCCCGATACTCACTGGGGAACCGAGTTCCGGGCGTACGACAAGACGACGGGCGAGGTCGTGTGGGAGATGGACCTCCCGTCGGGCACCACCGGCGGGCCCATGACCTACATGCACGAAGGGAAGCAGTACATCGTGGTCGCGGTCGGCGGCAGCGAGCACCCCGCGGAGTATGTCGCCCTGGGTCTGCCGTAGGCCGAGCCGCCAGATCCGATGCCTGGACGCGACTTGAGAAGTCGCTCGGACTAAGCTAACAGGACTAAGCTAAGTCAGGGCTACCGGAAGTCTGCGAACCCGCCTCAGAACTCTCCCACGAAGACGATCTCCGGGGTGAGCTCATAGCCCGTCTCTCGCGCCACCGTCTCCTGCGACAGGTCGATAAGCGCGCGCACCTCGGCGGACGTCGCCCCTCCGAGGTTCACGATGATGTTCGCGTGCCGGTGGAAGATCTGGGCGCTGCCCTGGGAGTGACCCTTGAGCCCGCACTCGTCGATGAGCCGCCCGGCCCCGATGCCCTCGATCTTCTGGAAGATCGAGCCCGCGCACGGGTACAGCCACAGGTCCGGATGGCGGTCGTCGCGCCAGCGCAGGTTCTCGCGGATGACCCGCCGCAGCTCGCGCGCCGGCGTGGGCTCGAGGCGGAAGGTCGCGGTGAGAACGATGTCGTCGCGCTCGTGCAGGATGCTGTAGTCGTAGCCGAACCGGAAGTAGTCCAGGTCTACGCACCTGCGCTCCCCCTCCTCGGTGAGAATCTCGGCGGAGTCCACGACCTCCTCGAGAAAGACGGTCCGGTCCCGCTCCGGCGCCAGGAAGTGCAGGTTCTGCCACATGGCCCCGCCGATGGTGCTCGGAATCCCCACGAAGTGATGGAGCCCGCCGAGTCCGCGGTGCACCGTTGCCTGGATGAGGTCCGGGAAGCTGTCCACCCCGGCGCCCGCGCGCACGCGAACATCGTCGAGGAAATCGATGCCCCCCACCTCCGAGCGGATCACCAGCCCGCGGAAGCCGCCGTCCCCGACGAGAATGTTCGCGCCCCGGCCCAGCAGGAAGTGCGGAATCCCGAGTTCCCGGGCCGCCATGATGGCGGCCGCGAGCTCGTCGGCGGTGCGCGCCCGCACGAACAGCTCCGCAGGCCCGCCGATCTTGAAGGTCGTCATGGGACCGAGCGGCACGTCGCGCTCGATCCGGCCCGGCCCGAGACGCCGCTCGAGCTCGCGGCAGATCTCCGTCGTGTCCACGCTGCTCCCTGGCGGCGAATGCGATGCGCTCCGGCGCAAAGATAGCGAATCGAGCCTGGCGGTTGCCGTTTCTGTCACTGTTTCGCCCATGGCGGTAGGTTTCTCCACGACTCGTACCCGCAACCCCGAGGCATATGATCCCGCGCGCGTCCGCCGCCTACACGGTCATCTACGACGGCGACTGCGCCGTATGCCTGCGCTTCATCGACTACCTTCGGCGGCGCGACCCGGCGAATACGATCGAGATCGTCGCATATCAGGAAGACGGAGTGCCGGCGCGCTTCCCCTGGATCGACTCGGCGCGCTTCGAAGAGGCGTTGCAGCTGGTGGAACCGGGTTCGGCTCCTCGCGGCACCTGGGAGGGCGCACGGGCCATTGAGCAACTCCTGCGGATACTCCCACGCGGCCCAAGGCTGGGCTGGGTCTTCCAGCTCCCCCTCGCACGTCCCCTCTTCGCGTGGGGATACCGCAACTTCGCCCGCAACCGCCGCCGCTTCGGGTGCGGGGAGCACTGTTCGCTGAAGACTGCTGGCGACTGAGCCGGGTTCGAGGCCCGGGACAAGCGAACCCGTCGCCTCGTACGGCCACATGTCGAAGCCCTGCTCCTCGAAATAGGCGAGGCGGTTGGGAATGGACGTCAGGATGATCCACCGCTCGCCGGGGGTCAGGCTCTCTGGCCGATACCGCACGGCGAAGTACATGATGGCACTCTCGGCGATGTCCTCGCGGACGGGATTGTTCCGGGCATAGTCCGAAATGAACACGCCGTCGGCCGCCTGCGCGGCGCGCCAGCCGTCGGCTCTTGCGTGAGGCTGATCCAGCGAAGCGTGGGCGGCTTCGTGCAGAAAGATCTCCTCGAGGAAGCCGAAGCGGATGGCGTCCCAGGCCGAGTGCTTGTGAATCAGCATCATCCCGGCCTCTTCAGTGTCCAGTCCTCCCCCCCAGGCACCTCTGCCGCCATTGATTGTCACGGAGGCGACATTCGAAAGGAAGGCCGCCGGCAACCGCCCCACGGCGGCGGCGAACCTGTCGACTTCGGTCCTCGCCGCCTCGACGTCGCCAAACTCCGAATTGACCCGGAATTCCACTACGTGTTCGGCGATGTGTGCGTCGAAGAGGAACGCCTTGGTGCGGATCCAGTCGTCGAACCGCCGGTCAAATACCGTCCGTATCCCGCGGCCGGTGTACATCACGCTTTGCAGCCGGGTCGAGTCGGGTCCCAGGATGGACGGCGAGATCCACGATGTGGAGCTGAATGGCGTCTCGCCGTCGTGTTCCATTGCGAAGTCCCGGGTCCAGTCCGCATCCAGGTTCACTTCCGCTGTCTGGCTGACGTAGCTGAACTCCGCATGAGCCGTCACCTGCAGGGTCCCCCCGACGTTCGGGAAGCTGTACCGCCCATCGGAATCGGTGGTCGTGGTCGTCCGCCTCCACCCTTCCAGGCGCACGTGAATGCCGGGCAGGCCCAGGCTCGGTCGCCGGCCGTCGGTCACCGTGCCGGACAGGGTGAAGGTCGGTGCGTCCACCCTGATTATCACCGAATCCGAGATCTCGGCGGTGGCCTGCATTCGGCCTCCCCGCAATTCCCAGAGCCGGGTATGGGCGACGACCGCCGTCGTGCCATTGCCGACCGCCGTCACCAGCGCCGCCGAGCTGACCTCCGCAACTGTGGGATTCCGGCTGAGCCAGGTCACGCGCGCATCCGCCATGACGCGTCCGGCTTGGTCCCGTACCTCCGCGGCAAGCCCGACCGTGTCCCCCAGTGTCGTGAACGTCGCGGTTTCGGGCGCCACTGCTACCGTCGCAGCGTGGGGAGGATCGTTGAGGGCGGGCTCCGTGCCCCCGTCGCCGCACGCGGAGGACCAGATGGCTGCCGTAACGGATGCGGCCGCGAGGAGCCGTGTGCGACGATCGCGTATGCTGCGCATGCTCGATGCCCACGTACAGGTTCTGCTCAACGGCTCGCTCCCCGGCCTTCGGGTTCGAGTCCGGCCTGCTCTTCGACCACGACCCCGGAAGCCGTCGAATCCGGATCGCGAGCATCCCGAGGTGGTAACGCGCCCCGCCACAGTCCTACATTTCGCTGCAAGTTCCGGTCCACGCTGCCCGAGCGCCTGCGCGCGACAGATTGATGATCTTGCCTTTCCGGAGTACTGCCATGCGACGACGCACTCAGAACCTGCTCAGCATCCCGCTCCTCCTCTCCGTTGCCCTGACATCTGCGACGCCCCCGGCGTCGTCGATGGCCCAGGACGCGACCGGACCGCTCCCGGTGGAGACCCTCCTGTCGATCTCGTCCACGGCCGGCGGCGAGACCCCGCGCTGGGCTCCCGGCGGGGAGTGGATTCTTCTGGGCGGCTCAAACCTCCGTCTGATCCGTCCCGAGGGCGGCGCGATCAGCGAGCTGCCGGTCTCGACGGGCGGCAGCGGTCATTTCCTCGCCTCGGCCGAACCCCGCTGGTCGCCGGACGGCCGATGGATCTCCTACGTATCCGACAAGAGCGGCACGCCCGAAATCTGGCTCTGGTCCCCGCGAGACGGCGAGGAGGTGCGCATCACCGGCAACGGCGGGCGGTTGATCAAGGGCTATTCCTGGTCGCCGGACGCGAGCCGTATCGCGTTTGCCGGGAATCGCCACGGCCAGTACGACGTGTGGACCGTGGAAATCCCTTCGGGGAAGGCACGCCGGCTGACCGACGGCCCGGAGCTGGAGGTCTACCCGACCTGGAGCCCCGATTCCCGGTCCGTTCTCTTCGTGAGACTCGATGGCGAATGGATGGACCACACCATAGTGGAAATCCCCGCGGACGGAGGGGAAGAGCGCGCAGTTGTAAGGGACGAGGACTTCTTCGACTATGGCGAAGGGGGCACGTTCGGTTATCCGCTGGTCTCGCCGGACGGCTCCACGGTGATCTTCCCGTCGTACCGCTCGGGGTGGATCAACTACTGGAGCGTCCCCCGCTCGGGGGGCGAGCCGCGGCCGCTTGCTCCGGCCGACTCCGACCAGACCGAAGGAGCGTGGTCGCCCGACGGCAACTCGTTCGCGTACGTCGAGAACCACGGAGGCACCTACCAGCTCCGCATCGCGACCGCGCGAGGCGGCGAATCCCGCGTCGTCGCCGATCCCGAATCCGGGGTCATCGGCGCGCCCCAGTGGTCTCCGGACGGCAGCCGCATCTCCTACACCCTCGAAACTCCGACTCGTCCCCGGGACCTGATCGTCCACGCGCTCGATTCCGGGAAGGAGTCGAGGCTGACGGACTCGATGCCGGTGGAGGGGGTCGAGAACCGCCTGATCGCGCCCACCCGGGTGGAGTATCGCAGCGGGGACGGGCTGACGATTCCCTCGTACCTGTACAGACCGCCCGAAGGCTTGGGCGATGAAGATGGCCGCCATCCCGCGATCGTGTGGACCCACGGCGGCCCCACGTCGCAATGGGAGGACACCTTCGAACCCGCCGTCCAGTACTTCGCGCAGCGCGGCTACGTCGTCCTTCTTCCCAACGTGCGCGGCAGCTCCGGCTACGGACGCGACTTCGAGGAGGCCAACGACGGCTGCTGGGGGAAGTGCGACTTCGCGGACGCCGTTGCCGCCGCAGAGCATCTGCGAACCCTCCCGTACGTCCACCCGGAGCGCATCGGCACCACGGGCACCAGCTACGGAGGCTTCATGTCGTGCGCGGCCGTGAGCTTCGGCGGCGAGACCTTCCAGGCCGTGGTCGCGGCGTCCGGCTACTGCGACCGGGTCACGTTCTTCGAGGACGGCGAGTTCCGCCATCTGCAGCAGCTGCGCAAGGAGATGGGGCGGCTCGAGGAGCACCGGGACCGCTACCTGGCGAACTCCCCCTACTACCACCTCGCCGACGCCCGGGTACCCGTCTTCGTGCTCCACGGCGAGGGCCGCTATCCGGGCTCACCGCAGATGACGGAGTTCTTCCGGGAGCTGCAGCGCCTCTACAAGCCCGCCCGCTACAAGGCATATCCCGGCGAGAACTTCTACGTCCGCGGCTTCGACAACACGCGGGAGATGCTCGCCGACATGCAGGCCTTCTTCGACTACTACCTGCTCGGCAAGGACACCGAGCTGCCCGGCGTCGGCTACCTGGAGGAGCTGGAGGGGATGAGGTACTGAGGGGTCGGGTAACGGCCCCGATAAGGGCCAGGTATGAGAGCCGAAGAGCCGGGCCGCGCAGGCGGAGTTTTCGCGAAGGAGTGGACGCAACCTTCCAAGATATCCGCCGGAGGTCGGGCTGTGAAGCTCCTGATGGCGCCCAGGCCCGGGGCGCCGTAGTTTCGAAGTTCCCTGTGTACCGGGAGCCGGGAAGACTGAAATGCTGTACCGGACGATGTCCGTCCGCACCGTCGCGCACGACGGTGACCGCGCCGAGGACCGGCGCTCCAAGGGTTCCCTGCGGTCTCGCGGCCATGACCTGACGCTTGCCAGGGTCAGGTCATCGGCGTCTGCCACGCTCCTCCGGGCCCGGATTCCTCTCCCTCCCCTCCGGCGGAATTCCGCCGCTCCGCAGTCGCGGGCCACGCCCGCTTCCTGACCATCCCCATCCAAGGAGGGCCCTGACGCACCATCCGTCGATCAGGCCCGGGGCCACCCGGCCTGCGTCCCCCACCTCAGTTCGCTCTTGTCCGTCTTCTCACCACCGGGGGGATCCATGACGAAACGATGGTCCACTGGCACGAACACCCTGACTTCGCGCGGGCGGCGACGCCGCTCCGCAGACCTCCTCACCTTCACCCTTCTTCTTGCTGCCGCAGCTTTCGTCGCGGCAGTCCCCGCAGCCGCCCAGGAAACGGGCAACATCACCGGCCAGGTCACCGACGCCACCGCGGGCACACCGCTCGGCGAGGTGCAGGTCTACCTGGCGGGCGCCGGTCTCGGCACCCTCACCCGCCAGGACGGCCGCTACCTGCTCGTGAACGTCCCGGCGGGCACCTACGAGATGCGCGCCGAGCGCATCGGCATGAGCACCGTGAGCACGCAGGTCAGCGTGACCGCGGGTGAGACCGTGTTGCAGGACTTCACCCTCTCGTCCGAAGCGCTCGGCCTCGACGAGATCATCGTCACCGGCACCGCCGGGGGCCAGCAGCGCCGGGCGGTCGCGAACGTCGTGGGCACCCTCGAGGTCTCCGCGCAGATCGAGGAGATCGCGCCCGCCAGCCTCCAGCAGCTCCTGGCCGGACAGGTGGCCGGGGTCCGCGTGCAGATCGGAGGGGGCAACGTCGGCACCGGCGGCAACGTCCTCATCCGCGGCATCGGCACGCTCACGCAGGGATCGAGCACGAGGCAGGCAAACACGGGGCCGCTGGTCTACGTCGATGGGGTCCGCATCAACGCCGACAACCGGGCCGGGCCGTCGAGCGGTGCGGGCACCTCGCGCCTGAACGACATCAATCCCGAGGAGATCGAGCGCATTGAGGTCATCAAGGGCCCCGCCGCCGCGACTCTGTACGGGACCGAGGCGTCCAACGGCGTCATCCAGATCATCACCCGCAAGGGCCAGACCGGCCGGCCCGTAGTCAACCTGACCGTCCGTCAGGGCGGAAACTGGTTCAACAACCCGGACGGGCGCATTCCCACCAACTACGGCCTGGTCGGCGGGCAGATCATCAGCCAGGACCTGTACGCCGAGGAAGTCGCCGCCGGCCGGAAGATGTTTCGAACCGGCCACCTCCAGAACTACGACTTGAGCGTGTCGGGCGGCACCAACGACCTCACCTACTTCCTGTCGGTGGGCCACGACAACGAGCAGGGCTACATGCTCAACAACCAGATCGAGAAGACTTCGGTGCGCACCAACCTGGGGCTTGCGGTCTCCGAGAGCTTCGACCTCTCCGCGGATCTGGGGGTCATCAGCAGCGACGGAAGGTTCGCTCCGGACGGCCAGGGCGGCATCTACGGCATGTTCGCCATGTTCCTGTGGGGCACCCCGGCGTCACGCGAAACCGGCTCGCGCGGCTTCATGGTCGGTCCTCCCGAAGCCCAGAACGACATCGACTTCGCCGAGGAGTTGAACCGGGGTACGGCGTCCATCACCGCGACCCACCGCCCGTTCAACTGGCTCACCCACAGGCTGGTTGCGGGTCTGGACTTCACCGATGCCAAGGTCTCACGCTTCTGGCCCCGCGTACCATCGGGGGGATTTCTCGCCTACGCCGGGCTCAGCCAGGGACGCAAGGACGTCATATACGACCGCGGACTCCAGTCCACATTCGACTACAATGTCACGGCCAGCTTCGATCTCACTCCGGAGATCACGTCGGCCACGTCCTTCGGGGCCCAGTACTTCACCAAGGAGAGCCTCACGCTCCTGTCGCGCGGGGACGAGCTCCCCAACTCCGCTGTCTCCACAGTGGGCGCGGCGGCGCGGACACGGGGCGACGAGGACTTCGTCGAGACCAAGAGCGCGGGGCTCTTCATCCAGGAGACGATCGGCTGGCGCGACCAGCTGTACGTGACCGCTGCGCTCCGCGGCGATGCCCACAGCGCCTTCGGGGAGACATTCAACGCGGTCTACTATCCCAAGCTGAGCACCTCGTGGGTGCTGAGCGACACGGATTTCTGGAACGTCGGCTTCGCCGAGAGCTTCCGCGTGCGCGCGGCGTGGGGGAAGTCGGGGCTGCAGCCGGACGCCTTCGCGGCGGTGCGCACCTATTCGCCGACCACCGGTCCGGGCGACGAGCCCGCCCTCCTGCCCGGCAACCTGGGCAATCCCGACCTCAAGCCCGAGGTCGGAACCGAACTCGAACTCGGCTTCGACGCGGGTCTCTTCTCCGACCGCCTGGGCATCGAGTTCACCTACTACAACCAGACCACCCGCGACGCCATCCTGGCCGATCTGGTCGCGCCCTCGCTCGGTTTTCCCGGCTCCCGCTTCATCAACGTCGGGGAGGTCAAAAACAAGGGGATCGAGCTCACCCTGAACTCCCAGGTCATCCGTACGCCGAGCATGAGCTTCGACCTGGGCGCCACCGCGGCCTACAACGACAACCTGCTGGTTTCTCTCGGCGAGGGCCGGGAGCGCATCCAGGCCGACACCCGGGGCCGCTTCCAGCACCGCGTCGGCTATCCCCTCGGCGGATACTGGAGCAAGTACATCGCCTCGGCCCGCTGGGACCCCAACAATCCAACGCGGCTGATCGACGTCATGTGCGAGGGGCCGGAACCCTCCCGCACGCCCACGCCATGCTCCGACGCCCCCTTCCACTACCTCGGCCCGCCCGGACCCGTCTGGCAGGGATCGTTCACCCAGTCCCTCGCGCTTCCCAACCTCGGGCTCACGCTGAACGCGCTCTGGAACTACACGTGGGAGAGCCGGCGCTTCAGCACGACCACCTGGCAGCGCGACCGTAACACCCGCAACACCGAGCGCGCGCAGCTCTACCTCATGGGTACCCTGGACCCGATCCAGGCCGCGGAAATCCAGACGTTCGACATCGAGCACCCCTGGATGGAGCGGGACGATCACCTCCGCCTGCGCGAAATCTCCCTTACCTACGAGCTTCCCGGCGACTTCGTCGAAGGGTACGGCGTTTCCCGGGCCGCGATCACCCTGAGCGGGCGAAACATCTGGACCCCGTGGGTCCACGAGAGCTTCAGCCAACCGGGGCTCGACCCCGAGACGCGTCGCACGCGGGACAATCCCTGGGGCTGGCAGCAGACCCAGGCACCGCTCCCGCACAGCTTTCTCCTGTCCTTCAGGGTCAGGTTCTGATGCCTGCGGCTCGTGCGAAACTCAACGCTCAATTCGGAAACAAGGGAGGAATAGATGTCAGGCATATTTGATAATCGAAAGAAGATGAAGGGACGATTCTCGTTTCTTCTGTTCGCGCCGATGCTCATCCTGGGCGCCTGCGATCTGTCGGTGACGCTCCCCGGAGAGACGCCCGCGGACGCGCTCGACGATCCCTCGGCCGCTCCATTGCTCACAGTCAGCGCACAGGGAGCCTTCGAGTGCGCCTACACGCAGTACGCCCTGCTCTCCGGACTGGTCTCGGGCGAGTTCATGGGTTCACAGACTTTCCTGGGCCAGGTCCCCTATCAGCGCAGAGACGTGAGGCCCCTGGATGCGTCGTTCGCCACCTCCGGGTGCGGAAGCTCGACTTCGCTGCATACGCCGCTCGCCCAGGCCCGCTTCATCGCCGATGACGCCATCGTCCGCATCAGCGGATTCTCCGACGGCGAAGTTCCCAACCGATCGTCGCTCCTGGCCCGGAACGCGCTCTACGCAGGCTACAGCTATACGACGTTCGGGGAAGGATGGTGCAGCGCGGCCTTCGACCTGGGGCCCGAACTGCAGCCGGCTGAAGTCTTCGAACTGGCCAGGGAGCGCTTCAGCATGGCCCTTGAGTCTCCCGACGCCGAGATCCGCAACGCGGCGTACGTCGGCCGGGCCCGGGCACAGATGAACCTGGGACAGACCGCGGGGGCGCTTGCCGACGCGCGCGCGGTCCCCGAGGGATTCGAATTCCTGGTGACCCGCTCCACCGCTGCCGATGTGCGGGAGAACAAGGTCTTCAACCGCAACCACGTCGAGCAGGCCGTCTCGGTGGATCCCGCCTTCTGGGATCTGGAGTGGGCGGGTATGCCCGACCCAAGAGTGAACGTTATGGATGCGGAGATTCTGGGGCAGGACGGGCTCACGCCGATGTGGCTCCAGCAGAAGTATACCAGCCGCGACGCCGCCATCCGGCTCGCCAGCTACACCGAGGCGCGTCTGATCATCGCCGAGGTGGAGGGAGGCGCGACCGCGGTCGGGATCATCAACGAACTGCTCGAAGCGGCAGGGCTGCCCGGCAACTTTGCAAGCAGCAACGCGCAGGAGATCCAGGAGCAGGTGCAGGAGCAGCGCCGGCGTGAGCTGTTCGTTGAAGGCCACCGCATGGGGGTGCTGCGCCGTCTGGGGGCCATCACCCGCTTCACCAGCGGATCGCACCCCTATGTGGGCGACGCCTACGGCGGAATGGAGTGCTTCCCGCTGCCCGACACCGAACGGAACGGGAACCCCAACATCACCTGAGGTGGAAACCTCCACACCGGCTGCCCCGTAAACCGGACAAGCCGGCCGGCGGTCCCGTGGCGTTGCGTCGCGGGGCCGCCGGTCCCTCCGGATCCGTCACCCCGTACTTGTGCCGGTTCATCGGAATCCGAAGGGGGCCTTGCGCCACGTGTCGCGCCGCTTCGCGTCAGATTGACACCGGTTGGGCGCTTGGCGAGCTTACATAGCTACCCATCCCGCTCGCGGGAAGGAGGCTCGAGGGTTCAGAGGAGGTCCCTCCGGGCGGTACGCGAGCCGGGACACACCCGCGAAACCCTCCCGGAGCCAGCGGTGGCACCATGCTGAAGTCTCTTCGTGGCCGGATCATCTTCATCGCCGTGATCCTCGGGATCTGCGGCTACTACATCTACGCCAACGGCCTGAAACTGGGTCTCGATCTGCAGGGTGGCATGCACCTGGTGGTAGAGATCGACGACCCGGACGGCACGCTCACCGAAGAAGCGCGCGCCGACGCCATCGACCGCGCCGAGACGGTCCTGCGCACCCGCATCGATGAGCTGGGGGTCGAAGAACCGCTCATCCAGAAGGTGGGCAACGACCGCATCATCGTGGAACTCGCGGGCATCAGCGACGAGAATCAGGCCAAGGACGTCATCCGGCGCGCCGCCTTCCTCGAGTTCAAGCTGGTGCGCTCGTGGGTGGATTTCGCCCCGGATCTGCCGCGCCTCGACCGGGTCATCGTCGCGACGCTGGGGGCCGATTCGCTGAGCAGCCTGGGGCGCGACGTGCAGGCTCCGACATCCTCGATCGAAGAACTGCTCTTCGGCGCCGACGCATCCGAGGAAGGGGATTCCGCGGCAGCCGCGGAGGGTGGGGCCGAGGCGGAAGCGGACGCCGCTGTGGACGCCGAGGTCGAGCAGGTCGCCGGGGAGGAAGCTCCCGAGGCGGAAGCCGAGGAGGACGACTCCGCCGTCCTGAGCCCCTTCACCGCGCTCCTGAACCAGGGGAGCGATGACGGCATTTACCTGGTGGCCGAGGAGGATGTTGAGGCCGCGGAGCTGTTCCTGAGCATTCCGGAAGTCCAGCGCGCCATGCCGCGCGACATCGCCCTTCAGTGGGGCATGGATCCCATCGCCCTCACCGGCAGGATCTATCGCCAGCTGTATGTCCTGCAGGAGGACGCCTTCATCACCGGACAGATGCTCGAGAACGCGGTTTCCGCGCGCGATCCCCAGTTCAACACCCCCCAGGTGCAGTTCGAGCTGTCCCGCCGGGGCGGCCGCCGTTTCGCCGAGGTAACCGGGCAGAACGTCGGCGAATTCCTCGCGATCGTGCTCGACGGGGAGGTGGTGAGCGCGCCCGTCATCCGCGACCGCATCGGCGCCCGCGGCCAGATCGATCTCGCCGGGTCGACCCTGCAGGAGGCGAGCGACCTGGCGCTGGTGCTGCGTGCCGGCGCCCTGCCCGCCCCGCTGAGCATCATGGAGGAGCGCACCGTCGGTCCGTCGCTGGGGCAGGACTCCGTGGATCAGGGCCGCGTAGCCGGGATGATCGGCGTCGTGCTGGTGATCCTGATCATGTGCGCCTACTACCGCGTCGCGGGCATCCTCTCGGTGTTCGCGCTGGGCGTGTACGTGATGCTGGTGCTGGGCGGGCTGGCCATGTTCGGGGCGACGCTGACTGTTCCGGGCATCGCGGGGCTCATTCTCTCGGTCGGCATGGCGGTGGATGCCAACGTGCTCATCTTCGAGCGCATCCGGGAAGAGCTGGATGCCGGCAGAGCCGTGCGCACCGCCGTGGAGGACGGCTTCGGGAACGCCCTGTCGGCGATCGTCGACGCCAACCTCACGACCCTGATCACGGCGCTGATCCTCTTCCAGTTCGGCACCGGGCCCGTGCGCGGCTTCGCCGTCACCCTCTCGATCGGGATCCTGGCTTCGTTTTTCACTGCGCTCTACGTGACGCGCAGCTTCTTCTTCATGTACCTGTCCCGGAAGAGGGCCACGGACCCCATAAGCATCTGAATCGCGAGACCATCTGAATCATGAGACTCTTCGGAAACGCGCGATATCGCTTCATCGAAGCGCGCAGGAAGGCCTACGTCTTCTCGGCCGTGGTGCTCGCCGTCGCGCTGGTGTCGATGGTGTTCAACATCGTGGACATCGGCAGCTGGCAGAACTACGGCGTGGACTTCACCGGCGGGTCGCTGGTGCAGGTGCGCTTCGAGGAGTCGATGGAGGCGGCGGAGCTGCGAACCGCGCTGGGCGGCGCCGAAGCCCCTCCCATCACCAGCATGGGCAACGAAGGAAACGAGTTCGTAATCCGCGCGCCGCTGGCCGAGGACCGGGAAGTTGAGGCGGTCGCGCAGGAGATACGGGGGCAGATCCAGGGCGCCTTCCCGGGCCGTGACTTCGAGGTGATGCGAACCGAGCTGGTGGGGCCCAAGATCGGCGCGGAGCTCCAGCAGAAGGCGGCGCTCGCGATCATCTTCTCCTTCGCGCTGACCCTCATCTATCTGGCCATACGCTTCGAGTTCCGCTTCGGCGTGGCGGCCGTCATCGCGACCGTCCACGACAGCATCATCACGCTCGGCTTCCTGGCTCTTTTCCGGGTAGAGATCGCGCTTCCGACGGTGGCGGCCATCCTGACCATCATCGGGTATTCGCTGAACGACACCATCGTCGTGTTCGACCGGGTGCGCGAGAACCTGAACGCAAAGGGCGGCCGCCGGGAGAACCCGGTGGCGCTCGTCAACCGGTCGATCAACGAGACGCTGCCGAGGACGGTGCTCACATCCGGGACGACGCTCGGCGTGCTGCTTGCCCTCCTCATCTTCGGGGGCGCGGTGATCCGCGACTTCACCACCGTGTTGATCCTCGGGGTCCTGGTGGGGACCTACTCCTCCATCTTCGTCGCTTCGCCGGCGCTGCTGGAGATCCAGAGGCGCTGGGGTTCCAGGGACCTGGTTGAAGCGCAGCGCGGAGTTCCGGGGCGTCCCGCGCCCAGGACCGCGCCGTCGGGCCGACCGAGAAAGAGGAAGAAGAAGGGCAGGAAGAGGCGGCGAACCGCGGGCGTTTCCACCTGACGTTGCCTGGCCGGACCGTTCTGATGTTTCCGGCCGCGAGATCCCTGGTTCCCCGCCGTGCCTGAGCCGTTGCCGGGTCCGCCGGGTCCACCACCGCCATGCTGTTCGAATCCCACTGCCACCTGACCGACCGGCGCTTCGACGCAGACCGGTCCGAGACCATCGAGCGGGCGCACGCCGCCGGCGTGGGGGCGCTGATCTCGATCGCGTCGTCGGCGGCCGACGCCGAACGGGTAGCGGCGCTAACCCGGGCTCACCGGGGCGTGTGGGGCACGGCCGGCGTCCATCCCCACGAGGCTGGCCGGGCCGGGGCGGACGACGTGGAGCGGGTGCGCGAACTGCTGGAGGTTGAGCCGCGCCTGGTCGCCGTCGGCGAGACGGGCCTCGACTACCACTACGACTTCGGTCCGCGCGACCGGCAGCGCGAGCTGTTCCGCGCCCATGCCCGCCTGGCCGCCGAGACCGGGCTTCCGCTGGTGGTGCACTCCCGTTCCGCGGACGACGACACCCGCGCGGTGATCGCGGAGTTCAGGGGCGCGGCGCGCGGGGTGCTCCACTGCTTCACCGGGGGCATGGGGTTGCTCGAGGGAGCGCTCGACGCGGGGTGGCATATCTCGTTCACGGGGCTCGTGACCTTCAGAAACTTCGACGGACAGGAAGCAGTGCGGGCGGTGCCGCGCGACCGTCTCATGATCGAAACCGACTCGCCCTATCTGGCTCCGGTGCCGCACCGGGGCCGGCGCAACGAGCCCGCCTATGTGGCCCGCGTGCGGGACGGGGTGGCGGCGGTGCGCGGCGAGAGCGCGGAGGAGGTGGAGCGTTACTCGGCCCGCAACGCCTTCCGCTTCTTCGGCCTTGAAGCGGATGAGGCGGGCGGTACCGCCGAGCCTTCACCGGCCGCGCCGTGACCCCGCACGCCCGGCCGGTCCAGGTGCTGCCGGACTCGGTGGCCAACCAGATCGCCGCGGGCGAGGTGGTCGAGCGCCCGGCGTCCGTCGTAAAGGAGCTGGTGGAGAACGCCCTGGACGCCGGCGCCACGCACATCCGGGTCGAGGTGGAGCGGGGCGGGCGGCAGCGCATCCGGGTGGTCGACGACGGGGTCGGCATGGGGCGCCAGGATGCGATCATGTGCCTCGAGCGCCACGCCACCAGCAAGATCACGAGCGCCCGGGAGCTGCGCGGGGTCGCGAGCTTCGGCTTCCGCGGGGAGGCATTGCCCTCGATCGCGGCCGTTTCGCGGCTGGCCCTCGAGACCTGTGACGAGTCGGGCGCGGGCACCCGCATTCGGGCGACCGGCGGGACCATTACCAGCGTCGACGACCACGCGCGCGCCCGCGGCACCACCATCGAGGCGGCCAACCTCTTCTTCAACGCACCCGCCCGGCGGAGCTTTCTCAAGAGCGGGGCCGCGGAAACCCGGATGGTGGCCGCCGAGCTCACCTCGCTGGCGCTGGCCCACCCCGGCGTCGCGTTCACCCTGACCTCCGCTGGCCGCGCGCTCATCGACCTGCCCGCCGACCCCGGACCCGCCCGGCGGGTCGGCCGGCTGTGGGGCACCGACGCCCGCGCCTCCATGTTCGCGTTTGAGGGGGAGGACGGCATCGGCCGGGTGAGCGGCCTCCTGCAGCGCCCCGACCAGGCGCGTCCGGGCCCGCGCCGCACCTACCTCTTCGTGGGCGGCCGGCCGTTCCGGGACAAGGGTCTGAGGGAAGCCGTGCGCCGGGCGTACCGCACCACCATCCGCGAGACCGTGCGACCGTGGTTCTTCCTCTATCTTGACCTGCCCGGCGGCCAGGTCGACGTGAATGTGCACCCCGCCAAGCTGGAGGTGCGCTTCCGCGACCGGACCGCGGTGGAGGGCTTCATCGAGCAGGAAATCCGGCGCGCGCTCGCCGGCGTGGAGAGCGCCGCCACGCTGGAGTCCGCGACCGCCGGGAATGCGAGTGCGGCTTCGAGCACCGGGGACCCTGCAACGGAATCGAGCCCGTCCCGCGCGCCGTCCAGGGGCGAGGGCCCACCGGCCGACCGGGTGCGCGAGTCGGCGAAATACGCGCCCGGGGGGTCGGGCCGGTCCTCCGATTCGTCCTCCGATCCCGGCAGGGCGCAGATCGCGCTCTTCGCCAGTGGAGAGCCCGCGGCCGCCGATGCGGGCGTGCCCGTCCCTCCGGCCGAGGAAGTCCCCGTCGAACCGGCGCGCCTCTGGCAGCTGCACCGGACCTACATCCTCGCGGAGGTGCGCGGGGGGATGATGATGATCGACCAGCACTCGGCCCACGAACGCATCCTCTTCCAGGAGCTGATGGAAGCCTTCGGCAAGGACGGGCAGCCCGGCCAACGGCTGCTCTTCCCCATCACGCTGACCCTGCCGCCGGCCGAGTATCAGCATGTCGAGCCGCTGTTCGGCATGCTCGGCCGCGCGGGCTTCGAGGTCGACGGGTTCGGCGGCAACTCGATCATCGTGCACGCGGTGCCCAACCCGCATCCGTATTTCGACGCCGAGCGCTGCCTGCGTGAGATGATCGGCGAGCTGACCCACGGATCGGAGCTGCTGCGCGCCGCCCGCAACCAGCACGAGCGCATCGCCATGACCTTCGCCTGCAAAGGCGCCATCAAGGCGGGCCGACAGCTGTCGCAGGAGGAGATGCGGGAGCTGATCGACCGCCTCTTCGCCACCGATCTCCCGCACCACGACGTGCACGGGCGTCCGACTGCCGTGCGCCTGTCCCTGTCCGAGCTGGGGCGCCGCTTTGGCCGCACCTGATTTCCTCGCCATCACCGGCGCGACCGCCACGGGCAAGACCACGCTCTCGCTCGCGGTGGCCGAGGCGCTGGACGGCGAGGTCATCTCCATGGACTCGCGCCAGATCTACCGCGGCATGGACATCGCCACCGACAAGGTCGCCGCAGACATCCGCGCCCGGATCCCGCATCACGGCGTCGACATCCGGGATCCGGACGAATCCTACAGCGCCGGCGAATTCGCTCGCGACGCCGCCCGCTGGATGAACGGGATTCGAGCGCGCGGCCGTGTGCCGGTACTGGCGGGCGGCACGGGCTTTTTTCTGAAGGCGCTGATGGAACCTCTGTTCGAGGAACCGGCGCTGGATCCCGGACGGGTGGAGCGCCTGCGCCGATTCCTGGCGCGGCGCGGGATCGAGGAGCTGGAGCGCTGGGTGCGCGTCCTGGATCCGGAACGGGCCCGCCTCGCGGTCGCGGGCGGGATACAGCGCATCGAGCGCACGCTCGAAGTGACTCTGCTCACGGGCCGTCCGCTGTCGTGGTGGCACCGGACGGGGCAGGGAAATGCTCCGGCGGCGGAAGGGATGGTCGTGGTGCTCGAAGTTCCGCGCGACGAGCTCTACCGCCGCATCAACGCGCGGGTGGGCACCATGGCCGAGCGGGGAGTGATCGAGGAGGTTCGCGTCCTCGCCGCGTGCGGCTATGGCGGGGACGATCCCGGGATGACCGGCACCGGCTATCGGGAAGTCCTCGGGTACCTGGAGGGGCGCATGAGCCTCGAGGATGCCCTGGACGCGACCCGACGCGCGACCCGGCGCTACGCCCGCCGCCAGCTGACCTGGTTCCGCAACCAGCTGCCCCCCGACGCGGTCAGGATCGATGGCCTGCAGCCGCCCGAGGCTCAGTGCGCCGAAGTACTGGAGGCCTGGCGGGCGCGCGGCGGCGATGATCTGCCGCGGGACCGGAAGCCGGTGAGGTTACAGGACACGGTGAGGGCGGAAGCATGAAGATCGGGGTCGGGGAGCCGGTGGTCTCGTGACCACCTGGGAGGCCCTCGTACTGGGTGTGGTCCAGGGGTTTACCGAATTCCTCCCCGTCTCGAGCTCCGGACACCTGGTCGTCGGCCAGGCCCTGCTCGGGATCGAGCTTCCAGGTGTCGCATTCGAGGTCGCGGTGCACTTCGCAACGCTGGTGTCGGTGCTGGTCGCATACCGGAGGCGCGTGGGCGCGCTGATGCGCGGATCGGTCCGGCTTGATCCCGGGACCTGGCGCTACCTCGGGCTCATCGCGCTCGCCAACGTTCCGGCGGCGGCAGCCTATTTCCTCCTTGGCGATGTCGTGGACGCGGCGTTCGAGGCTCCGGCCGCGGCGGGCGTGGCGTTTCTCGTGACGGGGGGCGTGCTCTGGACCGCGCGCGCGGCGGTGCGCCGGGGGGCGCCGCGGGTGGAACCTGACGCGTCCGGGCCATTCCCGGGGGTTCGCGGGCTGGGCGTTGTGATGCTCATCGGGGTCGCGCAGGCACTTGCCCTCTTTCCCGGGATCTCGCGCTCGGGTACGACTGTGGTGGCGGCGCTCTGGCTTCGCGTCGAGTCCGCCGACGCGGCCGAGTTCTCGTTCCTGATGTCCGTGCCCGCCATACTCGGAGCCACCCTTCTCCAGCTCGTGGACGCCGGGGAGGCTGCACCCGCCCTCGGCACCACGCCGCTCGTCCTTGGAGCGGTGGCGGCCGCGGCGACCGGCCTGCTCGCGATCAGGATCTTCCTGACCGTACTGCGCGCCCGCTCGTTCCACCGATTCGCCCCGTATCCGTGGATTCTGGGGCTGCTGTTCCTCGGGTACCTGTGGCTCGGGTAGGGCGCCGTCCGGCCTGGGAGGGCGAACCGGTCGCCCGCTGGGCGAAGCGGTGGGGCGTGCCGCTCCTGGAAGTGCATGCTCGTCTCGGCTCCACCAACGACCGCGCCCGCCGCATCGCCCGTGCGGGCGCGCCCTCCTTCTCGGTGGTCATCGCGGACGAGCAGACCCGCGGCCGGGGCAGGCAAGGGCGGCGCTGGCTGTCCCCGCCCCGTGCCGGGCTGTGGATGAGCGTGGTGCTCGCCGGACGCCCATCGAGGCATGCCACGGTCCCGCTCCTGACCGGCATCGCGGCGGCCCGCGCCATCGAGGACGTCTGCCCGGACTTGCGGGCGGAGATCGAGTGGCCGAACGATCTTGTCGTCGGCGGCCGCAAGGTCGGCGGCATTCTGTGCGAATCCTGGGACAACGGCGCCGGGAACCGGGGCATGGCGATCGGAACGGGCATCAACATCTCGCAACGCGCGGCGGACTTCCCGCCGGAACTCCGCGGCCGCGCCGCATCCCTGCGCGCAAAGGGGGCAACCTCCGTGTCGAGGCCTGTCCTGGCCGGTACGCTGCTCGCCCGGATGCGGGAATTGCTCGCCTCGGGACCGGCCCGGCTGGAGGGTGCAACGCACCGGGAGCTCACCCGGCGCGACGCCCTTATGGACCGCGCCGTCGTGCTCGGGAGCGGCGAGACCGGAACGGCCCGCGGAATCAGCTCCGAAGGCGCGCTCCTGTTCGAGGAACCCGGAGGCGGAATGCGCGAGATTCGTTCAGGCAGCGTCACCCCGCTACCCTGTCCGCGACCTCATCCGGCCCCCGGCCCCGGGGAGGCGGCCCGGTCGTCAACGGCCTGAACCGACATCACCAGCCCAGGAAGAAATCACCCGAGGAACCACGACATGCATCTGGTACTGGATGTGGGCAACACCGAAACCGTTCTGGCCCTCTTCGCCCCCGGACGGGAAAGGGTCGCGGGCCGCTGGCGGGTGAGCACCCATGTGCCGCGCACTCCCGACGAGTATGTGTTGCTGCTCGGCGCGCTGCTCCGCTCGGCCGGCTACGATCCCGATGGCCTCACACGCGTGGTGCTGGGCTCGGTGGTCCCCTCCGCCTCCGACGTGCTGAGGGAAGCCGCGGCCCGGCTGGGCTCCGCGGAGTTCGTGGTCATCGACGCGTCGACGCCGCTGCCGATCGTTCTCGACGTGGAGGAGCCGCGCACGGTGGGCGCCGACCGCATCGCCAATACCATGGCGGCCTCCCGCCTTTTCGGGTGCGACTGCATCGTTGTCGATCTGGGCACCGCCACAACCTACGACTGCATCACCGCCGACGGCCGCTTCCAGGGCGGCGTCATCGCCCCGGGGCTCATGTCCGGCAAGGAGTGGCTCGCAGCCCGGACCGCCAAGCTTCCACCCGTTGAGTTCATCCCCCCGCAGCAGGTCATCGGCAAGCGAACCGAAACCTGCATCCACTCAGGCATCTTCTTCACCACGATGGACGCGATCGCGGGGATGATCGAGCGCGTGCGAAGGGAGTGGGACGTTCCCGACCCCATGGTTGTGGGCACGGGCGGCTTCTCTCCACTGGTCGCGAAGCACGTTCCCGCCTTCGACCGCGTCGACCCGCTCTTGACGCTGATCGGTCTGGAGCTGGCAGGGGAGTATGTGGTGGAGCATTCGGGGTAGGGTCCCCCCTCGCCCCCTCTTTTGTCCGCCACTATTGCTGTTTTTTGGCTAACCAAAGAGGTTTCGGCAAGGGAATGACATCCGGCCCACGCCTTGGGCGACGCCCACCAACCCGGAGGGACCCGAACCCTTGTCGCCGGTCCACTATCGGAGCGAAGGCTTCCCGCCCGAAGACCGCCTCGACTGGCGCCGCCTGGCACCGCTGATGGGGCCGGCGGCGGCCGCCGTCGCCAGATACGACTGCGCGCTCGCCAGGGTACCGACTTCGCGCGCGCTGCTGGCCGGGCTCCGCGTCCGCGAGGCCGTATGGTCGTCGCGTATTGAGGACATCTTCACGAGCGTGACCGAAGTGCTCGAAATGCGCGCCGGACTGCCGCCGACGAACCCGTATGCGCGCGACGATGCCCACGAGGTCGTTCGCCATCTTGCGGCCGAGCGGCGGATGAGGAAGATGCTCGACGAGCTGCCGCTCTCGCCGCGCATCATCCGCAAGGCGCATTCCCTTCTCCTCACGGGTCCCCGGGGCTGGAGCAAATCCCCCGGCGCGTTCCGACGCGCGCCCGTCTGGATCGGCGCACCAGGTTCGACTCTCGAGACCGCCACCTTCGTCCCGGCACCGGCTAACCAGGTCCAGGACGCGATGAGCGCGTGGGAGCGCTACATCCACGCCGACGCCCGCGACAGGCTCGTCCAGATCGCCGTCCAGCACGCCCGGTTCGAGGCGATCCACCCTTTCCTGGATGGCAACGGGCGGATGGGGCGCATGCTGATCCCCGTTCTCATGCACCAATACGGCCTCATCCGCGCCCCGGTCTTCGGGCTGAGCGCCCGCATCGCCGCCCGCCGCAGCTTCTACTACGATGGGCTCCTCGGCGTCTCCCGCGACGACGACTGGACGGGGTGGTGCCTGTATGCGCTCGACGCGATGCGGAACCAGGCGCGGGAGGGAGTGACGGTCGTCGAGGCGATCCTGGCCTTGCGGACGGAGGTAGAGGCTGTGCTGGCGAACCGGGCCCGCGCCCACCATCCGGCCCGGGCGTTGGACCGCCTCTTCGAGTGCCCCGTCTTCCGGGTCAGCGACTTCGTGTCCGCCGGCGATATCCCGCCGCGCACGGCGCGCCGACTGCTGTGGCAGCTGCGCGACGCGGAGGTGCTGGAGGAAGCCGCCCCCGCCAGCGGCAGTCGTTCCGCCATACTCGGATTTTCGCGGCTGCTCGAGATTCTGGATGCTCCGTGAACGATTCCGCGCCGCGCGATCGCGCCGGCCGTCCCACGATCCTCGCCGTCCCACGATCCTCGCCGTCCCACGATCCTCGCCGTCTTCGAGCCCCGTCGGGACCCGGAGCCGCACCAGGGCCGACTTGCGGGGTTATGCTAATGGAGCGTGAGACCTGTTACCCCAAAGCCAACTCGTGACCAGGGGAGAAGGCCATGAGGAGACCTGAGCCGTGGCGGGCCGGACCCGCCCACATCGTTGCGGTGCCCTTCGTGGCGTTGATCCTCATCGTCGGCTGTGGTGGCGATGACGAGGCGGCGCCGACCGAGCCTCCGGAGCCTCCCGTCGCCACAACCGTCACCATTTCGCCGGCGTCCGTGGATCTCTCGTCCTTCGGCGAGACGCTCCAGTTGACCGCGGCGGTCGCCGACCAGAGCGGCCAGGCGATGGCGGGGGCCCCCGTCAGCTGGACCACCAGCGACAATTCGGTCGCGGCCGTGAGCGCCGCGGGACTGGTCACCGCCGCCCGGAACGGGACCGCCACCGTCACGGCTATATCCGGCAGTGCGGCCGGGACCGCCTCCGTCACCGTCGCTCAGCGGGCGGCGCGCGTGGACGTTTCGCCGGCGTCCGTGGAAATCTCGTCCCTCGGCGACTCCGTGCAGCTCACCGCTGCGCCCTTCGACGCCAACGACAATGCCGTCGAAGACGCAACCATCACCTGGTCCTCCGAGGACGACGCCGTCGCGACCGTCGACGACAGCGGCCTGGTCACCGCGGTCGGAAACGGCACCGCGAACATCGGCGCTCAAGCGGGAGCAGCCACCGGCGCCGCCGCGGTCACGGTCTCGCAGGTGATCGCCGAGATGGACGTGGTGCCGCCCGCGACGACGCTCTTCTCGCTCGGCGATACCATCCGGCTGGTTGCCACCGGTGTCGACGCCAACGGCCACCCCGGCTCGGCCCTGGCCGTCATCTGGATGTCCGAAAACGACGCCGTCGTGACCGTGGATTCGGCGGGGCTGGTCACCGCGGTGCGCACCGGCAGCACGGACGTGTTCGCGACCATCGGCGAACTGCGCGATTCCGCGGGCGTGACGGTCGCGCAGCTTGCAACGGAGGTGCGCGTGACCCCGGCGGCCGACACCCTCGTGGTCGGCGACACCGTGCGCCTGAGCGCCGTCGCCCTCGACGCGAACGGACATGAGGTCGAGGACACCGACTATGTCTGGTCCACGGTCAGCCCGTCGGTGGCGACCGTGGACAACAGCGGCCTGGTCACCGCCGCCGGACGGGGAACGGGAACGATCCAGGTCAAGGCGACGCGGGCGGGTGCGAACTACGTCGGCACGGCCACGATCACCGTGCTTGCATCAGCGGGCGCCAGCGGTGCCGCCGCTCCGGGAGGCGGTGACCCTTGACAAGGCCGTCCGCGCGAACCAGCCCTTAGCGATGGCCATCATGATACAAGTGAGCATACAGGACGTGATGTCCCCGCGGACGTGCTCGGGACTGCCGGCTTCCCGTTGACCCATCAGGAGCTCCTCGACCTGATCGCCGAAGGCGAGGGTCCCGGGATCGAGTTCCAGCGCTCGCTCGGGCGAGACTTCGGCCGGGAGTTGTGCGCGTTCGCGAACGGAGACGGCGGGACCGTCCTGCTCGGCGTGTCCAAGTCCGGGGAGGTGGTCGGCGTCGGCAACCATCGCCGGACCCGCGTCAAGGTGCTCACCGTTGCCCGGTCCTCGGACCCGCCGATCGTGGTCGAGATCGAGAGCGTGGGCGAGGTGATGTGCGTGACCGTCCCCGCCCAGAAGTACAAGCCCTATTCCATCGGATGGCGCGCGTTCGTGCGCGAGGGGAGGGGCAGTCGGCGACTGACCAACGCGGAGATCAAGGATCTCTACTACGCCGTCGGGCGCGCGCACTTCGACAAGGAGCCGTGCGAGGCATTCTCGATGGATGCTCATCTCAAGGCCGACGTCTGGGAGCGGTTCATCGGTCGGGCGAGGATTCCCGAAGCCATGCACGCGATCCTGGCGCTGCGCAACCTCGGCCTGGTCGACACCGAAGACCGGATGACATACGCGGGCGCGTGGCTGCTCGCCCACGACATTCGTCAATTCACGGATAGCGCGTATGTATCCTGTGCTCTCTATCGGGGAACCGAGGAGGCGGGAAGCCTCGAGCGGCGTGACTTCCACGGCTCGCTGCCGGAGATCGCGGACGAAGCGCTGGCGTGGGTGCTGCACAGAATCAACGTCCAGTTCCCGATCTGGGGTGAAGACGCCGAAGGGCGTCCCGAGCTGCCTGGGGAAGCCTTGCGCGAAGCGTTTGCGAACGCGATCGCCCACCGTGACTACCGCTCCCGCAACCACGTGCGCGTGCACGTCTTCAAGGACCGCGTCGAGATCACCAGCCCCGGCAGCCTGCCCGAGGGCATGAACGAGGCCGATCTGGGAACCAAGAGCGTCCCCCGCAATCCGCTGCTGTACGGGATGCTCGCCCGCATGGGCCTGGTGGGCGGAATCGGTTCAGGCATTCGGCGCATGAAGTCGCTTTGCCGGGAGTACGGGGTCGAGGAACCTCGGATTGAGGTTTCCGGAAGCAAGGTGACCACCAGTTTCAGGCGCCCCCCTGCCATCCAGCTTCAGCCGTCGACGATTGACGATGACGAGTTCGCTGACATACAGGACAGCCTGTTTGCAGTACAGGATATCGAGGCGGGAGGGCCTGAAGGACCTGTCGATGAAGGAAATAATACAAGAGAGCGGGCCGCGCCGTACAGGTATCATACAGGGCTAATACAAGTGTGGGAGCGGAAGACCACGGTCCAGGTGCGGGAGCTGGTAAGAGTGCTGGATCGCGAGCGATCCAGAGTGCAGATTCTCGAGGCCCTTGGCCTCAGGAACCGAAGCAACCTGGTGGTCAACTACCTGCGCCCGGCACTTGACGCCGGACTCGTCGAGATGACGATCCCGGACAAGCCCACGAGCGGAAGGCAGAAGTACCGGCTCACGCCCATGGGGCTCGAGTTGCGGGGGGGGGCGGGCGGGGGGCGGCGGCGGCGCGCCGCGCCCGCCCGCCACGCCGGAGCCTCCGTCTCTCATGGCGCCGGATGACGGGAGGCCCGGGGCGACACTGGCCATCATGCTCATAGCCGCCGCCGTCACGCTGGTCGTCTGGGTCGCCATGGCACTGGTCACCCTGTACAGCTACCGGCATGTCTTCCGCATTGAAGAGATCGGGATGCCCCGCGACGGCGATCCGCCCTTGCCCCGGCTGTCGGTGGTGGTAGCAGCCCGGAACGAGGAGTACGGGGTGAAGCAGGCGCTCACCTCGCTGCTCGACCTGGACTACCCGGACTACGAGGTGATCTTCGTCGACGATCGGTCCGACGACCGCACCGGCGACATTGCGGATCGCCTGAGCGCGGGGAACGACCGCCTGAAGGTGATTCACGTCGAAGAGTTGCCCGATGGATGGTTCGGGAAGAACCACGCGTCCTGGCGCGGCGCCCGGTCGGCGCGCGGGGACGTGCTCCTCTTTACCGACGGGGACGTGGTGTTCGGGCGCGAAGCAGTGATGCGCGGGGTGCGCCATCTCCTGAGGAACGGCCGGGACCATCTCGCCGTCCTGCCCACGTTGGCGATGCGGAGTCCCATGCTGCAGGCCTGCGTGATCGTGTTCCACTGGGGTGCCCACGTCACGGCGAGGCTGTGGCAGGTTCGCGATCCCGGGAGCACGGCCTCCTTCGGGGTCGGCGCCTACAACCTGTTCCGGGCGGATTCCTACCGCGCCATCGGGGGACACCGGCAGGTGGCCCTGCGTCCCGACGAGGACTATCAGCTGGGTCGACTGGTGAAGTTGACCGGCCACCGCTCGGACCTGGTCCGGGCCGAATCCAGTGTGCGGTGCGAGTGGTATTCGTCGGTCCGGGATCTGGTCCGCGGGATGGAGAAGAATCTCTTCGCGTTCAGGGACTACCGGATTTCGGCCGTTTTCGTGCAGACGGTCGGATTGCTGTGGACCGGAATCGCGCCGGCGGTGCTGACCGTCGTGCTGGCCCCCGTCGACATGGCGGCCGCCGCATTGTTCGCTGCCTCGACGATGGTGGCCTGGGTGTTCGCCATATGCATCGCCAGGGTTTCCCGCTTTCGCTGGTGGACGGGGCTGTTGCTTCCGGTGGCCAGTGCGGTCATCGCCTGGACCTGGTGGCGCTCGATGATCGTAACGCTCCGGGGACGACTGGCCTGGGGCGGTCCCGCGGTTCCATTGTCGGAGTTGCGCGCGGCGCGGCTGCGGCCGATGGACGATCGCCGGAGCGCGTGACTATTCTCGAGCCGACGGCTGCTCCGTCCTGGAGGTAACCGGGTGCGACGGATCATTGATCAACACGGAGAGAAAACAGTGTCGAAACACTTCTCAGTCGTAGTCGCGATCGGTTTCGCAGCCGCGGGATTCCCCGTCCTGGCAGGCGCACAGGCGCCGTCCACGGGGGAGCCCGAGGGGACAGTCCAGGTCACGATTGCCGAGGGCACCAATGTGGCCGTCGCGCTCTCGCCGGACGAGAGCACGCTCGCGCTCGATCTGTTGGGCCGCATCTGGGTGATGCCCGCGGCCGGAGGAGCCGCGACGGCGCTCACGGACCCGGTGGGCGACGCGCGGCAGCCCGCCTGGTCGCCGGACGGGAGCCGCATCGCCTTCCAGGCGTACTGGGACGGCAACTATCACATCTGGAGCGTGGGCGCGGACGGGACGAGTCTGCGCCAGCACACGCGCGGCCGGTTCGACCATCGTGAACCCCATTGGTCGCCGGACGGGGCTCGTCTTGCGTTTTCTTCGGACCGGGGCGGGAGCTACGACATCTGGGTTACGGGGATGGACGAGGGAGACCCCGAGCGGTTGACGGACTGGCCGGGCGACGAGTACGGGCCCGCGTTTTCCCCGGATGGCCGGGAGGTCGCCTTCGCGGCGGATGGAGACCGGTCCGGGATCTGGCTGACCGGGAGCGCCGGGCTTCCGGCTTCGACCGGGGGCTCGCAGCCGCGGAGGGTTACGGAAGGGGATGGGGGCCAGCTGAACGCGCCTTCGTGGAGCGCGGACGGAACGACTCTCTCGTTTAACTCCATTGGGGAAGGGCGCTCGCGCCTGCACGCGGTGGCTGTGAGCGGAGGAGAGCCGCGCACGCTCACCGGAGAGGAGGAGGACGTCTTTCCCTTCCGCGCGTCCTGGACGGCCGACGGCGACCTGTTTCATACGGGCGATGGAGTGGTGCGGTGGTGCCGGAGCGACGGAAGCGGCCGGCGGGACGTGGCGTTCTCGGCGACGGTGACGCTCGACCGGACCGACTACCAGCGGCGGCCGCGTGATCTGCGGGCCCCCGGCCCGTTCCCGGTGCGCGGCATCGTCTCGCCGGCGGTCTCGCCCGACGGAACGCGGGTGGCGTTTTCGGCGCTGGGCGACCTCTGGCTGCACACCATCGGCGGGGATGCGGAGCGCCTCACCGACGACCCCTGGGTCGAGGCCGACCCCGCCTGGTCGCCCGATGGCGGCCGCCTGGCGTTCGCTTCCGACCGGGACGGGTCGATCGACCTGTACGTGCGCGACCTGGGGACCGGGAGCACCCGCCGGGTAACCGAAGGGGTCGCCGCCACCGCGCCGACCTGGTCGCCGGACGGGAGCCGCATCGCCTTCGTGGGATCGGCGGACGGGACGGCGGTGCAGGTGGTCGACCTGGCGACCGGGGTGGTGGAGACCCTGCGCGCCGGGCTGAACGGGGCGGGGCGGCCTTCCTGGTCGCCCGACGGCACATCCGTGCTGGTCTCCGCCCTCTCGCCCTATTCGGGGCGTTTCCGCGAGGGCGTGAACCGCGCGCTGGTGGTGCCTGCCCGCCCCCTGCGCACCGCCGACGCAGCAACGCTCACCGGAGCGGATGCCCGTCCCGCTCCGCCCGCGGGGTCGCGCCCGGCCACCGCGAACGGACCGTCCCGGGCCGCCGGAGGCGCGTCGCGCCCGGCCGGGGCGCCCGCGCCCCGCCCCCGCCCCCCCCCCCCGCGGGGACGCCCCGGGCCGCCGGGACCGGACCGCCCCGGGCGGCGGGAGGCGCGTCGCGCCCGGCCGGGGCGCCAGCGCCCGCCCGCCCCGCCCCCCGCGGCCACGGCCACACCCACGACCTCCCCGCCTGGGCGGGCTGGGACCCCGCGCCCGGGCCGTCCGCGCCGCCCCTCGCGCCGGGCGACCCCGCCACCGCGCCGTCCGCGTCGCCCACAACCCCCCTCCAGACCGCCGACCGCTACCTCGACCTGCCCCTGCACGGGTCGGTCGGCAGCCGCGCCAACGACGGCCCCGCGTGGTCGCCGGACGGCCGCCAGGTGGCCTACATCTCCGACGGCGTGCTCTGGACGGTCGCCATGACCCCCGAGGGCGAGACCGCCGACGTCCCCCGCCGCCTCACCAACGAGGCGGCCGACGACCCCGGCTGGACCGGGGACTCGCGCTTCATCGTCTACCTGAGCGACGACCGCCTGCGCCGCGTCGACGCCCTCACCGGCGCCGCCGAGGACATCACGCCCACCCTCTCCTGGACGCGGGCGGCGCCTCCCGCATCGGTGCTGGTGCGCGCCGGCGCCCTCTTCGACGGGCGCTCCGAAACGCTTCGCCGCAACGTGGACATCATCATCGAAAACGGTCTCGTCACCGAGGTGGCCGACCGCGATCCCGCGCGCACCGCCGACCAGGTCGTGGACGCCTCCGGCCAGGTAGTGATGCCCGGCCTGATCGAGATGCACACCCACGGCGGCCTGGCGGATGGCGAATCCATGGGGCGCCTCTGGCTCTCCTACGGGGTGACCGCGACCCGCTGCCCCGCCTGCGACGGCTACGAACTCACCGAGGCGAAGGAGGCCGGCGAGTCCGGCCGCCGCATCGCGCCACGCACCTTCGGCACCGGCGGCACCATCGACGGCAGCCGCATCTACTACCCCAACGCCCCCGCCCTGGGCGCGAGCGCGCAGGTGGAGCTGCAGATGGGGCGCGCCGCCGCCCTCGGCCACGACATGATCAAGACCTACGTGCGCCTCTCCGACCCGATGCAGCGCCGGGCCATCGCCGAAGCGCACGCCCTCGGGATCCCCGTCAGCTCGCACGAGCTCTATCCCGCGGTCGCGTACGGCGGCGACGGCGTGGAGCATGTGCGGGGCACCAGTCGGCGCGGCTACTCCACCAAGGTCTCCGAGACCAACGGCATCTACGCCGACGCGGTCGATCTGCTGGCGGCCTCCGGCATGACCCTCACGCCCACGGTCGGCATCTACGGTGGCTACGGCCTGCTCGCCGCCGAAACGCCCGACCTCTTCGACGACCCGCGCGTGGACGCCTTCTTTCCCGCCGCCGCCGCCGGCGCGCGCATCCCCCCCGACCTGGAGCTGGCGCGCCGCATGGTCGAGCGGATGTCCTCTCTCCCGCGCCGGGTGCACGAGGGCGGAGGCCGGGTCATCATGGGCACCGACTCGCCCATCATCCCCCGCGGCCTCAGCCTGCACGCGGAGATGGAGATCCTGGTCCGCTACGGCCGCATGCGCCCCGTCGACGTCCTGCGCGCCACCACCTCGGCGTCCGGCGAGGCGCTCGGGTACGAGGGACTCCTCGGAGTGGTCGCCCCGGGCGCGCTCGCCGATCTGATCGTCCTCGACGAGGATCCCCTGCAGGACATCGCCGCGACCCGCTCGGTGCGCACGGTCATCCTGGGAGGTGCGGTGTACACGACGGAGGAGCTGCTCCGGCGTCCCGAATAGCGCTTCCTCGCCGCGGCTCCCCCCCTGACCCGGGCGAGCTTCTACAGGACGGCGGCCGGTGCCGAGATGGATCCCGTCCTGGAACTGCCCGCTTTCCGGCGTCCCCGGGCTCGCCAAAGGGTTGACATCCATTTTTCCCGGGATACCTTTTCTGGCTGTTAGCACTCCTTGGCGTCGAGTGCTAACAAGCGCTCGCGCCGGAGATCCGGCTCGTAAGCCAACTGTATTCGGACCACCATCCACAGGAGAACCCACGCATGGCAACGAGTGCAGCGAACAGAATCAAGCCGCTCGCCGACCGCGTCGTCGTTCAGGCGGCCGAGGAGACCGAGCAGACCCGCGGCGGCCTCTACATCCCGGACACGGCCCAGAAGGAGAAGCCCCAGCAGGGCACCGTGCTCGCGGTCGGCCCCGGAAAGCAGTCCGACGACGGCACCCGCATCGACCCCGACGTGTCCGTCGGCGACACCGTTCTGTACGGCAAGTACAGCGGCACCGAGGTCACGGTGGACGACGAGGAACTGCTGATCCTCCGCGAGTCGGACATCCTGGCCATCATCACCGGCTAGCGGTTCCACCCCCGAGAAACCGAACGGCAACACGACGAGCAGGTGGGCGGCCGGATGCCGCCCTCGGCTCTAAACAGAGGAGAAAGAAAGCATGGCAGCCAAGGATCTCAGATTCGAAGTGGATGCCCGCACGCGCCTCAAGACCGGCGTCGACAAGCTGGCCAGGGCCGTGAAGGTCACCTTGGGCCCGAAGGGCCGCAACGTGGTGCTGGACCGCAAGTTCGGCTCCCCCCAAGTCACCAAGGACGGCGTCTCGGTGGCGAAGGAAGTGGAGCTCGAGGACGGCGTCGAGAACATGGGCGCGCAGATGGTGAAGGAAGTCGCCACCAAGACCTCCGACGTCGCCGGTGACGGCACCACCACCGCCACCGTGCTCGCCCAGGCCATCTTCGGCGAGGGGCTCAAGAACGTTACCGCCGGGACCAACCCGATGGGCATCCGCCGCGGCATCGAGAAGGCCGTCGAGTCGGTGGTGCGGGAGCTCGAGGGCCTCTCGGTCGACACCCAGGGCAAGCGCGAGATTTCCCAGGTCGGCTCCATCTCGGCCAACAACGACAACGAGATCGGCGCGCTGATCTCCGACGCGATGGAGAAGGTCGGCAAGGACGGCGTCATCACGGTCGAGGAGGCCCGCGGCCTCAAGACCACGCTCGACACGGTCGAGGGCATGCAGTTCGACCGCGGCTACCTCTCGCCCTACTTCGTGACCGATCCGGAGCGCATGGAAGCGGTTATGGACGACCCCATGATCCTCATCCACGACAAGAAGATCTCGTCGATGAAGGACCTCCTGCCGATCCTCGAGAAGGTCGCGCAGATGGGCAAGCCGCTCCTGATCATCGCCGAGGACGTGGAAGGCGAGGCGCTGGCGACGCTGGTCGTGAACAAGCTGCGCGGCACCCTCAAGGTGTGCTCGGTCAAGGCTCCGGGCTTCGGCGACCGGCGCAAGGCCATGCTGCAGGACATCGCAATCCTGACGGGCGGCCAGGTGATTTCCGAGGAAGTCGGCTTCAAGCTCGAGAACGCCGTCTCCTCAGACCTGGGCAGCGCCAAGCGGGTGGTGGTCGACAAGGACAACACCACGGTGATCGACGGCGCCGGGGCGGTGGACCAGATCAAGGGTCGCATCGAGGAGATCAAGGTCGCCATCGACAAGTCCACCTCCGACTACGACACCGAGAAGCTGCAGGAGCGGCTGGCCAAGCTCGCCGGCGGCGTGGCGGTCATCCATGTGGGCGCGGCCACCGAGACCGAGATGAAGGAGCGCAAGGCTCTGGTCGAGGATGCGCTGCACGCGACCCGCGCGGCCGTCGAGGAGGGCATCGTCCCCGGTGGCGGCGTGGCGCTGCTGCGGGCCCAGGGCGCGCTCAACGGCCTCGAGCTGGACCGGCACGACGAGCAGGTGGGCGTGCAGATCCTGCGCCGGGCGCTCGAGGAGCCCCTCCGCCAGATCGCGGAGAACGCGGGCGCCGAGGGCTCGATCGTGGTCGAGCACATCCGGCGCCACGACAATCCCAACTGGGGCTACAACGCCCAGACCGACACCTACGAGGACCTGGTGAGCGCGGGCGTGATCGATCCCACCAAGGTCGTGCGCACGGCCCTGCAGAACGCCGCTTCGATCGCGGGCCTGATGCTGACCACCGAGGCCGTGGTTGTCGAGCAGCCCGAGGACGAGAAGGCGGCGGCCGGCGGCCCCCCCGGCGGCATGGACGGCATGGGCGGAGGGATGTACTAGCCCTCGCGGCATGCGACAGTCCTGACCTCGCGGGACCGGGCGCCGCCCCGGCCCACGCGGGACACCCTGGAGCCCGGGCGCCGAGTCGTCCGGGCTTCCCTGGCGTTTGTGCTTCTCGCCGTTCAGCCTTCCGCGGTTCGTGCCTGCTGGCGCCGCATCGTGGTGAGGCCCGCCCTGACGCGTCTGTGGACCCGTTGCACCGAGTGCATGGTAGCAGCGCGGTCGATCGACACCGTGCTACGCCGTCGCGGCGATGCGCACAATTCGCGCGCCACCGTGTATCTTCCGCGTCGATGCCTCGAACACCTTGAACCCCGCAACCCCGAAGACCGATGGCTGACGAATCCATGCAGGTGCGGCTCCCCGACGGAAGCTCCGTCGAGGCGCCGCGCGGAAGCAGCGCCGCCGACATCGCGGCTGGCATCGGACCCGGGCTGGCCCGGGCGGCGCTGGCGGCCGTCGCCGACGACGAGGTGGTCGACCTGGCCCGGCCGGTATCGCCGGGCGCCGAAGTGCGCATTCTCACCAGCCGGGACGAGGACGCGCTCCCCGTGCTGCGTCACTCGGCCGCGCATGTGCTGGCCACTGCGGTGCGCGAGCTGCACCCGACCGCGGGCATCGGCTTCGGCCCCCCGATCGAGGACGGCTTCTACTACGACTTCGAGGTCGACAAACCCTTCACCCCCGAAGACCTGGAGGCCTTCGAGGCGCGCATGCGCGACATCGTCGCCGCCGACCATCCCTTCGAGCGGCGCCGCATCAGCAAGGAGGAGGGCAGGGAGCTCTTCGCCGACGATCCCCTCAAGCTCGAGCGGCTGGAGGAACTCGAGGACGACGAGGTGATCACGGTCTACCGGGACGGCCCTTTCCTGGACCTGTGCCGCGGGCCGCACGTGCCCACCACCGGGAAGGTGAAGCACTTCAAGCTGCTCTCCACGGCGGGCGCGTACTGGAGGGGCGACGAGAACCGGCAGATGCTCCAGCGCATCTACGGCACCGCCTTTTTCAGCAGGAAGGCGCTGAACCAGCACCTGGAGCGGCTCGCGGAGGCGCGCCGGCGCGATCACCGCGTGCTCGGCAAGGAGCTGGACCTGTTCAGCGTCCAGGAGGAAGTGGGGGCCGGGTTCATCCTCTGGCACCCGAACGGGGGTCTGGTGCGGCACACGGTCGAGGAGTTCCTCAAGAGGACCCTGCTCGAACACGGGTACGACCTGGTGTACAGCCCGCACGTCGCGCGCGAGCAGCTGTACGAGACGTCGGGGCACCTGGAAGTCTTCAGCGAAGACATGTTTCCCGCGATGGACGACGAGGGGAACCGGTTCCGCATGAAGCCCATGAACTGTCCGCATCATTTCATGATCTACCGGTCGGGCAGCCGGTCGTACCGGGATCTGCCGCTGCGTTACGCGGAACTCGGCACCTGCTACCGCTACGAGCGCGCGGGCGCCCTGCATGGAATGCTCCGTGTGCGGGGCTTCACGCAGGATGACGCCCATATCTTCGTGCGCGAGGACCAGATCAGCGGCGAATACCATCGCATGCTGGATCTGCTGGAGTACCTGCTGGGCGTCTTCGGCTACGAGTTCGAGGTGGCGCTCTCGACGCGTCCCGAGAAGGCGATCGGCGACCCCGCGGTCTACGACGACGCGGTGGGCACGCTCGCCGCCGTGCTCGAGGAGCGCGGGCAGGACTACGAGGTCGACGAGGGCGGAGGCGCGTTCTATGGTCCCAAGGTGGACATCCTGCTCGTGGACGCGCTCGGGCGGAAGTGGCAGGGCCCGACCTTCCAGCTCGACTTTCTGATGCCGCAGCGCTTCGGCCTCGACTACGTGGGCAGCGACAACCAGCGCCACAACGTGGTGGTGATCCACCGCACCATGCTGGGGTCGATGGAGCGCTTCATCGGCGGGCTGGTGGAGCATTACGCGGGCGCCTTCCCGGTGTGGCTGGCGCCGGAGCAGGTGCGCGTCCTTCCCGTCTCCGAGGTGTGGAGCGAGAGCGCCCGCGAGCTGGTCGATCAGCTGCGGGCGAAGGGGGTGCGCGCCCGCCTGCACGATCAGGACACCCTCGGGTACCGCATCCGTGACGCGGAGGTGAAGAAGGTGCCCTACATGGGGGTGGTGGGGAAGCGCGAAGCCGAGGCGGGAACGGTGGCGGTCCGCCGGCGGGGCGCAGGAAAGAAGCAGGTGGTCATGGAACGCGAGGCGTTCGCCGCGCAGGTCGCCGAAGACATCCGCACGCGAACGCGCTGGTAGGGCGTTCGCCCATCTTCCGAGCCTGTGGTGGCCGGCTGACGGGCCGGGCACGCTGACAGGCCACGACGGTCCTCCGAGAGCACATCCGTTCGACCGGCGCGGCCCCGACCGCCAGCACAATCGTGGTCCGGGGTGTCGATTAATGGCCCTATCGATCACCTCCGAGGTGTTCGAGTCCCCGCCGGAGGTGTCTGTCCCACCTCTGTCCGGAGGACTGCTCATGGGCTCTCGTATCGTTGTATTCCAACCCCCAGGCGCGGCTGTCGCGCTCCTTGCCCTCCTGTTCGCCCCCGCCGCCGGGGTCGCCGCGCAGGGAACCGGCACGGTCACCGGAACGGTGGTCGACGGCCGCACCCTGCAACGGATGTCCGTCGTCCAGGTGGACATCCCGACGCTGGAGATCGGGGGGCTGACCCAGGCCAACGGTCAGTTCCTGCTCCTCAACGTTCCGGCCGGCACGCACCAGTTGCGGGCGACGCGGATCGGGTTCCGCACCGCCACCGTGCAGATCGAGGTGACCGGCGGCCAGACGACCCAGATCGAGGTCAACCTCACGGCCGAAGCCCTCGCTCTCGACGAGGTGGTGGTCACGGGCACCGCGGGCGGCACCCGGCAGCGCGCGCTCGGCAACGCCATGGCCCGCGTGGAGGCCGCCGACGTGGCGGAAGTCGCGCCGATCAACACCATGCAGGACCTGCTGCAGGGACGCGAGGCGGGCGTTGGTTTCAAGCGCGTGTCGGGCAACGTCGGCACCGGATCGCCCATCCGCATCCGCGGATATACCAGCCTGAACGTCGGCAACAACCCGCTCATCTACGTGGACGGCATCCGGGTCGACAACGAGACCCAGGCCGGGCCGAGCCTGCGCGACGGCCGCCAGGTGAGCAAGCTCGACGACATCAACCCCGAGGACATCGAGCGCATCGAGGTCATCAAGGGCCCGTCGGCCGCGACCCTGTACGGCACCGAGGCCTCCAACGGCGTCATCAACATCATCACCAAGCGCGGCGTCGAAGGCGCGCCCCAGTTCGACCTGACCATCAAGCAGGGCGCCACCTGGCTGCCCAACGCGCGGGATCAGGTCAACACGGCCTACGGCAAGGACGCCTCGGGCAACATCATCTCCTTCAACATCTGGGATCAGGAAAGGGACGCCGGCCGCCAGTTCTTCACCACGGGCCACTCCCAGGGTTATGCGCTCAGCATGAGGGGCGGCACGGAACGGGTGCGCTACTATCTGGCGACCGACTGGGACGACCAGACCGGCATCGTCCACTACAACTGGAACAAGGTCTTCAACACGCGCGCGAACGTCTCCGTGGTGCCGCACGAGTCGCTCCAGATCGACATGAGCACGGGCTACGTGAACGGCACCACCAGCTTCATGCAGCAGAGGACCTCGTGGGGCGTCTGGGAGCAGGCGCAGTGGTCGACCCCGGAGGGGGTGGACACCCGCCTGAGGGGCTTCCTGCGCGCCCGCCCGGAGTCCATCGAGGAGGTCGAAGCGACGCGCGACAACTCGCGCTTCATCGGCAGCCTCACCCTCAACCACACCCCCTTCGACTGGCTGACCCACCGGGCCGTGATCGGGCTGGACCAGGCCCACGAGGAGAACCGCAGGCTCTTCCCGCGCCACCCGACCGGAGCGCAGCACGACTTCGGCGGCCTGTCCCTGGGCGACGTGGTCGTCGAGCGGCCGTACACCCGCTACATCACCTTCGACTATGCTGCGACCGGAACGGTCAACGTAAGCGACTTCGCTCTGAAGACTTCGGTGGGGGCACAGTACTATGCCAAGCAGCTGGAGACCGTGATCAGCACCGGCAAGACCTTTCCGGCCCCTGCAATCACCTCGCTTGCCGGCGCGGCCAGCACGACCGCGACCGAGGATTTTGTCCAGAACAAGACCATGGGCGCCTACGTTCAGCAGGAGATCGGCTACCAGGACCGCATCTTCGTCACCGGCGCCATCCGGGGCGACGACAACTCCGCCTTCGGCGCCGACTTCGACGCCGCCATCTATCCGAAGCTCTCCGGCACCTGGGTACTCAGTGAAGAGGAGTTTTTCGATGTCGACTGGGTGACCTCGCTCAGGCTGCGGAGCGCATGGGGCAAGGCAGGCCAGCAGCCCGACGTGTTCGCCGCGGTGCGGCTCTATGAGCCGGCGGTCGGCCCGGCCTCCCAGGCCGCGGTCACCCCGGACGAAGTGGGCAACCCGGAACTGGGCCCCGAAGTCAGCACGGAGATCGAGGCCGGATTCGACGCCGGTCTGTTCGACGATCGTCTGCTGGCGCAGATCACCTACTACCAGCAGGACATCCGGGATGCGCTGGTGTCCCTGCCCGTGGCGCCCAGCCGCGGCTTCCCCGGCTCCCAGTCCGTGAACCTGGGGCACCTGAAGAACTGGGGCTGGGAGGTCAACCTCAACGGGCGCATCCTCGACGGCGACGCCTTCGCCGTGGACCTGGGCGCGAACCTGTCGCACAACCAGAACCGCGTGGAGGACGTCGGCGACCTGCCACCGACCAACACGCTGCGTGAAGGCTTCCCCTTCCCGGCCATCTTCGACGAGCTGGCGGTGGGCGCCCAGATCGACCCCGCCACTGGACGGCTCATCAAGTCGTCGATCATGTGCGACAGCGGCACCGGCACCAACGGCTGGGAGCAGGGAGGGCCGCCGGCGCCGTGCAACAGCCGCATGGAAGTCTTCTACGGACCTCTGCAGATGCCGTGGGAGATGGGCTACAACATGACCTTCACCTTCTTCAACAACCTCAGGCTCTATGCCCTGGTCGAGCACCGGATCGGGGGCTACGCGACATCGACGGACGTCTCCTGCAAACACACCTGTTTCCAGACCTCGCTCGCGGCCAATGAGCGGACCAATCCGCTCTTCCTGGCGCACGCCGACGAGAACTTCGGGACCGGGGCCATTTACAACGGAGGCTTTGCCCGGCTGCGCGAGATCAGCGCCAACTACCGGCTGCCCCAGTCGCTGGTGGAACGCTCGGGAGCCACGCGGGCGTCGCTGAGCGTGGGAGCGCGCAACCTGGCGGTGCTCTGGGTGGCCCAACCGGACATCTGGGGTGAGCCGATCCACGATCCGGAGGCCCGACGCAGCGCGGACACCAACACCGGCTCCAACTCGAACGTGCCGCCCACCGCGTCGTTCAACCTGACCATGCGGGTCACGTTCTGATGGGCAAGGGAGAAAGAGCCATGAAGACAATCAGGAATAGAAAGCGTGTCGCCCGCGGGCGGTTCATGAAGATTTCAGTGCTGGTTCTGGCGGCAACGGCGGCCGGGGCCTGCGACAGCCTCCTGCAGGTGGAGCTTCCCGGAAACCTCACCGAGGACGGGCTCCTCATCCCGGACATGGCCAATACCATGGTCGTGTCGGCGATCGCCGACTTCGAATGCTCCTACTCGGACTTTTCCGTGTCCATCGGAGGCCTTGAGGACGCCTACTGGGAGTCCACCGGCTGGTTCACCCGGGCCTGGTCCGAATACCGTATCACTTCCACCAGCGGCAACTGCGGCCAAAGCAACACCAACGCCGGCTTCGCCACCTCCTTCCAGAAGGCCCGCTTCCAGGCGGAGCAGGCCTACAGTTCCATCAGCGGATTCGAGGAATCCGTGGCGGACCAGGAGCGGCTGCTTGCGACTGCGGCGCTCTACGCCGGGCTCGTCTACACCGTGTTCGGCGAGCACTGGTGCGAGAACACCGTGGACGTGGGGCCGCTCATGACGCCGTCCCAGCTGCTGGCCGGCGGCGAAGAGTGGCTCGGTACTGCGATCGGCCACATCAGCGGCGACTTCGACATCACCGCGGTGACCTCGAGCGCACGCCAGCTGGCGTACCTGGCCAGGGCCCGCAACCGGCTTTCGCAGGGGAATCTCGCGGGCGCGGCGGCGGATGCGGCCCAGGTTACCGACCCGAACTTCATCGCCTGGGTCACGCGCGACAACTCGGTGCGCAAGCGGTGGAAACAGGTCTACCACATGCTGAACGAGAACAAGTACGGCACCATCACTCCTCCGGTGATGGTGGACGGAGTCGAGGTGGCGCCCGGATTCCGCAACCTGACCATTGCCGCCGACGGGACTCAGACGGTGGATGACGGCATGCCCGATCCCCGGGTCCCGGTGGAGAACACCGGTCAGGTGGGCCAGGACGGTGTTACCCCCCACTGGGTCCAGACCAAGTACCGCGACCAGGGGTACGACATTCCGCTCGCCGACTGGGCCGAGGCGCAGTTGATCCTGGCGGAGGCCGAGTTCCAGGGCGGAGACGCGGCGTCGGCCCTGGGCCGGATCAATGCTTTGCGCGACCGGCACGGCCTGCCCCATGCTTCAACCGTGGACATGGATGTCATCGTCGAGGAGCGGCGCCGCGAGATGTTCCTCGAGGGACGCCACCATGCCGACAAGCTGCGCTACGGGCTGTGGTTCCCGCGTGGCCAGAACTTCAACCACAAGGGAGTGGCCTACGGGCCGACCACGTGCCTGCCGATCGACGAAACCGAGCTCGAGCTGAACCCCAACACGAGCGGATGACGCCGGCGTTCAGCGCCGGGCGCCCGTCCGGGGAGGTCCCGAAAGGGATCTCTCCGGGCGGGGGCGGGAGAGGTGTGCCCCGGTGGGCGTTGACCGTGGCGCTTGCAGGCCTCTTCTGCCTCGGTGCGTGTGGGAGAGGTTCGGGTACCGCGGGAGACGGTCCCGCCCCGGTCCGCGGCACCGGCGACATCACCAGGGAGGAACTCGACCAGGAGGTCTACACCAGCGCGCACCACGCCATCGAGCGGCTTCGGCGCAGCTGGTTGCGGCGCCGTGGTGCCCGCACCCCGAACAATCCCGATAACCGGCCTTCGGTCTATGTGGACGGTGTGCGGGTCGGGGCAATCGAGGAGCTGTTCGGCATCAGCGCCGAATACGTCGAGAGGATCTCTCTCCTCTCGCCCACCGACGCCACCACCCGGTTCGGCACCGGTCACGCATCGGGGGCGATCGTAATCACCACCCGCAGAGGTCCTCCGGACTAGCCCCCGGCCGCCGGCTGACCACCACGATCGCACCCCACATGTGGCCGGTGCCGTACACCGTGGTCGCGTCCCGGGCGGAAAGGAACCGGATGAGTTCGACGTCCTGCACGGGAATGGTGCGCAGATCGTCCAGCGACAGGAGCTTCGCCTGGTCGATGTACACGGCCGGCTCCGGATTCGCGTTCACCAGGGTGGGCGTGCGCCGGTAGAAGAGCCAGGAGGGCCGGAGCTGCTCGACGGCTTCGTAGGCGCTCTCGGAGAGGACCTGATCCAGTTCGGGGCGCTGGATGTCGCCCTGCGAGCGTCCACCGCGGGACGGTCCCACGTTGCCGACGACGCACGCGGAAGTGAGCGCCACCAGGATCAATGGAACGTGGCGCCACCAGTACCGGATTCTCTTCACGTTGCCTGCGGCCATGGCCCGCGCGACGAGTCCCGCTCCTGCCTGTAGGGGTCGCACTGCTAGTGTCCTCCTCCGGGCTCGACCGTGGCTTTCGTCAGGCGGTCGAGCATCGGAAACTCGCGGTCGAGATAGTCGTTGCCACCCGCCACGATCGCGCTCTGGTCACCGCGCCGCAGCCCGCCCCCGGAGTTCTCGCCGTACCCCGTGTAGATGCGGTCCACAATCTCCATCCCCTCCACCACCCGGCCGAAGGGCGGGAAGCCCTGTGCGTCCAGGCGGCTGTTGTCCACCAGGTTGATGTACACCTGTGTGGTGCGGGTGTGCGGCTCGGTGAAGGCGAAGGCGATGGTTCCGCGCACGTTGCTGGCCACCACCGCTTCGTCGTCAGAGATCGTCTCGCCGATCCAGGCGGCCGTGACCTCGGGGTCGCCGGCCAGCCCCCACTGGACGATGAAGTCCGGCACGGTGCGGTGGAAGCGCGCGTCGTCGTAGTAGCCGTGGCGGACCAGGTTGTAGAAGCGATCCGCCCCGATGGGCGCCCAGGCCCGCACCACCTCGATGGCGAAGTCGCCCGCGCTGGTCTCGAAGCGGGCGCGGAAGGTGTCGGGGGCGGTTTCGCTCCACACCGGCAGCGTCGGGTCGAGGAGGATCTCGCGGGGGGAGGCGTTGCCCGCGGCACGGGGTTCATCGCCGGTGGCGAGTGCTTCTCCGGGACCAGCAGGGATGTCGGCCGGAACGCTGGTGGGCTCGTCCGGGTCCTGTTCGCCCCCAGGCGTGTCCCCCGGCGCGCAGGCCACGGCCAGAAGCCCCGCCAGCGCTGCCGCGCCCCGGACTCGGCCGAGTCTGCGTCCAGCTGCTGCAGCCACCGGCCACCTCCCGGGTCGGCGTGAATGGGCAGGCGGCAGCCACCCACGACCGCCTTTCTCATTCTGACCACGCATGACGGGCGTGTCCAATCGGGGCAGGCCGCACTCGTCGCAGTGTCCGGCCCGGCCGGAGGGCTGGCCGCGGCCGCCTGAGCGACCGGATACGGGACGACGATCCGCCCGGCTGCAGGGGGCCTGCTGGCCGCCGGCTGACCCGGATCGTAGAATCATGGTGGAGGCACGCAGGTTTTCTCATGTACCCCCGCCCGGCAGCTGTTCCCCGCGATCCGTCCCACCGACGGGTCCACCTCCCGGCGGTTCATCCAGCAGCACCCGCCTCCAGAGGAGTACCCATGGGTAAGTTTCGTCCGTCCGTACCGGCGCTTGCCTGCCTGGCCGGAGCATTGGCAGTGGTCCTTGCCTCCGGCACACCCGCCGCCGCCCAAACGGGGAATCTCGTCGGCCAGGTAGTCAACGCCGCAACCCTCCAACCCCTTGCCGGAGTCCAGGTCTACGTTTCGGGTCTCGACCTGGGCACCGCCACCAGCCAGAACGGGCGCTACATCCTGAGCGTCCCGGCCGGAAGCCACGAGGTCACCTTCGAAAGCCTCGGCTACGGCACCGAAACCCGCACCGTCACCATCACCGCCGACCAGGCGACCGAGATCGAGGTTGCCCTGCGCGAGGAGGCGCTCGCGCTCGACGAGATCGTGGTCACCGGCACGGCGGGAGGCACGCAGCGACGGGCGATCGGCAACGTGGTGGAGACGGTGGACGCGGCCGCCATCCTCGAGGTCGCCCCGGTCACCAACGTCCAGACCCTCCTGGCCCAGCGCACCGCCGGAATGATCATGCTGCCGTCCGCGGGCCAAGTCGGCACCGGGTCGCCCATCCGCATCCGCGGCACCACCAGCATGTCGCTCGGCAACGATCCCATCGTCTACATCGACGGCATCCGCATGGACTCGAACCCGCGCGGCGGGCCCGGCGTGCGCGGCGGAGCCCGGGTGAGTCGCCTCAACGACCTGAGCGCCGAGGACATCGAGAGCATCGAGATCATCAAGGGGCCGTCCGCAGCTACCCTCTACGGAACCGAAGCCTCCAACGGCGTGATCCAGATCATCACCAAGCGCGGAGCGGTGGGCGCCCCGCAGTTCGACATCAGCGTGCGCAGCGGGGCCAACTGGCTCCAGAACCCGGCGGCGCGCGCAGGCGGGGATCCGACCTCCTGCTACAACAACCCGGCATCGCTGGATGCCCTGGCGTGCGCCAATGGTCTCCAGTGGCGCCGAAACGCCGGCACGGGGCAGCTCGAGGGCTTCAACCTGGTCCAGCAGGAGATCGACGCGGGGCGGCCGCCCATCTTCCGCACCGGCCTCCAGCAGGGCTACAACCTGGGCCTGAGGGGAGGCACCGAGGACGTGCGCTATTACACGTCGCTCTCCTGGGACGACGACGAGGGCATCGTCGGCTACGACTACGCCACCCGTCTCAACGCCCGGGTCAACCTGGATCTGGTGCTTTCCGACGATGTGTCGCTCAAGACCAGCACCGGCTACATGCAGAACCGGGTCCGGCTCGCCCAGAACCGCGGCGGCTTCGGCGCGGAGCCCTTCAGCGGCATCATCTGGGGCTTCCCGAGCACCATCGAAACGCCCCAGCGCGGCTTCATGGTGGCGCCGCCGGAGGAGTGGTCGAAGCACACCACCCGGGCCGACAACGACCGCATCACCACCAGCCTGGAGCTGGGTTACAATCCGGCGGACTGGACCACGCACCGCCTCTCCGTCGGGATGGACCGGGGCGAGGCCGTCGACTGGGTGCTCATCCCGCGCCAGCCCGAGGGCCGTTCCCATTTCTGGGGACGACGCGGTCTTGGCGTAAAGGACGTGGCACGCATCACGAACCGATTCACCACCCTGGACTACAGCGGATCGGCGTTTCTTGACGTGGCCCCCGGGGTCCGGCTGACCAGTTCGGTGGGAGTGCAGTACTACCAGCGCCAGACCTCGATCATCGAGGCCGAGGGATCGGAGTTCCCGGCCGTGCCCATCACGACCGTGAGCGGCGGCGCCGACCGTGACAGCGGCGAGAACTTCACCGAGAACATCACGCTGGGCGCCTACCTCCAGCAGCAGCTGGACTGGAACAACCGCGTCTTCCTGACGGCGGCCGTGCGCGGCGACGACAACAGCGCCTTCGGGGCCGACTTCGACGCCGCCGTCTACCCCAAGTTCAGCGCCACCTGGGTCGTGAGCGAGGAGGATTTCTTCGACGTGGGGTGGATCGAACAGCTGCGGCTGCGCTCGGCCTGGGGTGCCGCCGGACAGCAGCCCGGCACCTTCGACGCGGCGCGCCTCTACGTCCCGGGCGTCGGCTTCGGCGACCAGCCCGGCCTTCTCCCCGGCTCTTTCGGCAACCCGCAGCTAAAGCCGGAGCGCGGCGAGGAGCTGGAATACGGCTTCGACCTGAGCCTGCTGGGCGGACGGCTGGAACTCATCTTCAGCCGCTACGACCGCACCATCAAGGACGCCATCGTCCAGCGCCCGGTCCCCACCTCTACCGGCTTCTCCGGGAGCCAGATCGTGAACCTGGCCGAGGTGAAGGCCTGGGGGAACGAGCTCGGCATCGACTTCAGAGCCGTCGAATCCTCGGTCTTCAACTGGGACATCAGCGGCCAGTTCGCCACCATGAACAACGAGATCCAGGATCTCGGCGGGCTCTCCTTCGTGCCGGCCGGCGGCCAGCAGTCCCACTACGAGGGCTACTCCATCGGCGCCTTCTTCGCCAAGCGGGTGCTCTCCGCGCAGATCGACGCCGGCGGCTTCGTGACTTCGGCGATGTGCGACGGCGGAACCGGCGTCGGAGGCATCGACTCGGGCGGCGCGGGGGTGGACTGTGGCGGCGCGCCCGACGTGCACTGGGCCCCGTCGACGCCCACCTGGCAGGTCGGCATCACCAACACCATCAGCATCAACAACCTGCGTCTCTACGCGCGTGTCGAAGGCAACGGCGGCCACTGGAACTTCAATTCCGAGCTGCGGGCCGCCCACAACATCGGCGTGACCGAGGCCGTGATCTGCCGCTGCATTCCCGAGGTACAGGCCAGGCGCCAGTACGAGAACAACACCATGGGCTTCCACGAGGGCGGATATCTGCGCCTTCGCGAGGTCGGGGCGAGCCACACCATCCCCGGGGACCTGCTCACCCACATAGGAGCTTCCCGCGGTGTCATCAGCGTGTCCGCGCGCAACATGGCGATGCTCTGGACCAAGGCCCACGGATGGGGCACCTGGCGCGACGGCCGGGTGATGCCTCCGGCGGGATTCGGAGGAAGATGGTCCTGGGATGCGGAGCTCCGCAGCACCGGCAACATCCGCGCGGATCAGCAGACCGTCATGCCGCCGTTCGCCAGCTTCACGGCGAACGTGCGCCTGAGCTTCTGAGGAGGTGGAACGATGATCGACCTTCGAAGCAGCGAATCCAATCCGCAGGGGCACGAGGTGAGGCAAATGAGACGGTACAGCGAATACGTCGGACGACGGCGCCGGGCTCGCCGGCAGGGAAGGGGTTCCCGCGCGATCGCGATCCTGAGCGGCATTCTGCTCGCGGGCACGGTTGCCTGTGAGTCCCTTCTGGAGGTGGAGATCCCCGGGCAGGTCGAGGACGCGGCGCTCGACGATCCCGCGCTGGCCGGCACCATGATGGTCAGCGCCCTGGGCGAGTTCGAGTGCGCCCTCAACACCCTGGTCCCCACCAACGCCTTTCTCACGGGCGAGTTCATCGCCTCCAACTTCTTCCTGAGCTCCAACGTCTGGGGCTGGCGCGGGGAGACCGAAATCCGGGCCACCTCGGGCGCCTGCTCGACCTCCCGGGCGGCCACCAACTACGGCTACTACACGCCCTTCCAGCGGGCGCGCTTCCTGGCGGAGGACGCCGTGCGCCGCATCACCGAATTCAGCGACGCGGACGTTCCCGACAAGTCCAACGTGCTGGGCACGCTGAACGCGTACGCGGGCTACAGCCTGGTGCACCTGGGCGAGAACTATTGCGAGATGGCGCTCGACAATGGACCGCTCATGCAGCCGCGCGAGGTGCTGGCGCTCGCCGCGGAGCGTTTCACCACCGCGATCAGCCAGGCCTCGGATCCGTCGATCGTCAACATGGCCCGCGTGGGGCGGGCGCGCGTAAACCTGGATCTGGGGAATCTGTCGGAAGCCGCCGCGGACGCGGAGCAGGTCCCCGAGGGGTTCGTGCGCAACGCCGAGTACTCCACGGCGCAGATTCGGCGCGAGAACTCGACCTACAACCGCACCGAAACCGACTACCTGTCGGTGGGCGTCGCCTGGCGCAACCTGGAGGTCGCGGGTATGCCCGATCCGCGCGTGCCGGTGGTGAACACCGGGCGCAAGGGCCAGGACGGCGAAACCGACCAGTGGGACCAGCTCAAGTACACGGCGCGCGACCATCCCATCCCCATCGCATCATGGCGCGAGGCGCAGTTCATCATCGCCGAGGCGCGCATGGGACAGGCCGCACTCGACGCGCTCAACCGGGTGCGCGACGTCTACGGGATTCCACATCTGCAGATGAGCGAGGTCGACGACATGCTGGAGACCATCCTGGAGGAGCGGAAGCGCACCTTCTTCCTCGAGGGCCACTGGCACAGCGACATGATCCGCCACAACATCCAGTTCCCGCAGGGAGTGAACCACAAGGGCAACAGCTTCCAGCCCTACAGCTGCATGCCGCTGCCCGACATCGAGGTGAACAACAACGTCAACATCTCGGGCTAGGTCGAAACAGTCTTCAGGAGCACGCATCATGATCGAGTTCAGGGCCCGTCGCATCACAGCAGGCCGCGCGAGACGCACGCGCGCCAGCCGATCCCAGTGCTGTCCAGCCCCGGCGCGCTTCAGGGTCGCCGCGGGTCGCGCGCTCGCGGCCCTCGCCGTCCTCGTCTTCGCGGCATGCTCGCCGGCGGGCGAAGCGGGGGCGCCCGCATCTTCGGGTGTGACGGTCGTCTGGGGGGGCGGCCTGTTCGACGGGACCGGGGACGACGTGGTGCCCAACCCGGGGATCGTGATGGCGGAGGGGCGCTTCGGGGCCGTGGACGCCGTGGCTGCGTCAGAGGCGGTCGCGGCCGGGGCCACCGTGGTGGAGGTCGGCGAGGGGGAGGTCATCCTCCCCGGCCTGCTCGACCTGCACGCCCACTTCCACCTCGATTTGCTGGGGGAGGGCCGCGTCGACGAGACGACCGTCTACCCCGCGCTCTTCCTGGCCAACGGGGTGACCAGCACCTTCCCGAACGGGGAGGCCAGCCCGCAAAAGATGCGCGCCTTGCAGGAGCGCCTGCGTTCGGGCGAGCAGGTGGGCGCCCGGCTCCTCCGATCCGGGCCCTACTTCGGCACGGCGCGGGTGGGATGGGACCCCGATTTCACCACCGAGGACATCCATCGCCAGGTGGACGCCCTGGTCGAGGAGGGGGTGGCGGGCCTGAAGGCCAAGACCATCACGGCCCCGCATCTCGAGGCGCTGATCGAGCGGGCCCATCACCACGGCCTCAGCGTGACCGGCCACCTGGGTTCCGGCTTCCGGGGCTTGGTCAACCCGCGCGACGCCATCCACATGGGGATCGACCGCATCGAGCACTTCATGGGCGGCGACGCGATGCCGGCGGAGCGCTCCGCCTACGACTCGTTCGAGGAGATGACGCCCGACATGCCCGAGTTCGAGCGCATCGTCCAGCTCTACCTGGACGCGGGCGTCAACTACGACGCCACCATGAGCGCGTACGGATACTCGGGCGGGCGCGACCCCGACATCTTCGAGCCCTTCGCCGACGAGATGAGCTACCTGACCCCGTACGCCCGCGAGCTCATTGAAGAGCGCCTCGCCGCGGAGCCCAGGCGGGTGAGCGAGCAGTTCGAGCGCATCTACAATGTCAAGCAGCAGCTCGTCAAGCGCTTCTATGACATGGGGGGCGGGCACCTGATCACGATGGGAACCGACCACCCCTCCACGGGCGAGTTCTTCTCCCCCTTCTCGGTGCACCGGGAGCTGGCGCTGTTCGTGAAATCCGGGATCCCGGAGGCGGCAGTGCTAAGGTTCGCGACCATCAACGCGGCCACGGCCCTGCGCCTGGAGGACGACCTGGGCACCATCGAAGCGGGCAAGATCGCCGACCTGGTCATCCTGGAAGGAGACCCGCTGGAGGACATCCGCAACACCCGCAACGTGCGCATGGTGTTCAAGGGCGGGGTGGCCTACGATCCGGTCGAGCTGCTCGAGTCCTCGAAGGGCCGGATCGGTCCCCGCGGGCCGGAGGACCTGCCGGACTTCGCCGCCGTGGAGGTGCCGCCGCCGGGAGGGGAGTGAGCAAACCCACTACCGGTAGCAGGCTACCCCCTACCGGTAGTGGGTCTGTTGTTGACGGCGCAGGCTGTGCCCGCCGCGCGGTTTTCCGTCTGTGTGCGCTCGAGATCCGGCTCCCGTTACCGGTGCGGATGATCGTGCGGCGCCTCGTGATTGTGATGCGGGGCCTGCTCGTAGTGCGCCCGCAGCACGTCTCCACCGAAGTCGTCCCGCAGATCGCGCCACACCGAGTGCACGTGGTTGGCGTCGTTCTGGGTGTTGTCGTACTCGATGAGGAATTCGGGCGAGTGGACGCGGTAGTAGTGGCCTTCGCCCGCTTCGGTCGGGCCCGCCCACGCGAAGTAGAGCTCGTCGTCGGATCCGGCGGCGATGCGCTCCATCCAGCGGTGCGCGGATTCATCGTCCATGTTGTGCACGTACTCGCCGATAAGCCGGTCGAGCTGGCCCCGCTGGGCCTCGTCCAGCGCCGAGGCCCGGATCCCCTCGTACGCAAGATCCACGGTGCGCTCGGCGCCGGTGATGATGTCGTCGTAGGCCTCGCTGGCGATGACCGCCGATCCGCGCTGGCTCGATGAGAGCATCGTCACCAGCTCGCGGGCCAGATCTTCCTCGGAGGCCAGCACGCGCAACCCGGCCTTGGGGCCCGAGGGCACGATGTGCGGGTTGCTTCCCATGAATGCGGGACCCGTGATGAGGTTGTCATCCCCCGCGGACGAAAAACTCATCGAGATATGGTGCCCCTCGAAGCGCCAGGCCCACGCGCCGTCCGCGGCTGGTGATCCGAAGATGGCGAAGTAGTAGTCCTCCGGATCGCGTCGCTCCTCGCGTCCCTCCATGATCCCGAGAACGCGTTCGAGTTCGATGATGCCGTTGGCCTTGAGATACCCCTGGGAACTCAGCGCCGACTTCAGCAGTTGATGGGCGGCCGTGCGCTGTGCGAGCGTCATCGCCTTCAGCGGAAGCCCGTTGCGCTCTCTCGGGACGAAGTGCCAGTTGAACTGCTCCGCGTCGCCGAGCGGGAACATGGCGCGGTCGCGGCTCTCGGCGTCGAGGGTGGCGACGAAGCTGGAGGCGGCGCTCGCGACCTCGTCGGTGGTGCTGGATACACCGGCCAGCACCACTCCGCCCAGCGCCGACGTCGCGGCGAGGATGAGCACCGGAAGCGCGAAGGCGCGCCAGGATATGGTCGGATTCTTCATGATAGGGCTCCTTTCTCGGGGACTGCGGGTCTGGATTGTACCTGTCAACTTGCCCGGGATTTCGGGGGTCCCGCAAGTACGGAGCGGCTGACATGCATCGGGCTCCTTGGCGAGGTTTTCGGCGCCGGAGGCCCTGCGGCTCGAGACCCGTGCTCGGCACCGGTCGTGGCTGGCTGCTTGACCGTCCCCGCCGGATCGGCTGACCTTATTCAATGATCATTCCGCGCCGCCGCATCAACCGCCTCCGGGTCACGCGCCTGCACGAGGGGAGCCGGAGTACGCGCCAGGACGTCGTGGCCGTCGAGGAGCCCCTCGAGATCCGTGTGCGCTTTGCGGATGGGGACGCGTGGCGGACGCGCAGCGTTTCGGTCACGATGCGCACGCCCGGCGACGATTTCGAGCTCGCGGCCGGATTCCTGTTCGCCGAGGGGCTGTTGTCCGATCGGCGCGACATCCAGGACATCAGCTACTGCTCGGGCGACGAGCAGCAGGAGTACAACCTGCTCGAGGTGCGCCTGACACCGTCCGCCTCCTTCGATGCGGGCCTGCTGAACCGCAACTTCTACATGACCTCCAGCTGCGGCGTGTGCGGGAAGGCGTCGCTCGACGCCATCGAGGTGCAGGGATGCAGCCCCATCGCCGACGGGACCCTGACGGTGCCGTCGGAGGTGCTGACGGGACTGCCGGATGCGCTGCGGGCCGCACAGCCCGTCTTCGAGAAGACCGGGGGCATCCATGCGAGCGCGCTGTTCGACGTGGAGGGGCGGCTTCTCGGGCTGCGCGAGGACGTGGGGCGGCACAACGCGCTGGACAAGCTGATCGGGCGCGAATTCCTGGCTGGACGGCTGCCCCTGGCCGACCGCATCGTGCTGGTGAGCGGCCGGACTTCCTTCGAGCTCCTGCAGAAGGCCACCATGGCCGGCGTGCCGGTGGTGGCGGCGGTGGGCGCGCCCTCCTCGCTCGCCGTGGACCTGGCGCGCCGCTTCAACGTCACCCTGGTGGGGTTCACGCGCGCGACCGGCTTCAACGTGTACGCGGGGCGCGCCCGGGTGCGGACCTGAGCCGCCGTGGGCGCGGACAGCGCGCGGGCGGTGGCGCACCTTTGGGCGCGGCCGCTCGTCAAGGGCGTCGGTCGCGCGCCGGCGGGGCATTAAGCGGGGAGGATCGGTCCCGCCCGCGACTCTTCGGGGTGGTGCTGGCGGGGGGGCGGAGCCGCCGCTACGGCAAACCCAAGGCGCGGGCGCGGCTGGCCGGGCTGACGTTGCTGGAGCGCGCGCTGGCCATCCTGCAGGCCGCCGGTCTGGAGACCGGGGTGATCGCCAACCGGGCCGATGATCTGCCGGTCGGCCTAACCCCCGCGGCGGTGCCCGTCCGCCCCGACCTGACGCCCGGCGCCGGCCCCCTTGGCGGGCTGCACGCGGGGCTCACGTGGGCGCGGGAGCGGGGCGATGCGGGGGTCTTCCTGCTCGGGTGCGACCTGCCCCTGGTGCCGCCCGCCCTGGTGGCGCGCCTTGCCATCGGCTTCGACGCCGCGCGCCCGGCCGTTCCGGCCAGCCCGGGCCCGCTGGGCATCGAGCCGCTCTGCGCGTGTTATCCCGCCAGCCTGGTGACCGCCGCGGAGCGGTGGCTGGCGGCGGGCCGGTTCGGCATGGGAAAATTCGTGCGCGCGCACGACCCGGTGGTGGTGGCCCGCGACCAGTTCGCATCCGTTGCAGGCGCGCAGTGCGCTTTCCTGAACGTGAACACCCCCGCCGACCTGGAGCGCGCGGCCGAGCTTGCAGCTCTTCGACCCGAAGCGCACCGATCCGGGGTGGCGGGCGCGTGACCCACGGCTAGAACCCGCCCCCGGTCGAGAAGCCGCCGCCCCCGAAACCACCCCCGGTCGAAAAACCGCCGCCTCCGAAGCCACCCGCGCCGAAGCTGCCCACGCCGGAGCTGTCGACCGGGAGAAAATGCTGGTTGCGCCCCAGCATCCGATGCACGTGCCGGGAAGAGTGGCGTCCGGCGACGAAGCCGAGGAGCAGTGCGTTGATGTCGAGCCCGTCGTCGAAGCGCGACCGCCGGCCGTTCCAGTCGTCGGCCTCGAAACGGTCGCGGATCTCCTCCAGGCCCGCCAGGCGCTCAGCGAGACGCGAGCGCTCTTTTCGGCGCGTTGCCAGCTCCGCGCGCAGCTGGGTGAGCCGGCCGTCGATCTCGAGCAGCTGCGCCACCAGGGCGTCGTCCCGCGGATCGCGGGTGGCGCGCGCCATGGCGACCAGCTCCTCCAGCGTGCGGCCCTCCAGAAACGCCTCCAGCCCGTCGATCGCCGACTCGTAGTAGGATCCGCGCTCATCGTGGAGGGCAGCCAGTTCGTCGGTGAGTTCGCGCAGCGTGGCCTCGGCCGCGCGCACCCTCTTCCGTGCCGCCTCGCGCTCCGCGTAGAGCTGTTCGCCGCGGGCGAGCACCGGGGTCAGGCCGTTGCGGTCCATGACCTCCTCTTCCAGGCGGGCCAGCGGGGGGACTGCCGTGGCGAGGGCCGCGCTTTCCTCCTCGAGTACGGCGGCCGCGTGACCGGGCAGCGCGTTCAGGAAGTCGTACCTGGCGCGGGCGTCCTCGTACTGCGTCACCTCCGCCACCCATCCCTCCAGGCGGCGGGTGAGGGCGTTGCCGGTGGCCTTGGGCGTGCCGTAGCCTCGGCGCGCGAGGTAGGAGAAGAGGGCGTCGCCCTCGTACGCGGGCGCCTTTTCGGCCTGTTCGCGCTCGGCCGCCTCGTGGCGCTTCCGGGAGGCGGCGACCCGGGCCTCCAGCAGGCGCGCCCGCTCGAATAGGCGCTGCCACCGGGGCATGGCCTGGAGTTCGTCGAACACCCGGCGCGCCAGTCGGGCCCGCTCTGCGCCGGTCTCGTTCAGCGCTTCGGTCACCGATGCCAGCGCGGCCTCGGCCGCCGCGACGTCGTCGCGCTCCTCCGGAATTCGCCTCTCCACCTCGCCCAGGCGGTCCTTTTTCTCGTTGAAGATGGCGCGCACGCTGGACTCCATCCCCGCGAGGGTGGCCGCCACCGCGTCCTCCCTCATCGCCGGAAGATGGAACTCGGCCAGCGAACGAATGGCGCCGCACCTCCGTTCGCCCGTCTCGCCCAGCGCCAACTGCAGCCCGTCGATGCTTCGCTCCCGCTCGTCCAGCTCACGCCGGACGCGGCGGATTCGCCTGACGATCCCGCGGTGGATGTCTCTCCCGGTCTGCATGGCTACCACTCCGTGATCTGGCCGATGTCGGCGTAACGGCGTTCGGCGGTGACGAAACCTCTGGCCTTGAAGCCGAATTCCTCGTCGTCGATGATGCCGTTGTCGGCCCTGTCGGCGGCGACGCGGTCGTACACCTCCCGCGGAACCCGTTCACCCCATTGCAGCACGCGCCTCGTCTCGTCGTTCTCCTCGCTGCGGATCGTCACAGGAACCGGCTCGCCGTCGGTCCCCAGCGCCTGTACCAACAGGTAGTGGTTGCGGACATCGCGCGCGCCGTCGGGATAGCGCCACACACCCCCCGTGACGACGATGCGGTACTCCGCGGAGACCGCGTCGAGCAGATCCCGATAGCGTTGCGCCGCGTCGGCGAGCCCGTCGACGTCACGGGCGGCGATATGGGATTCGGCCGCGCGGGCGAGGTCTCCGGCGCGCTCGCGGACCAGGTCCTCGGCGGCTTCCGCGAGCACGGCGGCGTTGAGACGGATGACGTCGGCCCCAAGGGCCTCCAGGCGGGCGTGACGCTCGATCGCTGCGTCCGCCCGGTCGATGCCGGCCCGGGCCAGCTCGAGGTCCGCTGCCACGGCGGCGGCCCTCTCTCGCAGTCGATCGCGGTCGGGGCGCGCGAGGTCCTCGCGCTCGATCTCCCGCACGATGGGATCGAGAGCCTCTTCGACAGCCACCAACTGGATCCCGGCTTCGGCGATGCCGGCCGCAAACTCATCGGCTTCGGCAGCGGGAAGGTCGGGCGGCGCCCCGCGCGAAACGAGCGCCTCGAGCTCCTCGAGTTCGGCGGCCCGGGCGGTGCCAATTCCCGCCAGCTCGAACCGGAGCCGCTCCAGGTCGCGCGCCAGGGCTCGCTCGCCCATGATTCCCGCGCCCGCGATGCTCCCCCAGATGAGCGCCGCGGCCGCGGCGGTGGGCAGCAGCACGCGCGTGGCGATCCAGCCGCGGCGGATGTAGAGAAGCGCCAGGCTCCTTCCGACGCCGGGCGGCGCCGGGGTGAAGGCGTAACGCTGGGACAGGTAATCGTCGAGCCCCTTCTCGATCGTCTCGCTGTCCACGAGATCACCCAGCTCCTCGTACATGCGCTGTATGTCGCGGATCGCGGCCTCGCGGTCGAAGGCCTCGTGCTCCTCAAGCGCCTGCCGTCGCCGGTGGATGACCTGCGCGGCATCCATCACGCGCAGTACTTCGTGGGGAGCCAGCGGTGTCCTGCCCTTGCGAGTCATTCCGTTCACCTCAGCCCATAGCGCAGGCCGATGCTGATGATGGGCCAGTAGCTGAGGAAAGCGCCGGCGTCGTTCTCGGCGTCCCGTCTCTCGGCTTCGAGATCGGCACGGAACCCCGACGAGCTCAGCACCGCGGGATCCCCCGTCGCGGACATCTCGAAGCCCGCGTTTAGTGGAAAGGCGGCGCCGAGGTCCACCCTCAGGGCGATCGCGGGCGACAGATTCGGGGCGAAACCGAGGAGTGCGTAGGGCGCCATCGACCTCGATACGAGTGTCGTGGTGAGCGTGCCGACGTCCGGCTCCCTGTAGTAGCCCCCGCCGATGTCGATGGACGCGCCGCTGCCGTACGTAATCTCGTAGGCCGGATCCCCGGATTTCACCAGCAGACCCGCTTCCGCCCTGAGGACACCGAACGATTGCTCGGCGCCCACCGTATAGAGCGCGCCCGGCAGGGAAAGCTCCGCCGTACGGTTGCTGGCGAGGTTGGACCTCTCCGTGACATCGACCTCGAATCCGAGAAAACCGATTCCGCCGCGGATCGCCATTTGCTCGTTCACTGCTACCGCAACCTCGGCTCCGACGCCGAGCGTCCCGACGCGGCCACCGACCGAAATACTCCCTTGCAGCGCAAAGGCCGGTCGGCCGATCGCCAGGAGCGACGCAAGCAGGATCACGTGCACGACAGATCGAGTCATCGAAAAACTCCACGAAAGGAACGCCATCGAAAGATCGAACATTCAGCACCGCGCCGCCACGGACCGGCGAGGCATCGGCCCCGCGAAATGGATCATTGGCGGATGCGGGGTCGAGTGAGGCTGCGAGGTTGATCGCCTGCGGGCTACAGCCGAATATGAGGCTCGTGTCAGCGTCGCTCTTCCCATCGACCGGATTCTTCGATGACCCAACGGACCTCTTCGACCCGCTTCCCGCACCGGCTCCACAGCCGGCTCCCGGCCTGCATTCTCGCGGCGATCCTGACGACCGGCATCGCCCCGGCTCACGCCCAGGTCACAACCGGACAGCTCGACGCCCTTCGTCCCCGCAACATCGGGCCCGCCGTCATGAGTGGCAGGATCGTCGATCTCGCGGTGGCGGAGTCCGACCCCATCAAGTTCTACGTCGCCTCCGCGACCGGGGGCGTCTACAAGACCGGCGACAACGGCATCACCCTCGTCCCGGTGTTCGAGAACGAGGGGACCCACTCCGTCGGGGCGATTGCATTGCACCAGGGGGACACCTCGGTGGTGTGGGTCGGGACCGGCGAGCGCGCGAACCGGCAGAGTTCGTCGTGGGGCGACGGCGTGTACAAGAGCACCGACGGGGGCGCCTCGTGGACCAACATGGGACTCCGCGAAAGCCGCCACATCGGGCGCATCGCCCTCCACCCGGACGATCCGGACGTCGTCTATGTGGCTGCCATGGGCCACCTGTGGGGTCCCAACGACGAGCGCGGCCTGTACCGGAGCGCGGACGGAGGCGCGACCTGGCAGCGCATCCTCCACATCGACGAAGACACGGGCGTCGTGGATGTGGCGCTCGACCCGGAGGACCCGGCCATCGTCTACGCCGCCACCTACCAGCGCCGGCGCCGTCCCTGGGGGTTCCACGGCGGCGGTCCGGGGAGCGCACTCTACAAGAGCGTGGACGGCGGCGACACCTGGGACCGGCTCTCGGGCCCGGGGATCGCCAGCGGGCTCCCGGATGGCATCCTGGGACGCATCGGCATCTCCATCTACCGGAGCGACCCGCGCATCGTCTACGTGAGCGTCGAGCAGGGCTACCGCTACAACGCCTCCACCGCCTACACGGAGCGGCGCGCCGGCATCTACCGGTCCGAGGACCGCGGCGAGACGTGGGAGTTCATGAGCGACTGGAATCCCCGTCCCATGTACGCGAGCCAGATCCTGGTCGACCCGAGCGACGACCAGCGCATCTACATGGTGAACAGCTATTCCTTCTCCGACGACGGCGGGCGCACCTTCACCGTTCCGCCCCAGAGCCTGCACGGCGACGACCGCCTGGTCTGGGTCAACCCCGACGACTCGCGCCACGTGATGAAGGCCGACGACGGCGGACTCGGGATCTCCTACGACCGCGGCCTGAACTGGCTCTACATTTCCGACCTGCCGGTGAGCCAGTACTACCGGGTCCAGGTAGACATGGCGGAGCCCTACAACGTCTATGGAGGCCTCCAGGACAACGGTTCCTGGATGGGACCCAGCGAGACGTACCGGACGGAGGGGATCGTCAACAGCGACTGGACCCGCCTGGGGGGCGGCGATGGCTTCGTGAATATCCCGGACACGACCAACAACTATATCATATATACGGAATCACAATACTTGGGACTATCGCGCCTCGATATGCGAAGCGGACAGCGGACCAGCATCCGGCCCGGCAATCCCTCGGGCCACATCGCGGGCCGGCGCAACTGGGAGACCTGGAGGGAGGTGGGCACGTTCGAGGAGCAGCGCCTCGGCAACGCCATGGAACCCGCCAACTGGGACGGTCCCTTCATCATCTCGCCCCACGACGGGTCCACCCTCTACGCGGGGACGCGGACGCTGTGGAAGACCACCGACCAGGGCGACTCGTGGGAGGCGCTGGGCGACCTCACCACCGGCGTGGACCGGCGCACGCTGCCGGTCATGGGACAGATGCCGGACGACCTCATGCCCTCCCTGGACGACGGCGTTCCCTACTATCCCACCATCTCGGCCGTCGCGGAGAGCCCGCTCACGCAGGGTCTCATCTATGCCGGCACGGCCGATGGCCGCCTCCACGTCTCGCGCGACGGCGGCGAGCGCTGGACCGACGTCGCCGCCCGCGACGTGTCCGACTCGGACGAGCCTTCGGTGCTCCCCGACTTTCCCGGCCTTCCTCCCGGGGCGTGGGTGAACGGCATCGAGCCTTCCCGACACGAGGAGAGCCGCGTCTACGCGGTCTGGAACAACTACCGCAACGACGACTACGCCAACTACCTGTACCGCTCCGACGACTACGGGGAGACCTGGGTATCGATCACCGGTGACCTGCCCGCCGGGCGCGTGCTGAGAACGGTGCGCGAGGATCCGCGCAATCCGTCGGTGCTCTTCCTGGGCGCCGAGATCGGGCTCTTCTACACGATGGACGGCGGCGCGCACTGGACCGAGCTGCGGGGCGGAATGCCGACGCTGCCGTTCAACGACCTCGTCATCCATCCGCGCGACAACGACCTCGTGCTCGGGAGCCACGGCCGCGGCATCTGGATCCTCGACCAGATCAACGCGCTGCAGGAGCTGACGCCGGATATCATGGCCGGCCCCGCCCACCTGTTCACCATCGAGCCCGCTACCCAGATCCGGCGAGCGGGCGGAGCCGCCCACGCCGGCGACGTACATTACCAGGGCGAGAATCCCCCCAACGGCGCCATCCTCGACTACTGGCTCGCCGAGACGGCGGCGGAGGGGACGGTCAGCATCGCCATCGAAGACGAAGGCGGCGCCCGTGTCGCGACGGTGGAGGGGACCACGGGACAGGGGATGAACCGCGTAGTGTGGGACATGCGCCACGAGGTGGAGGCCGGGCGAGGCCCGCTGGCCGTCCCCGGCACGTACACCGCGCGCCTCCAGGCCGCGGGCGTGGAGTCCGCGCAACGTTTTCCGTTGCAGGAGGATCCGCGGATCGATGCGCCCGCCGACGTAAGGGCCGCCTGGACAGCCACTTTGCTGGAACTGGCCGAGGCGAGAGCCCGTGTCGCCTCCGAAGGGTCGCGCATCGAGGAGGCGCTGGAGGGGGTCGCCGCGGACGACGTCGGGGCCCGCGCCGCCAGGCTGCGCGACCTGCGCCGCGAATTCGGTGAGTTGGCCAGCCGCCTCGCCCGTCTTGCGGGCGCCGTAGAAGGCGTGGTGGCCCCGCTGACGCAGGACCAGCAGGCGCGGCGGGAGTTCTACATGGAGATGCTTGCGACGCTGACGCGGGAGGCGCGGGAGGCCGGGTAGCGCCGTTCTACGCCGGGCCGTCTACGCCAGATAGCGCTCCATGAGCACCTTCCGGTGATGGCGCGAGTGCCCCGCGATGATCCAGGCCAGGCTCCTGACCGTGAACTCGTTGCCGCTGGCCACGCCGCGACGGTTCCAGGCGTCCTCCGGAAAGCTGCGCAGCAGCAGGAGGGTTGCCGTCCGGACAGCTGACAGCTCCTCGGAGAGGTCGGCGAGTGTGCGCTGGTCGGCGCCCGACTCGGCCGCGTAGGCGTTCTCGTCGAACGACGGATAGTGTGACGCGTCCCCCCGCGCGAAAGCCATCGCGCGCACGCTGAACATCCGTTCGGCATCGATGACGTGTCCCACGACTTCGCGGATCGACCACTTTCCCGGGGCGTAGCGATAGCCTTCCTTGCCGGGCGGGACGGCCGCGAGCAGGTCGCGCCACTCCGCGGCCTCGCCCTCCAGCCTCTCGAGGAGCGGTTCCTCGACCGCCGCGACGTAGCTCGCGTAGAAGTCGGCGTACTCGTCCGAGTGAGGTCTTCGCACCGAATTCACCATGCTCATGTCCGTTCTCCGTCGTGATTGTTGGTGGGGAAGCCCGCAGGCCGAAAGTATAGAGCAAGCCCCCAATTCCGTCGACCGAATCGGTCAACCCGATGTTGGTTCCGGTGCCTCCTGCGAGGCGAGATTGCTCTGGAACTCGAAGTCGGCTTCGTCGCAGTCGCTGCTGACGCTGAAGGCGGGCTCGTCCAGCCGCTGACGTTGCTCCGAGGCATCCGCTCGGTCGCTGTCCCGAATCTCGCTGGTTACTGTTGCTGTCGATGCACTTCGCGACCTGTCCCCGGGGGAGAACATCATGAACTTCGGCTCGCCCATCAGGCTCCCGTTCGCCCCCGCCGTCCTTCTGGCGCTCCTCGCGGGGGTCGCCTCGGGCTGCGCCTCGGAAGCCCCGCCGGCGGGCGACCTTACGATCACGACCGACACCGTCGGCGGCATCGTGCGCGTGACCAACACCGGCACCGCGCCCGCCTGGCAGCTCACCCCGGTCGTGTCCATCGGACCGAGGTCGCTGTCGGAAACGGGTGCTCCGGAGGAGTTCGGCCGGGTCAACAGCGCCACCCTCGGGCCCGAGGAGGCCGTGTTCGTGGCCGACGGCCTCAACGACGAAGTCCGTGTCTTCGGTCTGGACGGCGTCCACCGGCGCACCTTCGGGCGAAACGGAGAAGGACCCGGGGAGTTCCGCAGCCTCTATTCGCTCGCGTGGATGGGCGACCGGCTCCTGACCCTGGATCCCAGCCTGGGGCGCATCGGAGAGTTCTCGGCCGACGGCGAGTGGCTGGGCCAGCAGCCGATCGAGGGGAGCTACAGCGGCTCCCCCGCCGGCATCCGGCTCATGCCCGTCGGTCCGGACGAGTTCTATAGACTCGGGCTTCTCCGGGATGCAACCGGGGTCACCTCCGTGCTCGTCGGCCACGACCGCCGCGGAGAGACGGGCGACACGCTGTCGCAGCTTCAGCCGCCGCCGGGTCCGGCTGGCTTCATCATCTGCCAATACGGTGGCATGATCACCTCATTCCCCATCCCGTTCGGCCGGGGGCTGGCTCAGCACCCCGGGCCCGGCGCAGTGATGTATTCGGCGATGACGGATGCCTATCGAATTGCGGTCACCGGACGCAACGGCGACACCCTGCGCGTGATCGAGCGTCCCCTTCCGTCCGAACCCATTTCGGACGAGGAATGGACAGCCGGGAATCGGGACTTCGAGGAACTCGTTGCGGAGCGGCCGGATGCGGAGTGCGATCCCCGGCGACCCAGCCGGCCGGAGGGGAAGTCCTTCATCCAGGGCATGTTCATCGACCCCAACGGGAAGCTCTGGGTGGAAGTAATCCGCACCGCCGGGAACCGGTGGGAATTCTTCGATCCCGAAGGCCGACTGCTCGGCACCGTTCCCGCACCCCCGCGCAAGGAACGCGCCGCACCCGCCTTCAGTGCCGATCATCTCATAACAATCCGACAGGACAGCCTCGACCTGGACCACGTGGATGTCTGGAGGATCGAACCGCCAGGGGGATAGTCGAGCGCGCGACGGTTCCTGTTGCGCGCGGTCGGCGAACCCGGCTGCCCGAGCGACCCCCGCCTACTCCTCCTCCGGCCTCCGCCGCAACCGCTTCAACTGACCGCGCCTGCGCTTCGCCTCCAGCCGTTTGCGCTTCTGGACCCTGGGGACGCGCGTGCGAATCCGCTCCGGCCTGGGCGCCAGGCGCTCCTCGAGGCGCCGGCGAAGCCTGGCCAGGGCGACCTGCCGATTGCGGTGCTGGCTGCGGCGCTCTCGCGCCACGACCACGATCCCGGTGGGAAGATGCGTGAGGCGGACGGCGCTGTCGGTCACGTTCTGATGCTGCCCGCCCTTGCCTCCGGCGCGCAGAGTATCGACCCTGCATTCACGCAGGAGCGCCTCGTCGGACTCGGGGAGGGCGTAGCGCCCGGATGCTCCGGTCTCACTCATGGAAAGATCACGAATGCTGGAACGACAGGAAGACAAGCGAGGCGCCCGGGTGCTGGGGGTGCTCGCGTCGGTCGTGGTCGTCGTCGCCGGCCTGAAGCTGGCGGGAAGCATTCTCTCGCTCTTCTTCCTTGCACTGGTCCTCGCGATCCTGACCCTTCCGGTGATGATGTGGCTGCGCCGGTACGGCGTCCCGTCCCCGCTCGCCATCCTGATCTCCGTGCTGCTGGTGGCGGCCGTGGTGGGAGGCCTGCTGCTGCTCGCAAGCCAGGCGTTCGCCGAGTTCCAGGCCCGCTATCCCGCATACGAGATCCGTCTGCTGCTGCTCTGGGAAGTATGGGAGGCGAGGCTGGCCGAGGTCGAGCTCCCCCTCGTGGGGAACGTCTTCGCGGCGCTGACCGACCTCTTCTCGTTCGAAGCAGCACTCGACTTCGCCACCGGCACCATCCAGCGGGTCCTGGCCCTGGTGACCGACACGTTCCTGGTCTTGTTGATCATGGTCTTCATTCTGGCCGAGGCGGCGGTCTTCCCGCGCAAGCTGCGCATGGCGCTGGGTGATGTCGGGAGCGACTCGATCAGGCTTACCAACATCGTTCGCGAAGTCCAGACCTACCTGACCATCAAGACGCTGGTTTCCCTGGCCACCGGGATCACCATCGGTCTCTTCGCGGCGGCCATCGGCCTCGACTTCCCGGTGTTGCTCGGGCTCATCGGCTTCGTCCTCAACTACATTCCGACGATCGGCTCGGTCATCGCCTCGGTGCCCGCCGTCCTGCTGGCGCTCATCCAGTTCGGCCTGGGATCGGCGTTGGGCGTGGGTGTCGTCTACCTGGGCATCAACACCGTCTTCGGCAACATCATCGAACCCAACCTGATGGGGCGCCGACTGGGCCTGTCGACCCTCGTCGTCGTCCTCTCCCTCATCTTCTGGGGATGGGTCTGGGGTCCGCTGGGGATGTTCCTGTCGATTCCGCTGACCATGATTCTCAAGATCCTGCTCGAGAACACCCCCGATCTCCGCTGGATGGCGGTCCTGCTCGGGAAGGGTCTGGGCGATTCCCTTGCGCGCGAGGAATAAATGAAAACGACCGAGCAGACCGATTCCGTCTTCGAGCGCCTGCCCGACCAGGCGCGGCTGTGGGTGTTCGGGAGCGAGCATCCCCTCTCCGGTCCGGCGCGCGCCGCGCTGCTCGCGCGCGTGGACGGCTTTCTTTCCCGGTGGAAGGCCCATGGAGCTCCCCTGGCAGCCGGGCGGGCATGGCTCTACGACCGATTCCTGGCGGTTGCCGTGGACGAGAGCGTGACGCCTCCCTCGGGCTGCTCGATCGACGCTCTGGTGCACATGCTGAAGGAGCTGGAGGCCGAGATCGGCTCGCGGCTGGTGGACAACACGCCGGTGTACTACCTGTCCGCGCGCGGCGTCGAGCGGGTGAGCCGGGGAGGGTTCAGGAAGCTGGCGGACGCCGGAGACGTGACGCTGGACACGCCCGTGTTCAACAACACCATCACGCGGCTGGACGAGTTCAGGGAAGGAAAATGGGAAGGCCCGGCCCGCCACAGCTGGCAGGGCCGAGCCTTCTTCCGAGTCTGAGCCGCAGCCTCGTCAGCCGGAGCCGGGAGGACGCGGTCGCTTTTCCGGGTCAGCGCCGGAGCGCTTTCCCGGGTTGTTCAGGATTCCAGCCGGGTCACGTTCTCCGCCGCGGGGCCCTTGGGGCCGTCAACGATGTCGAACTCGACGCGGTCACCTTCGGCCAGGGAGCGGAAACCGTCTCCCGAGATGGCCGAGTAGTGAACGAAGCAGTCCTGGTTCCCCCCTTCGGGATCCAGAAACCCATACCCCTTGGCGTCGTTGAACCATTTCACGGTTCCAGTCGTTCTCATTCTACTTCTTCCTCCTGATGACGCGGGACCGGCAGAGGGCGAGAAATTGCCGCAAGCGGCGCGATCCCGACGGTGGTGAGACTAATGCAAAAGGCCTGTGCGGCGATTGGTTACGGCGGATGATGCGTACGGCAGATGAAATCTCAAGCTGCGGATCTGGGTGCTGGGCCGTGAGTGCCCGGCGGAGCAAACGCGCGAACGCTACAAGGAGAACCCCAACTCGTCAAGGGACGTGAGCGGCTTCGGGCGAGACACCGAAAGTGGTTGGGGCAGGCGTGGTCAGCTTTTTCCGCGAAGATGGTGCACCAGGAAGCGGACGGCTTCTCCGTCGGCGTGGATGGATGCACGCCACGGAACCGGGCCTTCGACGAAGCCGGCGTGGCCGCCCCCGGGCGCGAACGCCGCCACCAGGTGCGGGTTGGCCGCCACCTGCTCATCGGGGATTGCCACGGGACTCGAAATGGGATCGTCGCGGCTCTGGATGAGCAGCGCCGGGACCCGGATGCGCGCGAGGAACGCGCGCGCGTCCGACCTGGCGTAGTAGTCGTCGGCGTCGGCGAAGCCGTGCAGCGGAGCCGTCAGGATGTCGTCGAACTCGCGCAGGGTGCGGGCGTGGAGCGCCGGTCCGGTGTCGATGATCCCGTCGAGCAGCGGCTGTTTCGCGCGCACCTTCCGCCGCAGTGAACGCAGGAAGTAGCTGGTGTAGAGGCCGCCCATCAGGCCATGGCTGATCCGGTCGCAGGATGCCGCGAGACCGAAGGGGACGCAGATGGTCGCGGCGGCGGCGATCGGGCTGTCCGCGCCCCGTTCGCCCAGGTACTTGAGGATGACGTTTCCTCCCAGGCTGAAGCCGATCGCCCCGATGGGCCGCCCGGGATAGCGGTGCCGGAGGTGCCGGGTGACAAAGGCCAGATCGCCCGTGTCCCCGGCGTGGTAGAAGCGGGCGGTCCGGTTCGGCTCTCCCCCGCAGCCCCGGAAGTTCAGCCCCACGCCCCGCACGCCGCGGTCGAACAGGCGGGTCAGCACGCCCGATGCATAGGGGCGCCGGATGTAGCCCTCCAGGCCGTGAAGCACGAGCGCGACCGGGGCGTCCGGGCCCGGATCGGGGGTGAAGTCCAGGTCGAGGAAGTCGCCGTCCGGGGTGTCCAGCCGGCGGCGTTCGAGCAGGACCCGGCCCGGCCTGCGGAAAAAGACGCCCGCGAGGGTCTGGGCGTGCGGGTTCCTCAGCCACCAGGGTGGCCGGAAGGGGCGCGGCCGAAAGGGGGGTGCGGTAAGCGCGTTGAAGGTCAGCCCCCGTTCGACGGATCCAGCATCGCTTCGATGCGCACCAGCACGTCCTCGTAGTGGAGCCGGGTGGCGCGGTGGCGCGTGCGTCCGGCGCCCGCGCGCACCTCTCCCGCCAGCGTCGCCAGCTGCCCGCGCACCGCCGGTACGATGTCCGTGGCCAGGGCGTCCTCGTCCTCCATCAATTCCGCAAAGCGCTCGAGATGCACGCGCTGCAGATTGCGCCTGTAGGTATCCGTGGCCTCGCCGCTCGCCGTCTCGCGCCACACCGCGCCGCGCAGGTCGTCGAGCATCTCGTTGAGCCCGTAGGCCTCCGCGCCGTCGAACGCCTCCTGCTCGATCAGCCGCTTCATGCGGTCCACGTCGAGCAGGCGGTTGAGGGCGGAGGCCTGCCAGCCCCCCAGAAGGTCGGGAGCGCCGGACCCCTGCACCCGGTCGAGGATGTCCGGATCGATCAGCCAGGACGGCGTCCGGAACACCTGCTCGTCCAGGTAGGCCATGGCCCGTTCCTGCGTCTCCCGATCCACCCGCTCGTAGGGATAGCCGTCCTGGTCCTGGCTCTTCCGGTTCCAGAGCACCCCGCCGACGTTGGTGAGCACGTGGCCCGAGTAGCGGTTCCACTGTCCGCCGATCTGCTGGTGCAGCTCGCGTAGCTGCGCGTAGCCCTCGCCCTCCTCGTAGGTCCAGTCGCGCAGCGACGTCGCGATGCGCTTCAGGTTGGCGATGCCCAGCTCCGACGCGCGCATGGCGTCGTCGCCGATGGCCTCGGTGAGCGACTCGGGGTCGGCCTGGCTGGGGTCGCCGAAGCGGTACACGGGGTCGTCGCCGGTGTCCAGAATCCACTGGTGCAGCGTCGTCCGCTCATCCTCCGGCGAACCCGCTTCCGGGATGGGCCGGTAGCCCCAGCGGACCGAGTAGATGTCGTACGGGCCCACGCGGGGCAGCACGCAGGCATCGTCTCCGGGCTGCGCCACGTAGTTGAAGCGCGCGTAGTCCATGATCGAAGGCGCCGTGCCCATCGAACAGGTGAAGCTGGTGCGCAACGAGTCGACCGGGTACGCGGCCGACGACTTCATGTTGTGCGGAAGCCCGATGGTGTGCCCCACCTCGTGCGCGGAGACGAAGCGGATCAGTTCGCCCATCACCTCGTCGTCGAACTTCACCCCGCGCGCGTTGTCCTCCTTGGCCGCAGTCTGCACCAGGTACCAGTTGCGCAGCAGGTTCATCACGTTGTGGTACCACTGGATGTCGCTCTCCAGGATCTCTCCCGTCCGGGGGTCGTGGACGTGCGGTCCGGAAGCGTTCTGGACCGGCGACGCCAGGTAGCGGATCACCGAATGGCGCGCGTCTTCGGGGCTCCAGTCGGGGTCCTCTTCCGGGGAAGGGGGCTCTCGCCCCTCGATGGCGTTGCTGAATCCCGCCGCTTCGAAGGCCACCTGCCAGTCGTTCACTCCCTGGATGATGTAGGGGCGCCACTTCTCAGGCGTCGCGGGATCCACGTAGTAGACGATGGGCTTCACCGGGTCGACCAGCTCTCCGCGCGCCCACGCCTCCGGGTCGGAGGGCTCCAGGCGCCAGCGCGTGATGAAGCGCTCCTGCTCGGCGCGCTGCTCATCCAGCCCGTAGTTGGTGCGGGTCACGGAGAAGAAGCCGACCCGCTCGTCCCACAGGCGCGGCTGCATGAGCTCGTCGGGGAGCAGCAGCATGGAGTGGTTCATCTCCAGCGACAGCGTGTTGGATTCCGCGTCCGAAGGAGCCTCGGTGGCCTGGTAGGTGACCACTCGCCGCACCTCGATGTTGCGCGGGAAGCTGCGCGCCGACTCGATGAAGGTGCGGTCCCCGTCCAGGCTGCGAACCTCGTACGCCTCCCGCCGCTGCGGACGAATCCCGAAGAGCGGCACGTCGCTTTCGAACAGGTCGTTCACCTGGATGACGACCGCCGACGAGTCCTCGGACACGGTCTCGATGTCGAACACGTGGATGACCGGCTCGAAGTTGGAGTTCAGCACCGACTGGTAGATGGTGCTCTCCGGGTCGGCGTAGTTCTCATGGCTCACCTGGCGCAGCAGCACCTGGTCGCCCCGCCGCTGCCAGCGCACCACCGCGGTCCCCTCCTTGGCGCCGCCCCAGCCCACGTTCTCCGCCGTGCGGGAGATCCGCGACACCACCAGCATTTCGCGCCCGAACTGTTCGACCGGGATCTCGTAGAAGAAGTCCGTGTCGACCTGGTGCACGGCGAAGAGGCCGTCGTCGCTGACGGCGTCGGCCGTGATCACCTCCGCGTACGCCTCCATCGCGTCGTCGTCCGGCTCCGCTGCGGCGGGCGAGGGGGAGGGTCCGGGGTCCGCGCGCCCGGCCGAGCAGGCGGCCAGGGCCAGCGGAACGAGAAGGAGGGAGAGGGGGCGAACCCGATGAGCGGGCATGTCAGAGCGTACCATGGGACATCTCCGGCAGCAATTTCGAAGTGACGAGGGTCTTCCAACGTGGCGGGAGCGATTTCCGAGACTACCAGCCAACCTCGGAAGGTAGAAAACCGCGGGGACGCATGCCACGTCGCGGAGCGACCCGGGTTACCGCGCGTCGAGGGGCGGCAGCGGGCGCTCGCGGGAGGATGTGCCGAAGCGGGCGGAACGCCGGACGAGGGGAAAGCCGTTGAACCCCCCGGGCGATTTGTTTACACTGTTCACATGGCAATTCAGCGAGACGACATCCGGAACCACGCGACCGAACTCTACCTTTGCGGGGGACTCCGGGCGCTGTCCATGCGCAAGCTGGCCGGCAGGCTGGGCGTGACCGCGCCCGCGATCTACCGTTACTACGCGAGCAAGGAAGAGGTGCTGCGTGATATCGTGCGCGAAGCCTACCGGCAGTCGGCCACCTACATCTACCGGGCGCTCTCGGCCGCCACACCCCTGGAGCGGTTCCGGCGGGCCGGGGAGGAGAACCTTGATTTCGCCCTGACGCATCCGCGCTGGTACGAGATGATGTACCTCTCGCCGGAACGCTTCGGCTGGTCCGACTACCCGCCCGAAGTGGCTGCCCACGCGCACGCTACGCATCAGTTCTGGATGGATCGGGTTCGCGAGTGCGTCGATGCCGGGTACCTGCGGGCCGAAGCCGACATCCGCGACGTGGGGATGACCATGTGGGCCCATTCCCATGGCCTGATCACGATCTACATGCGAGGGCTCCTGGAGCTCGGCGAGGCCGAGTTCCGGGAAGTCTACCGGGCTTCGGCCAGACGGATGCTGCTGGGTCTCGGGACCCGCAAGCTGCTGAGCGAGACGCGGGAGAGCGAGGGCGCCCTGCAAGGCCGAGGCGCCGAGACGGACGAATCACAGACCACCGAGTACACCGAGGTATACGGATGATGAAACGTGCAGGGCGAGAGGGGACGGGAAACACCCGCGACGCGCGGGTGACGGGGGCAGTTGTGAACACTGTTCTCTTGATGATCGTGGCGGTCGCGAGCGCTTTGCCAACCCTCCTGGGCGCCCAGCAGCCTGCTTCGGGTGCGGCCGCCGTACCGTCGAGCGAGGCGCTTACGCTCCCGGACGCGGTTTCCATGGCGCTCCGCCGCAACCGCGACGTGCGGGATGCGCGGTTTGCGCTGGACCTGGCCAGGGAGCAGGTGTCTGAAGCATGGGGCGGCGTCCTGCCGACCATCAGCATGAACGCGGACTACACGCGCAACGTCTCTCCCGCCGTGTCTTTCCTGCCGGCCTTTATCTTCAATCCCGATGCGGGTCCCGACGAGCTCCTCCAGGTACAGTTCGGAGCGGACAACAGCTGGAACACGAGCATCAGTGTGGAACAGCCCCTCTTCGACGCTCGGGTTTTCGTCGGACTGGGGGCGGCTCAGCGCCTGGCATCGATCCAGGAGGAATTCGTGCGCGGACGCAGCCAGAGCCTTGTCACGCGCGTGCGGCTGGCCTACTACGATCTGCTGCTGGCGCAGGAGCAGGAGCGCCTGACCCTCAATTCGGTCACGCGCGTGCGCCAGTCCCTCAAGGAAACGCGGGCGATGAACCGGGCGGGGCTGGCCTCGGACTATGACATGCTCCGCATCGAAGTCGAGCTCGCCAACCTGGAACCGAACCTGCGCCGCGCCGAGAACGCCGCAACGCAGTTCCGCCGGGTGCTCGCCGTGGAGCTCGCGGTTGATGATCAGGAGAGCCTGCAAGTGGCCGGCTCTCTGGCGACGATGGACCTGGAGGATCCGGCGCTGAACACTCCCGGCAACCGCGCGATCCTCGCGTTCGCCGGTTCCGGGCCGCTGGAGGGCGCCGCCGAGCAAAGGGTGACGCAGGCATGGGAGCGGAGGTCCGACCTGCGCCAGCTGGAAATGACCGAGCGGCTGCGCCACTCCGAGATGCGGCTGGAACAGATGCAGTACATGCCCACCATCTCCTTCTTCGGCAACTACGTGATCCAGGCCCAGCAGAACGGGGCCCCCGACTTCTTCGGCGACCCGATGTCGCGGGCGTCGGCGCAGGCGGTCGGGATTACGGTGAGCGTCCCGATCTTCGAGGGCTTCCGCAAGGACGCCCGGGTCGACCAGCGCAGGGCGGCGTGGCGGCAGGCCGAGACCCAGTCGCGGCTTGCGCGCGACCAGGCGGCCAGCCAGGTCAAGTCGCTGGTCGAACTGGCCGACGAGGGGCGGGCGCGGGCGCGGGGCCAGAAGCTGGCGGTCGCGCAGGCGCAGCGCGGCTTCGAAATCGCCGCCGCGCAGTACCGGGAAGGACTGAGCGGCCAGCTCGAACTGACGGACGCCGAGGTGGCGCTCAGGCAGAGTGAGTTCAACTACGCGCAGGCGGTATACGACTACCTCGTGGCCTGGGCGCAGCTCGACGAAGCGACCGGCTCGGTGCCGATGGTGGATTCGGAGTTCACGCTGGCGGACGGGCAATAGGGAAGGCGGGACGCGCGGATGACGCGGGACGCGAACGATCCGAAAATACAGAACGCAGTTTTCGAGGAAACAACGATGAATCGAGCAGTACGGCGGATGACAAGGGGAATGACGCTGGGGCTTGCGGGTGCCGTGGCCGCCTGCAGCAGCAGCGCGGAGGCGGGCGACACGGTTCCGCCCATCATCGAGGGCGCCACGCGCGTGATCAACGTGGAGGTCGAGCCGATCGTGCCCACCGGCTTCACCGAGCTGATCCGGCTGACGGGCAACGTGCGCGCGAACCGCGACGTGGTCGTCTCGGCTACGGAAGCGGGGCTCGTGTCGGCGATCCTGGTGGACCAGGGCAATCCCGTCAGGGCGGGGCAGGCGGTGGCCCGCCTGGACGATACCCAGTTGCGGGCGCAGGTGGACGAGGCGCGCGCCCGCGCGGACCTGGCGCAGGAGACCTGGGAGCGGTACAGGAGGCTCTTCGAGGAGGATCAGGTCGGGTCCGAACTGCAGTACCTCGAGGCCCGCTACGCGGCCGAGCAGTCGGCGGCCAGCCTGACCGCGCTCTCCGCCCGGCTGGACGCCACGGTCATCCGGGCGCCGTTCGAGGGCGTGCTCGACTCCCGGGACATCGAGCTCGGCAGCATGATCATGCCCGGGACGCCGGTGGCGCGCGTGGTGGACCTCGATCCGGTGCGCATCCGCGGCGGCGTGCCCGAGCGGTACGCGCTCGACGTACGGCCGGGCTCCGAGGCCACGGTGACCTTCCAGGTGATCGAGGGCGAGGCCTTCGAGGGCGCGATCACCTACGTGGGGTCCGCGGTGGATCCGGAGGACCGCACGTTTCCGGTCGAGCTGACCCTCGGCAACCCGGGCGGACTGATCAAGCCGGAGATGGTGGCCAACATCGAGATCGTGCGCGAAACCCGCTCGGACGTGGTAGTGGTGCCGCGTGAGGTGCTGCTGAGGGTCGAGGATGGATACGTCGCGTACGTGGTGGAAGGCTCCGGCGACGAGGGCATGGCGCGTTCGCGCTCGGTGCGGCTCGGTCCCGCCCAGCGCAATCTAGTGGTCGTCGAAGAGGGCCTTCGAGCCGGCGAACGGCTTGTGGTCATCGGCCAGCAGCTGATCGCCGACGGCGACCGGGTGCGCGTGGTCAACTGAGAAGCGCAGTGGAGCCGCGGCGCGCCACGAGAAGGGTGCGCGCCGAAGCCGGGACTGCACAACCCAACTGATTGAACCTCAGAGAGACGGATATGCCAGAGCTCAGGGACGAACGGGCAGACGGAGAGGCGAACGCGAAGGCCGAGGACGTGGGCGCGGGCCGGCCCCGCGGCGACGCCAGCTACCTGGCGCGCTTCAAGGAATTCGTGCTGACCAGCTTCGCCATCGACCACCGCACCAGTTCCGTAGTGCTGCTGATCCTCATCACGATCACCGGCCTGACTTCCTACCAGGTAATCCCGAAGGAGTCGTTCCCGGAGATCGAGATCCCGTTGATCGTCGTGAACACCATCTATCCGGGCGTCTCGCCGGCGGACATCGAAACGCTCGTCACCCGGCCGATCGAGGAGGAACTCAGCACCATCTCCGACATCCAGGAGCTGTCGTCCGTCTCCATCGAAGGGTATTCCAGCGTCACCGCCGAGTTCGAGACCACGGTCAACCTCGAGGAGGCGCTCCAGCAGATACGCGAGAAGGTCGACCTGGCCAAGCCCGAGCTTCCCGCGGACGCGGAGGAACCGAGCATCCTGGAGATCAGCTTCTCCGAGCTCCCCATCATGCAGGTGAACCTCGCGGGCGACTTCGACCTGGTCTACCTGAAGGAGATCGCCGAGGATTTGCAGGACGAACTGGAGAGCGTGCCCGAGATTCTGCGCGTGGATGTGCGGGGCGGGCTCGAGCGCGAGGTGAAGGTGGACGTCCACCTGTCGAGACTCCAGTTCTACAATCTGGCGCTTCAGGACGTCATCGACGCGATCGCGGCCGAGAACGTCAATATCCCGGGCGGCTCCATCGATGTGGGCAACCAGAGGTTCCTCGTCCGGGTGGACGGGGAGTTCGACGATCCCGAGTTGATCCAGGATCTCGTCATCACCGCCGACGATGCGGGCCCCATCTATGTGCGCGACCTGGCGGACGTGGAGTTCGGCTTTGCCGAGCGCGAGAGCTACGCCCGCCTGGACGGGTCGCCGGTGGTGACGCTGGACATCGTCAAGCGGTCGGGAGAGAACATCATCGAGACCGCCGATCAGGTGAGGGCGGTCATCGACGAGATGAGGCCGCTCTTCCCGGCAACCATGACGGTGAAGATCACCGGGGACATGTCCCGGGACATCTTCTCCATGGTGAGCTCGCTCGAGAACAACATCATCTCCGGGCTCATCCTGATCGTGAGCGTGCTGCTCTTCTTCCTGGGGCTGCGCACCTCGCTCTTCGTCGCCATCTCGATCCCCTCGTCGATGTTCCTGTCCTTCGGGGTGCTCAGGCTGCTGGGCGTGTCCATGAACATGGTCGTGCTCTTCTCGCTCATCCTGGCGCTGGGGATGCTGGTCGATAACGCGATCGTGGTGGTCGAGAACATCTACCGCTACGTGGAGCGCGGGTGGGACCGGAGGCTGGCCGCCAAGAAGGCGACCGGCGAAGTGGCCGGTCCGGTGATCGCGGCGACGCTCACGACCCTGGCGGCGTTCGCGCCGCTTCTGTTCTGGCCGGGCATCTCGGGCGAGTTCATGGGCTACCTCCCCACGACCCTCATCGTGACGCTCTCCAGTTCGCTGTTCGTGGCGCTGGTGATCGTTCCGACGCTTTGCTCGATGTTCATCCTCGGGGAGGGGGAGGAGCCGCCGCCGCTCACGCGGGCCGCGCGTCTCACCCTCATCGGCGTCAGCGCGGGGGTGACGCTCGGCTTCGCGCTCGCCAATCCGCTCACGGCTGCGCTGCTCCTCGTCACCGCCGGCCTGCTGTGGGCCCTCTACCACTTCGCGATCAAGCGCGCGGCCACGGCCTTCCAGCACTGGTGGCTCGAGCGGGCGATCGTCTTCTACGAAACCCAGCTGACACGCGCGCTCAACCACCCCGTCCTCGTGCTCGCCGGTTGCGCGGCGATGCTCGTGGTGACCGTGGTCCTGTTCGGGAGGTTCAACGCGGGGGTGGAGTACTTCCCCGAGGACATTCCGCCCAGACAGATCATGATCGACGTGGAGGCCCCGACGGGCACCCGCGCCGACTTCACCGACCGCCTGGTGCGGCGCATCGAGGACAAGCTGCCCGTCTACGAGGGGGTCGCGCTCGATGGGGAGTCGGTCGTGGCCACCGTCGGCGGAGGTGGAGGGGGCGGTCCGATGGGCGGCGGCCCTGGCGGCCCGGAAGCCGGACTCGTGACCATCTCCATGGTGGAGTTCCAGGACCAGCGGACCGACGCCTTCCAGACCCTGGCGGCGCTGCAGGAGACCATCGGCAGCGACCTCGCGGGAGCCGACATCTCCGTCGACAAGGCCGAAGAGGGACCCGCCACCGGCCCGCCCGTGAACGTGGAACTGATCGGCTCCGACCCGGACCTGCTGAGCGATTTTGCCGACGAGATGATCGCCACGCTGCAGGCGGATCCCGTCTACGCCAAACTGGTTCGCCTCAACAGCAACCTCGACGACGCCCGCCCCGAACTGGGCGTGCGCGTCGACCGCGAAAAGGCGGCGCTGTACGGGCTGTCGACCCGCCGGGTGGGTCAGGCCATCCGTGGCGCCATCCAGGGCATCGAGGCCGCGAAGTACCGCACCGGCAACGACGAGTACGACATCATCGTGCGCCTGGCGGAGGAGGACCGGGACGAGCTCAGCACCCTGTCGGAACTCACGGTGCTGTCGGAGGGCGACCCCATCCCCCTGCTCTCGGTCGCGTCCTGGGAGGTGGGAGAGGGCGCCGGCTCCATCCAGCGCCTGGACATGGACCGCTCGGTGACGGTGTCGTCGGAAGTGCGCGCCGGCTACAACTCCAACGCCGTGCTGGGCGAGGTGCAGCTGGCGCTCGCGGGGTTCGCCGAGTCGCTCCCGCCGGGATACCAGATCCGCTACACGGGCGAGAACGAGGAGCAGGCGGAGGCGCAGGCCTTCCTCACCACCGCGTTCCTGATGGCGCTCTTCCTCATCGGCTTCATCCTCATCTCGCAGTTCAACTCGCTGGTGAAACCCTTCATCATCCTGACTTCGGTGCTCATGTCCACGGTCGGCGTGCTGCTGGGCCTGATGGTGTTCCGCATGCCTTTCGGCATCATCATGACGGGGGTGGGCATCATCTCGCTTGCCGGAATCGTGGTGAACAACGCCATCGTGCTCATCGACTACATCGACATTCTGCGCGGCCGCGACGGGGTGAACCGCCGGGACGCGCTCGTGCTGGGCGGCATGACCCGCTTCCGGCCCGTGGTGCTGACCGCCGTGACCACGGCGCTCGGGCTGGTGCCGCTCGCGATCGGGCTCAACTTCGACTTCTTCGGCCTGTACGGAAGCCTCGCGCCCGACCTGTACTGGGGAGGGGACCAGGCCGCGTGGTGGGGGCCGATGGCGATCGCGGTGATCGCGGGGATCATCTTCGCGACCTTCCTCACCCTTATCGTGGTGCCGGTGATGTACCAGGTGGTCGACGATGTCGGCCGCTTCTTCCGCCGGCACTACTCGTCGCGACGCGCCCACACCTGATGATCCGTCGTCCGCGCGGCTCGGTCCGCGCCCCCGCAATCGCCCCGCGGGGGTTTGCTTTCGCACCCCCGTGCGGCCAATCTATAGGCCGGATGTCGAACCACTCGCGTTCATCGCGCTCACATGCCTGAGGAGGTAGCCATGCCATCGAGGAATTCCGTTACTCGCCGCCGCTTCATGGGAGGCGCGGCCGCGGCGCTGGGGTACGCCGGGCTCAGGCCCGCCGGACTGCTGGGCTGGGATGCGCCGCCGCGCTCGCTCCGGCTGGCGCCTCAGGAGTACGACTACGATTCGTTCGCCAAGCTCTCCTCCAACGAGAACCCCTACGGGCCCTCCGAGGCCATGATGGAGGCGATGAACGGCGCCTGGAAGTACTCCAACCGGTACGGCTATCCGGACGGCGACATCCAGGAGAAGATCGCCGAGCACCACGGCGTCCAGCCGGAGAACATCCTGCTCGGCGCGGGCTCCGGGGAGACGCTCCGGGTGGTGGGTCACACCTACCTCGGGCACAACAAGAAGGTCATCGGCGTCCGGCCGACCTACCTGAGTGTTTTCAGCGTGGCTTCCGGGATCGACGCGGACGCCATCATGCTGCCGCTGCTCGAAGATCACTCGCAGGACATCCCGGCGATGATCGACGCCACCATCAAGAACTACCGGGATGTGGGGCTTTTCTACCTTTGCAACCCCAACAACCCGACGGGCATGGTGGTGTCGGCGGACGACATCCGGCAGGTGCTGGACGCGATCCCCGAGGACATCCCGGTCCTCATCGACGAGGCCTACCACCACTTCGTCGAGGATCCGGCCTACGAGACGGCGGTGCCCTACGTCAACGAGGGCCGCAAGGTCATCGTCGCGCGCACCTTCTCGAAGATCTACGGCATGGCCGGCCTGCGCCTCGGCTACGGCATTGCGCCCGCCGACATGATCAGCGAGATGCGCGTCCAAGGTACCGGCAGCGTCAACGCGCTGGTGAAGTGGGGCGGCGTCGCGGCGCTCGAGGACGTGGAGTATGAGCAGTGGGTGCGCGAGACCACGCTGCGGCTGCGCAAGCAGACCGCTGAAGAGCTCCAGGCCATGGGCTACGAGGTCATCCCCTCGGAGACCAACTTCATCATGGTCCACACCGGACGTCCCGCCGCGGAGGTCCGGTCCGCGTTCCGGGAGAGGGGCGTGCTCGTGGGCCGCGACTTCCCGCCCATGCTCGACTACCTGCGGGTGTCGATCGGCACCGAGGAGGAGATGGCGCGCTTCATGACGGCGTGGAAGGAGATCATGCCACCCAGGACCGCCACCACGACGACCTCCGGCTGATCGCGGCGGCGTCCGCGGACGCCTCGAAGCTGGATGGGGCCGGTCCCGGGCAGGGGCCGGCCCCATTTTCGTGGAGACGCCTGTGAGCCCTCGCGAGTTCTGGGCGTTGGTGCGCGAGATGGACGCGGAATAGCCGGGTTCCCGGCCGGGGTCGGCATCTTCCCCGCGCAAGAGAGACTGGAGTGAACGACTTCTACGATGCCGTGTCGCCGGTAACGGGCGAGACCTACAAGCCGCTCGACGACCTGCGCTTCATGGGTGGAGCCACCCTCCTGCGCGCGCCGCTCGCCACGACGCTCGAGGGCCTCGACATCGCGCTCGTCGGGGTGCCGACCGACCAGGGCGTGACCTTTCAGCCGGGCGCGCGGCACGGGCCGCGGGAGATCCGCAACAGGTCCAACGTGGTCCGCCGGATCAACGCGGTTACGAGGGTTCAACCCTTTTCGCTGTGCCGGATCGCCGACGTTGGGGACGTGCGGCTCGACACCATCTACCGCCTGGACGACGTCATTGCCCAGATCGAAGCGCTCTTCACCCGTCTGCACGCGGCGGGTCCGGTGCCCCTGAGCGCGGGCGGAGACCATTCGATCACCTATCCGATCATGAAAGCGCTGGGAGCCGGACGGCCGCTCGGGATGGTGCAGATCGACGCGCATCTCGACACCTGGGACGCGATCGGCGGTTCGAAGTACCACCACGGAGCTCCCTTCCGCCGCGCCGTGGAGGCAGGCGTGCTCGATCCCGAACGCTCGATCCAGATCGGCATTCGCGGCTACCAGAACTTCCTCGACGGCTTCGAGTTCTCGATGGAGCACGGCATGCGGGTCGTGCAGATCGACGAATTCCAGCGGCTGGGGGTGCAGGCGGTGGTGGAGGAGGCGCGCCGGGTGGTGGGCGACGGCCCGACCTACATAACCCTCGACGTGGACGGGATCGACCCGGCCTACACCCCGGGGACGGGAACGCCGGAGATCGGCGGGCTAACCACTCGCGAGGCGATCTCGCTCCTGCACGGCCTGCGGGGCCTCAACCTCGTGGGAGGCGACGTGGTGGAGGTCGCCCCGCCTCTCGATCCGAGCGGAGGCACGGCGCTGGTCGGCGCATCGCTGATGTACGAGATCCTGTGCCTGCTCGCCGAGTCCGTCGCTTCTCGCCGATAGCAGCGCGCAGCCTCCGCTCCCGGCATAATTCCAGTAGACATCAGTAAACGTCAGCAGAGACGGGTAACGCTGACCGCCCGGCTCTCCCGAAGCAGTCCGGCGCGACTCCGGTTCCGCTTGCTCCCCGGGCGTCAGCTCCGTTCCCACCCAGACGCGGAGCGTCGTGTCGCGGGCTTCGCTCCACCGCACGTCGATCTGGATCTGCCCCAGCATGCCGGTCTGGTAGTCGAAGTCCACGGGCTCGCCCGGGACCATCAGGCGTTCGAGGATGACCGGGTCCTCGGCGCGTGACAGGTCGCGCATGACGACATGCCAGTTGCCCGTGTGCTCCTCCCAGATACGCAGTTGGCCCCGAAGCTGGATCCCGAGGGTGGGCACGGGCCCGCTCTGGAACGAGCCGACGCCGTCCTCGATGGCGAGGGCGACCCAGGCTCCGCCCTGCTGCAGGACCTGGAGGATCTCCGGCGAAACCTGAGCTCGAAGGGAAGAGGTTCCGGGCGCCAGCGGAGAAACCGCCGCCACCACAACGATGGCGAGCGCACGAACCCACGCCGACGCTCTCCGGCGGCGTCCCCGGCCCGGGCTCAACGCCGGTTCCTCGATCGTGCTCGGTGCACCTGGTCCCTCCTGCCTGAAGCCGCGTTCATGACCCGGCGTCGCCTCAGGGATGTTTTCCGGATTCGCGCGCCGGTAGCTATACTCGCCATGCCCCCTCTCGTTCCGGCCCAGCGCCGACCCCAGGAGCAGTGCCTGTGAAACCCGGTCCAGGGCAGCCACCCGGGCTCCGTTACGCGGCCAGCGAATCGCCGCCGCATCCCGCCTCGTTCCTGATTGGACTGCACGTCGCCGTTCTGGTGTGCACACCCGTGGTCGTGGTCACCACCATCGTCACGCGCGCGGCGAATCTGACCGCAGCCTACCTGGCCTGGGCCATCTTCGCCAGCATGGTCATCGGCGGGCTGACGACCATCGTGCAGGCTCGGCGAGTCGCGGGAATGGGAAGCGCCAACCTGATGATCATGGGGGCTTCCGGAGCCTCCATCGGTGTCGCGGTGCTGGCGCTGGCCGCGGGTGGCCCCGCGTTGCTCGCCGTGCTGGTGGTCGCCTCGGGGCTTTTCCAGCTGGGCCTTGCGGCGCGCCTGGTCCTGCTCCGCCGAATCATCACGCCGGTCGTTTCGGGCACGCTCATGGCGCTCATCTCCGTCACGGTGATGCCCATGGGGTTCGCGCTGCTCACGGCTGTGCCCGCGCAGGCGCCCACAGCCGCGGCGCCCATCATCACGCTCGTCACGGCGGTCGCCGTGCTTGGCCTGATGCTGCGCGCGCCCCGACTCCTCAGAGCCTGGACGCCGGTACTTGCCCTTGGCCTGGGATGCGCCACTGCCGGTTTTTTCGGGATCTTCGATCTCACCGCGGTTCGCGAAGCCGGCTGGTTCGGGGTTCCCGCCGCGGCGTTGCCCGGTCTCGACGTCCGGTTCGACTCGAGCTTCTGGCTGCTCCTGCCGGCTTTTCTGTTCGTCACGCTGGTCATCACGGTCAGGCAGGTCGGCGATGCCATCGTCATGCAGCGCCTTTCGCGGCGCGAACAGAAGGCGGTCGACTTCCGCAGGGTGGAGGGGGCCGTGGCCGCCTGCGGCGCAGGGACCCTGCTGTCGGGGATCGCCGGCGTCCTGCCGATCTGGCCCTATCCAGCCGGCATCGCCATGGCGGAGGGCATCGGCGTGGCGGCCAGGAGGGTCGGCGTCTACATCGGAGCCATCTTCATCGGCCTGGCCTTCGTTCCCAGGATCACGGCCCTCGTGCTGTCCATCCCGGGGCCCGTGCTGGGTGCCTATATCGTCGTTGCCATGGGGCTCGTCTTCGCCCGCGGCATGCGCGTCGTGTTCCAGGCGGACGGAGGGCGCCACAGCTCGCTGATCGCCGGCTTCTCCTTCTGGGTCGGCGTCGGCATCCAGTTCCAGGCGATATTCCCGCAGTACCTCGGCACGCCCGCCGCGCAGATGCTGGCGAACGGACTTACGGCCGGTGGCGTGACCATCCTCCTGCTGAACCTGTTCCTGGAGCTGACCGGGCCCCGGCGGCGCAGGGTGGAGATGCGGCTCAGTCAGGACAGCCTTCGCGCCCTCGACGACTTCGTGGTCGGGTTTGCGGAAAAGTACGGGTGGGACGGCGAGGGAAGAGAACGTCTCAGAGCGGCATCGGAGGAAGCGCTCCTCAGCCTGGCCCGGCAGGAGGAGGACGCAGGCCAGGCCGCGGACCGGCGCCTGCGGGTTGTCGCCCGCAACGACCCCCAGGGAGCCATGCTGGAGTTCAGCGCGGCCACCGACGCGGAGAATCTGGAGAACCAGATCGTCCTGCTCAGCGACCTCCCCGATTTCGAGAGCAAGCGCGACCTGTCGCTGCGGCTCCTCCGCCACTACGCGTCATCCGTGAAGCACCAGCAATATCACAACGCGGATGTCGTCACGATTCGCGTGGACAGGTAGCCGCCCGGGGGTCGGACACTTCGCCGCGGGAGGGCGGAGGCGCAAGCCGACTCACAGCAGCCGCCGCACGATCAACTCGACGCATTCCTCGGGAGCGAGGGCCTCGGTGTCGAGTCGCAGATCCGGGTGCCGGGGCCTCTCGTACGGGCTGTCGATGCCGGTGAAGTTGCCGATCTCGCCCCTCATCGCCTTGGCGTAGAGTCCCTTCGGGTCGCGTGCCGCGCAGGTCTCGATGGACGCGTCGACGAAGATCTCCTTGAAGTCGCCGGGCTCGAACAGGCTTCTTGCGAAATCCCGTTCGGACTGGAACGGGCTGATGAAGGACACGATCACGATCAGCCCCGCGTCGACCATGAGACGCGCCACCTCGGCGACCCTGCGGATGTTCTCCACCCGGTCGGCCTCGGTGAAGCCGAGGTCCCGGTTGAGCCCATGCCGGACATTGTCGCCGTCCAGCAGGTAGGTGTGGCTCCCCTCCGAGTGGAGGCGCTGTTCGAGCAGGTTGGCGACCGTGGACTTGCCGGATGCCGAGAGCCCGGTGAGCCACAGGCACCGGGCCCGTTGCAGCTTGAGTTCCTGACGGGCTTCGCGGGTGACGTGGAAGTCCTGCCACCGGATGTTCGACGCGCGTTTGAGCGCGAACTCGATCGCGCCGGCACCTGCGGTTTCGTGGGTGGCCTGGTCGATCATGATGAAGCTGCCCAGCCCCGGATACCGGTCGAAGGGCGCGTAGGGGATCGGCCGGTTGGTCGAGATGTTGACCGTGGCCAGATCATTGAGGCTCAGCGTCGTGGCTGCCAGCCTGTTCCCCCGCGACACATCCAGCCGGTACTTGATCCGGGTTACGGTCGCACTAACCTCCCGCGAATGGATCTTGAGGAGGTAGGAACGGCCGACGACCAGGGGACGATCGTTCATCCAGATCAGGTTGGCCTGGAACTGGTCCGTCACGCCCGGGGGATTGAAGGCTTCCGCGATCACGTCGCCCCGCGTCACGTCCACGTCGTCCAGCAGGGTAAGGGTCACCGACTCCCCCCGCTCGGCGTGCTCCCGGGTCCCCCGCCACACCACGATCGACTCCACGAAGGTCTCCATTCCCGACGGGGATATGCGCACGCGGTCCCCCACCGAGACCCGTCCGGCCGCGATCCGGCCGCTGTAGCCGCGAAAGTCGAGGTTCGGCCGGTTGACGTACTGCACGGGCATCCGGAAGGACTCCCTCGCGATGGACGATTCGACCTCGACCCTCTCCAGATGCTCGAGCAGCGTTGGGCCGGAATACCATTCCGCCGACGCGCAGCGGTGCGTGAGATTGTCTCCCGTCAGCGAAGATACGGGTACGATCTGCAGGTTCTCGACACCCACGTCGCGTGCCATCGACCGATACCGGTCCGCAATCGCTTCGAAGGTGCTCCGATCCCAGAGCACGAGGTCCATCTTGTTGACCGCGAGGACCAGGTGCCGCACCCCGAACATGGCGGCGATGCGGGTATGACGCGCGGTCTGGGGAAGGATTCCCTTGCGGGCATCGGCCAGGACGACCGCCAGATCGGCGTTCGAGGCGCCGGTCGCCATGTTGCGTGTGTACTGCTCGTGGCCGGGCGCGTCGGCGACGAGGAAACGGCGACGGGGCGTCTCGAAGCTGCGGTAGGCGACATCGATGGTGATGCCCTGCTCGCGCTCGTCGCGCAGGCCGTCGACGAGCAGCGCCAGATCCGCCTGGTCGCCCTGCGTTCCCCAGCGCCGTGAATCCTCCTCCACCTTGCGAAGCTGATCGGCGAAGACCTGACGGCAGTCGTAGAGCAGCCGGCCCAGAAGCGTGCTCTTGCCGTCGTCCACGCTGCCGCACAGCACGAAGCGCAGGGGAGGTCGCGGTGGCGGCGGGAAAGGGGCCATCAGGCGGCTTTCCTCTCGGGATCCGGTGAGCACGGCCTGATTCTAACCGTTCGGTATTCCAGGACAAAGCCGACGCCGAGACCGAACAAACCCCGAATATTGGGGTACAAGGAGGTAAGCCACCAGCCAATTCACCCCTGAAGCTCCGGGATCAGACACGATGTCCACTGCCTCCGCCGCCACAGCACTTGCCCCAACTCTTCCTGCCCCAGCTCCTACTTCGCCGGCTCCTACTTCGCCAGCTGCCTCCGTCCCGAACACGCTCGACCCCCTCGGCGACGAGATCGCGCTTCTGTGCGCCCACATCACCGCCGCCACCTGCCGGCTCCTCTGCCTGCTGCGCGTCTACGACGAAGAGGAACGCTGGCAGGGATTTCGCTCCTGCGCCCACTGGCTCTCCTGGCGCACCGGCATCTCGCTCGGTCCCGCCCGCGAGAAGGTGCGGGTGGCGCGCTGTCTCCCCTCGCTGTCCCTCATCCCCGACGCCTTCGCCAGGGGCGAGATCTCGTACTCGAAGGTGCGGGCCATGACCCGCATCGCCGACGCCGAAAACGAGGCCGAACTCCTCGAGTTCGCCC
>MKWU01000096.1_pt1 | contig 154484 bp, 157 predicted proteins | sample 809101 | NCBI WGS metagenome assembly MKWU01 (sample SAMN05860141, study PRJNA318959) | sponge metagenome | host: Aplysina aerophoba | place: Slovenia: Piran, Adriatic Sea, Gulf of Piran | collected 2013-05-07 | reverse complement strand
GACCCTGCCCCGCCATACTGTCATGCTGGCCGTGTTCTCCATTCGCGTGCCCGGCAGGGTGTCCGGAGCCATCCTGCATACCGGGACCGGAGCCATCCTGCATGCCTCCGCCGGCGCCACTCCCGGCCCGGTGGGGCTTATGGTCATTGTTCATGCGGTGGTGCACATAGTTGTAGTAGCCGCTGAATTGCAGGCTCTCCACAAACGGGAACGGATTACTGAAGGTATAGGATACGGAGCCGAGATAGGCATCATCTTCTTCCATGTGCAGCGGCAGCGCGTCGAAACGGGTATCCCGGTCGGATTCCCGGCTCATGGACAGCAGAAAACGATGATCGGCGTGCGGCCGCCAGAGGAGAGTGCCGGAAACCGACTGGCTCTGAAACCCGGACTGGATACGCTCGCCGTCACCCGAATCATAATCCTGATAATCGCGGTAGCTACCGGCCAGTCGAAACGCCAGGCTGGGCCCACCGGCACTGATCGATGCCTTGGTGGTAAAACCGTTGTAATTGCTGATGTAGGCTGCTCCAACCGAACCATGCGCATCCCAGTGCGGTGAAAGCTCCGGTTTCTTGGTGACCAGGTTAATCGTTCCACCGATACTGCTCGGACCGCGCGTCACCGAGTATGGCCCCTTGATCACTTCGATGGCTTCCAGCTCATCCACATCCAGCAGCGAGGTCGGCGGGTCCATGCGAAACGGCCCGCCCCCCCATATCTTCGTGCCATTGGTCATGACACTCAGACGGTCTTCACGCAGCCCGCGAATAACCGGGTCAAGATTGATGCCCCCACTCCGCTTGCCGGTCACACCGGGGACCCCGCCTTTCAGGACTTCAGCGACATCCTTGGCCTGAGATTCTCGGATCTGCTCGGCCGTTACCACAGCGGTCACCGCTCCGCTGACAGGGGTAATGCGTTCGACCGAGACGAGCAGGTCTTCCAGTTCAACCGCTTTCGGTTGTGCGCGTTCTTCTCCAGAGCCCGAAGTCTCTTCCTGGGTTTGCGCAAAGCTCGTCCGTTCTCCGATAGCCACAAACAGGCTCAGAGCAACCAGACTCCAAACGCATCTTCTCCAGATGCCCGAGTACAGTTCTAACATTGTGTTGTTCTCCACTTTCAGTTGGCCGGACGCGAGTCGTCCAGCACCTCGTCCCGTTCACGTGGCAGTGCTCTTGCCACGGAGCGGGCGATCCTTTGACGTTCGCTGTCTGATAAGACCGCGCGAATGCTACTTATACGAACTGTGGAGAACGGGGCGGAGGTGTGGGAGGTGCAGTAGCTAGCTCGGCATAGCGGAGCGGCTGTGAAAAATGGAAACGTTGCTCTCGCTGGGGACCGGGCAGTCCGGCGCTCCGCGTCAACACGAATCGCAGGGACTGCGCTGACACCACGCCATCCGGCCCGGACGGATGACAGGTTTGCAAGGCACACTGGAAGCTGGCCCGTGTCTTCTTGTGCGCATGCGGGCAATCCGGGCTATGAGAGGAATGCCCATGCGTTTTTTTTCCGTACGAGATGGGACAGTGCTGTTTCGTCTTACAGCAGGCATACTGGTCTGCAAAGAGAAGAGACCGGATTCCCTGCCCGACTCGACCCTGGCCCATAAAGGCGAGGACGAGCAGCAGGACGAGACAGCGAATGATATAGGGCCGCTTCAAGACAAGTCTCCCACTCCCTTGCCTTTCCTATAAGACGCCGTTCTCAAGAGCAAGACTCACCCCCACTGGTACGAGTACTGCGCGTATAAAATATGGTATACTTTCACCGGAGTTGAAAGTGGGTCGCACAATAGAAGGAGTCATTCATGTATGTACACAAAAAGAGCGATACTGATCCCGCCGAGCTAGCCACCATAAAACGGCGCGATGTCCTGCTAGGCGTCTCGGGCGCTGCCCTGGCCGGGCTGGTGGCCTCCCCAGCCCTGGCCGCCCAGCACGAGCAGGCTGAACATGTACACGACGCCACCCCAAAACACCGGGATCTCGTCCTGGTAGCCCAAGCCTGTGTGGGCATCGGGTCGATGTGCCTCAAGCACTGTCTGAACCTGTTTGTAACAGGTGACACGTCGCTGTCCGCCTGTGCTGCGCGCATTCAAGAGATGAACGCTGTGAGTGAAGCGCTAGGTGTGCTCGCCGCAGCCGATTCCGCCCAACTCAAAGCCTTTATCCCCGTCTGCATAGCTGTTCATGACGCGTGTGAGGCGGAATGTCGCAAGCATACCCACCATCCGCTCTGCATGGAGACCGCCGAGGCATGCGCTAAAGTCACCGCTGAATGCAAAAAAGTGCTGGCCTGAGAAGAGACTCTACTTCTTACCCCTCCCCCTCAATCCGCCCTACGCTTCCGGGAAGGCCGCTTTACGGAAGCTTTCCGTAAACGGACCCTTTTTGAACCCGCCACAGCGGGCTTGCGTGGCTGTGGACCGTCAAACGCATAATCGTAATCGATACTCAGCGGTGCATGATCCGAAAAACGTTCTTCCTTGTAGATCGCTGTCTGCGTTGCCAGTTTGGCTAAGCCCGGTGTGACCACTTGGTAATCGATCCGCCAGCCAACGTCTTTTGCCCAAGCCTGGCCGCGAAATGACCACCAGGTATATTCCTCCGCGTCCGGATTAACCTGTCGAAATGCATCCGCAAGACCCACCTCATCGAACACCCGCGTCATCCAGTCGCGTTCTTCGGGGAGAAAGCCGGAGTTTTTCTGATTACCTCGCCAATTTTTTATATCCTTCTTGGTATGGGCAATATTCCAGTCCCCGCACAGCACGGCATGGCGTCGGCTGGCGCGCAGCGCTTTCAACTCCGGTAAGAGCTTGTCCATGAACCGGTATTTCACACCCTGACGCTCTTCTGAGCTCGAACCGGACGGCAGGTAGAGCGAAATTACGGAAAGCCGGCCGAAGTCCGCCCGTAGATAACGTCCTTCGCGGTCCGCGTCAGGCCAGCCCCAACCGACTCTGACGGCGTCCGGTTGCCGCCGGGCATAAATGCCTACACCGGAATAACCCGGCTTTTGTGCGTAGTGAAATGTCCCGGTCAGGCCTGCGGCTTCTTGATAGGTAGGGATAACATCCTTTTCCTGGGCTTTGAGCTCTTGAACACACACTACGTCGGCACTTTGTTGCTCCAGCCAGGCAAAAAATCCTTTGCTGGCCGCCGACCGGATGCCATTCAGGTTACAGCTAATAATCCGCATCTCGGTATTCCTCCCCACGCAGCCTGAGCGCCAGCTTGCCCCACCCGCAGTAGAGGGTCAACAGGCCACTCTTCCCTACAAGACGGCCTCCTTTGACCATGGTATAATACGGATCATATCTCTCGTGAGCCGGAGGAGAAGACATGACACAATTACACGTTGAAGGCGAAGTCCGGTCGCCCAGAGCCTTTGGTTTTGCCGAGTTGCGGGCGCTATCGGATCAGATTGGGGACGTGAGCCGGCTTATTCCCGGCCGCGAAGGCAGCGCCATCCGACTCCAAGCAGTATTGGAACAGGTCGGGCCAAAAGAAACCGCCCGCTATATCACCCTGGAGTCCACCGACGGAAAATTTTCCGCCAGTGTGCCGCTGGAAGCCGTACAAGAGGGCATTATCGCGTATCGTTTCAACGATGCGGCCCTGCCGGAGAACAAAGGCGGGCCGTATCGCTTTTTTATTCCAAACGTTGCGGAGTGCCATGTGGGCGAGGTTGACGCCTGCGCCAATGTCAAATTTCTGGGCCGTATCTGCCTGAGCCACGAGAAAGGTCGGGATGTCCGGCCGACCAGTCCGCAGGCGCATGAGGAACATCATCACAAGCCCGGCCACGAACATCTGGACTGAACGTCGGGGGCAGTCGGCTGCCCCCTCCTCCAGAGGCCCGACGAAAAACGATGCCTAGCGCGTGAAATTCAGCTTCAGGCCCGGACGCGGCCAGTCCATGGCCACCAGCTTACCCGTTCCCGACAACGTGATGTAGGCCGTTTTCAGATCCGGTCCACCAAAACAGATATTGGTCACCACTGGGTCGCCGGGCACGGGAACATGCTCAACCGATGAGCCGTCCGGCGCAAACACGGTAATGCCACCATTCAGGATGGTCGCTACGCACACGTTGCCGTTAGCCTCAACCGCTAAGGAATCCAGCAACTGATAGCCGGATAACCCTGCCACCAGGACGCCACCACCCGGACCGGCCAAGAGCGGACCACCCGCCCCTTCCACACGTTCCAACTCGCCCGGACCGGTAACGTTCCAGCCCCACACCCGTGCTTCAAACGTCTGGGCTGCATACAAGGTGGCATCGCCAGGGGCCAAGCCGATGCCGTTCGGCCCCTGGATCGGATAGACGACTTCCTTGATGAGCGAGCCGTCTGTCTTGGCGTAATAGAGGCCGCATACGTCGCGGTCACGGTCGCGGATCTTACCGAAGTCGCTGAACCACATGCCGCCTTGGGCATCGAACACAATATCGTTCGGGCCGCACAGCCTATGGCCGTCACACTCGGTATAAATCGTTTCCGCCGCGCCGGTGTCGATATCGACCCGTTGGATATAGCCGTTGGTATAGCTGTCGGGGATGCCGTGCGGCACGGTCAGCCCGCCGGCTTCTATCCACTCAAAACCGCCGTTATTACACACGTAGCACTTGCCGTCGGGTCCAATCGCCGCGCCGTTTGGCCCGCCACCCGTTTCGGCTACGACTTCCTTGGTTCCATCAGGTTTGACCCGCGTCAGCGTGCCGCGCTTGATCTCGGTCAAGATGACGCTGCCGTCATCCATGGCAATCGGGCCTTCGGGGAATTCCAGGCCTGAGGTTATTTCTCGTATTTCTGCCATATATACTCTCCTTTCACTTTTTCCTCCGGCTGTATGTAGCACGCCCCGGCAGGGCGTGTCAGGTAGCCTCCGCTTTATGCGATACGGGCAGCCCTGTTCCTGTCCATCCGAGCATGCCACCGGACAGGACCAGGAGAGAAGAGAATCCGTTTTGCCCTAACAAGTCCGCCGCTCTGCCCGAGCGACGTTCCGTCTTTCACACCAGGACGACCGTTTGGGAACGACAGGGAGTCAACTCGTTCATCCGTTTGTCTAAATCGGAGACCGGTATCAAGTGAGCCCCATCGATATGTCCAAGCTCGCCTGTAAATTCGCCCAGGTCTCGCACGTCGAGCACATAAGGTGGATTTTCTTCTCCCAGCATTTCGCACAGCTGAAGGGGAGAGATTTCTTTCCACGCTTTCTCCAGGGGCATGCGAGTCCGGAAGGGGAGAAGTAATAACTGCCCGAGGTGAAACGAAGCTCGATAATATGACAGTCCAATCTCAAGTCCCAGTTGTCCCAACGCCGGCTCTGCCCGGTAGGTTCCGCACAGCCGATCCCACCATGGGACGGAAAAGCCGAAGTTTGCATTGGTTTCCACCGCTCGTGTAGAGTGATGAATCCGATGCATGTCTGGCGTCACAAGGAACCAACGCAGACGCCGGTCAAGCCTTTCAGGAAGACTGACATTCCCGTGATTAAAAACAGAAGTGGCGTTCAGAATGATTTCAAAGGCGATGGCGGCCCAAACAGGTGCTCCCAGCGCAATAATGACCACCGCTTTGTAGGCGAGAGAGAGAAATATCTCGATAGGATGAAAACGGAGGCCAGTCGTGGCATCGAATCCAAGGTCAGCATGGTGGACCTGATGCAAACGCCAGAGAAGGGAGAAGGTATGGAAGAGACGGTGCTGGATGTAGAGGGCGAAGTCGAGAACGAGGATAGTGACAGGGACGGCGAACCAGAAAGGCGCTGACACCCAATGCAGCAGTCCAATCTGTTGTTTTGCCGCAAAAGTAGCCGCTAGATATGCCACGGCTCCTACCAGAGTCCATACCAAAACCACATTGAGCAGCGTCAGCCCCAGGTTCGTGGGCCAGCGCTCTGATCTTCTTTGGGAAAGAATGCGGCGCGGGGAAAGAAATTCCCACGTGACCATTATGGAAAAGACCGCGAGAAAGGGCCAGAAGCGAATCCACATTTCCATAGCGAACACTCCTCTATGGGATATCTTTAGGGGGCAGCGTACGAAGATCAGAAGGCCCAGCACGAAGAAACCATGACCGCACTCCAAACTCAACACACCGAAGCCATGACCGCGCTGAAAGCCCTCATTGAACGGACGGATTCCTAGCCCTACCCGTATCCGCCCGCGCTTGGCTTGGCCGCACCAGCATGGCCGGGTCGGCGTCAGTACCGGCCATGGCAATCTCCAGACGAGCCTGCTTCATCCATATCGCCAGTGTCCCATCCCACAGCCGACATCGAGTACGGCATGGCCCGGTCCCGTGTCCGCCTGGCGTTGCAGTTCGTGCTTGAACGTCCGCTCCCGCGTGGTCAGGGCAACAAGGGGATCGTAGAATGGTGCCAGCACGGAGAAACGGAAGGCCGACAGATAATCGCTGGACGCTTTGCGCAGCATGTTTGGGTGGGTGCATCCAGCACGAGGGGGAAAGTCTAACGCGCCATACAGCAATTCTTGTATTTACGCCCGCTACCGCATGGACATGGTTCGTTGCGACCTATCTTCTTTGTCGTCCCCGGTGTGGTGGAGGTATCGTTTCCATCAAATTTGAGGAGACTTCGGGCATAGGTATCTAAATCGTCATTCTGTTCCCATTTGTAGCCAAGACTTACGCCTAGCATTAATGAAACGTTTTTTGGATATATTCGCATCCCAAACCAGTTGTCCGCACGTTCGGTATATTTCCTTAGAACGCAATGGGTTTGCAGCCTCTCGACCGCCACTGGCATTGGATCGTCGTTGCAATGGATAGTGAGTCCGGTGCTTCCCTCTCTGACTCCTATTGTAAAATCATGTCCTTTCCCGTCTTTTCTTGATAAGTCAATGATCTTGTCGATTCCCTCGCTTATAGCGGTAATAGTATTTTCGCTGAGTGTCAGTAGCATGAAACCAAGGTCTATTGTTGCCGGAGAAGGGATTGCTTCAATTGCTTTGATAATACGTCCCAAGGTCGTTGTTTCAAGGCGTGTCAATATTCCGTCGGGCGTTCGTTCGCCGGGAACACCTTCACGCCGAACAGTCATAGCGACATCGAGGTATGAAGATATTTCATTGCCGAGAACAAACAAATCGTGCCCGTCGCTAACCCAAAGATTGTTCTTCAAGTGATCTGAAAGAATCGTTAGCTCATTGGGTGCAATCAGTCGATCTGAATAACTAGTACGTCGGTTTATATAACTAAGCAGCAAAAGCGGTGATTGGAGCATTTCCGTCAGCGCGTCAAGCGTAAACACGTCCATGACGAATGGAGGATATATCGTATCAGTCTCTTCAAATTGGAGGAATTCTCGCGCCTGAAAACTCAACGCTGGATAGTGGTCGGAAACGACGCATAATATGTATATTTCTTTGATTTCATCAGGGACATCGATTTCATTCGACGCGGAGTCCGTAAATTTGCAATGTTTCCCGATTAAAAGATTCGCATCTCTGTAGCCCTGATCATAGGAATTTTGAACGCTCTTTTTGAAATCATCCTTGATTTGCCTATCGTTCCCTTTCCTTGCTTCCAAGGTCAATCGCTTCGATTTTGCCTGGAGTACAATTATCCGATCTCCGAAGATTACCAGGCAGTCAATCTCGCCGAGTTTCTTTCCCTTTGAGTCAAATATATCGACATTCGCAAAGACATTCTCTTTTCCAAAAGCAAGTCCTAGACGGCCTCGACAGAACTCTTCAGTAAACCTTCCTCTGTTTTCCTGGGCTGTGACTCTGTAATTTTGATCTTCATACATCCAGTAGAAAGGGCTTTCATACATCGCTTCGACTAGATTGTATTGTTGAAAAGATATGAACGAATCATCATTATATCGAATCAACGGCGAAGCAGCGACGATGTTAAAATCGTTGAGCGACTGGAAACTAGTATTTCTGTTTTTCGGAGGCACGGAAAACGCCATCAAAATCTTTTCAACTTCGCTCCTTTCAATACCGGTACGATCCGCAATCTCATGGATGGTGAGCGTGTGGCCGGCCAAAACAAGCGCGGGCCATATGTCGGAGTATCTTGCTCTTATTTTCGTCAGCTTTTCATCCTGGATCTTTTGAGCCATATGTGTGATGTCTCGAACTCTCTCAATCGAAAAGCTTTTAGTATCTTCGAGCCACCTATTGTCTCTGGCATATTTTCTAAGAGATAACTCGCGATACTGGAAACTATAGGCGGACTCGCTCCCGTAGAATATAGCTTCTCGCAATATTTCTCCCGTCCAAAATTGCCCAACGTGTTTTTGACTCGTCTTTTGCTCCAGCATCTTGATGGCTGGTCTCAACATTGAGTCGTGCAGTTCTTTGAGCAAACTTTCAGTTTTGGTGATGTACTGCCACAGCATCGAAGGATCGGGGAGTGCGTAAGCAATCTCCTCTTTTATCAGGAGGCCAATGAGAGTGGATATCTCTGTCCTAATCAATCGCTCGGAAGAGAATAAGGGCCTCATATCGTCGGCGGTCATTCCCTCTTTTTTGTCGTAGAAGACCATGTTGTCTCTGAAGCACAGGCAAGCGATTGCGTGCACATATCCTGGCGACACGCACAGCTTCGCAAGATCGTCAAATATTTCTTGCTCCTTTCTCATAGAATGGTTCCCGTCTACACCGTCGAAGGCCAAAGTGCTACGGCTTTGTATCAGAAGTCACAGTGCGGCGATGGTTGGTTTATCGGGCCTTGACCGCTTCGTCCGTCGCATAGACAGCGGTCTCAAAGTCCGTCCAGGCTCTTGTGCGAGTGGCCGTTGCTTCCTGGTGTAGTCTTTCCGCCTCCTTGTCTCCGCGGAACAATTTGTCAATCAATCGCTGCTGCTCGCTCAGAGGTGGCAGAGGTAGAGGAAAGCGTGAAACCTCTTTGCTATTGATTGAGGCAAGATTCGTCGTGTGTTTGGCCTTGGAGCGAAAATAGGCTTGTCCATAGGATAAGTTAATCACCGAAAGAACAAATTCAGGGATGACCTTTGACGTGTCCATCCGAGCCCGTAAAACATGATTCTGATGGACGCAATGGGGGATTTCGTTTCGCCAAATGGCTCCACGTCCGACGAGTTCAGCACTGTTGCCTTCGCAAAGAAGGACATCACCGTCTTCTAAGCGATATTTAGGCATATCCTCGTCTGGCACGTTGATCATCTTTATCTCTGCAAGGTCGAGACGTGACCGTTGGACGTTGGCAACTCGCAGATAGGGACGCGGATGAGTACCGGGACGATTAGCGGGGGATTTCTGTAGTCCGTAGCTAACCTTGCCTACGGTCCCTAGCTCAACAATTGGGAATTTCGGCTCTTTATCTTCGAGATGCAAGGTTGTACGAAGAATGCCCTCATGGCTCCAACGATCTAGGTCCTTGAAGGAGACAACGAAGACAGGACGGGCGGGTAAAGGCTTGGGAGGATCGAATCCAAGCGCTGTCTCAAAGGCTGCTGTCGCCTTCGTTTCGATCTCCTCAGCTTCACGTTCCAGTTCTTTCGCACGACTGAGCATTACGCGATATGAGGCAACGATGGATTGCTGCTCGGTCAGGGACGGCAGAGGGATACGGAGATCAAGAAACGCCTCCGGTGTGATACGCTTCCTTCCACTCGTTCCGCTGGCCTGCCTGCGGAGGGCAGCAAGAAAGCCCCCTGTTCTGAGGATGAGCTTCACGAACTCACCATCAAGACGGTCTGGGTGGGGAATGAACGCCGGAAATTCCGGTGTGACGACCGCCTTGGAAATCTCGGAAGGAAGAATCCCGATGGCTCCGTTTCGGGCGTCGATTTTGGAGAAAACAATGTCGCCGGGATAAACGGCAAACATGCTGCCCTTGTAGGGTGCTTGTCTATTCCGAGCCGATACCTCTCCGGTCAGATGCACGGTGATCGGTGTCCAATCGCCGAAAGAGCCGGTGACGGCAACCGTTTCGTGCCTTTGTGAGACGACCTCACGAAGCGGCATACGCGGGAAGTGTGAATGATGATCTTCAACGGCTTCCGCAGCGACCCATGTTTCAAGCGCCCTCCACTGGCGGATCAAGCAGCAGAGGGCAGGGGAAAATCCGGTGTGTCCTCCAGCTTGGCTCCTTCTTCTACCCAATTCACGAAAGCTCGATAGGCGTCGAGTATTTGGGGAAGATCATCCGGCACTGCCTCGCCAGTCTCGCCGGTGGAAGTGATACCGACAGCCTTGGGCGCGGCAACGAAGACGGGATAGTCGAACTTTCCCCGCACCGTGGCTCAGAGCGCGGCATTATGGGCTTCGTCAATGGACCGCAGACCTGTCCGCAATTCGCGGGACAGTTCATCGGACCGAGCCGCAGCCGCCTCATCGAAGGCGGCAATGTAGTCCTTCTTCAGTTGGGCAGCGCGTTTCTTGTCGGTTGCCGTCCCCTTCCAGCGGGGATTCTTCAGCCGGGCTGGTCCTATGCCGCGCGGGTAGTTGGGTGGCCGTCCCTCACTCCAGGCCGGTATGGTTCTTTCAACGCCCAACTCGGCCAAGTCAGCGAGGAGAGAGGCGATGTTCTCGTTCTCTCCGGTCACGATCCCTTGTCCGAGACTGGTGCAAAGATCATTGCGTTTTGTGTCGAAGGCAGCGTCATGGAGAGATTGGGCCTCAGTCCATACCGTCTCCCAGGCTGTCTCATCGACCTCGGTAAAACGACGCAGGAAAACCAGGGACGCCTTCACCGTCGCGTCCCGAAACGTTTCTTCCGGCAAGCTGACAATGGCGAGGATGCGCGCCTTGCCCTCGCACCAGCGGCGCAACCAAGCCAGAGACGGATTGTTCAGATTACCGTCGGGCAGGACAATGCCCATGCGCCCGCCCGGCTTGAGCAGGCTGAGACAGCGTTCGACAAAGATGATCTCGGTAGCGCGGTTCGCCTTGTCCTTGCCGATCTCGAACAGGTCAAGGATGTTCGTGCGAGCTTCCGCTTTGTTGATTATACGTTGGTGGCTCTCCTCCCATGCCTCGCCGTAGCGAGTCCGGCAGCGGTTCCGGTAGGCCGGATCATTGGGCACGCGGGTTTCCTGGCTGCCCCCTACCTTCTGATCGCTACCAACATTTGCGCCAAACGGCGGATTGGTCAACACGATGTCGAACCGCTCAGGGAAGATGCCGTTTATGTCAACCAAGCCGTCGTGGTGATGAATGCCGCCATGACCGTCGCCGTGCATGATCATATTCATCTTAGCGGTACGGGCGGCACGCGGCTCAGCGTCGCAACCGAAGATGCAATTCCAAGCGAGACGACCCACGCGCGTATCGATGGGCTTGTTGTCGTCGTCCGAGGGTAGAAGCTCTTGGTTCAGACGGACGAAGGCTTCGGCGATTAGCTTTTCTTCTTTCTCCGGCTTGAGCTTCTTGGCTTCGATTGTTGCGCGGGCCTCATCTTTCTGCTTCTGCACATCTGCTGCAACTTGTTCCCGGACATGTTCAAAGGCACGGATCAGAAAGCCGCCCGAGCCTGCCGCCGGGTCACAAATCAGTTCACCTTCTTGCGGGTCAAGCAGATTGACCATGAAATCGACGACCGGGCGCGGGGTGAAGAACTGGCCGAGTTCGCCGCGAAAAGTGGTGCCGAGAAATTGCTCGAACGCCAGCCCTTTGATGTCGTCGCCGGTCTTCGACAGGTCGAAGCGTTCGAGTTTCTTGACGATGCGCCGGAAGGTGGCTTCCGAGATTTCGAGACGGTCGGTTTCGGCAAAGATATCGTCGCTTTGATAGTAGTCCTTGGTCTGTCCAAACATCCCTTCGTGAACCGTCGGCTCATTCGGCATCCGAGTCGCTTCGCGCCTGTCGAGAAAGTCGATGGTGTACGTTCCGTATAAACCAGAGCGCTCGACATACATCTTGATGAAGAGAATTTTCGAGATGGTGTCGAAAGCACGTCCGGGGTCCATCTTGTGGACATCACGCAGGATGCTGTGACACTCGAAAAGGAGGTCTTGAAACTCTTTACGGTTGAATGCGCGAAGCCTGTTTTTAATTTCTTCGATGCGTTTGGCGTCGCCCCAATCCGAGGCTTTGGGGAGTTCATTGATCTGAACGAATTCCCCCGGCAGGCCGGGTACGAGCTTGAAGACCGCCGTATAGCGAGAATTATGAGCGATGAAAAACTCGCAACCTACGGCACGGGTGTAGCTTTCTCCTTGGTAGTAGTCTTTGACGTTGATATTGACGTTTTCGGCCTTGCACTCGATCACAAGTATCGGTGTCCCGCGCTTGGCTTTTGCCTCGGGTGTCTCCCAGATCACAATATCGGCGCGCGGGCTCCGGCGTCCGTGCATGGTCGGTCGTTCCTGATCCATCCGCGACAGTTCGTAGCCGTAGTTGTCCACGAGATGACGGATGAAGCGTTGACGGACGACCTCTTCGGGTTTGGCCGAGATGTCCCGCCATTCCCTACGCAAGGGAATCCAGAGCCAATCGCCTTGCTGGTACAGCTCGCCAGAATCTGTCGGAAATGGTGTTGGAGGCATGTCCTTGGGTCTTCTGGTCTTCGCTCTTGCCATGCTTATTTCTCCGTCTCAATTCTCTCCTATGCCTTCAATGTTAGCCGCTAACCAAGTCCCACAGGCCGGTTATCAGAGCGTAAGCCGACCGCCCTCTCAGGTCATGTTTCCGACTCGCGCATCCAGGCTGGGAGGTCGCGCTGACTATGGAGCACACGCCACACGTCAATGTGGTCGTCCCGCTCAACATAGAATACCAAGTAGGGGTAGCGCTTCAGCGGCCAGGCGCGTAGACCCGGCAAATCCAACTCCTGAGCGTAGCGGGGTGCCCCCGACGCTGGATGCCGAGCGATATGCCGATACGCCTTTTCCAGCGCATCAATAAAGCCTAATCCGACCCGCTCTCCGCCCTCGTCCAGATAGTGATCGATGGCCTGGTCCACGTCGCGGCTGGCCAGCTCCCGGGGAATGACCGGCTTGACGCTCACCCTTGCCGCCGTTGCCCCGTTCTTTTACGGAGCGTCTTGCGTAGCGTGTCGAAATAGATAGTATCGGCAGCGGAAGAGGGCTCAGACGCGGCTCCCGCGAGCAACAAAGCGCGTAAGTGCTGTCGATCCTGGTCTTTACGGATCAACTCGCGGACATATTCGCTACTGCTGCCGTAGCCGCGTTGCGTGACCTGCTCATCTACAAAGGACTTGAGAGAAACTGGCAGGGAAATGTTCATAGTACCCATCTGTCCAGGATAGGCCATTTGGCAAAAATTGGCAAACTCACAGGTCAGGTTAGAGAAGCGTGACCTGACTTCCCCGGCCACTGCTTATCGTTTCCGTGTTGCCCGACCGTTTTTGGTGATCGCAACTTCCTCGTCGGTAGTCGCAATGTCGGCCACGAGGTGACTCAGCTTTGCCTTGACTTCGGCTAACGGCAGGATACGCACACCAACCTCCAGTAGTCCGAATTCAGACTACTTTAGCCTAGGCGTGAAAGGCTCGCAATCAATACGAAATGAATCTATTGCCCGTAGAGACTTAGGACGCTACGTTAGCAAAAATACCAACGATAATGATGACCAACGTACATCCCTTAGACATTCCCGCTGCAACCTCCGGTACGACGCAAGCAGCGCCCGTCTATCGTTATTTGATGCAGCAGCCGGATCATTGGCTCCGGCAGGCATTCTTTGTTGGCCGACCTAAGCTGCCGGTGGCCCGCGTTATCGAGTCCATGCGGACGAATGGTCAGAGTCTTGAGAGCGCTGCTCAGGATTGGTCCCTTCCCGTAGCAGCTCTTGAGGAAGCCCTGGACTACTATGGGCGTTTTCACGACGTAATCGAGGCTGATACGGCTGACGAATTGGCCCTCAGTGAGGAACTTGCCCAGTCACATTCGCCGAAACCGTGAAAATTCTCGTTGATGAAGATAGTGCCAGCACTGTCCTTCTCACACGTCTGAAAGCGGCAGAGTATGATGTCGTACAGTTGCCAACAGGAACTTCCGATGAGGAAGTCTTTGCCGCAGCTCAACGCTTGGCCCTTCCCATTCTGACCACGAATGTTGGCCGAAAGGGTCGCCGTGATCCGGTAGGACTCTATCGACTCGCCTTGGAGCGCGTCCCACACCACGGAGTTATCGGGATTTTTCGACCTGGGTCAGGTCGTTGGCTGTCGGATAAGCTTATTGTTGATGCCCTGAATCGGATGGTGGCACAGGAGCGAGTTCAGCCGGGCATGATTCTACGAACCGACGGAATCACCCGTCTCAATGACTTTCTAAGCCCTCCATAGGGAATCGGGATGATCAAACCTTCTTAGCCACCCACCACGCCTGGGCCGTTGCCGCGATCAACCGCAAGGCGTCGCGACTGCCGGCCCCTTCACCTTTTTCAAAATCGCCCTCTACCCGGCCCATCTGATTAGTGACATGGGCAAAGCATACGACCGCCTTGTCTCGTGCCTGAGCGAAGGCATACAGGGCGGCGGCTTCCATTTCGACGGCAAGAATCCCGCGCTGTTCCGCGTGCCGAATCGCCGCTTGCGTTTCTCGAAACGGGGCGTCGGTTGTCCAGGTTGCTCCGCGATAGACCGGTGGATCTCCATCTGAGAGGGCGCAGGTAAACAATTCCAACAACTCCGGTTTCAAAAACGAGAAATCAGACGGCGGCAGGTAGTGATAGCTCGTGCCTTCGTCGCGTAGAGCTTTTTCGACCAGGATGAAAAACGGCGGCTCTTCTTTTCGGACAATCTGCCCGGAGGAGGTGACATGGATGAGCAACTGACAGCCGGAGGCAAATAATTCCTCAGCGACCAAAACGGCAAACGGCGCGCCTACCACATGCCGGATAATGCCGATCTCGATCCCGTTGAGCGTGAACCGGTGTAAGGTCGTATGGTAACAGGCCCAGGGGTCGTGTTCGTGCGCTTCACCCCGATCCAGCAGGCTGGCGACAATATCCCCGTCCGGGTCAAGTACACAGATGCTCGGCACTTGGCCTTCTGGCAAGCCCATTTGACGCCGCGCTTCGCGCAACAGATTTTCCGGGACAAACTGCGACGGCCGGTCATAGGCTTTGTGTTGGAGAACAGGAGGAGATGAGCGGGTGTCGGCCATGTTCGATGGAGAACGTCACACCGCGCCTTACAAGCGCTGCAACGCGAAGACCGCGGTGGTGGCGCGTAGGTTTTTATAGCGCAGACTCTGCAAACGCCGGCTGCGGGATAGATAGATCTCTTCCAGTATGCCGAAGTCCAAATGGTGACAAAAGTCGCAAAAGTCAGCCACGGTAAACGCCTGCCAGCGTGGCGCTTCGTGCCAGCGTTCGGCCAGATCAACGACCTGTGGAATGCGACCGGCAACAAGCATTTCGAGCCGACAGCGCCAAAAGCCCCAGTTCGGAAAGCTGACAATCGCACGGCTGCCAACCCGGAGCATCTCGCTCAGGATCATGGCCGGATCGTTCAAAAAGGGCAACGTCTGGCTCAAAATCACCGAGTCAAAACTCGCATCCGGGTAATCGGCCAAGCCCTCTTCCAGATTTCCCTGGCGTACACTCAGCCCGCGCCGGACACAGGCCAGCATGCCCTCTTCGCTGCGTTCTACGCCCCGTCCCATCACCTGCTTGCTATGCACCAGATATTCGAGCAGAGCCCCGTCACCACAGCCCAGGTCCAACACTCGCGATCCGGCTGGGACCATATCGGCAATGGCGAGCAGGTCTGACCGCAGCAGGACCGGACTCCCGCTCGATAGAGCCGGACGCGGAGGCGCAGACGGTTCAACCTCACCCCTCATGCCGCGGCCTCGGTCTTTGTCGGCTCCTTTGGTGGGACAGTTGGCGGGAAACCAGACGGAAGGGCTACCTGCTCCGACTGGACCAAACGCTCCAGAAAACCGCTGAGCAGCTTGGTCATGGTTTCGACCTCAAGCAGAAACGCATCGTGCCCCCATGAGCTTTGGACGTCCAAATAAGTCACGTCTGCACCGGCCGCGGTGAGCGCACTGACCAGCTCTTTACTGTGATAGCTCGGGTAGAGCCAGTCGCTGGTAAAACTCAGCACCAGGTAGCGCAGGTCGGCCGAGTTGGCAAAGGCGGCCGCCACCGACCCGGTCTCTGCGCTCAGATCAAAATAGTCCATCGCCTTGGTCACATACAGATAGCTGTTGGCGTCAAACCGGCGTGTAAAATTATGGCCTTTGTATTTGAGGTAGCTCTCGACCTGAAACTCGGAACGAAACTCATAGCCGTACCGCACCTGGTCCTGGAGCCGCCGCCCGAACTTCTGCTGCATGGACTCTTCGCTCAGATAGGTAATATGGCCGACCATGCGGGCGACCGCCAGGCCGGCATCGGGTTTGAGGCCGGCGTCGTAATAGTCCCCATTATTCCAGGCCGGATCGGCATAAATCGCCTGCCGCCCTACCTCGCTCAGGGCAATCAGCATGGGGCTGTGATGGGCGGTGGTCGCAATGGGAATGGTGGCTTTCAACCGGTGCGGATAATGCGCTGCCCACTCAAGCGCCTGCATCCCGCCCATGGAGCCGCCGGCCACACACAGCAGGCTGTCTATGCCCAGATGATCGATCAGCCGGCCCTGGGCGCGCACCATGTCCCCAATGGTCACGACCGGAAAGTGCATGCCGTACGGTTTGCCGGTCGCCGGGTCAGGGTTTGACGGTCCGGTCGAGCCGTAGCAGCCGCCCAGGACATTACTGCAAATGATAAAGAATTTATTCGTGTCAAAGGCTTTGCCCGGTCCGATACAGTCATCCCACCAGCCGGCTTTGGCTTCGTCCGGCTGATGGTAGCCGGCCGCATGTGCACTGCCACTCAGGGCGTGCGTAATCAGGATGGCGTTGGTCCGGTCGGCATTGAGTTGGCCGTAGGTTTCATACACCACGGTCACCGGACCAAGGGTCGCCCCACTATCCAACTGAAAGGGCTCATCCTCAGCAAAGGTCAGCCGCTGCGGCTGAACGAGCCCGACTGAGCCATTCGTACTCATGCCCTATCCCGTCACTCCTCAGAACCGACCCTGGCCTACTTGGCGGCGTGCAAGGCTTGATCCAGGTCCCAGATAATGTCGTCAATATCTTCCAAGCCAACACTCAGCCGGACAAAATCCACTGTTGCACCAGCACTGATCAACTCGTCTTCATTGAGCTGACTATGGGTCGTACTGGCCGGGTGAATCGCCAGACTCTTGGCATCTCCGACATTGGCGACATGGCTGTGCAGCTTGAGACTGTTAATGAATTTCTCACCCGCGGCCCGGCCACCCTTGATCTGAAAGCCCATGATCGAGCCGGGTCCGAGCGGCAAATACTTCTTGGCCTTTTCATGGTCCGGGCTATTGGCCAGTCCGGGGAAAGCGACCGCGTTCACGCCAGCATGACCCTCCAGAAACTCGGCGACCTGCTGGGCGTTTACGATGTGGCGTTCCATACGCAGGCTCAGCGTCTCGATCCCGAGCAAGGTCGTAAAACTGTCAAACGGGGCCTGGCAGCCGCCCACGTCGCGCAGGATCTGCACCCGCGATTTGAGTATCATAGCCGGCGCTCCAAGGTCGGCGTATACCAGGCCGTGGTACGACGGGTCCGGCTCGGTAAAATTCGGAAAGCGTCCGCTGGTCCAATCGAAATTACCGCCATCGACGATCATGCCGCCGATGGCCGTTCCGTGGCCACTCAGGAACTTGGTCGTGCTATGCGTCACAATATGTGCGCCCCACTCAAACGGCCGGCACAGATACGGCGTAGCAAACGTATTGTCTATCATTACCGGGATCTGATGCGCCTCGGAAATGGCCGACACTTCCTCGAAAGGGAAAATCGTAATATCCGGGTTACCCAAGGTCTCGCCGTAGATAATTTTGGTATTGGGCTGGATGGCCTTTTCAAATTCTTCCGGCTTGGTCGGGTCTACAAAGGTCGAGCTAATGCCCATGCGCGGGAAGGTATGCGCGAACTGATTAAACGTGCCCCCATACAGCCGACTGCTGGTCACAATATGGTCGCCCTGGCCGCACAGCGCCATGATGGCCATCATCTGCGCCGCGTGGCCGCTGCTGGCCGCCAGCGCTCCGACCCCACCCTCTAGGGCGGCGACCCGTTGCTCCAACACATCGTTGGTCGGGTTCATGATGCGCGTATAGATATTGCCGGGTTCGCTCAGCGCGAACAGATTGGCCGCGTGCTCCGTATTCTTAAACTGATAACTCGTAGTGTGGTAAATCGGAACGGCTCGGCTGCCCGTCGTTGGGTCGGGGCTTTGTCCTGCGTGCAACTGACGCGTATTAAAACCGTATTTGCGTTCGTTGGTATCGTCTGCGCCCATGCGATTCTCCTCTTCCTTTCGTGGCTCCCACAGTCTTAGCCGATTCCAGCGCATAGGGCTATAACACGGCTTCCGCTTGTCCCTATCCCCTCTCGGGAGGGGTGCCGAAGGCGGGGTGGGTTCCCTCCTGCCGGGCGCGAGGCAGCACCCACCCCGGCCCTTCGGGCCACCTCTCCGAGGAGGGAATTTTCACCCTGCTCGGTCGAGCGTTGTTGTTTGCACCGGTCTGGCTGGCTATGATACCGCTCTCAACAACACCCGACATAAGGAGTACACGTTATGGCAGGACAATTCTGTGTTTCACTGACCCACGCAAAGGATAATACCGACAAGGCAACTGTCGCCTTTGTGATTGCCAATGCCGCGCTGGGCTCGGACCAGGAAACCCTGGTCTTCTTGAGCACCGAGGGCGTGCGTCTGGCCGTCAACGGCTATGCCGACGATATGCACGAGGACGGCTTTGCCCCGCTCAAGGAACTGATGACCAATTTTGCCGAAGCCGACGGCACGATATACGTGTGTTCGCCCTGCTTTAAGAAACGCGGCCTGGATGAGAACAACCTTGTTCCGGGGGCCAGGATTGTTGGCGGTGCCAAGCTGGTCGAGTTCCTGGCCGGCGGGACACCGAGCGTGTCGTATTAGGGCAGACCCTCACCCTACCCCTCTCCTTCTGGGAGAGGGAAACGAAGCGTGGGAATAGGCAGGCATGGACTCCGATACTCAGACGCACCCGTATCAGCCGACGGATAGTTTTGACGGTGGAGACCTCGACTGTGGCAATGGCCTGTTACTGCTGATCCGCAAGCATATTGATCCCCTCACCCCAGGCCAACTGCTCGAAATCCTGTCCACCGAAACCTCAGTGGTCGAAGACCTGCCGGCCTGGTGCCGTCTGACCGGAAACGATCTGGTCTCCCACATCAGCCGGGGCAAACAGAACAGCTTCCTGGTTTCAAAAGGCCCGGCTGCGGGCCTTCGTGCTGCGGAACCCGAACCAACAACTCCTCCAAAAAAGAAAAAAAAGAAGGCGAAACCCCGTTCAGCACGCGAAAAGGAATACGCGCCGATTACCCAGCCCATCGCCGAGGTCGTGATTCCCGACCGTCTTCCATCGCCGGCCCCGGCTCCGAGCATTGCCCCCCTGGCAGTCATGGGCGTCGGCAGTTGGCCGCGGCCGCCCTGGCTGTTACGCGCCCTCAACGATCATCTCGAAGGCCGCATGTCGTCCGAAGAGTTTGGCCAAACCGCGGATGACGCCGTGCGACTGACGGTGGCCGCCCAGCAGCGTGCCGGCGTCGATATGCTCACCGACGGCGAGCAGCGCCGGGATAACTACGCCAGCTTCGTCGGCGGGCTGCTCGACAACTGCCAGTTGATTCCGATTACCGACTTGCTGCCGTATGTCGATGATCCTGAAGAGTTCGAGCGTGAGCTGCGCGCCCTGGACGTTCCGGCCGGCAAGGTACGCCATCCGGCCGTTTTCGGACCGCTGGGCCGAAGCCGCTCGCTGACCGTTCACGAGGCAACTTTTCTTGCCAGCCTGACCGACCAGCCACTCAAGGTCGCCCTGCCCGGCCCCTATCTGCTGACCCGTACGATGTGGATGGAATGCATCTCCGACCGAGCCTATGACACGCGGGAAGAACTCGCTATAGATATCGTCCGGGTCTTACGCGAGGAACTCCACTCCTTGCTCGCCGCGGGTGTCTCCATGGTTCAGTTGGACGAGCCGGTCCTGACCGAGGTCGTCTTCAGCGGCAGCTCAAACAACCGCACATTTATGTGTGGCGCGCTGGGAGAGAAACGTGAGGCTGCGGAGGAATTGGCCCTGGCCGAATCGCTCATTAACCAAGTGGTCGCCGACCTGCCCCACGAGCGCCTGGCGCTGCACATCTGTCGCGGCAACTGGACACCGGATGAAAGCGTAGCCCTGGCCGGCGACTATGAGCCCCTCCTGCCGCTCTTGAAAAACGTCAAGGTTGGCACACTCATGCTTGAACTCTGCACGCCTCGGGCCGGAGATGAGGCGGTGCTGCGCGGCCTGCCGGACGACCGGCGCGTCGGCGTTGGGGTGGTGAATCAGAAGACGCACAGCCTTGAGACAGTAGACCAGATTGTCGCAAAAGCAGAGAAAGCCATTCGTCTTTTTGGGGCCGAGCGGCTCCTGCTGACGCCCGACTGCGGCTTTGCCACGTTTGCCGATAATCCCATCGCGTCAGCCACGCTTGCCGAACAAAAGCTGACAGCCATCACACAGGCCGCGACCATTCTTCGCGACCGGTACGGCCTATAGGTCGTTGGTTATCGGTCTGCCACTTCCCTATCCAAAGCAGCCGTGTTCAGGTGTCGATGACGGAGAGCTGATATGAGGAAGCTCGACTCTAGCGTGGCGCTGAACTGGTGAGATATGTAAGTACCTTCACCTGACCATTGAGAATACGCGCCGATACATATCCAATTGAGCCAGGGGTACTCGCAACAAATGCCAGTACCGCGTCCTCGGACGCAAGGACATAGGGTGGTGATACGCCTTGGAAGTATCGGGTATTCCAATAGTCCTGCATGTCTTCGGGCGATTTCTCAAAAACCAGGCGAGAGAATTGCCTACGTACCGGATGTTCCGCCGAGAGGTTGATCGGTACGATCCTTGTCCCGTTGCTCCAGAAACGCCGTCGTCGTTCGTAAATACGGTTCAACTCGGCCCGACCCACGGCCTCCTCCGAGTGCGCAAGCGAGACGATGACAGCGATCTGTTCTGTGGCAGACACCCACATCGGATAGAAGATTCCCAGCAGGGGTAGGGAAAGGAGTAGGGCACAACGCATGACGGGGAATTTTCCTGAGATGTTAAAAGAGAATCGCTACGGAAGCCGCGAATCCTTCCGGGACATCGGCGATGTTGTTATGAGCAGCGCTGTATTCCGCTTTGAGAACCAGTGCAGAGATAGGCCGATAGGCCAGTCCGAATGTCCACAGATGGGCACCTGGTACTGTCCCGCTCGGGTCGAAATATTCATAGCGGCCAATGCCGTACACATGACGGGTCAATGGGCCGCCTGCCAAGCGTGTTTCTCCGAGTGGAAGGACGCCTTGGATGAATAGCCCCCACTCTTTGTTATCGAGCCCCTTACTCCCAAAGCTGTAGACGAACTCGCTGCTCAGCTCGTATCGGTTTCGGGACCAGAAGAAATGCAGGCCAAGCAGATTTTCGCGGGATTCAAACGCGATTTCCTCTGGACAACTCTCATCTTCCCCTCTCCCTTCTTCGCATCCAGACTCATGATGAAACTCCCGCTCCTTCAAAAAATTGGCGTATGACATCCCAAACCGAAAATTTCCAAGCTGGGAACGCAGCCGAAAGCCGACCGTCTCCTCGAATGCTAACGCCCCTTCTTCCCTGTCCGGGTCCAAGTCTTCGGGAAACGCGGCATAAGCAGCATACTCAAGATCATATCCAAACGGGGTCACTCCCCCATGTAGCATCCCGCCAGTTGTATTCTCTGAAAAAGTCTGGGAGGTTATACTTGGTCGTGATGTTGTCCACACCAAAGGGGCAGCATGGATTTCATTCCAGCGCCCCACCGGCGTCAAGAATTTGCCGACTCGTCCGACTAGAGCATCAGAAGCGAACAGATCAAGATATAATCGCTCGATTTCAAGCGGATCCGTGCGCGAACGGAGACGACGCTCATCCTGGGCAATCAAGATGTCTTCGAGTTCAATTTCCGCGAAGAATTGCGCCCGACTCAAAAAATCCCACGAGAGCTGTGTACTCAGTGTGTCGACCGAGAAACGTCGCGCTTTATCGCGTACGTCTTCATACTGTAGGTTGGCATACCCACCAATGGTCAGCCCAGTATTGCCGACGGTCAGGCCACGGCCCAGCGTATATCGGGCGGACGGGGTAAGACTGGAAGAATGGACGGATGGTACTCGACATCCGCCCTGGACAGCAACCACAGCACAACAGAACAGAAGAGCAGCAACAGCCCCTCTGCGTCCCATTAGAGCACTCACAGCACGGCGCAGCATAGAACAAACGCCCTGCAAGAGATATACCATTCTCGGCCCATGAGTATCCGTCGTATTCTGATTATTGCTTTTATCAGTCTGAGCCTTCTCCCCGCCTTAGGCCTAACTTTTCTCGCCTTTTCTCAGGTCCGATCAGCCTTGAGTGCGGAAATAGCGCGCAACCTCGAAGCCCAATCCGTCTCTCTGATTGAGCAGATTGACCGCATGCTGTTTGAGCGTTTTGAGAATATGCGGACCTGGCGCCAACTCGACGTCATGCAAGAGATTAGAATCCGAGATTTAGACAAGCGCATCTCCGATTTACTGAGTGACTTCAAATCCGGCTACGGAGTCTATTCTCATCTTTTTTGTACGACGCCTCAGAGCGAAGTCATCGCCGCCAGCGATCCGCATCTCATAGGCCGTCTCATCACATCCCAGCCAACTTGGCTCCGCGTTCCCATTTCGGATGGACACATCACGGTTGAGCCTTTTACCTTTACCCCTCCATTCGAGAATCTTGCCCTCAGGCTTCGGGTTCCTCTGCGCGACAGCTTGAGCGGCGGGGAACAGTTAGGGACCCTCCACGCCCTGTTTGACTGGTCTGCGGTCTTGAATATCTTGGAGCAGGTCGAGTTGCAGGAAACAGAGGGAAGTTCGGGCCGGGCAGCCATTCTTCTAGATGGAGAAGGACAACTCATTGCCGCCTCGTCCCTCTTCCGCCAAAGCGCTCTCATGGCGAACAGTCCTTCCTTCCCATGGCAATTCCCCTCTTCGGCTATAGAGCAGCGCAGCGGTGCTTACTTGACCGAGATCGCAGGGACGGAGCGGACCTCCTTTCTGGTCGGATTTGTTCGCTCCCGTGGAATTCGGAATTTTGCCGGATTCGGCTGGTCGCTCCTCGTCTTGCAACCGACCACTGTTGCCTATCGCCCCATATGGCAAATGGGACAAGTCTTTCTCGTGCTCCTGGCGACAACTGGGGCCATTGCCGCTGGCGTGTCTTTACTCATTGCCGCTCGGACCGCCCGCCCGGTTGTTGCCCTGACGGAGTTTACTCGACGGTTCATGCGGGACGGCTCGGCAGACCCCCCTCCCTCAACCGGACCGCAAGAGGTACAGGAATTAACCCAGGCGTATACGCGCCTGATTCATGATCTCGACGAATCGCGCGATCAGCTTGTGAGAGCGGCAAAATTAGCGGTAGCTGGAGAGATGGCAGCCGCTATGACGCATGAAATCCGCACTCCGCTTGGTATCCTCCGTTCGTCTGCCCAGATTCTTCAGCGCGAGCAGGGGTTGAGTGACGAGGGGCGGGAAATGACGGACTTCGTTCTCAGCGAGACAGATCGGCTGAATCAGCTTGTTTCCTCCCTGCTCAGTTTCGCCCGACCGCAGCCCCCGGCATTTGTTTTGCAGGACGTACATACGATCCTGCAACAAACGACCGCGATGCTGACCCCACAGGCGGCACGCAAGGACGTCCGCCTTGTGGCAGAATTTCAAGAGAGCACGGCAGCAATCTTGTGCGACGAAGAGCAAATGATACAAGTGTTTCTGAACTTGGTGATTAACGCCTTCCAGTCCATCCACACCGGAGGCGAGGTCATCCTCCGGACCCATATGGACGATACCCATGTGTCGGTCGAGGTGAGGGATAACGGCCCGGGCGTTCCAGATGAGCACCGGGAGCATATCTTTGAGCCATTCTTCACTACCCGAGAGAATGGTATCGGTTTGGGACTCACTGTCGTCCAACAGATTGTCCGCGTACACCACGGGCATATCACCCTGCGGGGCAATGACGGTCAGGGCGCCTGCTTCGTCCTACAGTTTCCACGGAATATGGAAGAGAGGAGCACTCCCTCGTGAGCCAACAGCGTGTCCTCGTTGTCGATGATGAAGCCAGTATGCGGCGCGTACTTGAAATCATGCTGTCTAAGATGGGCTATGAAACCCGTTCCGCGGCCAATGGGCGAGAAGCACTCCATTGTGTCCAAACGGAAGTCTTTGATTTGGTCTTAACGGACTTACGCATGCCGGAAATGAATGGTGTTGAGTTGCTCGATGCTATCCGTGTGCTCGATGCCGAGATACCGGTGATTCTCCTGACCGCCTATGGCACGGTTGACAGTGCGGTCGAGGCGATGAAGAAAGGCGCCTATGATTACATCCTCAGGCCGTTTGATGTCGATGCTGTTGAGCGGATTATCACCCGTGCGCTGACTGCGGAGCGGACTCGTCGCGAAAACACGTTTCTTCGAGAAGAGATTGAGAAAGGCTGGGGCGAGTTTGTTGGACATGGCCCTGCCATGCAACAGGTGTATAAGCTTATCCAGCAGGTGGCCCCAAGTAATACCAGCGTTCTCATTACTGGTGAAACGGGCACGGGAAAAGAACTCGCGGCACGGGCGATTCACCGCGCCTCACCGCGGAAAGATGCCCTGTTTGTTCCCCTGAATTGTGCGGCAGTACCAGTAGACATCCTGGAGAGTGAACTCTTTGGGCATGCCCGTGGAGCATTTACCGGAGCTTCCGGCGACCGGATGGGGAAATTCGAGCTTGCTAATGGAGGAACGATCTTTCTTGATGAGATTACGGAAATGCCGGTGTCAATGCAGGCCAAGCTCTTGCGTGTATTGCAGGAACGAGAGATCGAACGCCTCGGGAGTAATCGACGTGTCCCGGTGGATATTCGTATTGTTGTGGCAACGAACCGCAACCCGCAGCAGGCCGTACAAGACGGAATACTCCGTGAGGATCTTTTTTATCGGATCAATGTCTTTACCGTTGCCATGCCGCCACTCCGGCAACGGTGAAGATCTTCCCGTGCTGGCCAGCCATTTTCTCGAACAGCATGGGGCGAAACTCGGCAAAAGTGGGCTCACGACAACAGAGCGAGCGTTGAAGAGTTTGCAAGGTTATCCGTGGCCCGGAAACATCCGTGAGTTGGAAAATGTTCTCGAACGTGCTGTCGTCCTGTGCCGAGAGCAAGCCATTGATGTACATCATCTCCCACAAGAGATTCTCTCGTCCCCAGATGCTTCTCCTCCACGCGGAGCTACCCCTCAGACACGATCCGTATCCCTGCATACGGCAGTGGAGCATCTTGAGCGAGAGCTTATCGCCGAGGCCCTTGCCCAAACACAGGGCAACAAAGCCCAGGCTGCTCATCGGCTGGAGATCAGTGAGCGGTCGCTCTGGTATAAAGTGAAGAAGTATGGGTTGTGAGGACGCCTTTCTTTGAAAGCGCCCATCGGTTGCAGGGTCTCCCCGCAAAAAAAGTCTGCACAAATTGTAGGAACCCCCCTCCTGTGCGTCTTGATGTCAGCAGAATTCGGTAAAATTCGGGTGCCTCGTGCTGGCATATCCCTTGCTCAGATAGTCGAGCTAAGGAGGTACTACATTATGTTTTTTTTGCGATATACCTTTCGGCTGATTCTGGGAGCACTGCTGAGCTTCGCTCTTTTTTCCCCAACATTTGCGGCACCGCCTCAACTCTTTGTCGATAATCCGAGAGACCACCAAATCAACTACCAAGTCCTGTCTGGAGTCATAGCCGTTTACGGCTGGGCACTCGGCACAACCGCATCGATTGCACGTGTGGAGGTCTCGGTTGACGGAGAAACACCAATGGAACTGGGGTACGGTGGTGAGCGGCTCGATGTTGCCGCCGCGTTCCCAGGCGCGCCTGAGGCGGCTACCTCGGGATTTTCAGCAGCCCTGAATACCCGAATGTTCACCAATGGCTGGCATGAATTCAGCGTCACGGCAATAGACGAGAGTGGAGAAACTGCCAGCCAAATGTTTATGGTACTCATCTCGAACGCACCAGGGGAAGAGAGACCCTCCAGCGTCACTCTCGATCTCTCGAATGCCACTGCCCGCATCGTTCAGGATAAGAATGCTGTGCTGATCGAGAATGCAGACATCAACGGGCAATCCATCACTACTCCGCTTCTCTTTGATATTAGCTCAAATCAGTTCAGCATGATCTCCTTTGTCGCCGACGCGGACGATGACGGCGTCCGTGATGATGATCTGAATGCCGACGGATTCGCTGATAATGACCTCAACCGGGATGGTTTTCCGGATGACGACCTGGATTTCAATGGGCTGAGCGACAGCCAAGAGCAGAGCGGTCCATTCGTCAGCAGCGGGGTCAGCCGTGGGCTGTCAGAGTCGCCGCTGCTAAAGTACAATGAGACCTTTGCCGGTCTCTTCATTGACACGGAAATTGCTGTGACCTTTGATGAAGTGACTGAAACCTTCATCGGACGTGTCCGCAACGAAGCGCCACAAGCAGTATGCGATGTGCAAGTCGCTGTCACGCTTGATGATGACCGGACGGTCAATACGACCCAGTCTGGTCGTCCGTTGCGAATCAGCGGCTTGATCCCAGGTGGACGGCGGAATTTTGAGTTTCCGGTGCCTGGGACGACTTTTGATGATTGGACGGTTGAGATTGAGACCTTTCATTGCAGCCGTGCACCGTCAGGGACCGCAGGCGGCGGCGAGAGTTCTGAGGGAAGCCATGAAGGTGGCGGTGAAGGTGGCGGTGAAGGTGGCGGTGAAGGTGGCGGTGAAGGTGGCGGTGAAGGTGGCGGTGAAGGTGGCGGTGAGCATGGCTCGGGCGGTGAAGGTGGCGGTGAGCATGGCTCGGGCGGTGAAGGTGGCGGTGAAGGCTCCAATGAGGCAAGCCCTCCTACTCTTATCTCCACTCCCTTCTCAGGAGTCTTTCAAAACCAGCACTTCATGTTTGCGTTCGATGCGTCAAACAGCTCATTTCGCGGCTCCGTCGAAAATCGAACGAACACCCTCATCTGTCGCTCTCGTACCGAGGTCCACTTGGGTGTCGGTACCCGAGTTGTCGAGATGGGGCCGACTATTCCCGAGAATCTCGATCCAGGCGAAACCCTCAATGTTGTCATGACCATTGAAGGCCACGAACCGGAGACGTACGCGCTTCATCCGGAAGCTTCACCCTGCCCGTAGACAATCCCCCCGGTATGAAAGCGCAGGAAGACGGCTGCTGTACGGCGGCCGTCTTCCTTTATAGTCTTCAGCAGTCTGTAAAATTCAACAACAGCAGAACCCTCCCCTACGGTCTCGCCGCTCCTTGTTATTCTCGGTGCGGCCAGTTCAGATTCAGATTACGGAGCAGGCTTAGGCCGCGCAACGGTTCAAAATGGTGCTTTTGATCGCACGAGGTGAGTGGTACGGTGCCGATAATCCCATCGCGTCAGCCACGCTTGCCGAACAAAAGCTGACAGCCATCACACAGGCCGCGACCATTCTTCGCGACCGGTACGGCCTATAGATCATTATTACCGGTCCGCTCCGCCCGGAAGAACACCGGACAGTCCTATACATACCAGCTTGAGCCATCCCGTAATCCTGGCTCCTTGCCCGTCCGGATTAATGGACGACGATATTTTTACAACCCAATTGCAAATACACTAAACCCTTGATATTAGACTCTCGTTCATCAAGAGAGAAAGACTCTCCTGTGAGAAGAAGGAAATAAGAATCATGCGCTACAGAAGTATATTCCTACGAGACTTCATCATTCGCTGGAGTATCGCTTTCCTCTTACTGTTCGCCTGGACGCTCCCGGCTCTTGCCCAAAACGATGGACAGCTCATCGTCGCTGACCCGGCAGCGGAGAAGCTCTACGTCTATGAACTCCCATCACTCACCTTACAGGCGGAGTTCGATAACGTGCGGATGGCTCCGCAGGCGGGCTTTCTTCCCCTCAAAGGAGAACGGCTCATTTTTATCAATGAAGAGGCCGCCCCGCCCGACGAGCACGAGGGTGAGGACGAGCACGGTCATCAGGACGAGCACGAGGGTGAGGACGAGCACGAGGGTGAGGACGAGCACGGTCACACTGACACCCACAGCGAAGCCGGTCCGAGCGGTGAGATGATCATGCTCAAGATGAATCTCAGAGGGGAACCGGCCATCATTGGCCGCGCAGTCGTAAACTGGGCAGGCGGAGTCGGCCAAATAGCCGTGCATCCAAAAATGGAATTTGCCGCGGTTGCTTCCGGTACAGTACACACTGAGGACAGCGACCACGAGGACCACGGAGACCATGACGAGAGTGCGTATGACGACCATGGCATGGACGAGCATGGCCATGAGGATGGGCACGACGAGGACGACCACGACGGCCATGACGAGGATGAGCATGGCCATGAGGACGACCATGACGAAGGAGAAGACGAGGATGAGCATGGCCACGAGGACGACCACGACGGCCACGACGAGGATGAGCATGCTCATGAGGACGACCACGGCACAGGTGGGGGGTCTGTCTCCGTGGTCGATTTACGCTGGTGGACTTCCTCGTCCTATAGCACCATTGCAACGAACCCTATTGAGAGTGAAGTGCCCGGTATAGCGATCGCCCGAAGCCCCGACATGCTTTTACAACGCCTCGGAAGCGAGTTGGCTTTTGCGGAAAGCGCGCCGGGTCATGATGAAGCGGGCGACCACGAGGGCGAGGACGACCACGAGGGCGAGGACGACCACGACCACGAGGGTGAAGAAGATCACGAGGGCGAGGACGACCACGAGGGCGAGGACGACCACGAGGGCGAAGAAGACCACGAGGGCGAAGAAGACCACGACCACGAGGGTGAGGACGAACACGACGAGCATGAAGGCGAGCATGAGGACGAACACGAAGGCGAGCATGAGGACGAACACGAAGGCGAGCATGAGGACGAACACGAAGGCGAACACGAGGACGAAGAGGAACATCATGAAGAAGGCATTCATGAAGCCTTTCGTCTCAGTCGCCTCATCAGTAACGAAGAGGCATTCCTCAGCGATGTTGAATTAGGTTCCCGGCCTCAGGGTGATGTAATCAGCCATAAGCTGAAAGTATATTGCTCAGCGACGGACATGGGCATTGAGTGCTCAGACATCGAGGGCGGAGATCTGACGCCTGGTATTACCCTGCCCTATGGCACTGCTGAGCGCAGTGGAGGGCGCGCGTTGTATGTGCGCCTTGCCGATGACCAACGGACGGTTTTTTCCTTTATTCGAGATGATTCTGCGGATCCGACCGATTGGACCAAATGGTCAAACGATGCGTATGTCGGCAACCTCGAAACTGGAGCGGTCACCCGAGTCGCCCTTGGTCCGGGATTGTTGCACCGCTTTGCCCTCTCCAGAACCGTGGCGCTCTACATTCTGCAAGGCCCGCAGGGCGATCGCGCATTCCTGCTTGATGCCGACCCCCAGTCTCCGACATTCACGCAGATCATGACCACGATTGCGCTTCCGGCCTTACAGGAGCCGCTTGATCCAGACCTGCCGCCATTTGCGGAGGGACAGCAGTTGCGACTCCCGGCACTGACTCCAGACGGGCAGTGGGGATTTGTCACGCACGGTGGAGACGGCCTGATCTCGGTCATCAACACGGCTCAGGCAGAAGTCGTCCAGGAGCTTGAGGTTCCCACACCGCTAGGCGGTGGCGGCTATCTTACTGCCGTCCAGAAAAAGATGAAGCTGTCAGACACGATTGGACGCTAGGGTTGCGGGTGACCGCTGAGCGCAGCCCCGGCCCTCGCCGCTGAGCGCGGGCCGGGGCTGCGCTCAGCGGCGAGGGCCGGGGCTACCGTCCGAGTCTAGGCGGCGCAACGGTCGCACAGGCCGGTGATCTGTACCTCAAAATGGTGATTTCTGATTGCACGAGGCGTACGGTCTGGTGCGGATACCTCGATGCTCGTATCGGGCAGGCACTCAACCTCTCCACAGTCAATACAGGTAAAATGAGGATGTTGTTCGGCCTGGCCGTGCGCATTGTCGCGGAGTTCAAAACGCCAGACGTGATCGCCATGATCCGTTCGCGACAAGAGACCCACGTCAGTGAGGTCAATGAGATTCCGATAGAGTGTCGCCCGGTCCAATCCCGCCGGCTCCAGGGCTTCGGCGATCTCCGCATGGCTCATAGGAGTAATTGCCTGCTGAAGCCGCTGCAGCACAGCAACACGGGGACCTGTGCTCCGCAGCCCGGTGGATCGAACCAGGGCGCGGAGTTCTGCGATTGATCGAACGATCCTTTCCTTTTTCATAGCGTCTCGCCCATCCTATCGATTTCTGTGACTTCCGGCAAGAAAAAAGTGTCTCAGGCCCATTCCTTCCAACAGACAACGGAAAGGTAAGCACACCTTTCTCCACGCCTCTCCTTTTATACGAAGTGTTCACTATAATAGTCTTTTTACAATATAGTTGCAAATACATCGAATACTTGATACTGGAGGCCCATGATGAACCGCACCTCGTTTTCCCAGGGTTCACCGTCTCTCAATCCCTCTCCGGGCAGAGGAGAGAGGGTGCTATGAGCGCCTGCCTTCCTTGCCCGGCCCCCCGACAGGGTTTCCCTCCTGTTACTCTGTCGGGGGTGCCTATCTGTCTCACTCGACTGTCTCTTGCGTTATGCTGTCTGTAAAAACACTATTCGAGAACGCTCCCAGCGTCCCCATCTACGTCATTTCCGGCTTCCTGGGGAGTGGCAAGACGACCTTCCTGCAGGGGCTCTTAGCCTATGCCGCGTCACAGGGTCTCCAACCTGCCATCTTGATTAACGATTATGGAGACGTGAGCACTGATAGCGAACGCCTCCGGGGACAAGGCTATCCGACCAAAACGTTTGCCGATGGCTGTATTTGCTGTACCCTACGGCCGGATCTGAACTCCGCCCTCACGGATCTTATCTCCCAGCAGCCCGATGTCATATTTATCGAAGCAACCGGGCTGGCCGATCCCGTCCGCCTGTTGGATCAACTCACCCATATAGAGATGCTGTCACAAGCGTTTGTTGCCGCGATGATTGCCGTCATCGACGCGCGAGGCTCATCCCAACAGATGGCAGGCTATGGTCTGCGCTCGTTTGCTGAGACGGCAGACTTCGTTTTGATTAACAAATGTGACCTCGCCCATTGGATGCAACTCGCAAGAGCGGTTCAAGGCGTCCAACGCAAAAACTCTCGGGCCAAAATTCTCCTGACCACCTACGCCGATGTGGATTTTTCCGAGGTACTGAGTCAGCAGGGGACTCGGTCGGCCCCTACCACTGCTCGCGCACCCCAGCATGACCATTTCCACACGCTAACCTATCGCGCGCCGTGCTCCTTTGTCCCGGAGCCCTTTGCCGAAGTGATGCAAGCATTGCCCGACGAAGTCTGGCGGGCGAAGGGCTTCGTTCGCTTTCACGACTCCTCGAAACAATGGGAGTTACAGTTCACTGGAAAAGAGTTTTTTATCGGACAGGTGTCCCTGACCCCACAACCTCAGGATCATCTGGTGTTTATTGGCGCGGCGTTTGACCGTTCGGCGCTTCTTGCTGCACTCGACTCGTGTCTCGTCCCGCACTAGAACCATGGCGGTCCGGGTCGGCTTGACAATCCATGGTCGTTCTTTAATGATGTTTCTATTACAACTATTATGCAACAAGGAACCCCCATGCGTACAACACTCGTGATCGCTCTCATCTCGGCCACCTCCATCCTTTTGTCCCCGCCGGGCGCCAGCGCCCAGGCCGGCGACCCGGCCGAGGTCCGAGCCCTCCGCAGCCAGGTTGACCGTCTTCAGCAAACGGTCGAGCAACTCCAGCACACCATTTTGCAGATGCAGAAGGACTCAACCTCACGAGATCAGGCACTCAAGCAAAAAGTCGAGGCACAAGAGGCACAAGTCCAGGCCATACAGCGACAACAAGTTGACCGTATGGCCGTCCAGGTTGACTCCCCATTAGACCAGGCGCTTGACGAACTCGGCGTCCCGGATTTTGAGCCGGAGCCGGACCGGCGGGCGCTGTGGTCACAGCCGCTGGGCGGAAACACGCAGTTGCGCCTGATTGACATTTCGGCCGATGTGCTGTTCTTCACCGGCGGCTCCAGCGAGCGAGACGCCGCGATTTCGACGCTACAGGGCGGTGGCCACGACCCGAAACAACGAGGCTTCACCCTGGGTCAGGCCGAATTTTCCCTGTCCGGCGCGGTTGACCCCTATTTCACTGGCGAGGCGCATATCCTCACCTCGGTCAACCCAAGCACCGGCGAGACCGCGCTTGAGCTTGAAGAGGCATTTCTCACCTCGTCGGCCCTGCCCTACAGTCTTCAGCTTGAGGTCGGCCATTCCCTGACCGAGTTCGGACTGATCAACCCGCAACACCCCCACTTCTGGGACTGGATCGACCAGCCGGTGGTCAACTCCCGCATGTTCGGCGGAGACGGCATGCGACAAGCCGGTTTTCGGGCCTCGTGGCTTCCCCCCACGCCGTGGTTCTCCGAGTTCCACTTCGGCATGCAGAACGCGGGCGGTGTGACCATGGCCAGCTTCCTGGGCGGAGAACTGGCCCATGCCCACGGGGGCGGTAACGGTCACGCCGGTGAAGACGAACAGGCTGACGAACACGGCCATGCCGGTGAAGACGCGCACGCTGAGGAGCCGACCGGCGGCATTCAAGGCGACGGCATCGCCGGCCGGCCGATTATCGCTCAAGACGTGCGCGGCTTTGGAGATTTCCTCTATCTGACCCGTTGGGAAAACTCGTTCAACTTTACCGACGACGTAACCGCGGTGTTTGGCTTGTCTGGTCTGTACGGGCCAAACTCGACCGGGCGGGATGCCGACACCTGGCTGTACGGGCTGGACATGAAGTGGCGCTGGCAGCCGGCCGGCAATTTCGGTTATCCGTTCCTGACCTGGCAGACCGAGATCATGAAGCGCGACTACCACGTGGCCCGCTACACCCAGGAAACCGAGACCGGCGACTTCGCCAGCCTGCCGGGCCGCACCCTCAAGGACTGGGGCCTGTACACCCAGCTTTTATACGGATTTCAGACCAGATGGGCTGCCGGCCTGCGCTATGAGTATGCCGGCGGGAGTGGGCAGAGCATCGGCGGACGCAAGAACGATCCGTTCCGTGATGACCGCCACCGCCTCTCTCCGTTGCTGGTCTGGCGGCCGTCCGAATTCTCGCGCATCCGACTCCAGTACAACTACGATATGGCCAGCCACCTCAAGGACGACGCGCATACCATCTGGCTCGGCTTCGAGTGGATGTACGGTGCCCACGCCGCGCACAACTTCTAAGCGAACAGCAGGAGAATAGGCCCATGTTGATGATCCGTTTTCTTATCTCTGTAATAACACTTGTGAGTCTGGTTAGCGGCTTGTGGTTGACCCCGTTCGCCCAGGCACAGCCGCTCAAAGTCTGTGCCACGGTGCCGGACCTCGGCAGCCTGGTCCAGGAGATTGGTGGCGAGCAGACGGCACTGACGGTCTTTGCCAAAGGGACGGAAAACCCCCACTTCGTGGTGCCCAAGCCGAGCTTCATCAAGGCCCTGAGTACTTGCGATGTGTACGTCCAGATCGGTCTGGACCTGGAAATTGGCTGGGCGCCGCCCCTGCTGCAAAATGCCCGGAACGGCGCTATTCTCCTTGGCGGCCAGGGCTATATCGATGCGTCCACGGCCATCGCTCCGCTTGAGGTTTCCAGCACGCCGGTCGACCGCTCCATGGGAGATATCCATCCATTCGGTAACCCCCACTATCTGCTCGATCCCACGAACGGCCTGCGTGTCGCACAGCTGCTGCGGGACCGGCTGAGCGCTCTCCGGCCGACCAACGCCCCGTATTTCGCCGAGCGCTATGCCGACTTCCGGCGACGTTTGGGCGTGGCCCTGGTCGGCGAAGCTCTGGCGGACGCCTACGACTTTGAGAAGCTGGTAGTGTTGGCCCGGCACGGACGGCTGGACAGTTTTCTCAAGAGTCAGGGACAGGAGGCTCTGCTGGGTGGCTGGTTCGGCAGCCTGCGGCCCTATGCCGGCAGCAAGATCGTCGGCGACCATAATGCCTGGGTGTACTTTGCCGCACTCTTCGGGCTCGACATCATCGCCTATCTCGAGCCCCTGCCGGGCATACTCCCAACCACGAAACATATGGGCGTGGTGATCGAGTTGATGAAGACGAACAGGGTGAAAGCCTTTCTGCAAGCGGCCTATTACGATCCCCGCTATGCCCAATTCGTCTCTGAGAGCTCTGGCGCGACCATCGTCCCTATGGCCGAACAAGCCGACTCTCGCCCTGGCACGGCACACTACCTCGATATGCTGGATTACAACGTGAAGCAACTCGCAGCAGCGTTAGCGGGAACGACCAAGTAGAGCATCGGGTCGAGACGCATGCTTTCCCATTCGGCCCTCTCCCTTTCCCCTAAACCAAGCGCGGCCGCTCTGTGGGTGGACCAACTCGGGGCGGGGCTGTCGCTGGCCTGCGCTACTCATTGCATGGCGACTCCCCTGCTCCTGTCTCTGCTACCGTTCGTAGGGCTCGGCTTTCTTGCTGACGAATCGGTGGAAACTCTGCTTCTGGGTACCTCACTCGTACTGGCCGTGGGGAGCCTGTGCTGGGGATTTCGCATTCACCACCAACGCCGTACTCTGCTGCTGCTCGGGGCAGCGACCCTGCTCATCGTCGCTGGGCGCCTTTCTCCCGAAGAGACGGCCGAGGTCGTGTGTGTTGTCCTCGGAGCCGGGCTGCTGGCGGGCGGTCATCTGCTGAACCGGCATCTGTGTAAGACCTGTTTGCAGTGTCAGGCTTCCGACTAGTACAGTACGGCTTCATGGACAGCGATATTGTTCTGCAAACGACCAACCTGTCGGTTGGCTACGGCAACCTTGTCGTGCTCGGGCGCGTCAATCTGACCATTCGGGCCGGAGAATTGTGGTTCGTGCTGGGCCGGAACGGCAGCGGCAAGACCACCCTGCTCCAGACCTTGCTCGGGTTGCTCAAGCCGCAGACGGGCCGCCTCTACCGGCAGGTAGCTAATGGGGTCGGGTTTGTACCGCAGCGTTGCGATATCAATCCCACGCTACCGATTACGATCCGTGAGTTCGTCGGTCTGGGTCTGGTCGGCACCGACCTGAACCGGACCACACGACGGGAGTATCTGGACCGGGCACTGGGCACATTTGATCTGGCCCAACTGAAGCATAAGAACTACTGGACGCTGTCGGGTGGCCAGCGCCAGCGCGCGCTGGTTGCCCGAGCGCTGGTGAGACGTCCCGCCCTGTTGATTCTGGACGAGCCGACGAACAACCTTGACATGGCTGCAGAAGGCGACTTCCTGCAAACCTTGACCGATATTCACAAGCGGGAGCACAACACCTGTCTGTTCGTCACCCATAATCTTGGCATTGCCGAACGCTACGCCACCCATATCGGCCTGGTCGCCCAAGGAACCCTTGTTGCCGGCCCCAAAGCCCAGGTGCTGAACGAATCCAACCTGGATCGCGTCTATGGGCGCGGCCAGCGTATTCATCTGCACGTCGCGCCAGAAGGTTCGTCCGACCTGCATTCCTAGGCTTCGCAATGATCGATAGTTTCGTGAGTTCGTGGGCGCTCTTCCAGAACGCCTATCTGTCCGGCTGGCTGATTGGCATTCTGCTCTCGCTGATCGGGGTGCTGGTAGTCGCCCGTGATCAGATCTTCATCGGCGCGGCGGTTTCACAGGCGTCGTTGTTGGGCATTGCCCTAGGCATCTGGTCGGGCGGTCTGCTCGGTCCGGATTCCTGGTGGAATTCCGATTTGGTCCACTCCCTCATGGGCGGGCTGTTTGCCGTGCTGGCCGCCTTTCTCACAACCGGCGGCGGACGGCGGGCCGGTCAGGAAACCCACGAGGCCATCACCGGCTGGGTCTTTTTGTTCTCGGTGAGCGCCTCCATTCTGCTGCTGGCCCACAGCCCGCACGGCATGGAGGAAGTCAACCGCCTGTTGTCCAGCACGATCATTGGGGCGCGGACCGAAGATGTCTGGATTTTTGCCGGTATGGCGCTGCTGACCGGCACGGCCTTCGTTGTGTATTATCGATCCATCCTGCTGGTCACTCTTGACCCGGTCATGGCCCGCGCGGCCGGCCTGAGAACCGGGCTCTGGGATGGTCTGCTCTCGACCTGGCTCGGTCTGGCCGTCGGGTTTTCCATCCGTGTTTCCGGCGTCGTGTTTGCTTTTGCGAGTCTGGTGCTGCCGGCCCTGGTTGCCAAGAGCCTGGGCCGAACGGCCGGCAGCCTGTTCATCCTGGCTCCGCTGGTCTCGCTCGGCATGAGTGTTTTCGCCTTTATTGTGGCGAATGCGTACGATTACCCCCCCGGCCAGATGGCCGCCGCCTGTCTTGCCCTGCTGTTGGCCGCGGTCTGGCTCTTTCGCGCAATGCGGCCGCGTTAGATACCCTTCCTTTTCGTCGAGTTTTTCTTTCTCCTCCGTCCATGAAAAGATATGAGGACAGGGGTAGAGGGAGGACGACGGATGGAGAAAGCACAGGGCTCCTCATACTGGCTGCGGGTCGGGATCATCCTGGTTGTTACCACCATGCTCTATAACGTGGTGGAGGCAGTTATTGCGCTGTGGGCCGGCGTTGAAGCGGCGAGTATTGCCCTGATTGAATTTGGCTCCAACAGCGTCATCGAACTCGCAGCCGCCAGTGTCCTCATCTGGCGGCTGCGCCTTGAGGCGCGCGGGGCGGATTCTGACCGGGTCGCCCGCGCCGACCTGGTGGTCCATCGCTTTGTGGGCCTGTCTTTTATGGCTCTCGCCCTGTATGTCCTGATCCAGTCCGTTTGGATGCTGTGGCATCAAGAGGTCCCGAACGTGAGTTATATCGGCCTGCTGCTGGCCACAGCCTCTCTCATCATCATGCCGTTGGTCTCATTCGGAAAGTTACGGGCGGCAACAGAGGTCGGCAGTCGGGCACTACGAGCGGAGGCCAAAGAGACGCTGGCCTGCTCCTATCTTTCGTTTACTCTATTATTGGGACTTGGGGCAAACGCAGCGCTTAGCTGGTGGTGGGCGGATCCAGTCGCGGCGCTGCTGATGATTCCCTGGCTGGTGAAAGAAGGGCTGGAGGGCCTGTCGGGCAAGGAGCATGAAGCTGAGTCACGAGTCGCCCCGGCGTCCGTCAGTTCTTCATGACATATACCCACACGGGTGAGTTGCTTCAGCTTTGCAACAGGACAACCACTACATTTAGCCTGTATTGGCAACTCTAAGGGGATAGTACCGCGTGCTCCAAATTGGTAGGCTGACCCATCCCGGTCAGAGTATTCTCCAGGCACGATTTTTTGTGGAACGCGACCATGACAGCATTCTGGGTAGCTGGCGCAACTTTTGTTCTGACCCTTGGTGGCGGGCTGCTCGTTTTACGCCTCCAGGTCTACCAGGGTGTAGTTTTTGCTTTTTGCGCGGGTGTGCTGATTGCCGGGGCATTGATGGAGGTGATTCCGGAGTCGCTGGAATTGCTCTCAACTACCGGCTCAACCTTCCACCATCATCATATCTTATTGTCCTGCGCCTTAGGATTTCTGTGTTTCTATCTCGTTGAGCATCTCACCCATCAGCGAGAGACACCCGCCGAACAAGCCGCACATCATGCCCACGCTCCGCACGCCGGTATCTGGGGCGCAACCGGCATTCTGGTGCATAGTCTTTTTGACGGGTTTGCCATAGGCCAGGGCTTTCACGCTGGCGAGCATGTGGGCTGGGCGATTGCCCTGGGTATTACGCTGCACAAGATAGCGGACGGCGCGAGTATTGCCGGTGTCATGCTCGGTACGCAGCAGACCATTCGGGCCACTAGAATCATGCTCTTTCTCACCGCCTTGGCCCCACTTGTTGGCGTCTACGCCCAGTCGTTCGTGACTTTTCAAACATCACTACTCGCCCTGTTGCTGGCGTGGTTTGGCGGGGTTTTTCTCTATTTGGGAGCCGGGAGCCTCCTCCCCGCGGCGCATGACGCCAGCCATTCACGCCAACTCCCAGTGGCAACCCTTGCCGGCGTGCTGTTTGTCTATGGGGCACAGCTCCTGACGCATCATTGAGGAGAGTCAGGCCGCGTCGCTATGACTCCAGCCTTTTCCAATTCCTGAATCTCAGCCTGCGTCCAGCCAATCTCGGCTAGCACCTCGGCAGTATGCTCACCGTACAGCGGAGAACGACGAGCCAGCTGTGCCGGTGTCTCGGACAGTTTGGCTGCCGGACCCAACACCTGCACGGTTCCCCCAACCGGATGTTTCATCTCCTGCACCATACCACGCGCCTGAATATGCGGATCGGCAAACACCTCGGCATAATTTGAGATTGGTCCGCACGGTACGCCGATTTCTTCAAGCACGGCGAGCCAGTGCGAGCGCGGCTGCTGCGTCGTGACGGCTTCTATTTCTCGTGTGAGCTGATGGCGGTTCTGGACGCGGAGACCGTCTTCTGCATATTCGGGCCGGTCTACCAGTTCGGGGCACCCGATGGCGTGGGCAAACTTCTCCCATGTCCGGGTATTGGCCGCACCCAAATTGATATAGCCGTCTGCGCAGCGGATCGCTTGATACGGAGCCGACATCCGATGGGCAGAGCCCATCGGCTCGGGGATGCCCCCAGTCGAGAAATATTGGGTCGATTCCCAGACAGACAGGGCAACGCCGGCTTCCAGCAGCGACGTATCTATATATTGGCCTTCGCCGGTTTTGAGATGATGAATATACGCGGCAAGAATGGCTTGTTCGGCAAAGAGACCGGCTCCAAGGTCGGTCACGGGAATCCCGCATTTGACTGGCGGCCTGCCGTCCTCGCCCGTCACGGACATGATACCTGACATGCCCTGGGCCACGAGATCAAATCCCCCCTTGTGCGCATACGGGCCGGTTGAGCCAAAGCCGGATACCGAGGCATAGATGAGGCCGGGCTGCTCCTGCCTCAGACTGTCATAGTCCAAGCCGAATCCGGCCATCACACCCGGACGATAATTCTCCACAACAACGTCAGCCTGTCGCACAAGTGTCCGGGTAATATCCTGGGCACGACGGTCTTTGAGATTGAGCACAATACCGCGCTTGTTCCGGTTGACCGCCCAATAGCCGGTGCTTTCCATTCCCTGTCGTTGCCCCATGCGCCGGGTGGTATCTCCACCGGGCGGCTCGACCTTAATGACATCGGCCCCCAAGTCCCCAAGAAGCATGGCGCAAAACGGCCCGGCCATAACCTGGGTAAATTCAAGGACACGGACTCCCGCGAGTGCTTGTTTCATATCTTCCCCTCATCTCTCATGTTCTCATACCAAGGATGGACGGAGCAAAACAAGCGAAGACTGGAGCGGAGGATCGCTCCTTTGGGAACGATATGAACCGGAGAAAATAGGGAGAAAAACGGGCTGGAAAAAGAGTGGACCGACCGGGAGCTATCCTTGCGAGCGGCGATGCTCGTGGTGACGCCTTGCGTCGGTCTCCCCGAAGCCGAAGCGAACAACCCCTTTGTCAATCCGAATAGTAAAGCAACAGGTCGGATTCGTACACGCCCAGACTTTGAAGTCGAGATCTGATCCTCGCGGACCGTAATCGGATAAAGGAACAAGCACTCCTTTTGGGCACTTTCGACATCGAGGGAGATCCACGCCAACTACCTCCAGGGGCAACTAATTAAACCTACACCTTATAGTATGCCAGAGAAGGGGTTTGAGAGACAAGAGTTTTTTTACAAACGTGCTACCCGTCGAGAAGGGTGACCCTTCTCCCCGTGAGTCGGCTTAGGGCTTTTGGCCGTACCGTAAAGGTGGTATGACACTCTTTACAAAAAGGTGGATAATAATAGATGTTTTCCCCAACCCCTAATCCCTAATCCCTAATCCCTAATCCCTAATCCCTAGTCCCTGTATTTGTCAGCATAAGGTGGATGACAATGGATGTTTTCAAGCAGGTCGCCGACCAGATTGCCTTTGCGTCCGAGAAGATGAAAAAAGTCAATCTGTTTACAACCGATCGCATGTTCTGCGATGTGTACTGCTTTGAACCTGGACAGGCACAGACGCCCCACACGCATACCGGCTCCGACAAAATCTATTACGTGCTTGACGGGCGGGCCACGGTCCGGATTGGACAGGAAACCAGGGAGCTCGGAGCGGGCGACATTGCCCTGGCTCCGTCCGGGGCCGAGCACGGTGTCAGCAATACAAGTGCCGGCCAACTGACCGTCCTGGTTTTCATGGCCCCAAAACCATCATAGGGAAGGCATATGGAAGAACGCGACGCCGTCACTGCGGCAAACCAGGCATTTTACCGCGCCTTTGAAACGCTGAACATCACAGAGATGGAAAAGGTCTGGCTGCAAGCCAGTCACATCAAATGCATCCATCCGGGCTGGCCGCTCCTGGCAGGCTGGGGGCCGGTTATGGCGAGTTGGGAGCGGATTTTTGCCAATACACAATCCATGCGGTTTGATTTGACAGATGTCCGCGTCGAAGTGGCAGGGAACCTGGGCTGGACGGTCCTGATCGAAAATCTCGAATCGGGCGGACCGGACGGAACCTCCCGGTCGCGGATTCTGACGACGAATCTGTTTGAAAAGCGGGATGGCCAGTGGTTCATCGTGCATCATCATGGTTCGCCGATTTTCGCGCCGCCAACTCCGGCTGAAGATCAGCTCCACTAGCGTGACTCACCTTGCCTGCTTTGCCAGGCCAATGGTAGAGTAACACGACTGAACATAGCCACGAACAGGAGGATTAAGGACGAATGCTGATACCAGCGACTCAGCTGCGCGTGGGGGCGCTTGTCATCTATCAAAGCGATCTCCATCGTATCATGGACCTGATACACGTGACTCCCGGCAATAAACGCGGCTTTGTACAAACCAAACTCCGCAATCTGCGGAGCGGCTTACAAACCGAGCATAAATTCAGCTCGAACGACAAGGTCGACCGGGTCACGCTCGAACAGCGGGAAATGGAATATCTGTACGAATCCGGCGATGAATACTGCTTCATGAGCTCCGCGGATTACGAACAGATTACCTTGTCGAAAGACCTGCTTGGCGACTCGGTGCACTATCTTGTCCCCAATATGAAGATCACCCTCGATCTGTACGAAGACAATCCGGTCGGCGTCAGCCTGCCGAAGACGGTCGATCTCACCGTGACCGACACCCCACCTGCCATGAAGGGTGCCACCGTCACCAACGAGTTGAAGCCAGCCACCATGGAAACCGGCCTGGTCGTCCGCGTTCCGGGCTTTATCGACGTGGGCGAAGCCGTCCGGGTAGACACCGAAACCGGAGCATATGTCTCCCGGGCCAAATAGGCCGAACAGCGACACGGGAAAGCGCCGGGCATGAAACGTTTTTTCCTGGGTCTGGGGGTCGGCCTGGTGCTGGCGCTATTCGGCCTCGGGGCGGGCCTTGCGATTCTGGTCTACACGCCAGTGAGCGCCGCCGGTACTACGGTCAAACCGATCCTGCTTATCGACCACGAGCGCATCGCCGTCTGGAAACTCGTACTGGAACCCGGCCAGTCCACCAGGCAGCATACGCACGAGTTTGACGAGGTGGTGATTTGCCTTGAGGGTTCAAAGCTCAGGGCAACAAAGGCCGGACCGGAGCCTGAACGCCAGACGCATTACCCGGAGGCCGGCCAAGTCATTATGCCCCCGGTCAAAGGTGTGACCCATACACTGACCAACGTCGGCGACACACGCTACAGTCAGATTTCCATTGAGTTGAAAGAGTAGCGGCTAGCGGCCGGCCCCAGAAAAGAGCAGCCCCTATCCCCCAAAGTAGTTCTTGGGGTTTTCAACCGTCATGGTATGGATGGTGCCCTCACTCACACCCGCTCTGCTCAGTTGCGGAATGATATTTTTCAGTATGTGAGAATAGTTCCAGTTCGGGCAGGCCGCAATGAACTGTTCCCACGCCTCGCTCTGGCGGCCCATCATGCAGTGCACGGCATCGTGCGACAGCATGATCCGGTCATACCCAACGGCTAATAGACCAATAAGGGAGGCCAGGCGCATTTTATCGGAGGCAATGGTTTCGACTCCAAAGCGGTCAAAACCGATCCAGGCGCCCCGCTCAAGCACGTCAAAGTAGTAGCGCATATCACCCACACCACACGCGTGGCCGATCATCACCCGGTTAAAATCGACCCCTTCGTCTTCAAAGACGTCCAGGGTCTCACGTCCGAACGGACCCAGCTCGTCGTTGTGGCACAGAATGGGCAGGCCCGTGGCCTTATGCGTCCGTGCCGCGGCCCGCAAACACGTCTCTTCGTGCTTACCAATACTCGTCGCCGTCTCGGTCATGCCCGGAATGCCGCCGGTGGCGGTTTTAATGATACCGGCCTTGATACCGGTATTCCCGATTCCTTCAGTGATCTCACGCACATACACCTCGGCGATATCGTCCGCCCCAAGACTGCGGAAGTGCGGCGGGATGCCCAAGGCTTCGTTATACAGGCCGGTGGCAATGATGACGTTCAGCCCGGACCGCTCGGCACATTCGGCGGCAAATTCCGGGTCACGACCCAATTCCATGGGGCAGGGATCAACAAACGAGGTCACTCCCAGCTCTTTAATCTCTTTGAGCTTGACCACTGCTCCATCAAGCTCTTTCCGGCGATCAAAACTGGTATTGTCCCATTCATAACCGGGGAAGCCGGCCGTCAGATGCTCGTGTACGAGCGTGAACCCCAGCTCGTCCGAAGTCTTATCACCAAGAACGGTTTGTACCTTTGCCATCACATTCCCTCCTCTATGATGTTGATCATTTCTCTCTATCCCAGCCGAAAAATGATGTATAGACGCAGCGATTAGGCCGCGGCCGGCTGCCAGGTCTGACGTATGATCTGTAACGCCTCATCTATATCCGCGGGCGATATGCCGTAATGCGTCACGGCGCGGAAGCGTTCGCCACCGATATCGCCGATTTTAACGCCGGCCTGTCCAAGCACCTCGGCAAAAGAGCCGCCGTTGGCGTGGGGTGTCGGCACGGAAAAAATCACCAGATTGGTCTGGACCGTCTCAAGGTCGATGTGCACGCCCGGCAGCTCAGCCAGGCCCTCAGCCAGCCGACGTGCGGTCTGGTGGTCTTCGGCCAAACGTTCGACCATTTCATTCAGGGCCACGATTCCGGCCGCGGCAATAATGCCAGCCTGACGCATCCCGCCGCCGACCATTTTCCGATAACGCCGAGCCCGCCGGATAAACTCCTGACTCCCACACACGAGAGAGCCGACCGGAGCGGACAGTCCTTTGGACAGACAAAATTGGACCGAATCGACAGACTGGGTTAAGGCAGGCACCTCACAGCCCAAAGCTACCGAGGCATTAAAGATGCGTGAGCCGTCAAGATGCACCGGCACGCCGGCCGTATCGGCCAGGATACGCACAGAATGAAAATACTCGCCCGGCAGGATCGTCCCCCCGCAACGATTATGCGTGTTCTCCAAACAGATCAGGCCCGGCGGGGCGTAGTGCTCATCAGCGGGATATATGGCCCGTTCCATATCCGGCAGGGCGAGTTCTCCAAAACGGCCCGTGGGCACGGTGTGAAAGGCCAGCCCACCCAGAGCCGACGCTCCCCCAGCCTCATATTTGAAAATATGGCACTGGTCGCCAAGAATGACGTCCTGCCCCCGGGTGCAGTGACTGAGTAGGGAGACCAGATTTCCCATGGTTCCACTGCTCACCAGTAGAGCGGCCTCTTTGCCCATCTTTTCCGCGGCAAGTTCTTCCAGCCGATTGACAGTCGGGTCTTCGCCCATGACATCGTCACCCAACTCGGCCTGCGCAATGGCGTCGCGCATAGCCTGGCTCGGTAAGGTTACCGTATCGCTCCGCAGATCAATCATCGGATTTTCCTCGCGTCCTCAGCCTGATTATTCATTTATCGTCTGCGTAACCACTCGGTCTCGCGGCGCTCACGCTTGGTCGGACGCCCGCTGCCCCGGTCCCGAGCGGACGGACGCTCAAAGAAATCAAATCCCACGTCTGCGGGCGGCGGGGGCGAATGGTCTTCGTACAGCAGGCGGGCCTCCGTTGCCGGCCCTCGGCGTTCGGATACTGCCAGCACTTTAAGCTTTTTTGGTCCGTGCGGATGGCTGAACTCAAGCATGTCGGCCGCCCGCACCAGCTTATGCGCTTTTGCCGTATACCCGTTGACCTCGACCTTCCCGCCCTCACAGGCTTCAGCCGCCAGGGAACGGCTCTTATAAAACCGCGCGGCCCACAGCCAGCGGTCGGCCCGTACTGCCGGCGCGCTCGTGTCGAGGGTCGAGTCCGTCGTTTTTTTCGTTCTTCGACTCATGAGGGAAGATACCTCATGCAGAGAGCCGCCCTACCCGCCAAACGCATCCAGGACCGCGTTGACACCTCGCTCATAATCACCGTCAATCGCGGTCGGATACAGTATCACATACGATGCCCCAGCCTGCTCAAATTCTTCAATCTTCTTCTGACACTCCTGCGGGCTACCCAAGGCGGCAACCTGCTCGGCCATTTCTTCGGACACCGCTTCGGCGGCCGCAGCCATGTCGTTCTTTTCGGCCGCCGCCATAATACCGGACGCTTCTTTCTCAAAGCCCTGTCGGACAAAGAGACGGTTGTAATACGGCATGCGTCCATAAAAAGACAGAGTTTGCCGCACGGAGCGCAGCGCAACCGCTTTATCTGCGCACACACAACAGTGCATGATGAGCCCAATGGAGACATCCGCAGGCGAACGCCCGGCCTCTTGGGCACCGGTCGCGATCCCCTCCACCACTTCGTGCAGTCCGTGCGGCGCGTAATTCAGCGGCAGGCTACCATCGGCCAGTTCGCCGGTCAGGTGGATACTCTTGGGCGAAATACCGGCCAGATAAATGGGAATCTTGTTATCGGCCTTCATAGGCGGCAGCCCAAGTGCAGCAGCCGCCTCATCTTTCCCATCAAAAATGTTCCGCACCGCCTGCACATATTCCCGCAGGGCGGTCAACGGTTTTGCCATATCTATCCCGAACATGCTGTTTAAGGGGACATGACTGGTACCTAAACCGAGCAAGAGCCGTCCCGGCGCAAGCCGATCGATGGTCATGGCGTGCAGGGCCGCAATGAGCGGGTTGCGCAGATAGAGGTTGGTAATGCCCGTGCCGACCTGGATTTTCGAGGTCACGGACGCCAGGTGCTGGGCGAGCGCCAAAGAGTCGGTAAACGATTCCGTTACCAGGAAATTGCGCAGACCGCGCTCTTCTGCCTTTTTGACATAGGTGGTGTACTGCTCCAAGGAGCCTGGGGCCATATTGCTCATTATCAACATACCGGGCGTTGCCATACAGAGAATCCTCCTGAGGTGAGATCAGCTCTTCAAATCACAAGCTGTCGGGAGCCGCAATGGAATACCGCTATTTGTCAGAAAGGAGAGACGTGGCGTTCTGCGCCAGCACACCGAACTCTTCTTTAACCGCAACCCCGCTGAGTTGTGCGCGCCGCATGCGTTCGGCCAAACACAGAATACGGTCGGCGGCTTCTCCAACAGCCACGCCGTGAGCATGAATGTTGGAGATCAGATTGCGTTCGGCATCCGTATGGCCGCTACGGGGTTGATAGGCCATGTAGGCCGAGAGGCTCTCTGCGGTCAGCAGGCCGGGCCGTTCTCCAATGAGGAGCACCAGGACGGCCGGAGCAAGCAATTCGCCAATGTCGTTCAGCACTCCGACGCGGCAATAGCGGACGGCAAAAGGCCGGCCAAAGCGCCAGCCTCGTTTTTCCGCGCCGGCATGGAGCAGTGGCAACAGGTGGGGCACCTGTCTGATAACGGCAGCGACCGAGAGTCCGTCGCCGATAACAACCTGGAGATCGGCACCGACAGCGCAACGGCTCGCGACCTCCGCCTGAGCCTGCTCACTGAGTCGGCGTCCCAGGTCGGGTCGCATCAGATATCCGGCTTTGCTCCGCGCCTGGCTGGAGACGGCAAACACATCCCACGCTCGTAGAAAGTCCGGCCCGAGATCCCCCTCCCAATCAATATCGGTCTGCACCGCGTCTCTGGCTGACGCATGATCCGAACGCAGACTGAGCTGCGTCTGGGTCCGATAAGCCGACCCGGACCGACCGGTAAATATCCGGGCTGGGGTCCGCGTCCGGATGGCGGCCAGCGGGTCGCGATTGTCCGATGTCGCAGGAGTCTTCATCATCCTTACGGCTACGCAATCAGCCTGACACCTTCCTCAAGGCGTTGCCGAGCGGAACTATCCGATGTCACCAGGCCCCCATTCCGCACGATGTCCATCTGCTCCAACCAGGCCAAAAACTCCGGGGCTGGCTGGAGCCCGAAAAGCTGGCGGGCACCGAGGGCGTCGTGAAAGCTGGTTGACTGGTAGCTCAGCATCACATCATCGGTGCACGGCACCCCCATAAAATAATTGCAGCCGGCCGCGGTCAGCAGAAGCAAGAGATTATCCGCCGAGTTCTGGTCAGCCTGAGCGTGGTTGGTGTAACACACGTCACACCCCATGGGCAGTCCGAGCAGCTTGCCCATAAAATGATCTTCCAAACCGGCACGAACGATCTGGCGTTCGTCATATAAGTATTCGGGCCCGATAAAGCCCACGACCGTATTGACGAGAAAGGGCGCAAAGGCACGGGCCACGCCGTAGGTTCGGGCTTCGAGCGTGAGTTGATCCACGCCGTGGTGGGCGTTGGCCGACAGCGCACTCCCCTGCCCGGTTTCAAAATACATGACCGCGTCACCCACCCAAGCCACCTCGCGACTCTGATGATGTTCGAGAACACGTTCGCGACCCTCGCGCAGAATATTCAGATTGATCCCAAAACTCGTATTGGCCGCTTCCGTCCCGGCAATAGACTGAAACAGCAGGTCTACCGGCGCACCCCGCTCCAGGCTGTCGAGCTGCGTGCTGATATGCGCCAGGCAGCACGATTGGGTGGGGATGTCATAGACTTCAATCAAACGCTGAAGTCCGTGCAGAATCCGGCTGACCGTTTCCACGGAATCGGTCGCCGGGTTCACACCGATGACGGCGTCCCCGCACCCAAACAGCAAGCCATCAACCGCGGACAGCAGAATCCCGCCGAGATCGTCGGCCGGATGATTGGGCTGCACCCGAATGCCCAGGACGCCGGGCTGGCCCATGGTGTTCCGACAGCGCGTGATATTACGGATTTTACTGGCGGCCGTAACCAGGTCTTTATTACTCATCAGCTTGGTGACCGCCGCTGCGACCTCCGGGACAATCGCCCAGTGGAGTGCCCCCAAACGGTCACTAGCCTGGTCCTCGTCCAGTACATACTCACGCAACTCGCCGACGGTCAGATGGGCAAGCGGACGGAACGCCGCCTGGTCGTGAGTTTCAAGGATAAGCCGGCTCACTTCGTCCTGGGCGGGGTCTATGAGCGGATTCGCCACGATGTTCGACAGCGGAATATCGGCCAGGACCAGCTTGGCCGCAACCCGTTCCTGCTCGGAGCTTGCGGCAATCCCGGCCAAGCGGTCGCCCGACTTGTCTTCATTGGCCTTGGCAAACACTTCGCGCAGGTCGGCGAAGGAAAAACGCTGGCCACGAACGGTTGTGGAGTAGCTCATACGACGCATCCTGTCGGCCGTGCCCGACGCATCAAGGGGCAGACTCTCCTAAGCGTATCGTCCGTAATCGCAAGGAATTCGTCAACACCGAGACCGAACTCAAGGCCATGGCGGACGCGGCAACCATGGGATCGAGCAGAATCCCAAAGAACGGATAGAGCAGTCCGGCGGCAAGCGGGATACCCGCGGTGTTATAGGCAAAGGCCCAGAATAAATTCTGCCGGATGATCTGGACCGTTCGCCGCGACAGGGCAATGGCCGTCGCCACGCCGCTCAATTCACCTCGCAGCAGCGTAATATCCGCGGCCTCAAGAGCAATATCCGTCCCGGTGCCCACGGCAATGCCGACCGTCGCCTGGGCCAGGGCTGGAGCGTCATTGATCCCGTCGCCGACCATGGCGACGGCCGCACCGTTGGCCTGGATGCGCGCGATCTCGGCAGCCTTCTCCTCGGGTAGGACTTCGGCCAATACTCGTGCAATACCGGCCTGACGGGCAATCGCGTGGGCGGTGTGGCGATTATCTCCGGTCAACATGACCGCTTCGAGCCCCATGCGCTGAAGCCGACGGATGTCTTCGGCAGCTTGGGGCTTGAGCGTATCGGCGACCGCGATCAGCCCGACGACCCGCCGGTTGACCACAACATAGAGCGGCGTCTTGCCCTCACGCGAGAGGCGCTCAGCCTGTTCCGGCATCTCGCCGGACTGGATGCCGCGCTGGGCGAGGAGCTGCCTGCTGCCAACCAAAATCAACTTTCCCGCCAGCCGGGCTTCGACGCCGTGTCCGGCCAGGGCCACAAACGACTCGACCGGCCCGAGCGTCATACCCAGGGCCTGGGCGTGTTGGACAACGGCCTGTCCCAGCGGATGCTCGCTGTGCCATTCCGCACACGCGGCCATGCGCAGGACCTCTGCACGGCTCAGCCTTACCCGCTCGGGCAGCGTCTCGGACGGAACAACCTCGGTCACCGCAGGCTTTCCAGTCGTCAGGGTGCCGGTTTTGTCAAAGACCACGGTGGTCAGCGTGTGCGCCCGCTCCAATATCTCTCCGCCTTTGATGAGCACACCGGACTCGGCCCCACGTCCGGTCCCGACCATGATGGCGGTCGGGGTTGCCAGGCCCAGCGAACACGGACAGGCAATAATCAGCACGGCCACAAAGGTCATCAGGGCAAAAGTGAGAGACGGGTCCGGTCCGAGGAGAAGCCAGAGGCAAAAGGTGACAACGGCAGTCGCAATAACCGCCGGTACAAAATAGGCCGCAATCGTGTCGGCCAGACGTTGAATCGGCGCTTTTGAGCCCTGGGCCTGGCGGACGAGATCGATGATGCGCGCCAGGGCCGTCTCTTTGCCAACCTTGGTCGCCAACACGGTCAGCGCACCCGCGGTGTTGAGCGTCGCCCCCGTCACCCTGTCTCCGGGCTGCTTTTCAACCGGCAGGCTCTCACCGGTCAGCATGGATTCGTCAACCGCGGATGAGCCAGCCCGGACGATACCATCTACAGGAATGGACTCACCGGGCCGGACGAGGACACGGTCGCCGACCTGGACCTGCTCGACCGGAACGGCTTCCTGCTCTCCCTCTCCGCGCAGTAGCGTCGCCGTTTTAGGTTGCAACTGAGCAAGCCGCCGAATGGCCTCGGTCGTTCTTCGCTTCGCTCGCGCTTCCAGCAGGCGACCCAGAAGGATCAGGGTGATAATCACTGCGGCAGTATCGAAATACATCTGGGGCTGCTGGCCGACTGTCACGAAAAAGCCAGGCGCAAACACCGCCACCGTACTATAGAGATAGGCCGCCGAGGTCCCGACCACGATCAGGGTATTCATATCGCTGGAGCCGTGCCGCGCCCTGGCCCAGGCGCTCCGGTAAAATTGTCCGCCGACCCAGAACTGGACCGGAGTGGTGAGGACGAATAACCACACCGGTACGCCGAACGGCAGGAAGGACAGCAGCGGAGTCATAGACCCTATCAGGATCGCCACCGTCAACAGGGCGCTAACGATCAGCTTCTTTTTCAGCAGGAGGTAGTCGTCCCAGTGTTGGCGTTCGACTTCCTCTTGGGCGGCCTCTCCGCGTTCGACCATTTCAAAGCCGGTTGAGGCAACCGCCGCGCCAAGGCCGGGCAGGCTGACCTGAGCGGGCAGATATTCCACCTGGGCTTCTTCACTCGCCAGGTTGACGCTCGCTCGCAGGACACCCGGCGTCTGGGACAGAGCCCGTTCGACCTTGGCAACGCACGCGGCACAGTGCATGCCGCGAATACCAATACGGGCCGAGGTCGGGTTTTGTGTGGATTCAGCAACAGCTGCCATTCACTCCCCTTCCATAGCATGCAAAATAGGACAGCCGTCGATTGAGCCCTTACCGTCACACAGAGCAGTCACGTGTGCCAAAGCGTCTCGCATTTCCGTGAGATGCAGAATCTTTGCCTCAATGTCTTCTAATTTCGCCTCCGCCCGGGCTTTAACCGCTGCGCGACTCGTCTGAGGACCTCTACGGAGAAAGAGCAAGTCCGAAATCTCATTCAGCGAAAAACCGAGTCTTTGGGTACGTTTAATAAAACGGACCTGTTGGACGGCCGTCTCAGGATAGCGGCGATAGTTCGTCCTGCTCCGTGGCGGTTTGGGCAGAATTCCTCGCCGTTCATAATAGCGCAGGGTTTCGATATTCACCTCGGCCTGCTTTGCCACCTCGCCTATAGTTAATCCACTGATGCCTGTCATACGGTTTCCTATCTGTACAATATCATACACCCCGGACCCGGGTACGGAGTCAAGAGCGATTTTCATCTCCCGCTGGACGTCAGATACGCCGGTGTGTTAGGGCGGAGGAAATCCTCCCCCCAGCCCTCGCCCCGAGGAAGAGGGAAAAAAGGAGAACCTTATGGATGCGAAGTCCGGCGCGCAGGAACGATTCACCCAAGCTCAAGATGACCTGATTACCCTGAGCCATCGGATTCACGCCCATCCCGAGCTTGGCTTTGAGGAGGAGAAAGCCTGCGCCTGGATTTCAGAAACGCTCAGCAACGCCGGCTTTAGCGTAGAAACCGGTATTTGCGATATGCCAACCGCTTTTGTGGCCCGTGCCGGCAGCGGCCCATTGCATATTGCCATCTGCGCCGAATACGACTGCTTGCCCGGCATCGGGCATGCCTGTGGCCATAATATCATCGCCGCGTCTGCGGTGGGCGCGGGTATTGCGGCGGCTCAGGTCGCGGACGAGGTGGGCCTGAGCGTGAGTGTACTCGGCACCCCCGCCGAAGAGGCCGGGAACGCCGGGGGCAAGATTCTCCTCTTGGAACGCGGCGCATTCACAGATGCCCATGCCGCCATGATGGTCCATCCCGCCCCCATGGATGTAGTTGACCCGTCCATTATCGCCTGCTCCATGTTTCATGTGCGTTATACGGGCAAGGCCGCCCACGCCTCGGCCTTTCCCGAACGCGGCATCAATGCGGCTGACGCCTTTACACTGGCCCAAACGGCTATCGGTCTGCTGCGCCAGCACATTCGCTCGACGGACCGCATCCACGGTATTATCACCCATGGTGGGGACGCGCCGAACATCATCCCCGCTCAGACCGAGGCCAAATATATTGTCCGCGCCAAGACCCTGGACGAGCTGGATAGTATCAAAGAAAAGGTCCAGCGCTGTTTTGAAGCGGGTGCCTTGGCAACCGGGTCAACGCTCGAAATCGTCGGTGGAGACAAGCCCTATGCGGAGCACCGCTCCGATATGGAGATCGCGCAGTTCTACCAGCGCAACGCGGAAGCACTCGGGCGCAATTTTCCAGAGCGTGGCCCGGCAATTGAGCGCGCGGCTGGCTCAACGGACATGGGCAATGTGTCTTTGGCCCTGCCCTCGATCCACCCGTTTATCGGGATTGACTCGTTGCCTGCCGTGAATCACCAACCCGAATTCACCGCGCACTGCGTGACACAGGCCGCGGACAAAGCCCTGATCGACGGCGCTCTGTCCATGGCCTGGACAGCCATTGATATGGCGACCGATGAGCAGATACGTGACCGGCTGATACGGCGGAAAGCCTCCGGAGCGACCGCCTAGGGCATCATCCGCCCAGGATGGCAAAGCCCAGCAGCGCCACGGCAAAGTAGGCGGCGATCACTGCCGCGCCGGCGTAATCTTGGGCCAGGCGTTGGCCGAAGAACAGACACAGCAACGAGACGGTTGCGAACACCAGCCCCCACACGGCCATACCCGTTCCCATGCCGAGCAGGATCATCAACGCGCCAAGGCCGCTCAACACGCCGGCCAGCGATTCAAGGACCGTGATAGTCCAGAACATCGCCGGAACCATGCCGGCCAGCGGACTGTTGGAAAAATGTCCGCTGAAAAACTCGATATTCCCCGCGCTATCAACCCACTTGTCTGCGGCTGATTGTAAAAAAGCGATGGCAAAAAAGACCGAAACAGCGAGTTGTCCACACCAGACAGTATCCATACGCAACCCTCCTTCTTTTCTCTCGCTCTCACAGGCGCCTTACCTTCATGTACCACGTTCTTTCATCGATTTGGAAGGACATTTTCTCCTGGACGCCAAAGAAGGACGTGTGGTAAGGCAGACAGAGAAAAAGGAGAATATATGGATGCCAAGGCTGGAGCCCAGGAACGATTTGACCGGGCACGAGACGAGATCATTGCCCTGAGTCACCGGATTCACGCCAATCCGGAAACTGGTTTTGAAGAAGAAAAGGCGGCCCACTGGCTATCGGAAACGCTGGCCGACGCGGGTTTCTCGGTTGAAACGGGCATCTGCGATCTGCCGACCGCGTTTATCGCCCGGGCCGGGAGTGGACCGCTGCATATCGGCATCTGTGCCGAATATGACAGCCTGCCGGGGATCGGCCATGCCTGTGGTCATAATATTATTGCCGCGGCCTCGGTTGGGGCGGGGATTGCCGCGGCAAAAATTGCGGATGAGGTGGGCCTGAGTGTAAGCGTGATTGGTACCCCGGCAGAGGAAGTATGTGACGCCGGGGGGAAAATTCTCTTGCTCGAACGCGGTGCGTTTGCAGGCCTGCACGCGGCGATGATGGTCCATCCCGCACCGCTGGACGTGGTCGAATTCCCCATTATTGCCGCCTCCATGTTTGAGGTCTGCTATCACGGCAAAGAGGCGCATGCCTCGGCCTTTCCCGAGCGTGGCATTAATGCCGCGGATGCCTTGACCGTCGCCCAAACCGCCATTGGCCTGCTCCGCCAACACATCCGATCCACAGACCGCATTCACGGCATGATTACCAAGGGAGGTGACGCGCCCAACATCATCCCCGCCCACACGGTGGCGAAGTATATTGTCCGGGCGAATACCCTGGCGGACCTCGACGAGATCAAACAGAAGGTTGTCAGGTGCTTTGAAGCGGGCGCGCTGGCAACCGGCTCCAAACTTGAAATCCACGGCGGGGAAAAACCATATGCAGAAATGCTGCACGACCCGGATATGGCAGCCGCCTATCGTCAGAATGCCGAAGCGCTGGGCCGAGTTTTTCCACCGGTTGATGTGTCTCTCAAACGGGCGGCCGGCTCAACGGACATGGGCAATGTCTCCCTTGCGATGCCGGCCATTCACCCCGCCATTGGTATTGATTCGCTGCCCGCCGTCAACCACCAGCCCGAGTTCACCGCGCACTGCGTGACCGAAGCCGCGGACAAAGCCATTGTTGACGGAGCCCTGTCACTGGCCTGGACGGCGGTTGACTTGGCGACAGACGCAACGGTCCGAGAGCGGCTCTTGGACCGCATTATGAAGGTCGAGTGAAGTCGATTGCCGGAGGTCCCCACCCTACGGGCTAAATGCTTGCCGGCGTCACCGCCAGACCGGGGGTATCCACCTGGGTACGGAAAATCGTTCCCTTACGGTCCGGCTCTTCGGTATTATCGGCTGTCACAATATACAGGTCGCGTCGGTCCGCGCCGCCGAAACATAAACTCGTGACCGCCTTGGCCGGCACCTCAACTTTTTGGTCTTCCTTGCCTTCAGGGGTGTAACGGAGTGCGCAGCCGCCGCCATAGACAGCGACCCACACGCAGCCGTCCTCATCAACCGCCAGACCATCGGGCACCCAATCGGCGGGTAGACTGGCCAGAACGCGGCGGTTCGTCATCGACCCGTCAGCCGCCACGTCGTGCAAGATGATATGACGCGGCACGCTGTCCGAATGGTAGAGCTTGCTCCCATCCGGTGAGAAGCCAATGCCGTTGGTGATACCGACATCGCCGTACAGTTCAACCGCCGAGTCCTCGCCCGCCAGCCGCCACAACTCGCCAGGGACCTGGGCCTTGAGCTTGAAGGGGTCGGAGCGCAGCGAGCCGACCAGGACACGGCCTTGAGAATCCGTGAAGAGGTCATTAAAGCCAGGAATATCATCGCGCTGGAACAGGATACGCGTTGTGCCGTCTTTGACGTGACACACGTTCTTGCCGGAGATGACCAAGCCGCCAGCCGCATGCAGAGCGATACCCCCCACCCCGCGCCGGCGCGGTACAACGGTCGAAATCTCTCCGCCCGGCGCGCGACAGTATACCCCGCCGTTGGTCACATCACTGAAGTATAAATTGTCCGCGGCATCTACTCGCGGACCTTCAAGCAGTCCGTATCCGGAAGCAATGGTCTCAAGCATACCCTCCCCCTTTCCCTTATGCAGATGCAGTATCAAGCCAGTCCGTAGACTTTCGCAACGCTGTCGCCCAGCAAATTCTTTCGAGCCGTATCTGACAGAGGACGCACCAGATTGTGCAGCGCCTCAATATAATTGCCCGGATGATCAAAATGCGGGTAGTCCGTCGCCCAGAAGAAACGATCGTTGCCTACATGTTCCACGATATGGGCCAGCGCGGTCTCGTCCGGGTCACCCGATATCCAGCACTGGCGCTGAAAATAAAAACTCGGCTTTTCTTTGAGGCGCACGCTATGCCCGAGCGCGGTCCCATAGGTGGCATCCATCCGGTCAAGCGCGGCACCTATCCAGCCAGCCCCCGACTCCAGGAGTACGATCTTGAGGCGCGGGAATTTGTCGAACAAGCCGTACTGAAACAAGATGTAAAAAGCCTGCTGCGGCCCCTGGGCACCAAGCATGGTCTGATACCAGTCCGCCCACTTGATATCCGTAAAGCGCTGGTACACACGTTTGCTGGGATGCTCGGCCATGGGGTGGATCCCAACCGGAACATCCAAATCTTGCGCGGCGGCCCAAAACGGATCGTAGTCCGGATGGGCGTGGGCTTTTGTGGTAATCGTAAACGGCGCAAGAAACGCGCCCTTGCACCCGGCTCTGACCGCCCGTTCCAGCTCGGTGGCCGCCTGCTCTCCACTCGTCAATGCAATATGTGCAATGGGCACCAGACGGCCGTGCGTGTCGGAACAGAAGTCAACAATCCAGCGATTATAGGCACGGGCATAGGCGTCGGCTAAGGCCGGGTCTTCCGTCTCGCACTCCCAGACCAAGCCGATACTTGGGTAGAGAATCGCTGCCCGCAGTCCTTCTTGGTCCAATAAGGCAATCCGCTCTTTCGGGTCCATCGCACCAAAGGGCGCCGCTTCGGTATAGGTCCGGGTTTTAATGGATGTAACAATTTCAGACGCGCTACGGCCCATTCCGCCGAGTGAGGCAAACGCCTTGATATTGAAGAAGCGTGACGGCCGGCCGTCGAGTTCGAGGTATTCCTTACCGTCAGCGTTCAGACGGATACGCACCGCTCGCTCTCGAAAGGCCGGATCGATGTATTTTTCCCACACATCAGGTGGCTCCAGAATATGCCCGTCGGCGTCAATAATGTTGTCGTGCCCAAGTAATTCCGAGGCGCTCAGCGGTTCGGCCATAGTCCTCTACTTTCCTACTCATCTATCCAGAGTCGCCCACAAGCTACAAGATGACTCCCGACTGTCAAGGGTGACGGCCGGGCTACAGGCTTGCGCTGATTCGTCCGACAAGACTATAGAGCAGGAAGAGCATATTATTGCTTTGCCACTATTGCTTTACCACGAAGGAGGGTGCTATGGCGTTCAATCCCAAACACTCCAGTCACATCATTACCGAGGGCCGCGACCGCGCCGGGGCGCGCTCCATGTTCAAGGCTATCGGCTTTACGGATGACGATCTGGCCAAGCCACTGGTCGGTGTGGCACACACCTGGATTGAGACCATGCCGTGCAACTTCAATCAGCGCCGGCTGGCCGACAAAGTCAAGCAGGGCGTGCGGGAGGCCGGCGGCACGCCCATGGAAATCAATACCATCTCCATCAGCGACGCAGTCACCATGGGGACGGAGGGCATGAAAGCCTCCCTCGTCAGCCGCGAAGTCATTGCCGACTCGATTGAGCTGGTCGGTCGGGGCTATATGTTTGACGCCATGGTCATTATCGTGGGGTGTGACAAAACCATTCCCGCCGGTGCCCTTGCCCTGGCCCGCCTGAATGTTCCAGGGCTGCTGTTGTACGGCGGATCGATCGCGCCTGGCCGCTTTCAGGACAGGGACGTGACCATCCAGGACGTGTTCGAGGCCATTGGAGCCAATGCCGCCGGACGCATGAGTGACACCGACCTCAAACATATCGAAGACTTCGCCTGTCCGGGGGCCGGGGCCTGCGGGGGACAGTATACCGCCAACACCATGGCCACCGTCATGGAATTCATCGGCCTGTCGCCCATGGGTACGGGCAGCGTGCCGGCGACCGCTACTCGCAAAGACGCGGTCGCGGTCCAGTGCGGGCAGCGCGTGATGGACCTGCTCAACAAGAATCTCCGGCCGCTGGACATCTTGACCCGTCAGGCGTTTGAGAACGCCATTGCCTGTGTGGCTGCAACCGGCGGATCAACCAACGCGGTCCGGTATTCCGCTCGCTATCGACGATTTTGATGCGGTCAGTCGCCGTACCCCGCTCATTGCCGACCTCAAACCCGGCGGGAAATATGTGGCCACTGACGTGGATAAAGCCGGCGGCATCCAACTGATTGCCCAGCGCCTGGTTGACGGTGGACTCGTTGACGGCGGACAACTGACCGCCAGCGGAGAAACCCTTGCCGTTGAGGCGGCAAAAGCCGTTGAAACACCGGACCAGGACGTCATTCTGCCGCTGGCCCAGCCGCTCAAAGACACCGGCGGCCTGGTCATTCTGCGGGGGAATCTCGCGCCTGACGGTTGTGTCATCAAGGTCGCCGGTCATGAGCGCTCGTATCACCGCGGGCCGGCCCGTCTCTTCGAGTGTGAGGAAGACGCCATGGCAGCGGTCACGCAACGTCACATCAAAGAGGGCGATGTCGTGGTCATTCGCTACGAAGGTCCGAGGGGCGGGCCGGGCATGCGAGAGATGTTAGGCGTGACCGCGGCCATCGTGGGCGAAGGGCTCGGCGACTCCGTGTCCTTAATCACGGACGGACGCTTCAGCGGAGCGACACGCGGCCTCATGGCAGGTCATATTGCGCCGGAAGCTGCGGTTGGCGGCCCTATCGCGATTCTCCGGGAAGGCGACGTGGTAGTGATCGATATTGAAAACCGTCAGCTCAATGTTGAGCTGAGCGATACCGAAATACAAACCCGCTTGTCTGCCTGGCAACCACCGGCCCCGCGTTACACCTCCGGCGTGTTCGCCAAGTATGCGGCCCAGGTCACCTCTGCCTCCGAGGGCGCGGTGACCCAGCCGGGCAATAGTTGATACAAGAACTGACCAGAGCAGACACATCTGACACCATCTTGTACACTTATGTACGGTAGAGCATGACTGGCGAAGAGTTTATTCGGCGCATCAGAAGGCTTGGCCGAGATCGTGGAATCGCGGTTCGCTTTGAGAGTCGAAGGGGAAAGGGAAGTCACGGACGGCTCTATTACGGGGAGCACTTCACCACGGTCAAGGATCGCCGGAAAGAGATGAGCCCCGGCCTGCTTGTCTCGATGCTTTCACAACTCGGCTTGTCTCGTAAGGATATCCGACGCAACTAGGGCCATTACGCGAGAAGAGAAAAGAGTAAGGATCATGGCGAAATCTCTGCGACTGGCTTATCCGGCCAAATTGGAGACGCAGGGCGACGGCACCCTGCTCGTGTCGTTTCCCGACATTCCAGAGGCACTGACCGAGGGCGCGACTCGTACCGAGGCATTGACCGAGGCTGCGGATTGTCTCGTTGCGGCGCTCGGCGGCTACGTGAACGATGGGCGCGATATTCCGCTCCCGTCTCCAGCCCGTAGCCGTCCGCTTGTCGAGCTTCCAGCACTGGTAGCGGCCAAGCTCGCCCTCTATCGGACCATGCACGAACAACAGATCGGAAACGTGACACTGGCCAAGCGACTCGGAACCGTAGAGGGGACGGTCCGGCGTCTACTCGACCTGGACCATCGTTCGCATATTGGCCAAGTCGAAGCGGCCCTCAAAGCACTCGGGCAACGCTTAGTAGTAGAGGCAAGAGCCGCCTAGTCCAGCGTTACACCGCCGGCGTATTCGCCAAATATGCGGCCCAGGTCAGCTCCGCCTCCGAGGGTGCAGTGACCCAGCCTGGCAATAGTTGATGGCAAGAGTGAACCCAAGTGGCAATATGTCGCACACTTACACCGCCACCTACACCAGGATTAAGGCAGGCTATATGGGACAGCTCGTCAAATGGCCGGAGGTCGTGACCGAGGGCAAAGACCTGGAAGAATGTCGGCGCATGCTCAAAGACGCCCTACATGAAATGGTTCTCGCCTATCAACAGCAGAACCGGGAAATCCCGCCAGGTAGATGAGGCAGCGCATAGGGCGGCCTAAAAAATTCGTCGCTGACCTCATTCATGAGAACCGACAGGTCGCCGGCTGAAAGGGATTCTAATGCAACAGAAAAGTTATGATGTGAAGGAAAAAGAAGAAAAAGAGTTGGAATCGATATCCTATCTCACCATCTCCAATGAGTTCAAGAATTTTAACGGAGATTCTTTGCGAGAATGGAAGTTTTACGAAAACATCAGACTATTGGCAAAACTGGCTTTTCAAGAACAGAAAAGAATAAGTCAGACCATGTTAAAGAAATGGGATAAAGAAACACAGGAAATATATTACGCGGGAAAAGGGCCAGAAGAAGAAATATCTGCGGTCATCGGTGGTGCTATAACCGTGAGGCTACCTTTCGGTCGGTGTAAAAGAAAAGATATGCCGATTTTTCTGGAAAGGTATTTAATCCCCTTGGATACAAGCATGTATCATTTAGGAAAATCTTTTGAATTTCTACTAAAGGGGGTAATGGTATCTGCTTTTGGAGAAGAGCAATTTGATAGATGGATTAAAGAGAACAAAAAGAAAGGGCATCACTTAGAATTCCTGTTCAATGAATTCTTAACTATGTTTGAGAAATCCATCAGTAATCGGGAGAATAGAGATGAAAGATTTAGGTGTTTTTGGTCCTCCATATCAGCAGATACCAAAGAAGACGTAGAAGAACGGCTAAATTGTATATATGAAGCTATATGCAGAATAACTGACAGTGTTCCTGTGGCGCGTAGTTTCAAGGAAGAGGATAGGGATTCCGTCATCAACCTCGAAGCCTATCTCGGAAGTAAAGATAAAAAGCTCAAAAAATTAAGAGACGTGCTTCAAACGCTAGATCAATGCAAATTCAATACAAATCCTTATTCTGTGGACGGAATACTAATCCTTAACATCTACGCCGCAGCTATCTACTTAGTTCTATTGTCAGATGTTCTTATGAATGGAAGAACTGAGTGCTTCTATTATTTAATAGATGGGCTGTCGAGCCATAGTGAAATGAAGCCTTTAGAAGCACATGTACAAGAAGCGAGAGACTACTTGTATTTAGAAGAATGAAGTTGAAGGAAGCAGCACCCATACAGTGAAGAAGACAAGTGGATGGGGGAAAGGGGCGGTTGTCATGTTAGAGGCATAGCCATTGAAGGCCGTATCAATCACGGTCTCAACTTTTTCTCTTCTCTTCTCTGCTCTGAGCCAGCAATTTCCAATTCGATAACCGCTTCTCGGTTCGCCGTAACCTGTCCAGTCATTATTGTGTCTTCACCGAGAATCCACCGCCAATGCGATAGGCAGTTGGAAAGCCAATCCGCAAACCATAAATAACCGCATTGGGATGAGTGGTTAGGAGATGTTGCGTTGCGACCAAGTCGTCCGCGTCGATTTCGTAGTCACCTGTTTCAATGTCGATGACTAAGAACTTACCCTTGTGCTGAGGGTCCAGCTTGTCCCGAATCCGTTGCGCATACATTGCTTCCCCTCACGATTCGACCTCTTGAGGGGTATATCGGGTATGGGGTATGAGGTATCGGCATTTTCTCCTTATCATAGGGTGGTGAATATAAACGGTGGTTAGACATTTTTTATATCTCTCTTGAAAGAACTTTTCATACGACGAAATAACCCTATTATCAGAGCGAGCAGACCACCCACTACAGCGCCGACGATTCCTTTACTCACAATCCGCTCCCAATCGATTCCCGTTATCGGAGAACTACTCTGGGCGGAATCTGATGTGGACGTTTCGTTAGATGCTAAGAGTGAATTTACCCATTCCTTAGATTTTGCCCTAACCCAATCAACGTCATCTTGTGTTTCATAAACACTGTAAACATAGGCGTACAACAACTTGCCCCTGGTTAAAACGTATGAAATGCCCCCAGCGACAATAGAATCAAGTTCTTTCCCTTCTGCATTAACTCGATATTTCACCAAATTTACGGCCCCAAAAGCGTTTGGTTGTTCGAGAAATATACCTAATGATATATTCTCTCCAAGTTTCATTTTTAGCGAGAAATCGTACTCCTTAGACATTTTTTTGGTGGCGCCTTCAAGTAGGCTGTCCACCATATCTTTATTCTCGTCGAATAATATGTTCTGTTGACCCTTGAAATGAGTTATAAGTTTTTGAAAATCCGTATTGGAAATAGTCGTAGCTTCCAGTCTTCGGAAAACCTGTAAAAATATATAGCGCTCAAATATAGGCGATTCGCCCTTCACTATTCTTCCTAAATCTTCTTCTGATACAAACACCGCTAAAAGACGATTAGTCGGCGGCGTCATCGTCTCCGCGATTTTTCGTGTTTCGGAAGAGAGAGAACTAATTTCGTAGAACCCATTTGGCGCTTTAACATCAATTTTTACGCCACCGATATCAACTTCTACATTCTTCGTGTCCGCGATTGCCGGATTCGTAGTGAGCAAGAACAAAAGCCAAAATGACTGAAGATGTCGCTTCATTTCAATTCTCCTAGTGTCGAAAAGCATATCGGACTCAACGCGGCTTCGTCGCAGGTAAAGCAATCGAACCATCCATGGTACGACGCGCATTACGTACCGCTTCGCAAATTTCCGTCTGCCCGGTAACTGCGGCGGTGTGTTCAATAGCAATTACAACTTCATGAAGTTTCAGAAACACAGCCTCGGCGAACTCCTGCCGCTTCGATGGGGAGAGATGACCGCGCATCATGAAGCGACTGGTATCGGGGTCACACAGTTCCATAGTAGTTTCATAAGCGCCATGCACGTACTTATCGTAGATCATGTTAAGGAACCTAAGGACGGGAAGAGATTGTTTACTGTCTACATTCGCGCTCGCAGCCAAAAAACCTCCTACTTCCTTGAGCAGCTTCTCTCGGCTTACGTAGCGGGCACGGTCGGCTGCTTCCAACTCCTCTGGCGTTTTCGGTATCGGAGCAAAATACTGCTCCACAAAAGTCTGCACGGTGCGTGGCAGTTCGCCCTTCCTATTCAACGCACTGCTAATAGCCATGATTTCGGTGCAAAATTCGGAGACATCTCTCAACAGGGCGGCACACTCTACCACGTAGCCAAGGTCGGCAAGAGTGAGCGCTGCACGAATACCGCTCGCGGCTCGAACGCACTTTCCAATCATGACGGTATGTGGTGTGTGTTTGCGTAACTCAAGCCGACTCATACCCTGTCCAGTGTTAATTAGACGAGGCGGCATCAGAGGAGCGGCGAGTTCGTTCACCCATCCGTCGAGCTCGTCAATCAGGTTTCGTGCAAAGCTGAAGTCTGTTGCCATTGCTTCCTTCCTGTACCACGATTAGGTACTGTCCTAATTTGGGCACTTTGAGCTTTTGAGCACTCGAAAAATCAAATACTTAACCTGGCAAATTAGGACACTCGGGCTCAAATTAGGACAGCAACCACGATTATTGCCATAACCCTCATATCGTCTATTCCCATATCTTCGAGATTTCACGTATTCGCTTGTTATCTTTATCATGCGGTGCGACAAGTGGGGATGAGGATACGCAGCTAACTCTCGAAACTTTGAACGAAGGTACGTCCTATCCGCTCACCGCTTCGCTTGCGAAGCCTCAGACAGGTGGGCTATAAGGGAACATCTTACCCTGATCGGCATCGATATGATGATGCACAGCAAAGGAGGCTGTATATGAGTGACGCGAGTAAAGGTGTTGTCTTAGGTTTCTTTGAGAATTTTTCCGCCGGGAATTTTGACGCCGCACTGGGTCAGATGACCGACGACGCCACGTGGTGGGTGGCCGGTAAGTTCGAGCTGTCCGGCACCAAGACCAAGGCGGAGTTCGGCGAACTGGTCAAAGGCATTGGCGCGGCTATGCCCAACGGCCTGAAAATCACGCCCAAAGGCGTAATTGCCGAGGGGGACCGGGTTGCGGTTGAGGCCGAGTCGTATGGCGAGTTGGCCAACGGCAAGGTCTATAACAACCAGTATCACTTTCTGATTGAATTATCGGACGGCAAAATCAAAGCCGTGCGGGAATACCTGGATACGATCCACGCCAAAGAAATTCTGGTTGGTTAATATCTCATGAGGGCGACGGGAGCGTCGCCCTCATTCCGGGATCGCAAATCCGCCCGGTAACCGGGTGTTGGAACCCGGCTCACCTAGCCGCTCCCGGAATACTGTGCTCGCCCATTGTAGATAGGGCGCATCTTCCACCTTTTCGATGGCGTCGGCCTTAATGCCACTGATCTCGGACTCCCTGCCCTGTGTTCTTTTAATGAGGAACACACCGGTGACTTTACAAATCTGATCCAGCTCACACGAAGAGGTGCCCGGAATGAAAACCGGGATTGTCCCGCTGCTGTCTGTGAGCTTGAACTTCTGGTACGTCCGGGCCCCATAGCGGGTGGTCAGGCTGGTCACCTGTCCGGTCACACTCACGAAGCGTCGATCAAACTGCGCCTGATCGGCGAGCAGATCGCGCACCGCATAGACCGGCGCCGTATAGGCGGGGGGTGCTGCCGGCTCGTCTGTCGGAGCCGCGGCTACCCGCACGGGCGCGGTTTCCGCCTCAACCGGTTCAACCGTCCCAGCCACAATACCGCTCACCTCACCTGTTCCGTCATTAGTCGGCTTCACCAGAAACACACCATCAACCTCATACGATTCACCTTCAGTCAGCAACCCGACGCCACGCATGAAAACCGGGATCTCGCCGCTGACATCGTGCAGCTTGAACCGCGTGGAGGGATTGTCGCCCTCGGTGACCCTCAGGGTCGTGACTTCACCCGCAAGGCTGATCGCCAGCCGATCAAACGCAGCCGGGTCTTCTAACAGGTCAGCCACCAAGAGACCTGGGGGGCCCTCCACAGCCGCCTCTTCAAACTCCAGCGGCTCGTCCTCCAGTTCTTGTAACTCGAACTCCTCAGCCGTTTCCTCTTCTGCAAACTCCAGCGGCTCTTCTGTCTGGGGTTCCCTCTCCAGAGGAAGGATAGTCTGGCCCACAATCCCGCTGATCTGCGTCGACCCGGCGGCGGCCGGTTTGACCAGAAACACCCCGCCAACCTCATACCTCTCACCCTCAGTCAACGCCTGGACGCCGCGCATAAAGACCGGGATCTCGCCACTGGCATCGTGTAGCTTAAACTTGATGGAAGGATTATCTCCCTCGGTGACTCTCAGGGTCGTGACTTCACCCGCAAGGCTGACGACCTGTCGATCGAACGCCTCTGGGTCCTCTAACAGATCGGACACCAAGAGACCTGGTATGTCATCCGCAGCCGTCTCTTCAGATTCTGCCAGCTCGTCCGCCCGCCCTTGCGACTCGAACTCCTCAGCCGTTTCCTCTTCCACAAACTCCAGCGGCTCTTCTGCCAGGGGTTCCTGCTCCAAGGGAAGAACGGTCTGACCCACAATCCCGCTGACCTGCGTCGATTCGTCGCTGGCCGGTTTGACCAGAAAAACGCCATCGACCTCATACGATTCACCCTCAGTCAGCGCCTGGACACCGCGCATAAAGACCGAGATCTCACCACTGGCATCGTGTAGCTTAAACTTGGTGTACGGTTTTTCGCCTTCCTCAACGATGAGGGTCGTGACCTGGCCGGTCACTTTAACCTTTTGCCGGTCAAAGGCCGCCGGGTTGGAGAGCAGTTCGTCAACACTTTGGGACCAAGTCGGTACGGGCAGGAGCAGGACGAACAGCGCTGCCAGCCCCACGGCGCTCCGACGAAAAAGGCAGCCCCCTGGGGCTGCCCCTACCCTTATATCCAGAAGGGTTGTCAACCAACGTACTCGCAATGTTTCTCCTTCGGATCGGTCTGGCCTAGGGCCAGAACATTTTCTTTGCCGCGTGTTGCAGTTCAGGCTGGAAGTCGGGGTGCGCAATGCTGATCAGGGCCTCGGCGCGCTGGCGTTGCGTCTTGCCTTGAAGATTTACCATGCCAAACTCGGTCACCACATAGTCCGTGTACTGGCGTGGCGTGGTCAGCGTACTCCCCGGCTCCAGCATGGGAACAATACGGGACAGTGAGCCTCGGCGCGCCGTGGACGGCAGCACCATGATGGATCGCCCCCCCTCCGAGTACATCGAGCCCATCATAAACGTCATCTGCCCGCCGATACCGGAGTACATCTGCGGGCCGAGCGACTCGGCCGCGGCCTGTCCGGTCAGATCAATGGACAGCGTGCTGTTCACCGCGACCTGACTCTTCTGGGCGGCAATGGTCAGCAGCGAGTTCGTATACAGCACGCTGTACAACTCAAAGGCCGGGTTGTCATTCACAAATTCCAAATCCGCGCCACCAACGACCATGGCCGCGACCGCCTTGCCTTTATGCATCGATTTGTATTTGCCCGTCGCCACGCCGCGCTTGACCAGTTCAACATGGCTGGCGGTCATGATTTCGCTATGAATCCCCAGATCGTTCCGATCCATCAGAAACAGACCAATGGCCTCGGAGATCGCACCAATACCCATTTGAACGGTGTCGCCGTCCTTAATCAGGGTTGAGGCAAATTCGCCAATGACCTCCAAGGTGCCCTGTTCCTCGTCCGGCGGCGGGGGGGTCCCGAGCGGAAACGGTTTGGTCTCTTCGACCAGATAGTCGATCTCAGACACATGAATCCAGTTGTCGCCGTGGGTCCGGATACAGGCCGGATCAACCTCTGCGACAAAACACTTGGCCGCCCTGGCCACGTCCTTGTTATACCAGAGGGCGTTACCGAAGCTGCAATAACCTTTTTCATCCGGCGGCGAGACCACGCCAAAGAAGATATCGGAGTTCCAGGTATTGGTCCGGCCCTGTTCGGCCTGCTTGGCATACTGGGGATAGTCGAGCGGCATGAAATCCACATAGTGCTTTTTCATACCCACCCGGCAGCCGGCCCCCACATAGTCAACGATCCGTTCGAACGAGGCGTCGTAGGCCGCCTCGTTCCAGATGGGATGTTCGTACAAAGGATAACATTGGATAAGGGTCACCTGTTCCAGCTCTCCATTCCGTGCGGCCAAGGCGTCCAGAATGGGGATAGGCGGTTTGCCGATATGCAGCCGGACTAAACTGTCCGATTTGACGAGGTGGGCAGCCTGTTCGGCTGAGATGAGCTTATCCTTATACGTATGCTGCCAGGGTTCCATGTGTTACCTCCCGTTTATGCAGACATGTGCTCCCTCTCCCTAGCAGGGAGAGGGCTGGGGTGAGGGTTACTCAGAACGGTCGTAATACGTTCCAAGACTCCATCAAGGTTTGTGAGTACTTCATGGTTCCAAAAGCGGACGACCTGATACCCTTGATCCTCCAGGAACACTGTCCGTCGCTGATCGGCCTCTACTTGTACGGCGTGCTGTCCGCCATCAAGTTCGATGATGATCCCTTGTTCTGGACAACAGAAATCTACGATGAAAGGAGGAATGACGTGCTGACGGCGGAATTTAGCACCGACGACCTGTCTGTCACGTAAGTGTCTCCAGAGATAGCGCTCAGCTTTTGTCAGATCACGACGTAATCGGCGAGCAGAATCATGAAGGTTGGAAGGGACGGCTCTCATTTAGATTTCCCCTCACCCTAGCCCTCTCCCCAAAGGGGAGAGGGAACTTGGCATGTCCTTGACTCTGTCTTCAATATGTAAGCGGATAGCGTCCTTCATATTCATGAGAACCTCCTCATACATATCTCCCTGCACATAACATCCTTGCAATTCAGGGCAGAAGGCAACATATCCGTCTGAGTCTTTTTCAATAACGACAGAAAAGCGATATTTTTCCATACGCACTCTCCGCTCTGAGCGATCCCCCTACCCAACTAAACTATGTCCGCCATCGACGAAGAGCGTCGTGCCGGTCATGAAGGTATTCGCGTCCGATGACAGAAAGATAATCGCCGGTTTGAGTTCTTTGGGGTCACCAACCCGCTGCATCGGGATTTTACCGATAATCCCCTTACCGCCCTTGGTCTCCCAGAATTCATGGTTCATCGGCGTGTCAAAATAGCCCGGACACAGGGCATTCACCCGGATATTATCCCGAGCCCATTCGAGCGCCAGGGTACGGGTAAAAGACACCAGGGCTGCTTTGGTTGCCCCATAGGCGGCCATATAACGCGCAACAATCTTCGAAAACAGGGAAGACACATTGATAATATTGCCCTTTTTGCGTTTGGCCATCTCTACCCCGACATGCTTGGCACACAGCACCGGACCCTTGAGGTTGAGGTTCATAAAGCGATCCCACTCTTCTTCGCTCAGATTGTGCACCGGAGTCGTCCCGCCGATACCGGCGTTGTTAATCAAAATGTCGATCTGGCCGAATTCGGCCATGACCGTTTGCACCATGGCCCGAATATCGACGTCTTTGGTAACATCCGCGGCAACGCCGATCACCGTGCGTCCGGTGGCTGCGTGGATGGCGGACGAGACCGCATCCAGGTCGGCCTGCGTCCGGCTGACGAGCGCCACATCCGCCCCGGCCTCCGCCAGGGCGTAGGCCATCTGTTCGCCCAGGCCCTTGCTGCCGCCGGTGATAATGGCCGTTTTCCCGGAAAGATCAAAATATGGAAGCATGGTAGGAATCCTTTAGGGGTGAGGGATCGGAGAGCCATTCCCGAATCCCCTGTTCCCAATCCCCAGTTTTAACAGCCCAACTGGCGGGCAATCACCATCCGCTGCACTTCGCTGGTTCCTTCACCGATGGTGAGAATCTTTGAGTCCAGATAGAAACGGGAGACGGGCGATTCACGCATATAGCCATACCCCCCGTGAATCTGGACGGCTTCCTCTGCCGTCTTGACCGCGATTTCAGACGAGGCCAACTTGGCCATGGCCGCCTCTTTGGCGTAGGGTTTGCCCTCGTCGCGGAGCGTGGCAGCGCGGTAGATCATCAGCCGCGCCATCTCGGCCTGGGTCGCCATATCGGCCAGTTTGAACTGGATAGCCTGATGTGAGGCCAGGGGCTGACCAAAGGTTTGACGCTCCAAGGCATGTCTGAGCGACAAATCCAGGCAGGCTTCGGCCAGCGACAAGCCGAGCGTGGCGACTGAAATGCGCCCGCATTCGAGCGTCTTCAAAAACGCCCGAAAGCCCGAGCCCTGCGCGCCCAGGAGATTTTTGCGCGGCACCCGGACATTCTCAAAAATCTGCTCCCGCGTATCGACCGTATGCCAGCCTATTTTTTTATACCGCTGGCCAACCGTATAACCGGGCGTGCCCTTGGGAATAATCAGCGCGCTGTATTGTTTTTTGCCATTGTCGCTACTGCCATTCGTGGTGAGTGCCACCAGGCCGTAACTCAGCGGCGTGCCCGCATTGGAGATAAAGCTCTTGGTGCCGTTCACTACCCAATAATCGCCCTCAAGACGGGACGTGGTCATAATATTGGCGGCATCCGAGCCGGCCTGGGGTTCGGTCAGGCCGAAGGCTCCGAGGTGTTCCCCTTGGGCCAGGGGAGTCAGCCATTTTTTCTTTTGTTCGTCCGTACCAAAGTGCAGATACGGTAGCGAGCCTATGGTCAGATGGGCCTGGAGGGTGGTGGCAATCGACTGATCGACCTTGCCCAACTCCTCAATCGCCATGACCATGCCCATAGTGCCGGCGTTGGAGCCTCCATACTCCTCGGGGATGAGCAGCCCCATCAACTGCAACTCGGCCAGTTTGTGAAAAATTTCCGTCGGGAAATGCTCCGCGGCGGACCACTCGTCCGCGTATGGGGCGATCTCTTTTTTGGCGAAATCACGACACAGGTCGCGGATCATTAGCTGTTCTTGCGTCAGTTCAAAATCCATAGCTGTCCTACTCCGGCACTGTCGGACAAGATGGGATTCATTGCCTGTCCGTGGCGTCTCGGGCGTTCCTGGCATCTTGTCTGTGGTCCTCATGATTGTCAAGGTAAAATCCCTCGCTGACACGGCAATAGACGCCGCGCGGCCGAGAGGATAATAGGGTAGTGTCTCCCTTTGAAATTTCTTCTCCGCGTCGCAGCGTGACGGCCCATGTTGTTGCAAAAGTCAGGACCACCTTCCCCCCCCAAAACATGAGAAATCGTGAAATATTTCATGGCGGTTTTTGTTGAAATTGTAAAAAGTCGAGTCAGGACGGGGGGTTAAGCGGATTTCACGCAAAATGAAATTTTCATGAAATTTCACGATATTTCACGTTTATTTCACGTTTAACGTGCGCTTAATGTCTGATTAGGGAACCGCGTTTGAGTGGGTGGGGGGGCACTTGTAGGAGCGGGGCCGGGTGAAGGGGAGCCCGCACCAGCCGCCCGGCATGAGGCCGCCGAGGACGTGGAATGCGGGGGGGGTGAACAGGAGTGCCCTATTTCATCCAGGGTGAAATTTCATGAAACCTGAAAATTTCAGGGCCTATTCCCCTCCCGCGTACAGCTCGGGCCGGGGCGGAATGGGGGGGCTGGTGGCCCGGCTCTGCCGGTGCGCGCGGCGGGTCTCCCCAGCGCTGGGCAAGGCCCTTGCTCGGGCGCGGTGCCGGGCGCGGTCGGCGCACCTGGGGAGTGTCTCCTTTTGCACTGGTTCTTCGCCGCTTCCGCCCTGCCCTTTCCCCCGTTCGCGCGGCGGTGCGCGGTGCGCGTAGCGCCCGGCTCCCGCCTTGAGCGTCCCGGCCCGTCGCCGGGGAAGAGCCGGGCCATTTTCCTATCAAACGATAGGCATTTTCCTATCAAATGATAGGGACAAACGCGCGCCCGGTGTGTTAAGGGAACGGTATGCGTTGCGCTGGCGTCCGCGTCACCCCTGGGTGCCGAGAGCAGTCTTCGACGTGTTTCCTGAGCAGCCGTTTTCAACATGAGACACTACCGATAATAGACCTGTATCTGACCGAAGCCTATGACCAGCCCCGCGCTCTGATTGGCGTGGCTCTGGAATCGGCCAAGGTCGTGACCTAGCGCATGCCGGGCGAGGACGAACCGTTCAGCGGCATCTGGGCCACATGCTTTTATGAGCAAGGCTCCAAAATGTGAGAGCAGGTTGCCAGCGGCAGCGATGAGGCCGGCGGAGATAAATTGAAGGTTCGGCAGTCGGATGGATGTATGGCCCACACGCTGGTAACATTTCTTGGCCGAGGCCTGGAAAACAGGCAGATCGGATACAGAAAGGCGACGTATCGATTCTCCGACGGACAGTCGCAGGAAACTGCATTTTTCGGCTTGGCGCCGGCATGCCACCTTGAAACGAGTAGTCGGTCCGGTGGAGATCATTCAGGCCGCCACTGTATCGAGGGGCAGATTTGCCTATGAGGAAGCATACGTTATGGCATCCAAAGAATCGCTGCTCATAGGGGCTTTGCTCTATGATATAGGCAGATTTGAATTCAGGAAATCGGACCAGCGGACGCACCCCGCCACCTACGGTGACTTTTTCGTCACTAAATATCTGGCCCGCTTCCGCTGCTTAGCACCAATTCTGGAGGAGATTCGCCGATTACTCGTCGAGTTGGATAATCCCTTGCTGAGGGAAGCCGACTGTCTCGCCGCAGCAGGTCGGCGGGTAGATGGCAGACCCGAGACTTTGCGATCCCTGGTCAGTGTCCTAACGTCCGTAGATATCAGTAAAGGCGAACCACCAGAGGATGTGTATCGGTACGTCCCTGGGCCGGTGGATTTCGCCAACCCCTTTCCAGAACAGATGTCTGTCAAGAGGGTCAAGTGGCCCGAATGGAAACAACCACCGGACGAACACGACCGGGCCTGGAAGCAGTTTTGCGCCGAGATCGAGAAACTACCCGATGGCGACTTGACGGGTTGAATCGAGACCTTCTTAGGGGCAATCCGTAAACATCTGAGCCACGTGGCTTCTGCGGCTTCCAAATCGCACCCGGATATCTCGCTCTACGACCACGCCCGGTCAGTGGCCGCCATTGCGTCATGCTTGCACGAAGCGGATTCGGCAGAGAATCCGTTTCTGTTCATTCAAGGGGATATATCCGGCATCCAGTCCTTTCTCTACAAACTCGCCAGCCCAGCCGAGGAGGGTGGAACGAAAAACATGGCCAAGCGTTTACGGGGCCGGTCTCTGTTTCTGGTGCTGCTAGCCGAGCCCGTAGGGCGCTACTACTTGTGCAAACTGAATTTGCCACCGACCAACCTGCTGTACTGCGGCGGTGGGCACTTTTCGATCCTGGCCCCCCATACCAATGAAGTGAAAACCAAGCTGGCAAAGGCAGAGGAGAAGGTCAATCGCTGGTTGGTCGGGCAGCACCAGGGCGAGTTGGCATTGGTGAGCGCAGCCACCCCGGCCAATAAGGAATTGCTGGCCAACTTCCCGTGTTTGATGCAGCAATCGGGCTATAACCTGGGGCGGGCCAAGCGGCAGAAATTCTACTCCGTACTGGAGGCGTCGCTCTTCGAGTTGCCTGACTATGAGAAGTCTATGAGTGTCTGCCCGGTGTGTCAGTCCGATTTTGTCAAGGGTTCTGGAGGGACCTGCCCCGCCTGCAAACATCATGTGGAGATAGGGCACCGGGTCGTCCAGGCACGATACTTGGTGAGGTTTGAAGGGGCCGGTGTGGATGGAGAATTCTCCCAACTGGGTTTTGCCTGGAAATTGGCTGCCGACTGGGAAGAAGTCATCTAGCTAATAGAGAACGCACAGGCTGAGCGCACGCTCAGGATTACCTAGGAGTAATCCCAGATGTTGGTCTTGTCAGCATCTTCGCCGCCCAAGGCTTCCAGAGCACCTCGGGCTTTACCGTAGGCAAAGATAATCCGGTTCAGGGTGGACCCATCGGCCACTTTGTCGAGCGGGTCCTCGCTGTCCAGCCGGATGTCCTTGATCTCCTGCGGGCAGTTGCGCTTCTTTTGCGCGTCTACGATCAGATTCCTCAGTGAGGACAAATACTCTTTGAGTTGGGTTTCCCGAACCTCCTCTTCCCTTTCGCGGCGCTTTTTTCCGCCATCCATGTCGAGTTCGCGGCTAATCTCGCTTCGCGCTTCTGGGCCTTGTTGGGCGCGGGCCACAAGTTCTTTCTGCTTCTCAGGATCGTCAGGATGTGCCCGAGCAATCTGAACGGCCATCGATGTACCGATTCCGCCCTTGGACAGGTCTTTCGAAGCGTCTTTCAACTCTTCCGAAGCTTTCCACAATCGCATCCGGTCTCGAACAAACTGCCCGGTCCTTCCGACCAGTTTGGCAATCTCTTCAACCGAGTGGCCCTCGTCCCGAAGTTGGGTAAAACCGTTGGCTTCCTCCACGGCTGTGAGCGCTTTTTTGTCCACTTCCGAACCCGTTGCCAACATTTCCACCAAAACATCGGTGCGAGTACCGGCACACACAACTGTGACCGGAACTTCCGCAAAATCTTCAACCAAATCGTTTTCGACCAGATAGGCCAGAGCCGCATGTCGCCGGTGGCCGTCCGCATTCAAAGCATAAGGAGTCGTGACGCCGGCTGCTTTGTCTTCGGCTGTCGCCTCACGGATGCGGATGTTCTCGTAGAGTTGGCCTTGGCCCTGGATTTCTTTAGCAAATTCTTCGATCTCTCCTAGATCGAGGCGGATATTGCTGCCTTCAATAACGGATACTTTTTCAATGAACTCGGTTGCGTCCATCGAAGTCGGTTTTGCTGTGCGTTTTTCGGCCATACGTTTTTCTCCTGACAGGCTTCCATCATACAAGGTGTCACAACAGCAATCACGATTGCAGCCTGATGGTTTGGCGTGGTCGCTTGTATTGCGTTGGGCGGGTTGTCTAGCATGTTTCGTACCTTTTTGTGTTATCTATCCTCCTTTTCTTTTGGTTCTGGAAAGTAAACCATCACGTTTCCCTTCTCGCTCACGAGATTGACCGTCACGCTATCGATCCATTCCACAAGACCCAACAACTGATCAATTTCTGGCGAGGGTTCCGGTTGCACCGGATATTTCAGCATGTGATTAGCTTCCTCCTCGGGTAAAGGGCGGTCTGTCAACTGTTCAAACAATCGAAGCCAATGCACGCGAGCCAGACACTGCTCCTTCACATACGCCAAAAACTGAACAAACGCCATTTTATGCGGTGCGTTCAATCGCCATGCATGGAGGGCGTGATCCACATCGCTGTAGCGTTGCTGTGTGAGCATAAGCCAAATTTCTTTGGCCTTTTCGCGGCTGGCTTGATCCCACTCATCAAGATCGTACAGTTGCTGAATTGCCGTCGATGTATCCCGAATGGACTGGTCGAGCTTTTTCAAGTTTTTCCGTGTGTATTCAGCCCCGACCGGATATACAATTGCCCTCATGGAACCTCCTTTCATACCGTCCACAATCACGATTGTTTGGCTGCTGTTTCATGCTGTTGAATAATTTGCCTCCTTTTCTCTACGTTGCTGGGTTTTGTTGGCTTTTTCCGGCGTTTTCTTGCTTTCACTGTATCCTTATACGCACCTCCGTTTGGTTTTTGTTGGGGTGTTGCTTTCTTTCGTGGTAACGGTTTCTTCATCCACAATTCCATTGCTTCTTGTAGTGCGAGGTCTTTGGGGATATGATAGCTTTCACAGCGTCCCCAAAAGGCAATCACGATTTCTGGGGGGACATGGCCAGTCACAGGTTTCGTCGAGTAGGTTGGGAACTTTTCAGTTCCTTTCCCCTCTAAGAACGGTGCGTGCCACTCTCACGGCACACGGCTCAAGCGATGGTAGCTTGAAGGTGACAGAGTATGTGAGTCATATGACCGCATAACCCCGCTGACGGCTGGCGTTTCCGCTGCCCGTATGATCGCTTGAGTTTAGTACTTCTGTTGTCTCAATACTTCCGTATCAACCATAGATTTCGGAAGCTGGAGGTAACGACGCCTACTTGTGCAAGGATTCACTTTCGTTCACCATGTCAACCTACATCTTGCCCTGGCTTTGATTATGGTTCTCGCTGCCATTAGGCTTTCGTCCCAGCTTCACACCCCCCCGATTACTCAGGACGCATGTGGGTCGTGATGTCAGTCTGTATACTAGCTGGGTCCAAATGGACCATCACCTTAAGCGACTTCATGTCGCACAATTCCCTCTTCATCGGGAACAGGTGTGTAACACTTATCAAATCTTGATAATCGTGGCAAAAATAAGGTTTCAATTCTCTCTTCATCGGGAACAGGTGTGTAACCAAAAGCAAATCGCGATTGATTTTCGTGAGCAGTACTGTTTCAATTCCCTCTTCATAGGGAACAGGCGTGTAACTTGCTTTTCGGTGCGGGTTTGTTTCGGCGCGAACCTTTTGGTCGTCCCGATTTCTTTTTCGGAATGCCGGCCACCGCCTGTGCCCACATGGCATCCAATTCTGCTTGAGGAAACATCGTTATGTTCCTTCCTCTCCATCTCGCAAATACCACGGTAAGGAATCAAACCCTTCCCATTGTTTCCGAACTTCCAAATCATATCCGGCATGCGCTATTTCTGTCATGGGACATCGATCAAATACATGATCCCACAAATGGTAGACGAGTGTCCCACCATTCAGCGCCTTTCCCAAAGCTCGGGCCATCTCTGCTGAAGTGATACGCCAGGTATCTTTCAGATGGGGCCACGCCAATTCCCACGCCACTTTCGATGGCATGGCAAACGCCGTGGCAAATGCGGCTACATGCTGTCGGAATCCCTTCGGCTCATCCGGCACGCCCGTAAAGCAGTTTTGCATGACAAGACCGTGAGCCGCGAGATCGCCAACCATAATGTCGCCGCTTTTTTCGTGTAAAATGTCACAATGATAATCCATCGAAAAGTAATCGGGATATGTGGTCAGCGAAGATTCCACTGGTTCTTGGTATCCGGTAAAATCATAGTCTATTTTGGGTGGATGCGGATAATGGGGAATTGATTGCAAATGAGTCATCAATTCCCGGAGCTTGTGCTTATTCATACGGTGATTCTCCTCACTTCCGTCAATGTTTCAATTCCCTCTTCATAGAGAACAGGCGAGCAGTGTTATTATTCACGGCGTGTCCCTCTTCCAACTCTCGGCCCTATACTCTCCGCATGATTGCGCTATATCCTATAGTGAATGGAAGCAGATAAAAATATTCCAGAAATCATGCTAAAGGAGCTACGTATCCGACAGTTACGGAACTGGAAAGCGCTCAGTTGCGAGCGGTTCTCCTCCCTTCTCGGGGGGGATTAAATAGCGAGTCAACCGCACGCCCTGACACACGAGAGGAGAATCCTATGGACCGTCCCATTCAATTTGGTCTTTTTCAGCCCCAAATCGGCCTGCCGTTTCCGCTGCTCAAAGAACGCGCCCTGGCCTGCGAGGAGTATGGTTTTCACTCCATCTGGTTTACCGATCACATGTGGCCGCGCGGTATGACCCAGGTCGATTTCCTGGAGGGCTGGACAGTCATGTCGTCCATGGCCATGGTTACCAAAACGCTCCGTATTGGCGGCCTGGTGCTGTGCAACTCCTATCGCAACCCTGCCTTTCTGGCCAAGATGGCGGCCAGCCTGGACAATATCAGCGCAGGCCGGGTTGAAATCGGCCTGGGAGCCGGCTGGATGAACGAGGAGTATGAGGCATACGGCTATCCCTTTCCCTCTGGCGGCACCCGAGCGGACCAGATGAAAGAGGGCGTCGAAATCATGAAGAAGATGTTCACCGAAGACGCGGCGTCGTATGCGGGCGAACACTACACCATCGCAGAGGCGCACTGTAACCCCAAACCAATTCAGCAGCCCTACCCGCCCATTACGATCGGGGCCATGGCCGAGCGCAAGGGGCTCAAGATCGTGGCCGAACACGCCGACCGCTGGAACTGTCCGGCGGCCGCGGCGCATAAAATAGAGCAGAAGTGGGCGGTCATTACCGACCATTGTAAAACCATCGGCCGCAACCCGGAAGAAATTGAGATCTCCGAACAAACCCTGGTTGTCCTGGGCAAAGACAAACAAGATTTTGACAGCAAATATCCTCGGGCCAAAAAGACCCTGGGCCGTTTGGCCAACCTCGACAAATGCGGTGTATGCGGCGACCCGGGCGGAGTCATCCGCGCCTTGCAGGAGAAAAACAAGAAAGGCGTGACTCTGTTCACCATGATGTTCAGCGATATGGCTCAGGACGATTTTCTGGCCACGCTCAAAATCTTTGCCAACGAAGTCATGCCCGCCTTCCGGTAAGCAGCCATGAAGTCGCAGCCAAAATCCTTTGACGCCATAGAGATCGGCGACGAGATCGGACCGGTCTGGAAAACCCCGACAAAAGAGACGGTGCTCCGCTATGCCGATGCAGTCCGGATCACCGGCCTCAAATTCTTCTTCCATCAGAAGGACGCCGAGCAGGCCGGGCTGACCAAGCCCATTATTCCCGGTCCTCTGAGCACCACGTATCTCTGTCAGATGCTCAAAGACTTTTTTGTGGGCTGGCGGCTGCGCAGCCTGAACACCACCTTTCGCACCCCCGTACGCCACGGCGATACGATTGCGCTGTGGGGCATGATTACCGAGAAAAACGAGGAAGACGGCGTGCCGACCGTGTACTGCGATTTAGTTGTTGAGAATGAGCACGGCGAGCGCGCCATTACCGGCACTGCCGTGCTCGTTCCATACACTTCGTAGCGATAGGCACGGTTTTCCTCCCAGGCTGCTATTTCATCTTGCGAATAACGGCGCGGGCAAAGGCGTCAATGGTTGTCCGGGCGTCCGTCACCGGCTGGACCGCGACCTGCTTGATGCCGGCTTTCTTCATGGCTTTGACCGATTCCAGCACTTCTTCCTTGGTACCGGTCAGCGTGGTGGCCCGAATCATCTTCTCCGTGACTAGCGGCTCGTGCTCCTTCTTAAAGCCTTGCAGATAATCGGCGTAGAGCTTGAGGTGGCGGGTTTCGATCGAACCCTCGGGCGCACGATAGGCATTCTTGAAAGCCATCAGGTCGTCCCGCACATCAGCCGGCAGGTCTTTCGGGTCGGGGCAGGAAAAGGCAAAAATATTACTGGAGGACGAGACAAACGGCCCGACGGCGCTGCGGACTTTCGAGGTTTCGAGCGACTCGCCCTTGTTGGTGAGATGGAAGGCGGTCATGCATAGAGTATAAATCCGCTTGGGGTTGCGCCCGGCCCGCTCGGCTCCGGTCCGGATGTGATTCATCACAAACTCAATCAGGCTGGGGCTGACGGCGCCAAACAGAATAATGCCGTCAGCGATTTCGCCCGCCAGTTCCAGGGTCTTGGGACCACTCGCCGCGACATAAATTGGCACTTTTTTCCTGATATTGATCCAGCCACCCTTGGGGTTGAGGAACTTCACCATGCGGCGCCGGTGGCCTTCCTGGTAGGGCGTGGTCTTGCCTGCCAACAGGTCGCGGCAAGTCTCGACGTGCTCGCGCATGTCTATCAGCCGGGCTGCGGGCATACCCAGGGTCCGCCGGGCGGTATTCCCCGTTCCGATCCCGAGGATGGTCCGGCCGGGCGCCAGTTCGTTAATGGACGCAATCGCGCCGGCCGTGACCGGTGCGATGCGCGAGGCCGGATTGGTCACCCCAGGCCCCAGCTTGATCTTTTTGGTATTCACCGCGCACAAGGCCAGGGATGCATACACATCGCTGAACAACATTTGGGAGTCATACAGCCAGGCGTGCGTATAGCCGCGCTTTTCCGCCAGCATGACATCTTTGTAGACATGCACTCCACCAGGAAACACATAACCATAATCCATTCTTCATTCCTCCAGTACGACGCTCGCTTTCAATTACAACTCTTGGGTCACCTTACGCAGATCGGATTCGGCTTCAAGCGCCCGAACCGCCTCGCACACCCGGCTGGCGTGTTCATCCGTCCATACCGCGGTCGCGAGATCGGCGTATTTCGCCGTCAGTTCATCCCACGACAACGGGTTCTCCGGGTCGCCTTTTGGGAAACGCACCTGAGCAGAGACTTCTCGTCCGGTATCCAGAGCAACACGCGCCCAGGCCGGCCATTCCTTGGGATAGTTTTCTTCCAGTTGCGGGTCATGTTCATACCTGACCTTGGCCATGAGCGCTCCGACTGCGGCATCTTCCAGCATGGCTTCGGAAAATTCATCCAGCCCGGCCCGTCGTTTGGCCAACGCTACTGCGACGCCAAAGGGCAAGCTGAACTGGGCCTCAACCACATTCGTGGGACGATATTTACGCTCGGCCGGCTCGCAGATGACCGGAATGCCGGTTTCGAGCATGCCGATGGTAACCTGCTCAACCTGCTCGGGTTGCACATCATGTTCCCGTACGAGGCTGAGCACTGCGTCGATCGGAGCCTGGGTATAGCGGCAGCAGGCGTGCGGTTTGACCGCGGTTTGCAGAATCTGGAAATCCTCGCCCAGACCCTCGCTGATTTTGCCTGGCTCGGGCCGCACCCCATACGCCTTGAGAAAGCCGTCCCGCCCTTCGAGGATCGTACGCGGGCCAATGAAGCCTTCTTTTGCCAGCAGGGCGGCATGAACGCCGCTGAACGCGGCCCAGCCCGGATGGAAGCGTTTTGTCCAGGCTCCCTCGGCCAGGAACTCCATCGACCCGGCAGACTGGCTGCCGGCAATGCCGAGGGCGGACAGCAGTTGGGCTTCACTCAAGCCCAGCAGCTTGGCCGCACTGGCCGCAGCGCCAAAGGTGCCGCAGGTCGCCGTGGGATGAAACCCGCGGCCGTAGTGCTCGGTCGGTTTGAGGGCCATGGCCAGCCGGGCCGCGACCTCAAAGCCGACCACGCTGGCGGTAAGAAAATCCTTGCCGCTCGCGCCTACCTGCTCTGCCACGGCGAGCGCCGCGGAAAAGACCGACACACCCAGATGAATCGAGCCGGCCTGATGGGTGTCGTCTAGTTCCAGGCTATGGGCGGACGTACCGTTGGCCAGGGCCGCATACGGAAAGTTCGCCTTCTCCGCACGGCCCAGGACCGTTCCCTGCCCCGTCGAGGACAGACTGTCCGCCAGGCGGTAGAGCGGCTGGCTGGAATCGGACAGCGAGCCCCGCACCGCAACACCGAGATAGTCGAGAAAGAAGTATTTGGCCCGATCGACCACCTCGACCGGCAGGCTGTCGTAGTCGAGCCGGGTACAGAATGCGGCCAGATGTTGGGTCAGCGGAATTTCCATATATGGCCCTCCCCTCTCCCCTAGGGTCGGGGTGAGGATCGCTGGAAAAGAAACGCCCTTACAACTTCGGAATGACCTTTTCGCCAAAGGTGCGTATCGCTTGCAGCGTATTCTCGTGCGACGGACCACCCGGCTGTCGAAAGCGCATGATCAAATAATCCGGCTGAATCGCCTCTTTCCACATCTGGAGTTGCTCCAGACAGTCTTCGGGCGAGCCCACAATCAGCCGCTCCTTGGAGGCTATGCCAAAGCTCAGCTCTTCAGGGGTCTTGACGTCCTTGATGTGTTCATCCTGGACATAGGCGTCATACTGAAAGTAGAAGCGGTGGGTATACATGGTCGGCTCGCTGGCGGCTTCGGCGTCGGCCATGCTGTCGGCCAGCACGGCATCGCGCATCAGGCAGATATACGGTTTGCGGCCCGCCTTTTCCGCGGCTGCCCGGTAGCGGCTGGCATAGTCTTTAATGACCCCAAGGCTCTGTACCGGGTCGGCGATCCAGCCATCCGCCAGCCGCCCTGCCCGGCGCAGTCCGACCGGCGTCCAGGACGCCATCCAGATCGGCGGACCGGACTGTTGACTTGGGCCGGGTGTAATCAGGGTGTCCTGATAGCGAAAATGCTTGCCCTCAAAAGAGAAGCGCTCACCCGTCCAGCTCTTGCGGATAATGTCGATGGCTTCTTCGGTCCGGGTGGCCCGCTCGGTGATCGGAATCTCGAACGCGTCGAAATCGTGCTGCTGATACCCCACGCCGAGACTCAGAACGAGCCGCCCTTTGGTCGCCTGGTCGATCACGGCGCAGTCTTCCGCAACATGGACGGGATGGTGGAGCGGCATCAACAACACGCACGTGCCGACCTTTATGCGTTCGGTCTTCATCCCGACCAAGCCGGCTAGCAGCAACGGGTTGGGCAGATAGCCGTCTTCCTGCTGGTGGTGTTCGGTCAGAAAGCAACCGTCCCAGCCACTGGCCTCCGCGGCCTGGGCTTCGGCAATAACTTCATCAATCACCCGTCCCATATTCGTCCCGGACGGGGGGTCTTGAGTACAGGGGAGATAACCAACTGGCAGCATATGCGTTCTCCTTTTGGGTTCGTAGTAGAGGCTGCCTAGAAAAACAAAAACTCCCGCGCTTGTCTATCGCCGGGGCACAGTGTGCTGCCTCATCACAGCGATTTCAGTTTCGTCAGGATATTGGCAAGTCGCTTCGAGAGAAGGTCAAGGTGCTGGACCGCGTCGGGGTAGTCGACCGACCACGCGTCTACGCCTTTGACAGGTAGCCCGCTAGCTTTTACCACCCTAATGGTGAAACTATCGGCTCCAAATTGATCCGCCCATTGCTTAAGGACGGTGCTCAATGCGGGCGGCGGAGGCGGCTCTTCGTCAAGTATTGCGACTCCGAAAGAGAAATCTCGGGTTTTCATCCACCCGTTGTCTGTGGTTGACGGCGGGTAGAGCCAAGCGACGGAGACTGGGTTTCCCCAAAGCGAGCATCGCATGCGGATGCTCACACCACTCGGTCCCCAGTGAAAGGCGGCACCAGAATCTCGGGCTACGTCTAAAAGGCGTTGCGCGGCATGACGTTCTTCTGCGATGGTGAAATTATCTAGGAACGTCTTTCGCGTCCATTTTCGGTTTCGGTTGTAGATACGCTCGTCCATACTGTGCTCCCTCCGCTGCCGTTCATGCAATCCAGATTACGCTCAACTTGGCCAAAGAAGGCTAGCCGTAGGTCAGGTTAGCGAAGCGTAACCTGACATCTCCTCCACCAATCACTTTTCACTCACCCTGCGTCAGATTCAATTCCAGCAATTCGCACAACGCCTTTCCGTCGCCCGCCTCGTTCCGACCCTAATCCTTCGCACGGTTCAGGAGAGTTCCAGGTCGTAGACGGGCATAGCCAGGGCGCGGGTGGGCGGCGGTCTTCCGCCAGGAGTTGGGCGAGCACAACAGAGGTATCGAGGTAGATCACCGTTCGCTTCTATCGGCATCCAGTTCGCCAAGAAGAGTAGAGAGCGGCGCAACTCGCTCCGGAGTCGGAGGCTCCCCCGTGGCGGGCAGCGTTGGCGGCGTCAGCCACCCCTTGCGCACGGCCTCGGCCAGCAGGGCATCGGCGAGCATCGGGCTTCTAGCTTCTCTCGGGGGACCGATTTCCGCGACAACACGGTCGTGGTCCGTGACCAGAACGGTCTCGCCCGAGGCGGCGAGCCGCACATACTCGCTCAACCGGCTGTTCAATACTTTTATTCCGACCGATCTCATACACAGAGAAGTAGCAACGAGAAGCAACCTGGTCAAACCACACCCACTCGACGGTCGGCTACGGGTCTTAAGTGCTTTGGCCATCGTCTCGTCCATCCCATTCGGACGAGTTGGGCCAGCGGTGGCGCAGTTCAACGAGCCGTTGGTCTCGGTAATAACTCTAGGGACTATTTCTTGCCCTGGCTCTTACCCTGGTTGGGTTTTGGTTTACCCTGTTCCGGCTCGGGCCTGGGAGGCGGGGGAGGTGGTGGCGTCTTACCTGGCCTTGCAGGCTTCCCTGAGGCTGTCCGGGTTCTCACGTTAGACGCCATATTGATCTTGCATCACCCGGTAGGCTGCGGCTTCGCATTTTTCGTTCAGCTTTGGGTCTTCTTGAATATCGGTATGCCCCGCCCATCCGGTGACCTCGTTGAGTCTCCGTGACAGGCGGGTGTTGCGTTGTCGAGCCTCCGTGTCGTCGATGTTCTCAAGATCGCCCCACAAGTCTTGCCATTCGACCTCAAGAGCGCTGCATTCAATACTGATTGCATGCAGGATGGCCGCTTTTTTTGCGTAGTCTGACACAAAGTCCCACACGACACACAGGGCGACCAGACCGCCTGCAACAATCTGAACGACCTCTGGAAACAGATCAAGCAAGGCGGCAATGCCACTCGCCGCCGCGGCAAGGAGCACGACGCGAATCCAAAAGTGTTTGCGTCGATGCCGGTCGGCTAGGCTCTCGTAGTAACGGACGAGTCTGGCCATATCCAACAGTCCTTGCCAAATGGTGTTTCGAGTCTGATCGCTGACCATGCCCTTTGCCTGCCGTGGCTTGCTTGGTTTCAAGCCATCCTACCCTGATTTGTCGTCAACGCAAACCGAAGCATACCTGCCGTTTATCGAGAACGCTCCAAACAGTTGAGGATGTCGGATTACGCTTTGCTAATCCGACCTACTGGTCTAGGGTGTTCGCTCTTGGGCAAGTTTATAGGTTGAGTGAGCGGCGAAGCGTGGCGATTAACTTTTGCTTGAAATCCTCGTCATCGTCTCTGGACCAGAAAATCGTTGTGCAGTGATTAGTGTCGAAGTGGGTCCCATCTTCATCAAATGTTGCTTTCTCACAGATATAGAGAACAGGCTTACCTAGCCCTTCGGCATAACCTGCCTCCCAATAGGCTCCCGGGTTGCCGTGCGTCAGGTCAACGATAACGAACGCAGCATCCCTAATCTGGGTGCGCATGATGTTGTCGATAACTCCGGCCCGCCCGACATCACGCATATCAACGAGTTTATAGCCAATACCTTCTTTCACCGCAGGCTTTACAATGTCTTTCATAAAAGGGTCGAGTTTGGGGTCTCCGAACTGCATGGCAATGAAGCCGTAGTTACCCGAGAACTCACCGCGTTTTTCCGCCTCGTACTGCTCCCATCCGTCGAGAGTAAGAGTGACGGAAAAGAATGAAGAAGAACCTCCCATTTCTGGATTAAGATCCCCCTTGATGGTGCCACGTCTCTTTAGGTCTTCAATGAGTTGTTCCACAAATTCACCACTGGGAGCGCCAATGATTTCCTGAATGTCAGCGCAGTCAAGCATCTCAATTGGTTTACCTAACCGTACTACTTCATCTCCAATGTATCGAACGAGATTCATTGCCTGTATTGCGGGGCTGGTAAAGTTGCTCATTACGTCACCTCGGTCTTACGCCTGATCGGTTTATCAGATGAGTTCCCAAGTTCTCGCACCAGCATTGTAGGTGACGATCCCCTTACGCTTGAGGTGCAGTTGTGCATGACGCAATCGACGCTTCCATGCTTTCCCATACCTCTCGCCTTTTATCATGAAATACTCATGCTCGTCGCAAAGAGTTGGCATGAGATGACGTACTTCCTGTTGAATTGCCTTTGTGGTTTGTGGTCCACGGGACAAGATGAATTGAATCGCCTCGCCGAACACGGCATGGGCGCTTCGATTGCCTACCTGTATGGAAGCGAGCGCCGGTCGCGCTTGCCTCATGACCTCGGCAAATCTGCGTTTTGCGGCTGGTGTAGCACTACCCGTTATATTGGCCCGGGCTTGGCGAAGCTCTGTTTCCAGGGGAGTAAGGGCGGTAATAGTACTCGTATCCACTTGGCTACCGAGACGGGTAAACGAGAGCATGTCGCTGCGCACTGCTCGGACCAACCCGGTTTCGTTAAGCAATACTCCATACTCAAGATTTCTGTCGAGCGCTGCCCGTGTCAAGTTGCCCGATGTTATGATCGCTACCTTCTCGTCAGCGACGAATACTTTTGCGTGCAGGTTCGATAACGCAATAAGCTTCGCAGAAGGAGATACCTCCGCGAGGCATCGTAAAGCGGCCAAGTCCAGGGCCGACGTGCTGACGGCCTCCGCGTCTATATTAGCAAGCGTTATGACCTCAACACCTGGGCGCAAAAGTTTACAGAACCACGTTGCTTCAGCGTGCTTGATGTACGGGGCAACAATAAGGACAGACCTGTCAGCAGTAGCAGCTAGGGCGGCAAGATCGTTGCGCCAAGGTCGGTTGAGGAGTTGGACCATACCTTGAGTGCTGTCACCAAGCGTAGACGCTACAGAGAGTAATCCTTCTCAGGTCCTAGTCCCGTAGCATCAGGCACATCGTCGTCCTCCACCACCCATTCTAGTAATGTGTCCTCACAGCTATCACACTTGAGGTCTCCGTCTTCCAGTTCAAGGGACCCAAAAGCATATGATGTATGAGCACCACAGGCGGGGTGGGCTACGTAGACGCTCATGAAGCCTTCTTCATCGATGATGACTTGAGTGATTATACCACTCAGTGGCTTGATCAGTCTGATCACAGGTCGTTCCTTCTTACCTTGACTTTACGCATTGCCACCTTACTCATTCTGGCACACTTTTCGAAAGGAACTGCGGCAACGTTCACTGCCGGAATCGGCGAAATCGGTATCGAGTCTGTAGCAGTCGGACTGAGTGGATACCTTAGCCCCGTTTGGGTCGCGGTTGAGAAACTTGTCTTCATCACCACTGTTCCCCGCCGTCACTATGCTTCTCGAAAGATAAAGCAGTTATTACAAAACCGACCATTGTGGCTATAAGCAAAAATGTATCACTATTACCTATCGCAACAGGTCCTCTAAGGCCAGAACGTATGAACGCAACCGATAGAAGATTGCGCTCCTTCAACTCTGAGGCATACCACTTGGTAATAAGCAACGTTTCAGCTACCCGTCCATATTCTCAACAAGGAGGCCCCGGTCCTTTAGTCCGGCCTGCCGCACTCCCTATGAGAAGTGATTTCCTACTTGCGTGCCTCGGCAATATGGTGCCGCGTGGAGGCTAGCTCTTTTCATCCACAATACCCGCTACCGTCTCAAGCAGAGCATCCACCAAGCTGTCATCCCCAACCCGGACCGCCCAGAGATGCCCTTCCGCCTCCTCCAGATCGATCCCCACTGGCCCTCCCTCGTCCTCCAGGCCCACCGGCTCTCCCCCTCCGACTTCGACCTCTGCCTGTACGTCAGACGGCATATCAACATCTGGAAAATTTCATTTCGCGTGAAATTTCGCCTTTCATGGAAGGTGAAAAACGCCCACCATTACCCCCTTCTCGGGACCGCTTGACGCCCATCGACGATCCCTAAACATGCTCAAAACACCGTTACAAAGTCAGAATTTAGGGCTGAAATAGGCATGAAATAGGCATGAAATAGGCGTGAAATTTTATGAAATTCCATGAAATTTTCATTTTTCGTGAAAAATCCCTAAATACCTGTCCTCGCTTCACTTTTCAGGATTTCAGCGAAAATCGGCATGAAATATTTCACGATTTCTCACCTTTTCTGGGGGAAGTGATCCTGAATTTTGTCAAAGAATGGCTCCCGAATTTTGGAATTTTACGGTCTGGTTGTAGGTCGCGTTTTGGGCGTGAACGGCCAGCGGCAGCAGGTCCACAGCACAGACGAGCCCGACTGTCAGCACCCCACTCGTCCTCCAACTGCCCTCCGTTTTTTTCCGCTTCTGCATACGTTCTCCTTGTCATGAGCCGAGAACCAGCTACCCCTCCGCATTCTCAACAAGGATGCCCTGGTCCTTTAATTCCTGTATTTGCTCGGCCGTATATCCGCATAAGCCGCCCAGCAACTCGTCCGTATGTTGACCCAGGCGTGACGCCGGTCCGGGGATGCGCGGCGGGGTTTTGGAGAATTTATGGGGGGATTGGAGCAGCTTCAACTCGCCGTAGTCCGGGTTGGGCACGGTTTCGACCATACGTTTACTTAAATGCGGGTCTTCCGCGAATTGGCCGATGGACAGAATCGGAGCAACCGGCAGGCGGAGTTCATCGGCCATAATCCGAATCGCCTCTTCGTCGCTTGGCAGCGATTGCAGCCACTCTTCGATAATGACCCGCAGGGCGTCGGCGTTCTGAATGCGCCAGCGGTTGGTCTTGAACTCGGGCGAGGTCAGTAACTCTTCGTGCCCCATGCGTTTGACCAGGGTCACCCAGTGGTCCTCGGTAATCAGTCCGATGGCGATATAACCGTCCTTTGATTTGAACGCCCCGTAGGGAAACGCCCCGGCCCGCTGCGAGCCACCGCGTTGCGGGTCGACCGCTCCGTCGGTCACACTGTAGGCCGCCAGCGCCCAGTCGTGCGAGTTATAGGTGCAGTCCACCAGGGCCAGGTCGATATGCTGGCCCTCGCCCGTACGCTGGCGATGGAACAGGGCCGCCATGATCGCGCCAAAGGCGTTGAGCGCGGTCATGTGATCGCCAATGGCCGAGGCTGGATAGGCCGGATAGCCGTCCGGCTCGCCGACCAGATGCAGCAAGCCGCCGGCCGCCAGGGCGACCAGGTCGTTGCCGATGCGACGGGAGTATGGGCCGGTCTGCCCATAGGTCGAGACCGAGCACATGACGAGACTCGGGTTGACGGCGGACAGGCTCTCATAGGTCAGGCCGTAGCGCTCCATGATGCCGGGTGTGAAGTTCTCGAACAGCACGTCGCAGTGCTGGACCAAATCCTTGATGACGGCCTGGCCGGCTGGAGTTTTGATATCCACGCACAGGCTCTTCTTGCCCCGGTTATGCATGATGAAATAGCTCGGCGTGGCGCCATCCTTGCCGTCCTTGGGCACGATGCGGATATGCCGACTGTGTTCGCCTTTGGGTGGGAGTTCAACCTTGATGACTTCGGCCCCAAGGTCCACCATCAGCCGCGTGGCCTGCGGTCCGGCCAGCCATTGGGTCAGGTCAAGAATACGCACCCCTTCAAGAATCTGTCTCTGTTCGGTCATGTCACACTCCCTTAGATAGCCTTTCCGGCCACAAACCCACCGTCAATCGGAATCGTTGTACCAGTCATGAAGTCTGCGTCCTCAGACGCCAGGAACAACATCAGCCGGGCAATTTCTTCGGGCTGCGCCCAGCGTCCGGCCGGATGTGCTTTTTTGAGCGAGGCCACGATATCCGGCTTATCAAAATAGCCCGCGGTCATGGCGGTCTCGACCACACCAGGGGCAATGGCGTTGACCTGAATATGCTTATCGGCCAGTTCCATCCCCATCTCCTTGGTCAGGCCGACCACCCCATGCTTGGAGGCCACATAGGCCGCCCGGTTCGGCACGCCCATAAGACCGGCGACCGACGACAGGTTAATGATCTTTCCGCTTTTATTCTGCGCAATCAGGTGCTGGGCAACGGCTTGACTGCACAGAAACGTCCCGGTCAGGTTCGTACCGATGACCTTCGTCCATTCTTCGGCAGGCAATTCCAGGAACGGTACGATCTCGCGCACCCCCGCGCTGTTGATCAGCACATCGAGTGAGCCGAGTCCGGCCACGGCCCGCTCTACCAGAGCCTGCACCGAGTCCGGTTGCGTAACATCGACCTGGAGGGCCACGGCCTTACGCCCTACTTCCTCAACCGCGCTGGCGGTTGCCTGGGCCGCTTCAAGCCGGAGGTCTGCTGCAGCAATAGCCGCACCTTCCGTGGCAAAGGCCAAGCTTGCCGCTCGCCCGATCCCACTGCCCGCGCCTGTAATCAGGACACCCGTATTTTCAAACCGCATACATATCTCCTGTTGGCCTTCCTATATCCTAAATGCGCTTGCTTTTTTAGCCTGTCGGGCTCATCTTTTGATCAGAGGAACTCTGACCATGAGCGAAATGCTTGACAAGGCAGTGGAACAGGCCAAACGACTTCCCGTAGATCAACAAAACGCTATCGCCGCGCTTATTCTGGAAGAGATCGCAGATGAGCGGCGGTGGCAGGCCGCATTTGCACGTTCGCATGATACGCTTGAACAACTCGCAGCAGAGGCCGAGCAAGAAGACCGCAAAGGGCTAACCGAAGCACTCGACCCGGACGCCCTGTGAGATCCCGGACCACCCGGCAGTTTCGCCAGCGGTTGAAGACCCTGCCGGACGCAATCCAACGACAGGTGAAGACCGCGTATCAGCGATTCGAGGCCAATCCCTGGGATCAGAGCCTCCGTTTCAAACAGGTCCACCCATCCCAACCGATCTACTCGGTACGCATCACCAAAGGCTACCGCGCCATCGGCAAACGAGACACCAAGGGTATGTTATGGTTCTGGGTCGGCTCGCATGCAGACTATGAGCACGTTCTTGGCAGGCGATAGGACAATTATCGGCTAGTACTCGCTACAGAAAAGATTCAGGGTTTAATCCAAACTCCGGGCAACGCTGAACCCGAGGTTGTTATTCCGAAAATAAGCGAAATTGTATGATGCCGTCATACACGCTGCGCTCGTGAATACCTGTCCGAGGATGTCATATGCGAATCAATGCGAAATTGGATGACGAGCGAGCGGAGAAGCTGCGGCAACTCCAATCGTTGACACGGCTCAGCACAAGCGAGATCGTCAAACGCGCAATCGACCTCTTGCACCGCCAACAGGCCGGGCGGTCCCGCGACAAGCTCGACGCCTTGTTGAGCAGCGACTTCGTGGGCTGCGCTACAGGTCCCGCAGACTTGGCGAGCCAGTACAAGCGTTACCTCATACGTGACTTGGGGGAGTAGCCTTGACGAAACGCTCGTCGTCACGCGATCGGTGGTGGCGGCAACCGAACTTGGAGAGGGCCGGATTCTTTCCACGGATCAGCGCGATTTCGAGACGTATCGATTGAAGGACACGCAACCGTTTCACAACCTGCTGCGCCCCTTCGCAGCATAAGTCTACCCCTGCCAACCGATCTACTCGGTGCGCATCATCAAAGGGGTGGGAGGACATTCCTCCCCCTACCCCCGAAAGCTCGGCATTATCTCCTTGGCGAACAGCTCCAGCGAGCGGGTCGATTTCTTGGGGTCCATGCCGGCCAGTTGCGTGCTCATGATGAAATGCGTGCATTGGAACTCGTCTTTGAAGCGTTCCATTTTTCGGGCGACCTGGTCCGGCGTGCCGATCATCACCGCTTCACCAAAGGCCGAGTGGCGGAGTTCGCTCGGCTCGGTGAACTGCCATACATCTTTATCTCCAGGCGCATCATTCGCCTCAGCCAAAATATGACCGTAGAACTCCATCATACTGAACAAATGATCCTGGCAGTCTTCCCAGGCCTGGTCTTCGGTGTCGGCCAGATACACCAGACGTAATTGCGCGATGTTGAAATCGTCCGGATTGCGCCCGCATTTTTTCAGCTCGTCAATATACCACGGTGCCGGGTCGGGTCCGATGGTTGCCATGAGATGACAGCCCAGCCGGGCCGCGTTGCGGGTCGCCTTCTCGGCCCGCGCGCCGATCCACAGCGGCATGGGTTGCTGCACCGGCTTGGGGCTCAAGGTCAGATCTTTCACCTGGGTAAAACGCCCGTCAAACGTGACCGCATCCTCAGTCCAGACTTTTTGAATCAACTCAACACCCTCGCGCAAACGCGCCGAACGTTCTTTGCGCGGCATACACAGGGCGTCAAACTCCATGTACGAATAGCCCTGCCCAACACCCAGGTCGAACCGGCCGTTTGACCAGATATCGACACAGGTGGCGTCTTCAGCCACCCGAATCGGATGCTGAAACGGCAGCAGCAGAATAAACGTCCCGATCCGAATGGTGCTGGTTCGGGTGGCAATCGCCGTCGCGGTCGGTAGCAGCGACGGATTATAGCCATCCTCAGTAAAATGGTGCTCGGTCAGCCAGACATGATCATAGCCAAGTTCCTCGGCCCGAACGGTTTGGTCTAAGATCGCGTTATACAGCTCGGGAAATGGCCGCGCCCAAGGTTCCGGGTTCCGAAAATCCTCCATAAAACCAAATTGCATGGGATAGTCCTCCTCTTCATTACGAATTGCTCAGAACGCTGCCCGCTTCCCCAACCCCTAATCCTCAACCTCTGGCCTTCTCTCCCCCACCCGCGTGGCCTGCTCAAACGCATAGGCCAACTGAAGCACGCCCAGTTCGTTCTGATGCCGACCAACGATCTGCACACCAACGGGTAAGCCCTCCGGCGTGAAACCGCACGGCACTGAGATAGCCGGTAATCCGGTGACGCTGATGTAATAACACGAGCGCATCCAGTCCAAATACGTCTCCATCTGGACGCCGTTAATCTCACGCACGTAGCGTTGTTTGACATCAAATGGTGGCACTTGTGAGACGGGCAGAATCAGGAACTCGTACTGTTCCATGAACTCACGTACCCGGTGATAGAGCAGCGTGCGCTTTTTCTCGGCCCGCCCGATTTGCGGGCCGGTGAGTTTTGTCCCTTCTTCGATATTCCAGATGACCGTGTCCTTCATTTTGTCCCGGTGTTCGGGCAGCAACTCGCCCAAGGACAGATCAAAATACCACGCCCGCCAGACGCGAAAGACCTCATCGGCGTCTTTGAAATCGGGCGTCGCTTCCTCGATGACGCAACCCAGGTCGGTAAACACGCTACGCTGACTTTCGAGCACCGCGGTCACGCGGGCGTCCACCGGCAGGCCGCCCAGCGTCGGACTCCAGGCAATCGGGGTATCCGTAAAAGAGCGCTCAAGGGGCTGAAGGAACTGCTCGCCCGATTCACTATTGGCAATCGGCACGCGAGGGTCAGGCCCGGCCATGGCGCTCAGCAACAGCGCCACATCCTGCACGGTACGAGCCATCGGTCCTTCGACGGCGAGCGGAAACCAGCCGACCCGGTGCGGCCAGGTGGGCACCCGGCCGGGCGAGGGCCGAAACCCCACCACATTGCAAAAACTGGCTGGATTACGCAGCGAGCCGCCCAGGTCGCTGCCATCGGCAATCGGCAGCATCCCGGTCGCTAGCGACACCGCAGCTCCGCCGCTACTGCCACCACAGGTTGTGGAGAGATCATATGGGTTGAGTGTCTCCCCAAACACCTCGTTATACGTTTGCGAGCCGGCCCCGAACTCGGGCGTATTCGTCTTGCCGATGGCAATCGCACCGGCCGCACGCAGGCGTTCGACAATAATCTCGTCCTGGTCGGGAACAAAATCGGCAAAGATTGGCGAGCCGAGCGTGGTGCGGACGCCTTTGGTCAAGACCAGATCCTTGTGGGCAATGGGCAAGCCGTGCAACGGGCCGACCTCCTGGCCTCGCCCGAGCGCTGCATCGGCTGCGGTTGCCCGCTCCAGTCCACGCTCCGCCAACAGGGTCACAATCGCGTTTACCCGCGGATTGATGCGATCGATCCGCGCTAGGTACGCTTCCATGACTTCCCGGCATGACACCTCGCGGGTGCGTATACGCCCGGCCAGTTCGGTGGCGCTGAGAAAACAGAGTTCGGCAGCAGACATACTCCCTCCCTTGGACGAGCCCGTCCTTCCGATTTCCACAGGGAAGAACGGTTCGGTCGTTTTGCGAGCGTAGCGTCAGCAAAGCCGAAGGACAACCTCACGGCAACAGACAGTCGAGGTATCGCACTCCTCTACTCAAGAGAGAGCTGCCAGTCGAAATTACGCTACTACAATGCTCTCAAAATCGCTTGACATTATTAATTAACGCCGTTACTTAACATTGTAATATAATAATCAAAAAGGAGGCTATCATATGGCGCAGATCATCCCTCAACGCATGGCCGCAGAAATAGACGGGTCGTTTGTCGTGTTTCTGATCGGTATGCGGATTAATAAATTGTGGAAGGTCCATAAGTGGCTGCCCGTCTTTCGGGCTATGCCAGCCATGCTGGAGGAGCTGTCAGCAAATCCCGATTCTGGCCTGCTTGGCTTTCGCTATCAGCCGGGGTTTCCCAATTTTTCAGTCGTGCAGTACTGGCGCTCGTTTGAGCATCTGCATACCTATGCACGTGACCGGAGGGGGTGGCATTATCCTGCGTGGGCGGCGTTTAACCGGAAGGTGGGGATGAACGGCGATGTCGGGATTTGGCATGAGACCTACTGCGTAGCGGAAGGACAGTACGAATCCTTTTACGGCAATATGCCGGCGTATGGTCTGGGGCGAGCGGGCAGGCTGGTTCCTGCTATCGGTCGGAAGAATACAGCCAAGGGTCGATTGAATCAGAGTCAGGGAGAAGATGCGCCGCTTGATACAGCTGGAGTAGAGAAGAGGAAAGAGGTAACGGCGTAAAGGTAATGATAGCTGAGCAGTGTATCTCCCCCACCCATACCCTCCCGCTCCCCTGAGGGACGCGGGATTGACCGGAAAGGATAAAAAACGCGTCTTGTATCAAAATATGGTATTGGGATCGGAATCTTCACTTTGGCCTTGCTGCCTCGTGTCGGGTTGGCTGCAGATATCGAAGTCATGTTGACAGGGTTTACGGCTACAGGTGGGCTACAGGTTGCCCTGTACGATAGCGAGGCAGGCTATAAGGCCGAGAAGATATTCGGCGGAGTGCAAAGACGTGCGCGTGCCAATTCGCTCCGCGTTATCTTTGCGGACCTTCCTCCGGGAACCTACGCTATCGCCGCTTTTCACGACAAGAATGAGAATGAAGAACTTGATGCCAACGTGCTCGGTATTCCAACTGAAGCGTACGGGTTTAGTAATAACGTGCGTGGGACATTTGGCCCGCCAGAGTTTACGGCCATTTCGTTTACAGTTGATAACGCACCGCTCAAACTAGACATAGAGTTGAAGTAGCTGGAGGGCTGTCCTCACCCCGTTCGCTCCCTGAGGGAGACAGAAACAGAAAAGGAGCAACCCAGGCGTCGCCGTGAGTTCTTACAGTCCGCGTTTGTCCTGACTGCCGTCGGCCTCGTCAGTCCAGGGCGTCTGCTGGCAGGTCTTCCACGATACCATGCAAGTGGCGCTCACAAATTTGCCCTTTTGCTGGAGTCTTGTTACTTTACAGCGTTAGATAACAACCTCAACAGCAAAAATCCAAGTCATGCCACGTACTGCAAACCCAACCCTGAGAGAAGATATTCTTAAAGCCGCCCTCCGCATCGTTGAAGAACAAGGAGCAGCTGGACTCACCATGCGGGCTGTAGCTGGCATGTTAGGCTATAGTGCAACCGCTATTTATCAGCATTTTGACAGCAAAGAAGACTTGTTGCTGACACTGAAGTTGCAAGCTGGCGATTTGCTCACGAAAGAAATGGAGCTTGCCCGAGCAGAGCCCACGCTGGAAGAACAACTCTTTCAAATGGGCCAGCGTTATATTCGATTTGGACTGGAGAATTCAACTTTTTATCAACTCATGTTTCAGGACATGAGTCCGGAAACGATGGGCACACCGCAGCAGCGTGAGCGCATGCGGCAGAGCTGGGCTGTGATGCGGGCAACGTTGAAGACCTGGGTTGAGGAACGCGGATTTCAAGGCATTGATATTGATAAAGAAGCCAATGTTCTGTGGATGATGGTCCACGGTCTGACATCACTCGCCCTGGCTGGGCGTCTGCCTTCGGCTCGGGTCGATGAAGTCTTTGGCTTGTTTGATCTTTCTGCAAGCCGCTGGATGGCAGGACTACTCAGCACGCAAACGGAATCCCTTGAAGCGTGAGCGCATGCAAAGCACCCTGCTGCATGAATAGCCTCGCTCACCATTAAGGAAACCTTTCGACCAAAAACTAACGGGAGGACAGCATGAGCCGGCCTTTTCCTGACGATCCATTTCTCCGGGGGAATTATGCCCCCTGGCCCATGGAGGGCGAGATTCACGACTTGGTCGTCACGGGCGAAATCCCAGATGAGTTGAACGGCACCCTGTATCGCAATGGCTCAAACCCGCAGTTTACGCCGCGCGGACAGTATCACTGGTTTGACGGTGACGGCATGATTCACGCGTTTACTCTGAGTGCAGGCAAGGCGCATTATCGGAATCGCTGGGTCCGCACGGAGCGTTTCAAGCTGGAGCGTCGGCACGGGGAAGCGCTCTTTGCCGGCCTCAGTGACCTGAGCAATACGGACGAACGAGCCCAGGGGGTTTTTCCGAATGCTGCCAATACGAATATCATCTTCCATGCGGGGCGATTGCTCGCCCTGTGGGAGGGTGGTCCGCCTTATGAGCTTGAGCCATCAACCCTCGAAACCATTGGCGTATACGATTTTAACGGTAAGCTCCAGGGATCCATGACCGCTCATCCCAAGGTCGATCCGGAAACGGGTGAGCTCCTCTTTTTTGGTTACGGACCGTTCCCGCCATACCTGCGCTACACGGTCGTCTCCGCGGACGGGGATATTACACGGAACGAAGAGATTCCCCTGCCGGTACCGACTATGATGCACGATTTCATTGTCACCCGAGAGCACATCATCTTCCTGGTTTTTCCGGCTACGCTCCGCCCGGAAAATCTGACTTCCGGTTCTCCGGTACGCTGGGAGCCGGAACTCGGAGCGCGCATCGGAGTCATGCCACGCGACGGGAGGAACGAGGATATCGTCTGGTTTGAAACCGACCCCTGCTTTGTGTTTCATGCCATGAATGCCTACACCCAGGGCAGTACGGTCATTGCCGACGCGTGTCAGTTCCGCCTGCTGCCACTGTTTCAGGTCGCCGGAGAAGACCTGGAGACCAACATTCCGATCTTCACCCGCTGGTCGCTTGACCTGACGGCCCACTCGATCACCCAGGCACAACAAGACGACCGGCTCAGCGAGTTTCCCCGCCTGGACGAACGCTACACGGGCCTGCCCTATCGGAAGGGGTATGCGGCGGGCCAAGAGGGTGCCGTTCCTCCCTCGGAAGGTCTGTTTAACACGGTCATTGGGTATGACCATGCAAACGGCCGCTCCCATATCCACGCGTTCGGCCCGAACAGCTATTCTTCGGAGCCGATTTTTGTTCCGCGCTCCGCGCGGTCAGCCGAAGGCGAGGGATTTCTTCTCGTGGGCGTGTACCGCAAAGAGGAGAATCGGAGCGATCTGGTTATTCTCGACGCGGAAAATATCGCGCACGAGCCACTGGCCACCGTTCACCTCCCCCATCGGGTGCCGTATGGTTTTCACGGCAACTGGGTGGAGGGATTATCGGTGGAGTAGTGTTTCCGGCAGACTGATATCGACAACCATTTGCATTAGGGGCGGCCCTTCTCTCGGGCTGCTCGAATCGTTGCCGCGTTCACGGATGGCATTTTTGTTCGTAATGCGAGCAAGGCATCAATCGCTTGAGAACGTGACTGAAGACGCTGCCTTTCTTCAATGGCATTTTTGTTCTTTTTTACAAAGGTCTTGTTGGGCGTTGACATATAAATATGACTCCTAAAGGGGAAAGACCATGACTTGACCCGTCTTCACAAAAGCCGTCATGTATAAAGCGTGACAACTCACAAATCAGCCTGCTGGCACGCCAGCCTGCTCATATTATTCGTCTTTGTCCCACCTGTACACGCCTACCGGGAAACCACAGTTGAGCATGGCGGCAGCATCAGCGGACAAGTCATATTCAACGGTCAAGCGCCACCACTGGCCAATCTGCCCGTTCACAAGAATAGAGCAGTCTGCGGGGAAAGCGCGCCGGATGAGAGTCTGTTGCTCGATGCCAACGGAGGACTCAAGAACGTCGTTGTCATCCTGGACGGCATTCACGCCGGGAAAGGCAACCCTGCCCTTCCCGCGTTGCTGGACAATAAAAACTGCGCCTTTGTCCCCCGCGTCCAAACTATAACCGTCGGGCAACCGCTCGCCCTGCGGAACAGCGACTTCATCCTGCATAATGTCCATGCCCGCCGAAATGGCTACACGACCATATTCAACCTGGGTCTGCCGTACTGGTCAAAGAAAACTTACCGTTTTACGCAACCGGGGCATGTACTGATTGATTGTGATGTGCTGCATACCTGGATGCGGGCGCATATCATTATCACCGACCATCCCTATACCGCGGTAACGGACGCCGCCGGCCGGTTCGGCATCAGCCACATCCCGCCAGGAGAGTATGGCCTGCGCGTGTGGCACGAGCGGCTTGGAGAACAAACCCGGTCGGTGTCCGTCCGCGCGGCCCAGGAGACCCGCGTCCGGCTGACCTATACAGCCGAGCGGCAAAAGAGACACTGAATCAGTCGGTTGCCAGAAAGCGAGAAAGCGCGTTTCTCACCGCTTTGCCGTCCCTTTGCGATAACGTGCCGACTTTGCGGACAATCAGGGCGTCATCGAGGGTGAAGAGCTTGAAGCGAACCTTACACGGGGCGTTGAGGCCGGCTTCCCGCCAGCCCTGGATCGCCACGTCGCTCGGCCAACGACTCCTGGCTGAGGTGATCATGGCCAGGATCGTCTGTTCGTGAGCCGCATTGAAGTTTGCCGATGAGACGACCAGAGCTGGCCGGCGTTTGGTGGCTCGTCGATCAGTGAAAGGAAAGGGAACGACGACGACATCGAGCGGCTCACAGGTCACGCCACGCTTCCTCGTCTTCGGGCGAGGCCCATTCGCTGAGAACCTCGGAGAGGCCCTGTAGGTAGTCGTCCCGCCCCGGCGTCACCTTGCGCACCACCAGATGATTGCCCTCGATCTCGAAAGCAAGCACGTCGCCCTCGTGCAGATTGGCCGCCTCTCGGATGCTTTTGGGGATCGTCGTCTGTCCACGTGCTGTAATCTTGGCTAGTTCCATTTACTTACTTTACCAATCTTCTGATTAAACAGAAAGTAAGATAAGAGAGAAGTACAAGCAACCTCTCTGTGTGGACGCAATGAGTGTCCGTCCGCACGGCCCAGGAGACCCGTGTTCGACTGACCTATCCATCCCAGGCGCAAAAGGATAAGGGACACTGAACTTGTGGAGGAGAAAATCCATGTCAAACAATCCGGTGCACTATGAACTGAACGATGCAATTGCCGTTCTGCGTCTTGACGACGGGAAGGCCAACGCGGTCAACCATGCCCTGATCCAGGGAGTGAATGACGCCTTGGACAAAGCCGCGCAGGAAGCCAAGGCAGTGGTCTTAACGGGCCGCCCCGGTCGTTTTTCCGCGGGATTCGACCTCACTGTGCTCCAGTCCGGCCCAGAGGCCGGCCACACGCTCGTGACTGCCGGCGCGCGGATGCTGCTCAAATTGTTTACCCATCCGCAACCGGTTGTTGCCGCCAGCACGGGCCACGCTATTGCCGCCGGCGGCTTTATGCTGCTCGCCAGCGATACCCGTTTGGGCGTCCAGGGTGATTTCAAAGTAGGACTCAATGAGGTCGCTATTGGGATGACGCTGCCGGAATTTGGTCTGATGTTCGCGCGCGAACGGCTGTCCAAGCGGCACTTTACCAACGCAGTGATCCAAGCCCGCTTGTACAGCCCAGCCGAGGCCGTCGATGTCGGTTTCTTGGATCGGGTGTGCCCGGCTGAAACCCTGTTAGACGAGGCGCTCGGCGAAGCCCGTCGTCTCGCGGCACTCGACCTGCCGTCCTACGGCCGCACCAAGGGACGCGCCCGAAGCGCGCTGGCCGAGCAGATCCGCAACGGCCTGGATGAGGATATCGCCCGCTTAATGGCCTAGGGGCGGTGCGCACCGCCCTTACTTCGACAACTGACTCGTCGCGTGACCGTTCGGCCTCGTTTCGACTGTCCCCTCCGACAGAACCGCACCGGCGGTCTCTTCTACCACGGTTCCTTTGAAAAAGTCCGGGTTGGCCTCGCCCCAGAAACGGATGGGATTGGTACACATAAAGTCCCGAAAACCAGCCTCGCTGACCAGACCTTTTTCAACCAGTTCATACGCTTCGGGCACCACGTGGCTCATATTCGCGACATCAAAATGGCCGATGTCCGACCCGAAGAGCGCATTGAGCTGTGCACCAAACGGATTGCACTGTCGATTGAAGGCCCAGGCGTTCATCTTGTCATCCGACTCACAGCCAAAATAGAAATTCTTGACAAACAAGTCATGAATGTCGGACGCCTGGGTGATCCCGCAGGCCGAAAAGTCGTCCAGATTATCGATGCCGCCGACGGCCGTTGAGCCTTGTGCACTCAGTACGGTATCCAGGGCTGCGTCGCGCTGGGTGAACGCCTCGGCCATGTCTGTGTTGCCGTATTGCCGCACCAATTCGCCCAGGAGTTTCTGGTCCAGATTAGCCGGATCAACCTCCGCCAGCGCCTCGATATTGCGCTTCTCCCAGTGTTCGATCAGATCGGCGTATAACTGACACGCCCAACCAACCCCACCCTCCAAAAAGGCGAATTTGAGTGTGGGGAAACGCCGGGTGACGCCGCCGAGAAAGAGGGCTTTACACACGGCTTCGTTTGCCGCGGCAAAATGGCCAATGTGGTTGTACACAAAATTGGAGGGTGAAATCCGCAGCGCATATCCACGCGAGCCGGTATGAAACGTCGGCGACAGGCCACGCTCAACGCACATTTCCCAGACTGGATCGTAGTCGTATTCGCTGTCCAGCCCCAGCACGTCACGCCACGTCAGCAGTTCTTCGGTACCGGGGTAGTGCTCGACCGCGGCGGGAATGGGCCGTTTGATCATACTGCCCAGCATGATGACCTTCATCCCGAGCTGCGCGGTCACATAGTCGATTTCTTCCAGTGCCTCTTCCGGCGTGTTCATCGGAATCACCGCCGTCGGGGTCATGCGGTCGGCATAGGCCCGAAAATAGTCTGCGCTGAAAATATTGAACGCCCGGCAGGCGGCTTTCCGCAGCTCAGTATCACTACCGCGGGTCAACCCCAGACCCGCGGTGGGATAGAGGATGGTAAAATCTATGCCGAACTCGTCCAGGCGTTCATACAGCAACTGGGGCATCATGGCCGTGGCCCGGTCACGCGTATTCTTGGTTGGAATCCCCCAGAAGGCTTGCTGCGCGGTCCGCTGGTGGCGCCGTTCGGCCACCGACAGGCGTAAATGTTCTTGGACAAGGGTGGTGAACATGGAGAAACCTTCGACTGCCTTGGCGCCGCCGATTTTTCTCAACTGCTCGCGCACCAGCGGCCCAAACTCCAGCCAGTGTCCGTCTGCGTCTATAATCGGATGCTGTAATCGGGCGCGTACACTCGCCCCGTTCGTCCGGCCATTGCTACTCATAAAAACCTCCCCGAGAGAGATACCGCCCCTCCGACGGTTGATTCCTTTTCAGGAAAACTAGGCCGAGTATAGGAAGTCAGACAGATGTTTACAATGCTTCGCTCACCAGCTCTCCGCTTATCGCAAGGGCAGTTGCCCTCTCCCTCAACCCCTACCCCTCTCTATGCCGGAACGGGTGCAAGCTCATCCAGCAGTGCTTTCGCCGCTTGCAGGTCCGGTGTGTCGAATCCCTCGCTAAACCATCCGTAGATCTTGGACAGGAGTTGGTAGGCGGTGTCCGGCTTCCCACGGTCTTTCCAGAATGCGGCCAGGCGGGTTGCGCTGCGGAGTTCCAGGGATTTTGCCTGCTGGTCGTGGGCGGTCCGGATGGCGCGCTGAAAACAGTCTGTGATTTCCTGACTGTTATGACCCATACCGTCTTTGGAAGCGAGTAATAATTCCCCCCGAGTGCGCAGCAGTTCGGCCTGCCACCATTTTTCGTTGCTCTTGTCCATCTCGGCTTCTGCCTGAGCCAGCACAGCCAGGCCATCCTTGACGCGGTCGACTTTGCCATAGGCTTCTGCCAAAGGCAGAGACACCTGGCCGAGCTGTCGAATGCCGGACTCCTGCCAAATATGCTGGCCCTCCAGCATATCGGTAATGCCCTCTTCGACATGACCCTGTTCGGCTAAGGCACAACCACGCAAATAGGTCCCGGCGGCGTGAAAGTATGGAAAGCCCTGATCACTCGCTAAGGCGACCACACTCTCCGCCTGGGTTTGGGCCGGCGCTCCTTCTCGTCGAAAGCGATAGACCGACGTTCCAAAATGCAGGGCAAAGACCAAGCTGTACGGATGCGAAATCTCTCGTGCGAGTGCAATGGCTTCCTGACTGCGCTGGAGAGCCTGGTCGGGATAGCCGAGATGCCACAGCATCCAGGCCAGAAAGGCCAGACTGGCCACACCAGGATCCTGACCTATCACTCCCTGCGCATTCTCCGGGCCGTGGATACTTGGATCATACATGTCCACGGCCCGTTCCAGATGGGCCCTGGAGTCGGCAAACGCGCCGAGCCGAAAGGCCGTCAATCCCAGCGCCTGCTGGGCCGGTAGAAATTGCCGAGAGCCGGGCATGCACTCGGACAGACGTTGGAGCTTTTCCGTCACTTCCCCCGCAGCGGCATACTCCCCACGCACGATGTACAAACGCCATAAACCAAAAAGCACAGGGAACGTCTGCGGCAGATCGCCAATCGCATGTGACAATTCGCGGGCGCGGGTGTAGACGCGTTCCACTTCAGGCGCGGCATCGCCCTTGGTTGCCATCAGGCAGGAGCCGAGTGAGATGAGCAGGGTCAGCTCTTGCTGCTGACGGTCCGGAGTGGAGGGTAGTGATGGCAGCAAGTCCAGGGCGTGGTTGAGATCACGAATGGCCTCGGTATAGGACGAGTTTTTCAGCACCAGCTCTCCGGCGCGTTGATAGTACTCAGCGGCTTTTTCCGTATTCCCGCTCTGGGCGGAATGATAGGCGAGATCTCTGAGGCGATGGTCGGTTAGGTGCTCGTGGTACAGAGATGCAATGGCCTGTGCCGTCCGGGCGTGCACTGTCTGGCGGCGCTCGGATAGGAGCGAATGATAGGCGACCTCCTGGGTGAGCGTGTGCTTAAAGGTATATTCGACTTCGGGAAAGGCGGGCTGCTCATAGATGAACTCGGCCGTTTGCAACCGGGATAATAGGGGTACGAGCGTGTCTTCGGCCTGTTGGGCCACCTGGGTCAGGAGGCTGAGCGAGAACTCCCGACCAATCACCGCAGCGGTCTGGAGCAGCTCTTTTTCTGCGGCCCCTAATTGGTCGATGCGACCGGCCAGAACACCCTGGACCGTCGCCGGGACCTGGATCTCGTCGAGCGGCTTGGTGAGGGAAATGCCCCCTATGCTGTGGACCAGGACACCGTTGTCAAACAGCGCCCGGACCATTTCCTCCATAAAAAAGGGCGTCCCCTCTGTTTTCTCCAAGATGCGTTGTTTGAGGGGTTCGAGCGAGGCGGCCGTGACCGGCCAGTTTGCTTCGTCAAGAAGCGCGGCCAAGAGTTCTTTGGCGTCTTCCATATCCAGCGCATCGAGTCGGAGCTGGCTGTAATAGGTCTTGCTTCCCCACTCGTGCCGATACTCCGGGCGGTAGTTGACCAGCAGGAGTATGGGCGCGGTGGCCACGCTTTCACTCAGGCTATCGAGAAAGGCCTGGGTGCCTTCATCCAGCCATTGCAAGTCCTCGAAAATCAGCACTACCGGCTGGGTGAGGCTCTCACGCACAAGGAGCCGCTTGATAGCGTCAAAGGAGCGCTGTTGACGGATGTGGGGGTCCATCTGCTGAAGCGCCGCGGCGAATTCAGCATGGCCCAAGAGGCTCAGCAGATAGGGCAGTCCGTCTTCGAGTTCGCGCTCAAGCGCCACCACCCGCCCGGCGACTTTTTCATGCAGCGTCCGTTCGTCGTCCTGAGGGCGAATACGGAAGTAATTCCTCAGTAGCTCGATCAAGGGCAAATACGCATAGCCGCTGCCATGGGCGGCACAAAATGTTTCGAGGACAAGACAGCGCCGCTCGGACAGCAGCTTGAATTCGTGAAACAGCCGAGACTTGCCAACGCCCGGCTCACCCACCACGCCAACCATCTGTCCCTGTCCGTTTCCCGCTTGTTCGCGGGCCTGTTTAAGATGCTCGATCTCTTGCTTCCGCCCGACAAAACGAGACAGGCCATGTACGGCTGACACCTGGAGACGGGTACGCAGGGCGCCAATCCCGAGGACTTCATAAATCTGTAAGGGCTCGCTGACGCCCTTGATCTTCGCCGCGCCCAAATCCCTGAACTCGAAATAGCCCTCAGTAAGCTGGTGGGTATACGCACTCACAACCGTCGTACCCGGCGTGGCCAGCCCTTCCATGCGGGCCGCCAGGCTGGTCGCATGACCAACCGGAACATAGTCGGTGTGCAGATCGTTTTTACGAATGGAGCGCACCACGACCTCGCCAGTATTGACGCCCACCCGCATCCGAAGATTGACCCCTTTGTCACGCCGGAGTCGTTCGGCATAGGCTTTGCCTTCTTCTTGCATGCGTAAGGCGGCAAACAGGGCGCGCTGGGCGTGGTCTTCGTGGGCGATCGGCGCGCCAAAGAGCGCAAAAATACCATCGCCCATGGACTGGGCGACGTAGCCTTCATAGCGATGCACGGCGACCATCATGAGTTGCAGGGCCGGGTCAATAATGGAGCGCGCGTCTTCCGGGTCGAGGTCCTCGATGAGTTCCATCGAACCTTTGATATCGGCGAACAGGGCGGTAATGGTTTTCCGCTCGCCCTCAGTCGCCCCACGAGCTTCAAGCGCGGCCTGCTCAGCGCGGATACGCTCGGCCAGATGGGGCGGAGTGTAGGTGTGGGGGCTGGGGGGTGGGGGGTGGGGGTTGGGCGACTGGGTGAGCGCCGTTCCGCACTCCATACAGAACTTGGCTCTGGCGACGTTCTCACTGCCGCAGTTCGGACAGCGGTTCTGGAGTGCGCTTCCACATTCGATACAAAACTTTGCGCCGTCCGGATTGTCGGTGTCACACTGGAGGCATTGCATGGGCTTTCATATCGCAGATAGCGGTAAAGACGCTACTCCAGCGTCCGCAGCTTGTAGCGCTGAATTTTCCCGGTCGCGGTCTTGGGCAGCTCGGATACGAATTCGACCCAGCGGGGGTATTTGTGCGGCAACGTGCGATCTTTGACAAACAGGCTCAATTCCTGGGCCAGCTCTACTGAGGCGGCCTGGCCTGCTTTGAGCACCACAAATGCCTTGGGTTTGAGTAGGCGGTTGTCGTCTTCCCAGCCGACAATCGCGGCCTCCAGCACGGCCGGATGTTCAAACAGAATGCCCTCGACCTCGGCCGGCGAGACCCATTGACCCGAGACCTTGAGCATATCATCTGCACGGCCACAGTAGGTAAAATACCCCGCTTCGTCTTGGACATAGGTATCTCCGGTGTTGATCCAGTCTCCGAGCATGGTTTGCGCGGTCTTCTCAGGGTTGTTCCAGTAATAGGCGGCCCCGGACTGGCCCCGAATCAGGAGGCGACCCATCTCGCCGGTAGCGACCGGATTCCCGCTTTCATCTACAATCTTGGCCTCATAGCCGGGAACCGGGCGGCCGCTGGTGCCTGGCTGACAATCGTCCGGACGGTTGGAGATGAAAATATGCAGTAGTTCGGTCGAGCCGATGCCATCCAGAATCGTCAGGCCGGTGTACGCCTTCCAGCGGCGGAAGACTTCGGCTGGCAGCGCCTCGCCGGCCGAGACACAGGCGCGTAAGGACGGGAACGCGTGCGGGTCTTGCTCTTTTTTTTGCTCCAGGGCGAGCAGTTGGGCCGCATACAGAGTTGGCACCCCGAAATAGAGCGTGGGCTGGAAACGGTCAATCAGGGCAAACGTCATATCCGGTGAGGGACGCTGATCGCTTAAGATTGCGGTTGCTCCGCACCAGAGTGGAAACGTCATGGCGTTACCCAGACCGTAGGCAAAGAACAGCTTGGCCGCGGAAAAGCACACGTCCTGTTCAGTCATGCCCAGCACACCCTGGGCGTACTGGACACAGGTAACCACCATGTCGCGCTGGCGATGGACCGCGCCTTTGGGCCGACCGGTTGAGCCTGAGGAATACAGCCAGAAACAGTCGTCTTCGGCCGCAGCCGGCGTGGGTTCCAGCTCGGCAGACGCGGACCGTATAAACGCGGCGAAGGTAGTGTCCTCCCCTGCGACGCATACGGACTGCGGTGTGCGTTCAGTTCCGTCCAGGGCAGGTTCCACGGTCGGCGCATACTCTGCGGAATAGGCGACCAGCGCACACTCGGAGTCGTCTATCATATATTGATAATCGGTCGCCCGGAGCAGCGTATTGACTGGCACGGGTACGATCCCGGCCTTGATGGCTCCCCAAAAGAGCGAGAAAAATTCGGGGCAGTCCTTCACGATCATCAGTATCCGGTCGCCGCCCCCGAGTCCCATCGAGCGCAAAGCATTGCCACACCGATTGACCTGCTCGGCAAGCTGACCATAGGTCACATCGCCGTGGACCGTGCGGATGGCAATGTTGTGCGCCCGTCCCTCTTCCAGATGCCGGTCGATAAACGGCACGGCTACGTTGAAACGTGGCGCAAACCGGATGGACGCTGAAGCGCCTGTTGGATCAATGCTGACGGTATTGGCCTGCATGCCTACTGTCCTCTTGAGCTATGCGTTTTCTGCCCATTGCACATACGGAAAGTCGAGGGGCTGATTGTTGATTCCACGGGCCGGCGGGGCAATCCAGCTTGCCATTGCGCCAGGTTCGGTGACCGGCTGCATGAGCGAAACCACAAAAGCGTGATCGTCCTCGGTCGGCAACCACGAAGTAAGCTGGTGCTGCCACTCTTCGGCCGTCACCACATTGCCCCGTGGAGAGATATGAACATCGGAAAAAGCCCCGATCTTGCGGTGAAAGCCTCGATGGGGCAAGGACAGTGGGCTTTCAATACCCTGCTGAGCGATAACCTTGTTCCAGCGGTCCAGCCCCCGCTGCGAGTCGGCAATATAATCGTCGCGTAAACGTTCGTTAATGGCGAGTAAAGCCGGCACGTCCTCACATACGATGCTGCCGTCTGCCGGGCGCTGGACCGGCCAGGTCAGATCCGAGAGACGATGATCATCTTTGATGCGGGTTTCGCGATAGCGGCCTTTGAGGCCGGTCGTAAAATAGTCGGCGGCGTTGGTCGAACGTTCTTGGCCGAACAGGTCGAGCGAGACGCTGTAATGAAAATTGATGAAGCGCTGCAAGGTCGGCAGGTCTATGGCCCCTGCCGCCCGGATACGCGCAGGGTCATCCGTCTTGAGTTCGTTCATGACTTCGCATGTGCGTTGGATAATCCGCATTACACCGGTCTCACCCACAAACATGTGATGCGCCTCCTCCGTCAGCATGAACTGGCAGGTCCGGGCTAGGGGATCGAAGCTGGATTCGGCCAGGGCGGCGAGCTGATATTTCCCATCCCGGTCGGTGAAAAAGGTAAACATGAAATAGGATAGCCAGTGCGGCGTCTCTTCGTTAAACGCGCCCAGGATACGCGGTTTATCCACATCGCCGGAATGGCGCTCCAGCATCATCTCAGCTTCTTCCCGGCCATCCCGACCAAAATAGGCGTGCAGGATATAGACCATGGCCCACAGATGACGGCCCTCTTCAACATTGATCTGAAACAGATTACGCAGGTCATACAGCGAGGGACAGGTCTGGCCCAGGCGGCGCTGCTGTTCGACGGAGGCCGGCTCGGTGTCCCCTTGGGTCACGACCAGGCGGCGTAACAGGCTGCGATATTCCCCCGGGACTTCCTGCCAGACAGGCTCTCCAAGGTGGTCGCCAAAGGCGATCTGCCGCTCCTCCTGCGGCTTGGCCAGGAAAATACCCCACCGATAGTCGGGCATTTTCACATAGTCAAAATGGGCCCAGCCGTCGGACTCGACGCTCATAGCCGTCCGCAGATAGACGTCATACGCCTGCGTTCCCTCAGGACCGCAGGTATCCCACCAGCGTAAATAATTCGGCTGCCATGATTCCAATGCGCGTTGGAGTCGGCGGTTCTCGGCTAGGGCAACATTGTTCGGAATACGCTCAGTATAATCAATCGCCATAGCTACACCCTCTGTTTCCGAAAACGGCTCTGTCTCCCCGTGCCATACAGCGTCAACGCCCCGTCTTCGCCAACGGCATTCGGCCGCTGAAAGATCCAGTTCTGCCACGCGCTCAGACGCCCGAATATCTTAGTCTGAAGGGTTTCCTGGCCGGCAAAGCGCAGGCTGGCCTCCATGCCGGTCAGAGCGTCGGGTGAGAAACTGGCACGTTCTTCCAGGGCCAGCCTGACTTCGTCTTCCCAGTCGATATCATCCGGAGTAAAGGTGACCAGTCCCAGTGTGTCAGCCGTCTCGGCGTCGATATCCCGGCCCATATACGACTGCAACTCCGCCATATGCTCCGGTTGCGCAGGGAAACGACTGGTCAGGCGCGTGCTGGCATTATTCATGGGTAGTGGCCCAAAGTTTATCGGCGTCAAACGGAGAGTAGCCGGAGGCAGTTCGCTCTCCTCAAACCGGCCGTCCAGCATATACGACCGGTCAGCGGCCAGTACGAGTTCGAGCAAAGTGCCGGTGAAACAACTGCCCGGCTCGATCAGGGCGATCAGGCTCCGCGCGCTCACATCCAGACGCTGGAAGGTGCGTTTGAGATAGAGGATAATCTCGCGGATCAGCCAGTCATCAGCATGCCCGGACAGGAGGCGGTCGGCGGCTTCGACCAGCGCGGCCTCACCTCTGGTACGAAAAACCCAGGTCCCGATCTCTTCTTCATTCAGCCGCAGGTGCAGAATGGCGTCGTCAAACTCACGCGCGAGCGCCAGGGGCCAGAAGCGCGCACCAGCAGCATGGACGGCTTCCAGTGTGAGCGGCAGGTCGCCGCTTGGCGCGTGGACCGTGAATGCAGCGGTCCGCAGCGCTCGGTCCAGCTCGATTGAGATATGCTCGTAGGCAATGGTCGTGTCCTCGATGGATCGGGCCAGCGGAGTCAGGGCGATGCCGGCCGCATCGGCGGGCCGGGCCGATTGGGCGGCAAAAGTCAAAGCACGGGCGTGAACCGTTTCCTCAAAACGCGAGCGCGGAGCGATCTCATCAACCAGATTCCACTCCTGGGCTCGTTTTCCACGCAGCCCCTCGGACGTGGTACACAAAAAATCGGCCCGATCACGCCGCACATGCCGTTTATCGACCAGCCGCGTCAGGCCACCGGTTCCGGGCAACACCGCTAAAAGCGGTAACTCAGGCAGGGCAACTGTACTTGAGCCGTCGTCAATGAGAATAATGTGTTCACACGCCAGGGCCAGTTCATAGCCACCGCCTGAGGCTGCCCCATTCACGGCGCAGACATAGGTTTGCCCGGAGTAGGCACTGGCATCCTCAATGCTATTGCGCGTCTCGTTCGTAAACTTGCAGAAGTTGACCTTATGCGCGTGTGAAGACTGGGCCAGCATGCGAATGTTTGCCCCGGCACAAAAGACCTGAGGCTTGGCCGAACAGAGCACCACCGCAGCAACTTCAGGGTGCTCAAAGCGGAGACGCTGAACCGCGTCGTAGAGTTCAATGTCCACGCCCAGGTCGTACGAATTGAGTTTGAGCTCATAGCCCGGAACCAGGGGCGCGTCTTCCTGCACATCCATTGCCAGGGTGGCAATACGGCCGTCAATCGACAGGGTCCAGTGCCGATAGTGCTCAGGTTGGGTTGCAAATTCGATTCTGCTCGGAGTTGACTGGGCTAACTCGGTTTGCACCTCAGGTCGTTGTGCCTGTTCATCAACGTGTATGGCCGTACTCATGGGACGCCTCGTCTTTGCTTGCTGTCCGTCACTCTAACGTTATTGAAAAATCTATGCCACCGGCCGGGTCTTGCGTATTGGGCGGTTTGGGCCGGAGGGCCGCTTTTTCGGCGTTTTGTACTGCGCTGGAGCCTTGGACAGATAGGCCGTGCTTGCCACGGTGTGATCGGAAGAGGCGAGACAGGCTTGCTGTCCTTTAAGATAAGCGGGTAGAAACTGTTCATACGGAAGATCATAGCTCTGGACCAGCAGTTTTTTCGATTCCCGAAAGGCGGTCGGAGCTGTTTGGAGAAACATATCTACGGCGCTATTCAGAGTTTTTTCCAGGTCTTTGGCTTTGACAACCTGGTCTACGAGTCCCCATTCCAGCGCTTGTTTGGCTTTGATCTGTGAGGTCGCCAGGGCAAGCAGCCGACCGCGGCCCAGACCAACGACACGGGGCAAACGGAACGTACCAAGACCGGGAATGATGCTATGCCGTACCGCGGTGAGGCTGAAAAAGGCATTATCCGCGGCAATCCGCATATCGCAGGTTAATGAAAACTGAAGCCCCCCACCGATGCAGGCACCGTGAATGCCGCAGATCACGACCTTATCGTACATGGTCTCAAACAGACGCAGGGTCTCTTCCCACTCTCGAAACCAGGGCATCTGAATCTCATCCTGGGACACGGCCTTGAGATCAATGCCCGAACAAAACCCTCGTCCGGCCCCGGTGATGATGACCGCCCGGAGGTCTTTGGCCTCAGCCAGAGCCTGGCCTATGGTATGCAGCTCCCTCACAAAGCGCCCATCCGTAGCATTTACAACCGCGGGTCGGTTAAAAATAATGCGGGCAATGGGCGGGGCCTTTTCCAAAAGGATGCGAGCCATTGTTCTCTCCGATTTCTTAATATATCATTTATAAAGTGCATAATATATAATTTGTTATATAAATCAAGCAAAGTATTGCTACTTCACCTATGATTTGAGCAACATGCGTCCACGTTCTCTCCTATTCACTCTGTTCGGCGACTTTGTCCGTAATTACGGTGGTGAGATCTGGGTTGGCAGCCTGATCCGTCTCATGCAGGAGTTTGATATTGCTCCGCAAGCGGTACGAGTCGCGCTTTCACGCATCACTGCCGACGGTTGGCTACGCAATCGTCGGCTTGGCAAGAAAAGTTTCTACGGACTGACTGCTCAAGGCGAACGGCGCATGGCTGAGGCGGCGAGTCGGATCTATAAACTCGATAATCCGGCCTGGAATGGCAAATGGCTGATTGTGACCTACACCATTCCGGAGAAACGGAAAGTCGTCCGGGATAAAATCCGACGTGAGTTAAGTTGGACCGGCTTTGGCCAACTTGCCAGCAGCGTGTGGATCAGTCCGCGCGACCTGCGACCGCAGCTCATCGAAATTGCCGAGCGCTATGATATTGCTCCCCATCTTGACTTTTTCACCGCCCAGTACCACGGTCCGGCTGAGAATCAGCGCCTCATTGACAAGTGTTGGAATCTTGATGCGATCCAGCAGGGCTATGCGGCCTTCATCGAAGTGTACCGGAGCAAACTCGACCGGCAGTTCCTCTCTGATGAAATCTGTTTTTGTGAAGAGATCCAGCTCATTCATGAATATCGCAAGTTTTTATTCAGTGACCCTGGTCTGCCGGATGGTCTCTTACCCGACACCTGGCTCGGGCACGAGGCCGTCCACATCATGAGTGAATATTATCAACACATTGCCCCAGGAGCTCATCGTTTTTTTGAGAGCATTTTTGTTGGGCACCCGGATAATGCCGCCTTCATCAAAAAGCTCGGGCGGCATCTCCGTCTTGATCCGTTTGCGGAAGAACTCCGTCGTCAACAGCAGCAATACTCCGCTGTCGCTCGATAGCCCCCTCGGCAGATTGATCTCCAGCGGAGAACCGCGATAAAGTCAATTGAAATCCCGTACGAGAGCGATACACCATGACGCGCCAGATAGGCCCAAGCCCGCAAGAGCTCCAACGTGCGCTCTCTGACGCGGCGGCATGGGTCGCATCCTATTTGCAGCAGGTCGGCGACCGGCCTGTCCTGGCACGTATCTCACCGGGCGACATCGCAGCAAGTCTGCCTGAGAGCCCACCCGAGCATGGCGAGTCGCTGGATGATATTCTCACTGACATCGACCGTCTCATTCTGCCCGGCATTACCCACTGGAATCATCCGGCCTTCTTTGCCTATTTTGGGATTAGCGGGTCGGGCCCCGGTATTGTGGGCGAGCTGATTTCCGCGGCGCTCAACGTCAATGCCATGCTGTGGCGCACCTCGCCCGCAGCAACAGAACTGGAACAGCGCACGCTGCAATGGGTGGCCGAGATGCTCGGTTTGCCCACTGACTGGTTCGGAGAAATCACAGATACGGCCTCAGCCTCCTCTTTATACGCGCTGGCCGCAGCGCGTGAGGCAGCGGGCCTGGATATTCGTGAGCACGGCATGGCCGGTCGGGACGACCTGCCGCCACTGGCTCTGTATACGTCAACCCAGGCGCATAGTTCGATTGATAAAGCCGCGATTGCGCTGGGAATCGGACGGCGTTGGACCAGGCATATTGAGACGGACGACGCATTTCGGATGCGACCGGACCGTTTGGAGCAGGCCGTTACGAGCGACTTGGCAGCCGGGGTCAAACCCGTCGCCGTTGTGGCAACGGTTGGCACGACCTCGTCAACCAGTATTGACCCGGTTCCGGCTATTGCGGATATTTGCGAACGATATCAGGTGTGGCTGCACGTTGACGCCGCCTATGGTGGAGCCGCAGCTCTGGTCCCCTCACATCGGGATGTACTGGCCGGCTGTGAGCGGGCCGACTCGTTTGTCACCAACCCTCACAAGTGGCTGCTGACCCCAATCGATTGCAGCCTGCTGTATACCCGCCGGCCCGACGACCTCAAACGCGCCTTTTCGCTGGTGGCCGAATATCTCAGGACCGACGAGCAGGATGTGGTCAACTTCATGGACTACGGACTGTCTCTGGGCCGGCGCTTTCGGGCGCTCAAACTGTGGATGGTCATCCGTGCCTATGGCCGGGCTGGGCTGGCCTCCATCATCGGCGGCCATATGCGGGAAGCACACTGGCTGGCCGAGCAAATCGACGCAGCGTCAGACTGGGAACGGCTGGCATCGGTCCCGTTCTCCACCGTCTGTTTCCGTCACCTGCCAGCCGACGCCCGAGACCCGGATGCGCATAATGCCGCCCTCATCGACGCAGTGAACGCCAGCGGACAGGCATTCTTGTCGCACACCAAGTTGAACGACCGGTATGCCATCCGCGTTGCCATTGGCAACCAAGCCACCACGCATGTGCACGTGGCGCGGGTGTGGGAGTTATTGCAGACTGCGGCGGAGCAGTCGGAATAAGAGACAGCCTTACGACGTCTGGCGCGCAGTACCGTTTTGCTCTGTTTGTTGTGGTGGAGACGGACGTTCCTTGAGACGAACACTCACGCTCGACGGGTCCATACCAGCAACTTGGAGACCGAGTGGGATGTTGACATCGTGCTCGGTCAGAGGAACGCGACTCCGCCCAGCCTGGGCACTTGAGAGATCAACCTGCGCCCGAAGGCCGCGCGGGTCAAGCAAGGCCAACAGTTCACGCGACCCTCGCACCCGCAGGTAGACCTCTTGGGTGTTCTTGCCGGTCATGTCCAAATTCCCTGGGATGTTGTAGTAGACCACAGGAACCGCAAACCCGACCTCGGTGTTCTGCGGGCCAACCAGGATGAGCCAGAGGATACAAACAGCCGCCAGGGCACCCAGCTTGGGACGAAGGTTAGCCTCCAGCATATCACGCCAGCGCCATTGGGTACGCCTTTTCTTGGTACCGGAAAGACGCAAGTTCAGCCATGTCAACAGCTCGGACGATCCCGGCAGTGTCACCATACCGCCCCGGTCGACAACGGAGACCGCGCCCCGCTCTTCCGAAACAACGACAGCCAGCGCATCGGAACGCTCCGTAATCCCCAGCGCGGCCCGATGACGAGTCCCATACGTATAGGGCAACGAGCGTGATTCTGAAAGCGGCAAAATACAGCCAGCCCGACAGACCCGCCCGGCCCGGAAATAAACGGCGCCGTCGTGCAACGGGCTGGAGGGCGTAAACAGATTATCAAGCAGCAAATCGCTGACCGCGGCATCAATCAGGACGCCCTGGCCGCGCAAGAGGGGTTCTACCGGATCGTTCCGTTCAAAAACAAGGATGGCGCCGTGACGATTTTTCGCCAGGTTGAAACACGTGTCCGCTATCGTGACCAGGAAATCAGCAATCCGGGCTTCGGCAGGGGTTCGACGAAAAATCCTTGGGGTGGAGAGAACAGGGTTGACCTGCTCAAGAATCTGACGGATTTCAGCCTGGAATACGACAACGACCAGAATAAAGGCCGCGGCCCAAATACCGCCCAGCACCCAGGTAGTTAAAAAGAGACCGGCCTGGCTGGCAAGGAAATAAAACAGACCGAGTACGGCCAGCCCGACACCTATCCGCGCGGCCTGCGTGCCACGAAAGCGGATATAGGCTTGGTAGACGACAAACGCCATACAGGCGATGTCAATCCCGTCTTGCCAGCGAAATTCCCAGCCGAGCGGGATGAAATCGAAAAATTCTATCACGCCTTGTTACTCGGTGTAGTTCTCGTAGAAAACATAGCTGGTCGAGTAATCACTAAATTCAAAATAGACCTTCTTCTCTCCTTCATCGACCCGGAAATTCAAATTCCTGTCGGCATAGCCATAGCCAAAACGGTAGGGTCTCGCTGTGCTGCCATCACCGGTTGCTGCCGCAGTGCTGAGCTTATCGATCTCAATAAAGCGCAGCACAAGCTTTTCTCCGGCATAAATATCCAACACGCCGTTGGTGCCCGTCCAGTTTTGAATGGAACGACTCAGCATATTCTGCGATTCCTGCGTACAACCGGAGAGTCCTCCTCCCATACCGAGCAGGACGGCGACAGCAGCAATGACGATTCGAGAGCGCTTCCACAAGCACTGCATAAAGGACTCCTTAACACGCGACCGTCTTTCATAGTTCAGACTATCATTCCTCCTTGCCGCACGCAAAATATGTCGTAGTTTTTCCGCTCTCCTGTACGTCTAAACCGTGCACTCTTGACCCTGCCCCAGGGAACCCGTACTGAGCGGAGAGAAGGGAAAGAAGACTGCTGTATGGCTGTCCCTCTGCTCGATCTCAAAGCGCAATACGTCACACTCCGGCAGGAAATCCAGGCTGCGATTGAGCGCGTTCTGGAGTCCCAGCAATTCATTTTGGGACCGGAGGTGGAAACCTTGGAGAGCGAGGTCGCAGCCTACTCCGCGTGTCGTTACGGGATCGGGGTATCGTCCGGTACGGATGCCCTGCTGGTCGCCCTGATGGCGATCGACATTCAGCCGGACGATGAAGTCATCACTTCGCCGTATACCTTTTTCGCCTCGGTCGGGAGCATTGCCCGCCTCGGAGCACGGCCGGTTTTTGTTGATATTGACCCGCTGACGTATAATCTGGACCCGGCCCGGATCGAAGCCGTTATCACCCCACGGACCCGAGCCATTATCCCGGTTCATCTGTTTGGCCAGATGGCGGACATGGACCCGATTCTTGAGATTGCCGCTCGCCGGAATCTTTTTCTCATAGAAGATGCCGCTCAGGCAGTCGGTGCAGAATACAAAGATAAGCGAGCCGGCTCGCTCGGGCATTTGGGATGTTTGAGTTTTTTCCCTTCTAAGAATCTCGGCGGCTATGGTGACGGCGGGATGGTGATCACCAATGACGCACCGCTTGCGCAGCGGGTCAGACAGCTACGGAGCCATGGGGAGCAGTCCAGGTATGAGCATACTCGGGTGGGAGGGAACTTCCGTCTGGATGCCATCCAGGCCGCGGTGCTGCGCGTCAAACTGCGGCATCTGGATGCCTGGACGGCCGCCCGGCAGCATAATGCCGGCACCTATCGCCGGCTGTTTGCTTCCCACGGACTCGGAGAGATGAGCCTGCCGGTCGAGGCCCCGCAGCGGCGACATATCTATAATCAGTTTGTTGTCCAGAGCGCCCACCGGGACGTCCTGTTGGCAAGGCTTCAGCGCGAGGGTATCGGTACGGCAATTTACTATCCGACACCGCTACATCTCCAGCCCTGTTTTGCCGCTTTGGGCTATGAGCGTGGCGCCTTCCCCCACAGCGAATACGCGGCAAGACGTAGCCTGGCCCTACCCATCTATCCGGAGCTCACCCCGGCCATGCAAGAAGAGGTGGTACGGGCTATTGCGGCATTTCATCGAAACTAGGGAAACTGGATAAGTGGAATTAAGCGGATGGGGCAAATACCCAACCATCAACGCGCAGGTGTTTCACCCTCTGACCCATGAAGACGTGCTCAGATGTATCTGCGACAATCCACAGAATCCGTTGATTGCCCGCGGACTGGGACGCAGTTACGGCGACAGTTCGTTGGCACCTCATGTCATCAGCACTCGTTATCTTGATCACTTGCTGAGCTTTGACGAGTCCAGTGGGGCTCTGACCTGCTCAGCCGGCGTTAGCTTTGCCGATATCCTGTCTGCCTTTCTGCCGAGAGGTTGGTTCCCACCTGTCACGCCCGGAACAAAATTTGTGACTATCGGAGGCGCCATCGCCAGTGATATCCATGGGAAAAATCATCATCGAGAGGGCAGCTTCACCGACCATGTAAGCCGTCTGAAAATCGCAACTATCTCTGACGGTATTGTTGAATGTTCACGAGAACGTCATCCCGAACTGTTCCAGGCCACCTGTGGCGGGATGGGACTGACCGGGGTCATACTCGAAGCGACATTTGGGCTAAAGCCCATTAAGAGCGTCTACATCGACGAAACCACGCTCAAGGCGAAGACCCTCGAAGAAGCCCTGGATCTTTTTGCAATCCACCATAATGCGCCCTATTCCGTTGCTTGGCTCGATTGCTCGTCTAGCGGCAGGTCACTTGGGCGGTCTGTGGTGATGTTGGGCGAACATTCAGTCCAGGGAGGACTCACCCCGGGCAAGAGCCTTACGCTGATCGTTCCTGTGGATATGCCGAGTTTTGTGCTGAATCGCTATACCATTCGGGCCTTCAATGCGCTGTACTACAACCTGCTGAGGAAAAAACGGACGGAACGACGCATCCACTACGAACCGTTCTTTTATTCCTTGGATGGCATTCGCCACTGGAACAGACTGTACGGCAAGAACGGGTTTACCCAGTACCAATTTGTGCTTCCCAAACAGGCCAGCCTCGAAGGGCTGACGACCGTATTAGAGCGGATCGCGGCATCCAAACGCGCTTCCGCTTTAGCGGTCCTGAAAGCGTTTGGTAAAAACAATACCAACTACCTTTCATTCCCGATGGAAGGTTGCACCCTGGCCTTGGATTTTAAGCTGGATACGGGGTTGTTTGAGCTGTTGAATGAACTGGACAGCATCGTCCTCGATTATGGTGGGCGTGTGTATCTGACGAAAGATGCGCGCATGTCGGCAGAGATGTTCAAACGGAGTTACCCCAGATGGCAGTCGTTTATGAAAGTACGAAAAGCCTACGGTGCCGATAGGGTGTTTCACTCCTTACAGTCACAGCGCTTGGGGCTGTAAAAAATGAAACATATTCTCATTATCGGAGCGACCTCGGCCATAGCCGAATCCACAGCCAAAATTTTTGCCCAGCGGGGCGACCGGCTCTATCTGCTCGCTCGTAACTACGAGCGCCTTTCTTCCCTGGCTGAGGATCTAAGGATTCGAGGAGGTGCTTCGGTCGGTTACAGCCGACTCGACGTGAATAATTTTGATGCGCATGAAGAGATACTCACCACCGCGTTTGCAGCCCTAGGCAAAATTGACGTAGCGTTAATCACCCACGGAACATTGCCAGACCAGAAGACCTGCGAGACAGACTTCAACACCGCTCTGGCAGAACTCAACGCCAACGCCATCAGCACGGTTTCGCTTTTGACCCACCTTGCCAAAAAACTGGAGAGACAGAAAAACGGAACCATTGCTGTCATTACCAGCGTAGCCGGTGAACGTGGCCGTCAGTCCAACTATGTCTATGGCGCGGCCAAGGGTATGGTATCAGTTTTTCTGCAAGGACTCAGAAACAGACTCCACCGGTCTGGTGTCAATGTGCTCGACATTAAGCCTGGTTTTGTCGATACGCCCATGACGGCCAGATTCGATAAGGGCTTGCTGTGGTCAGAGCCTGAGACCATAGCCACAGGGATCGTCAGGGCTCTTGATATGGAAAAGAGCATGGTCTATCTACCGTGGTTCTGGAAATACATCATGCTCATCATCAAAAGCATCCCTGAGAGAATTTTCAAACGACTTGCTCTGTAAGATGAGAAGCTGCCTGTTTTCCCTGGGGCAATGCCTGAAAACGTGCTCGCCACGCTGCAACGAGTCCGCGTGATCCATATCCTGGTCTGCCTGCCGTGGCTGGTGCTCCTGGCCTGGCTGGCCGGCGTCGCGTGGTTTCTCACTGACGACGCCTTCATCAGCTTTCGTTATGTCCGCAATCTACTTAACGGCAATGGCTTGGTATTCAATCCCGGCGAGTACGTCGAGGGTTATACCAACTTTCTGTGGATCCTCGAGCTCACGGCTATCTGGGGCCTCTTCGGTATACGCCCCGAGCAGGCCGCCCCGTGGCTGTCGGTTGTCTGCACGGTTGGCACTATCGCTGCGATGCTGTGGTGGGTCGCCCGCTTGCCTTCACTCCATCATCGAGGTCTCGTCGCCTGGATGGCGCTGGGGCTCTTGGGCAGCAGCGCGACCTTTGCTGTGTGGACCTCGGGTGGGGGACTTGAAACTCGGCAGTTCACCTTTTTCATTGTCCTAGCGGTTATCTGTCTGGGCGTTCACGGAAACAGGCGCCGGGGTCTGTTGGTGGCGTCGCTGAGCCTCGCTGGAGCGGCTCTGACGCGACCCGAAGGCATCATGCTAGCGGCGTGCTGCTTCGGCTGGTTCGCCGTTCAGCGCATACTCACGGCCGGCCGGCTGGACCGACGCGACCTCCTGTTTCTGACCACGCCTTTCGTCGCTCTTGTCATGGCCCACTTTACTTTCCGGTACGGCTACTACGGCGAGTGGTTGCCCAATACCTATTACGCTAAGCATGTGCGACCGTGGTACGAGTCTGGTTTTCGCTACCTGGTCGCCGCCGCACTGGAGACCGGGCTGTACGTGTTGATCCCGCTGGCGTTCGTTGCCCTGCGGGAGCGTTGGAGAAGGTGGAGGGACAGCTCCTACGCCCTGGTGCTGCTGTGTATCCTTGTCCATATGGCCTATGTCATGCGGATTGGCGGCGATCATTTCGAATATCGTCCGCTGGACTTTTACTGGCCTCTATTAGCGGCCCCCGTGGCCACAGGCATCGTTCACCTTGGATCCTGGATGACAGACGGGCTTCGGCGGGTCCAACGATTTGGCTCATACGCTCGGTGGGCTGGACCGTGGACTTGCACGATCGTACTCTTCGTACCGGTGCTGTTTTACGTCGGTGCAATTCAGAGCGTCTTATTATTCAAAGACGATGTGCTACGCCCACGCCCGGATAAGCTGGAAATCGAACTTAATGAAAAGAACGCCGGATGGCTGCTCACCGTGCCGGGAATGCCAGCGATCGTCGCCATCTCCAACGACTTACGCAAGCAATCTGCCCGACACTATGTCGGATTACGCGCAGGACTTTTCCAACAGGTTACCAACGAGCGGATAGCGCAATGGAAAGACTACGAGAAAGTAGAGCGTGGAGTGATTCCAGACGATGCCTTGGCCGCCTTCGCCTCCCCTGGCCTCCCATTCTATTATCTCCGGGATATGAAAGTCATCGACATTCATGGCCTAGCCGACGCGACGGTGGCACGTAGTCCGGTTAAGCGTCTAAACCATGAGCGGCGTATAGCCCACGATCGCTTTCCACCCCCAGGATACCTCCAGCAGCGAGGTGTCAACTTTCGTCCCTACCCTTCCGCCTCCAGTAAAGCCGATGCGCTCGCCCGTGCAAACTACGCCCTAAAGATCGGCCCCGAACTGTGGATGCCTTTTCGTGTCGGAGATCATCAGTGGGTCGATGAGCGTTTTGCCGACCGCGACCTGCGGGCCAAAAATCGCTTTTCGCTGACTGACCCTGCTGGCAATCTGTTTAGCATTAACGGCCATCACTACTTCCACTACGTTGGCGAGCAGTTTCTCGGACGCTTCGAGCATGGTGGCATGGACGGCTGGCGCGTCGAAGATGTAGCAGTCACTAACCACTACCGACATACGTTCTACGCGGACCAACTCCCGATTTTCGGTCATGTTGGCCCCGGCTTTCTGACCAGCTATCACCCTGGCAAAGGTGACAAGGCGACCGGAAAGGCGTTCTCGCCAGAGTTCACCGCCAGAGCCGACCAATCCCTAGCCTTTCTCCTCGCCGGTGGCTTGGGGCCTGATGTTGGACTACGCCTATTGGCCGATGGCGAAGAAGTCGCGGTTTGGCACGGGACCGGCGAATGGATGAGTCTCAGTGGCGAGAGGGCCGAAATGTTCGACTTGATCGTCTACCCACTATCCACCATCGCCGGCAAACGGCTGCAACTCCAACTGTTCGACCTCGCACTAAGTCATGGGGCTCACATCATGCTCGACCACGTCATGCTGGTACGACCGCGCTTAGCTCTTGACAAGATAATCGGCAGTGGCAAGCCCATCATCCGAGCCAGCTACGATATGTATATCAACGACAATGAGTTGATCTACATCAAAGACGCCTGTAGCCAGGACGCTGCGGACGCGTTGTTTTCGTTGCACTGGGCACCGACCGACACGACAAACCTGTCCGACTACTGGAAAGAGTACGGCTTCAACGTCCTGGACTTCCGTCTGGAGGAGTATGGCGTCAAGAGCGACGACAAGTGTGTGGCGGTGGTCGCGCTGCCGGAATATGACATCAGCCGTATCAAGACCGGGCAGTTCGTGTATGGACAGGATAAAGAACTGGTGTGGCTCTGGAGAGAGAGTGTCCGGTTTGACGAATAACGCCATTCGCCCCTAAACCACGCTGCGTACTCAAAGCTCATGCCTTACGCTCCAGTCGGCCAGAGAACCCAAGCGCAGATACCCAGCCAGATCAAGACAGTAGTTAGGAGCTGCCAGTCTGAGAGCAGTACATCCGCCGGTGATTCTCCCCTCTTACACGCCTCCACGACAAACCAGTAGCGGAACAACCCATACAGCACGAAGGGGATGGAGATGACCATTTCGGGGCGGACCGTTAGTACGAACAGACTGTAGAAAAGCAAGGCCCCAGTGGCCGCCATCTCGGCGTAGCGGTCTACCAGCGTGATCGAATACTGTTCCAGAACCAGACGACCTTCCCTACCGCTCAGCCTTAGCTCTTGACGACGCTTAACGGATGCGAGGTACAGAGCCAAACACAGCATGGTAACAAACATCCACGCCGATACCGACACCGAGATTGCTACCGCGCCCGCATACACCCGCAGAACAAAACCTAGGGCGATGCTAAAAATGTCGATAACCGGCTGATGTTTCAGGACAAATGTGTATGAAAGACTCAGCGCCAGATACGCTACTATTACCAGCATGACACTGGGCCGCTGAACATATCCCCAGATCAGCACTCCAGAAAGAGCGCCGAACAATACCAACGCCTGAGGCTTCGAGACTTGCCCAGATGCTAAGGGACGCTTGGATTTTATCGGATGCTTCCGGTCATGTTCGATGTCGTGGAAATCGTTGAGGATATAGGCCGCGGACGAAGCCAGACTGAAAAGCAGCGTGGCTAGCAGTGCCTCACTCACTGCTAGCAAGTTGGTAAACTGCCCAGCAAAAACCAATGGAGCTAGAACAAAGCTATTCTTGACCCACTGCTTGGGGCGTATAAGCCTGAACAAGGCTGGTACAACGGAGAAAGGAGAGGACGCGTTGTTTCTCAAAAGCTTACACTCATGTATAGCACGAAAATTTTTCCCTTGATTCCCCATAAGTCCAAATGGTAGACAAGAAAGTCATCCTACTCGAGCTGAGAAGCAGCGGCTATGAAGACCCACGCGCCTGGGAAACAAGAAAACCTCTCGAAATTGAATACGTGAACGACATTTGAGATACGCAAATACCTCTTTTGGAGAGCGATAATTCTTCACGTTTTTAGCCGCTGCAGGAGGAGCATCCATCATGCGATTCGGCCTTGGCCCATTCTCGATGCAGTCGCCGCCAGGCTCCGGGAAGACGCACACCGAGCTCTACCGGGAAATGCTTGAGCAGGTTGTCATTGCCGAGGACATCGGTTTTGAATCCGCCTGGCTGGTCGAGCACCATTTTATGGAAGACGGCATGTGCCCTTCCCTGCTCGTCACCGCCTCAGCCATGGCGGCCCGGACATCCACGCTCACCATCGGGACGAGTATGTACCTCCTACCGCTGCATCGCCCTGTGCAGACCGCGGAAGATGTTGCTGTACTCGACGCGATTGCAGAGGGTCGTTTGATCTTCGGTGTGGCCACCGGCTATCGTCCGGAGGAATATGCCGGCTACGAGGAGCAGCGTAGCGGACGTGAAAAACGCATGGAGGAGGAACTCGAAATCCTCATCAAGAGCTGGACAACCGAAAGCTTCTCGTTCTCGGGTCAATATTACACAGTGAAAAATCTGAGTGTGACACCCAAACCCCACCAGCACCCCCATCCCCCCATCTGGATCGGAGCCTCAACTCCCGGCGGTGTGCGCCGAGCGGCCCAGTGGGGCTCTGCGCTGGTGGCGTCCCCGCGCCATCATATCAACGAGTTGAAAGAGCACTATCGGCTCTATCGCCAGCAGTTGGAGCGGTTTCATAAAACGGCCAGCGCAACGCCGGTTATTCGTGAAGTCTATGTGGCAGAAACCACGGCCCAGGCGGAAGAAGAAGCGCGTGAAGGCATTATGTACATCCATGGCGGCATGTACGGAAAATGGGCCAATGTTCGGCCGCTGAGAGATGACGCCGGCCGGGTTGTGGAAAATCCCGACACCGTCACATTTGATACCCATCGAGAACGGTTCATTATTGGTGACCCCGATCATTGCATTCGGGAAATTGAAAAATATCAGCGAGAGCTTGGCATGGATTACCTGATCTGCTGGATGCACTACCCGGGGGCAGATCACGCCAAGACCGTACGCGCTATGCGCTTATTTGCCAAAGAAGTGATGCCCCATTTTCAACATTGAGCAACGGAGGCAAGACTGAAGAACGGAGGACACAATGGGCAGAAATTGGATCGATCTCAATAGTGATATGGGCGAGTCGTTTGGCAACTTCGTGCTGGGCCGACCGGAAGAGGTCATGAAGCGCATCTCTCACGCCAATATTGCCTGCGGTTTTCATGCCGGCGACCCGAGCTGGATGAGTCGCACGGTGGAATGGGCCAAGCAGTACGGGGTCACCGTGGGCGCCCACCCTGGCTTTCCTGATTTGCTGGGCTTTGGCCGACGACTGATGAACATCACCCATCAGGAGGCGACCGATTATGTCGTCTATCAGGCCGGCGCCCTCAAGGCCTTTTGCGAAATGCACGGCCTCGCGCTTCAGGCCGCCAAACCGCATGGCGCATTCTATTCGTGGGGCATCCAGTCCGAAGACAACGCCCGTGCCATTCTGGAGGGCTTTCAGGCGGTTGAGCCACGCCTCACCGTCTACCTGCCCGCCCTGCCCTCTTTTCCGCTGATCTCTACCGCGGAAAGGATGGGGTTCCGGGTTGTCAAGGAATTCTATCCGGGTCTCAACTACGACGAGACTGGTGCGATTACCGTCAAGCGCTCGTATGGCACCGAAAATGTGGAAGAGATCGTTGAACTGGTGCTGCGCTTTGCCGTTGACGGACAGACAACCGCCGATAGCGGCGCGGTGATCGACGTTGAGGGAGAAAGCGTGTGTGTCCACGGGGATGTTGTCAACGCGCCGGAGGTCCTTGACGGGCTGCATGCCGCCCTGCAGCGGGAAGGCATAGCCATTCGGAGTGCGATTCATACCGAGAATACGGACATTCTGCCTTTGCAGCAGCGGGTGAGCGCGTAGCATCTGATTCGCGACCCTGCCTCAGCGATTCTGATCTGGAGCAGCGGTTGCGTGGAACAGGGTGGAGCCATGTCAGAGACGCGCTATGACTACGGTGGCGATGAATATCTGCTGGTTGTCTTCAGTGAGGCAATGGACCTCGCCATTAATTTCAAACTGCTGTCAATCTGCCGCGAGATTGAGCGCCGACACCTCCCCGGCGTCATTGAGGTCTGCCCGGCCAACGCCTCCTATCTGGTCCATTTCCGTCCCGAAGAGACCCATCCCGACGCCTTGATCCGAACGCTCAAGGACCTCGAACGCGGGATTCAGTCTGCGGAGACGCTGACCTCCCGGCTGGTCGATATCCCGGTACTGTTCGATGATCCCTGGACCCAGGAATGCGCCAAACGCTTTGCCGACCGGCATCAGGACCCGTCGGTGTCCAATCTCGAATATCTGATGCGGGTGAACGGCTATTCCTCGAAGGAGGAATTTATTACCGCCTACTGCGACCGGCCGTACTGGATCTCCATGGTTGGTTTTGTCCCCGGCACGGCCTGGTGCTATCGCATGTGCCCGCCCGAGCAGGCCATTCAGGCCCCCAAATACATTCGCCCACGCACGGATACTCCCGAGCGCGCCGTCGCCCATGCCGGCGTGTTTCTATGCATTTACCCCGTGCAGGGGCCGGGCGGATATCAGATGATCGGCATGTCTGCGGTGCCCGTGTATGATCCGGAGGAGCGTCTGCCAGACCTCCAGGGGCGCTATATTCTGGCCAATGCCGGAGATCGCTGGCAATTCCGGCCTATTGATATGGATGAGTATAATGACATCCGCGCGCAGGTCGAAGCCGGCAGCTATCGCTACCGCATTATCGAACAGGATTTTCGTCCGGGTGAATATATGCGCGATCCAGAGAGCTACCTCAAACACCTGCAAGAAGAAGCTGCCCATGCTTAGCGTCCTTGAGCCCGGCCTGTTGACTACCATCCAAGACCTGGGTCGCTTGCACTGGTACCATATCGGCATGCCGCCTTCAGGCGCGCTGGACAATTTCGCGTTCCGGGTCGGCAACCTCTTGGTCGGCAACCCAGAGGACGCCGCCGGGCTGGAAGTCACCTATTCCGGACCGTCGTTCGAAGTGACGAGTGAGAGTTTGATCGCCATAACCGGAGCGGACGTCGCGTTTACGATCAACAATCAGCCCGCGGCACAGTGGCGCGCCCACACCCTGCACCCCGGCGACCGCGTCAGCCTGGGCGGAGTGCGCCGCGGGGCGCGGGCCTATATCTGTCTGGCCGGCGGGATTACGGTGTCCGAGCGACTCGGCAGCCGCTCGACGTATATGCTGGGCCGCTTTGGCGGCCTGGACGGACGCAAGCTTGAAGCCGGCGACGCTCTCCCACTCGGTACGCCACACACCGCGCCCGATGCCATGCTGGGACGCAGCTTCGATCCGACGCTGATCCCGGTCCCACAAAAGGAACTTGAGGTACGCGTCGTAATGGGGATGTGCAGCCATCGTGTGACCCCGGACAGCCTGAGAGAGTTTCTGACGGTGGACTGGGAAGTCTCGACCGAAGCCGACCGGATCGGCTATCGTCTCAAAGGCCCGACATTCGAGTTCAACGCTGGCGAGCGGCCGTTTGGCGCGGGAGCCGATCCCTCCAATGTGGTCGATCTGGGCTATCCGATCGGCTCGATCCAGATTCCGGGTGGGCTGGAGGCCATCGTCCTCCTGAACGACGCGGTGACGGGCGGTGGCTATACCACCATAGGCACGGTCATAACAGCCGACCTCGATCTGATTGCGCAGGCCTCGCCCGGCTGTCATATCCGCTTTCACGAGGTCACCATTAACGAGGCATTACAGGCGCGCCGCGAGCGTGAGGCGCGCATTGAACAGGTTCGTCTGGAGTTAGGGATTTTCGATCAGGCCGGAATGTTGGGGCAGTAGAAGACGACAGGGTCGCTATTCTCTCACCGTCATCACATACACTCCGGGGTTGTCCAGCCGGACCTGCCAGTCGGGAAAGACCACGATTGAGGTCGTGATTTCCTCAATAATGGCCGGCCCGACGACCACGTTGCTCACGAGCAATTGGGCTCCGTCGTAGACCGGTGTCGTCACAAAGGCATTGTTCTCTTCAAAAAAGGCCGGGCGTTCACCGCTCTGGGCGGGGGCGGGGTCAGGAGTTCCACTGGCGAGTGGCGGCAATTGAGGTCGCGCCACTTTGCCCACGACAGTGGACTCCAGATTCATAATCTCGACCGCATTATCCCGCTCACAATAGGTGAACAGTTCTTCGTGGCGCGCGTGAAACGCCTCGGCAATCGCGTCTATATTGCTGGCCGAGAGGTCTTCCAGCGGGATATCGACTTGGCACTCATGGACCTGATCGACGTAACGCATGTCCAGCGAGCGGGAGATTGTTATCGCGTCTGCAGCGACTCCGGCGCTGCCCAGATCGTGTCTCCCCTGCATTTCCATGGCCGCGAAGGTGTCGTTGAGGTGGGCGTAGTCCATAGCGTCCAGACGGACTGCGCTGGATGATAGATAGCTGTGCTTCATGTCGGCCAGGATTTCACCAAACGCACAGAAGGCGGAGGACACCTTGGGAATGAGGATGGTCGGAATGCCCAGCTCGCTGGCCAGCCGACCGGCATGGGCCGGACCTGCCCCACCACCAACGACCATCATGAAGTCACGTGGATCATAGCCACGTTCGATAGACACCCGCCGGATACCACTGACCATATTGGAGTTCACCAAAGTGAAGATCCCCTGGGCGGCCCGTTCAATATCCAGCTTGAGCGGATCGGCGATCTCGGCTGCAATTACCCGGCGAGCCGCCTCGGCATCGATCCGCAGCCGGCCACCGAGTAGTGCTTCCTGGTTCAGATAGCCCAGCACGACCAGGGCATCGGTCACGGTCGGGCGCTGTCCGCCCTGGCCGTAGGTGGCCGGTCCTGGCTGCGCGCCGGCGCTCTCTGGCCCGACCTGCAACAGCCCCATGCGATTCACGAAGGCAATACTGCCGCCGCCGGCCCCGAGGGTCTCGACCTGAAGCATGGGGATGCCGATCCGGTAGCGTAGAAAATCAACGTCCTTGACGATATTCGTCTTGCCATCCTTGCTCAGACTGATGTCAAAGCTGGTGCCGCCCATATCCACGGTAATGATATCACGCGGCCGGTCGCCGTCGTGCTCTTTACCGTCATGAAAGAACAGGCCGGCGTTCGGCCCCGCGGCCGGTCCTGAGTTCAGGGCGTAGATGCCTTTGTCGGCCAGAAAACGACCGGAGGTCAGGCCCCCGTTGCTCTGCATATAGCGCACCGGATTATCGTAGCCCAGGTCGCGCAGCAGGCCCTCCATACGCTCGACATATTGCTGGATGAGCGGACCGATATAGGCATTCATCACGGTCGTGCTGGTCCGGGTGTACTCACGGATCTGGGGCAGCAGATCAACCGACAGCGTTATATAGGTCCTGGGCATTTCTGCCCGAACCAACTCGGCGATACGCCGCTCGTGTTCGGGGTGCAGGAACGACCAGACCAGAGAGATGGCCACAGCCTCAACCCCCTCTTCCCGAAAGCGACGGATGCCGCGCCGGACATCGGCTTCGTTGAGCGGGACACGCACCTCCCCCGTACTCAGCACACGTTCTTCGACCGGAAACCGCAGGGCGCGCGGGACCAGCATGGTTGCCTGGGGAAAGTCTGCGTCGTAGCGGTGTCCGTCTTCCTTGTGGCCAAGACGGATTTCGAGCGAGTCTTCGTGGCCGGCAGTGCAGAACAGACCGGTCTTGGCCCCCTTGTGTTCGATCAGGGCATTAACTCCAACGGTCGTGCCGAGAATGACGAGGTCGCAGTCCCGCAGGAAGTCCGCCACGCTACAGCCGAGGTCGGCTCCGATCTGCTCAAGTCCTTCGCGCACGGCACGGGGCGGATCGTGCGGGGTGGACGGCGTCTTATAGAGACGGATACCTTCGCCGGCCGAGGCAAGGATAAAATCGGTAAACGTTCCACCGGTATCGATGCCGAGACGGTAAGCGTGCTGTGACATGGTTACTTTCCGGCGAGGTACTTCTCTTGGGTACGGACCGCATAAGGCCGGTCCCTCTGGGTGTCGTCCTCAATCCGGACTCCGTACTCCTCCCAGGCCGCCTGGATGGACACGAAGCCGTTGCGCACGTCTTCGAGTACCTTGTCCCGGTCGCGTTCACGCGAGTCACCCACGCCGCCGCCGCCGGGGTTCTGGTTGGCGAAGCGCTCGCCCGGCTCGATTTCGGCAATCCGGTTGGTCTTGATCTCCTCGACGCTGCCGTCTTTCTTGTAATACAGCGCCCGTCCCACCTTGGGCTCGCACAGCTTCGAGACCGCACCGAGCGCGCCCTGGGCCGGGTAGCGCCGTCCTTCGCCGAACATGACAACCGTCATGGGGTCGTGGAGCGGTTCGACTTCCCAGTGCGTCCCCGATCCGCCGCGCAGCTTCCCGGCTCCGCCCGAGTCCGTCATCAGGCCGTAGCGGTGAATGATAATCGGATATTGGTATTCAAGAATTTCGATATCGCCGCTTGTCAGGGCACCAAAACAGCACTGCGGTCCCACGGCCGGCCAGCCGTCCGTCTTATGCGAGGCGCCGCCACCGCTGATGATGGTGGCCAGGATCATGGAAACGTATTCTTCACCCGAGCGGTAATCCTGCCCGGCAATGTTCAGGCCGTTTGAATGTCCCCAGGAAGCCACCGCCTTTTCGGGCAGGGCCTGTTCGAGCGCCATGCGCACGGCATCCGTAATCGACTCTGACGGGGTGGTTGTACAGTTGGCGTGCGGCGCCGGTTCTTTGGCGTTGGTCAGGGTACCTTCCGGGCCGACATCAACCGTGATGGGCCGATACAGGCCCTCGTTATACGGCGGGGGCAGTTGGGCGAACATCATCACCCCGAGATACACCCCGGACAGCGAGTTGGCCGCATAGGAATTGATGAAATACGGAATCTGGGGCGGGCTCGACAGCGAGACCGCCATGCTGTCTCCGGCAATCTCAACGGTCGCGGCAATCTCGATATCGCCATAGCCATGCCCGGCGTCCTCGAGAACGGATTTACCGTGGTAGGTCCCGTCAGGAATAGCGCTGATAAACGTCCGCATCTGGTGTTCAGCCAAGTCGAGTAATTCCGCCATGCAGGCCATGACCATATCCTTGCCGTATTTCTCCAGCAGACCGATCAGGTTGCGCTCGCCAATCGTGACCGCGGCAAGCTGGGCACGCATATCGCCGGCTTGGAGTCGGCGGGAGCGGACGTTGGTCAGAATAAAATTCACCACATCTCGCCGCTCTACCCCGCGGTCCCGTATCTTCAGCGGCGGGATACGCAGGCCCTCGGCATAAATCTCTTTGGCTTCGGGGTTATAACCGGCGGGCACGGGGCCGCCGATGTCGGTGACATGGCCTTTGCTGACCGTCCAGAACACGAGTTCGTCCTGGTAGAAGACCGGCTTATACATGCAGCAGTCAACAATATGAGAGCCACTCCAGGCCGGATCGTTGTGATAGAACACATCTCCCGGATGGATATCGTCACCGAAATAGGCGGCAACGGTCCGCAGGGCCGGCATGAGGGAGCCTAAATGAATAGGGATATCCTGGCCTTGCAGAATCATCTCGCCGGAGCCGAGAAACAGAGCGTTGGAGTAATCGCGCGCGATATTGAACACGGACGAGCGCGATGTTTTCTCAATGGTCAGCGTCATCTCACGCTGGGTTGATTCCAGCATGCCTTGGACAACCGCCAAGGTAATCGGATCGGTCTTTGCCATACTATCCTCTCATCTCGTGCATGTTCTTTTGCCGATGAAGAACGGCCTCTCCGCGTCGTGAGCAACATAGCCAGCCGGCCCCTCCTCAGCAAGCCGTATTTGGCACGCTAGGTGAGTTTCTGCTATCTCCTCAGAAGGAAAACAACAAGGAGGACGACATGGGCCGTTTAGATGGAAAAGTCGCGATCATTACCGGAGCCGCGCGAGGTCAAGGCGCGGTGGCCGCCCAGACCTTTGCCCAAGAAGGCGCTTCGTTGGTGATCAGCGATATCCTGCCAGAGATCGAACACACCGCCACGCAGATTCCTTCAGCAGGAGCCCGAGTCGAATGGGTCCAGGCTGACACTTCGGATCCGGACGGGATCAAGACGGTGGTCGAAAAAGCCATCTCAGCCTTTGGTCGTATCGATATTTTATATAACAACGCCGGTGTCATCCTGGGCAAACCGTTTCAGGAGACGACCCTGGAAGAATGGGAACGTATCATTCGGATCGATCTGACCGGACCGTTCCTGATGAGCCAGGCAGTGGTCGCACATATGGAGCAACAACACAGCGGCTCGATTATTAATATTTCATCGGCAGGCGGCATTCTTGGCTATCCGCAGATGTCGGCCTATGGGGCGGCCAAAGGCGGGCTGGTGAATCTGACTCGCTGTATGGCGGTGGACTTGGCTGCGTATAATATTCGGGTTAACGCCATTTGTCCGGGCGCGATCGACACCCCCATGCCGCGCGAATACATCAAGGACATGGAGAATAAAGAGGCCGTGTGGCAACAAATTGCAGACACGCATCTGCTCAAGCGCTTTGGGAACTCGCACGAAGTGGTCTCCCTCGCCCTCTATCTGGCCTCGGATGAGGCCAGCTTCATGACAGGCGCGGTCATTCCGGTTGATGGCGGCCACAGTGCGCATTAGGTCAACGCTGCGTCCCCATTTCCCTCGGGGTGGCGCGGACGTGGGTCGAGGGAGTTGATTGTGGAGCATCGGGCAGGATACTGTCTGCGTCTACTCGAAATGAGCGCGCTATTATGATCGAAGCTTCAGGTCTGACCAAACTCTACGGAACGTTTCGCGCCGTCTCAGACGTGAGTTTTTCCGTTGAGCACGGAGAGATCGTCGGTCTCCTCGGCCCAAACGGAGCGGGCAAGTCTACGACTATCCGCATGCTGGCCTGTATTCTGTCTCCGACCACGGGCACGGCCAGCGTTGCCGGCCATAGCGTGCTGAGCGAATCGCTGGCCGTCCGACGCCAGCTCGGCTATATGCCGGAACACATCTCGCTATACCCAGAGATGGAGGTAGTCACCTATCTCGATTTTGTGGGTAAGCTCAAAGGGCTGGGCGGTCCGGCGCGGCGGGTCCGCGTGTCCCAGGTCATTGAAGAGTTGGACCTCGGCTCTGTCATCCGCGTCTACATCGGCACGCTCTCAAAAGGCTACCGTCAACGTGTCGGCTTGGCCCAGGCCATGCTGCACGACCCCAGCGTGCTCATTCTCGATGAGCCGACTATCGGCCTCGACCCCGAGCAGGCGGCCGAGTTTCGCCAGCTCATACGCGGCATGCAGGGGAATCGGACTGTTTTGCTGTCCACGCATATTTTGCCTGAAGTACGGATGACGTGTGATCGGGTGATGATCCTGGCCAGAGGCCAGTTGCTGGCCCTGGATACCCCAGACAACCTGACCCTTCGGCTGCGCGATGCGAGTGAGATTATCGCCCATATTGACGGCCCGCAAGCCGAAGTGGAAACCCTCCTGCATGGCCTGCCGGGTGTCCACGAGGTCCGGGCAACCTCCCAGGAGAATGGTGGTCCGATCGCCTATACGGTGCGCGCTGCTCAGCACGAGGACGTCCGGCCCAGCATTGTGGAAGCCGTGTCCGGACGCGGCTGGCGCTTATTTGAACTCCGCGCTCGGGAGATGGACCTTGAGGAAATCTTCCACCGGGTGGTTGATCAGCCACAGCCATAAATAACAGCATCAATGAGACCGACGTATGGTTCTCCGCGCGATTTTTGTTAAAGAACTGCGATCGTACTTTGGCCTGTTTCTGGCGTACGCCATTGTGGCGGTTGCCCTGGCTTTGTGCGGCTTCTTTTTTTACACCGACATCAGCTTCTTTATGATGTGGGGTGGCCAGAACCTGGAGCGGGGTCTGTGGGAATTCTTTTTCCACGACCTCCGCTATGTCCTGCTGCTGCTCGTCCCGGCCATCACCGCGCGCTCGTTTGCGGAAGAAAAAAAACTCGGTACCCTCGACCTGTTATGGACCTACCCGATCCCGGAGAGCAGCGTTTTACTGGGCAAATTCCTGGCCGCCGCCACCCTGCTGTTGGTCGTTCTGGGATTAACCCTGGTGTATCCCTTCGTCCTCTCGCACTGGCATCCCGAGGTATATTGGCCGGCGTTAATACCCGGCTATGTCGGCCTGCTGCTGATTGGCCTGGTGTTTATCAGTGTCGGCCTGCTCTTATCGGCCCTCACCGACAGCCAGGCGATTGCGGCCATGGCAACCCTCGGCGTCCTGGTCCTGTTCTGGTCGCTGACGTGGAACGAGCAGGCCGTGAGTGAAGCCTGGCTTCAGGTTCTGCTGCAAATTTCGCTCTTTGATCGCTTTTACAATTTCGCCCGAGGTGCGATTGATAGCCAGGAAATCACCTTTTTTCTCTTCTTTTTCTCATTCTTTTTATTGCTGACTTGGCAGGCGCTACGCGCGCGGCGGTGGCGTGGGAAGGGTGAATTCTCCTCGTTGCGGACGTTTCTTGCCCCCACAAAGCCGAAAGCAGTGGGTCACGGTGGCCGTTCTGGATCTGCTGATTTTGCTCGGCCTGGTCGGTCTCCAGACGCTCTCCATTCGCAATAATCAGCGCTGGGACTTCACCCCCACGCAGACATTATCCCTCTCAAAGCAGACCAAAGGCCTGCTGGCCGACCTGGATAAAGACGCGCTGCTGACCTTGTTTTTTGGCGGCTCTCCGGATGCCTATCAACGCTATGAGGATGTGCTCAAGCGCTTTACCGCGGAAAATTCCTACTTCCAGTACCGTATTCTGCACCGGGACCGGAACATCGGGCTGGCCCGGCAGTACGGGGCAACCTATTACGGCACCGCCGTGCTCGAATACGACGGGCAGCAGAAATTGTTGCCGGGTGCGGGCGAGAAGACCATTACCGAGGCACTGTTTCAGTTTCTCCGAAAAGAGCAAAAAACCGTTTATTTTGTCGGTGGCCACGGCGAAAAAGACCCTCGGAACGGTCAACCGCAGTTGGGCTATAGCGAAGTCGCCTCCGCTTTACGCAACGAAAACTTTATTGTCCGTCCTGTCTTCCTGGCGCGGACCGAGCGCGTCCCCGAGGATGCGGCCCTCGTCGTGGTCAGCGGCCCGCAGACCGACCTCTTACCGGACGAGCTTGAGCGTCTTGGCCGCTATCTCTCGGCAGGCGGGAGCCTCCTCTTCATGCTCGATCCCCTGTCGGCCCCCAACCTGACCGCCTTCCTGGCCAAATACGGTGTCCTGCTTGATCAGGATGTTGTCTACGACCCGCAGAACCAACTCTTTGGCGGTGACGCCCTGAGCCCGCTGGTGTCGCTTTATAATACCGAGGTCGAGATTGTAAAAGATTTCCAGGTCGGCACCATTTTTCCACTCTCCCGTTCGGTTGAGCCGGCCGACCCATTGCCGAGCAGCGTACTCTCAGCCCAACCGTTCTGCCGCACCGGACCGGGTGCATGGGCTCGCTTTCGCACGGGAGCCGAGTCACCCGAAGGTGCGGTCGACTTTGAAGGTACGAAAGCCCGACCAGGGCCAATCTCCTTGGCAGTGGCAGCAACGATTCGCCGAGACCAACAGGGTAGCCTGAATCCGTCGGACCAACCCACCAACGGGAACGCGCCACCTACCGGCGGAGACCAACCCGCAGCACACGCTGCCCGTCTGGTTGTGTATGGAGACAGCGATTTTGCCAGCAATTCCAGGCTGTCCTTGCTGGGCAATAGAGACCTCTTTCTCAACACGGTGCAATGGCTGGTGCAGGACGAGAAGTTTATTACCGAACGCCCTCGAGATGCCTCCATTCAGCGTAAAATTTCTACCCTGGTGCTCACCACCGAACAGACGCGGCAATTGTTCCTCATCACCATTGTTGCCGAGCCCGGCGTGATTCTTCTGCTTGGCATGCTGGTCTCCATCTATCGACGCAGACATAGACGCTAGACAGGAAAGCCCCAATAAGGCGGACCTTACGAATCCGCTCTTCATAGATTATTCGTCTGCTATGGCTGGTCCGACGTGCCATTCGGTCAGCCATAAACTGACCCTGCCCTGGCGCGGACCAGCCTCGCCGCCCAAGCCGCCAAGAAGGGTAAAGGACTCATCTCGCTGGACCATACCAACGCCAGGAGCGTACAGCGTCACCGCCCTGGCCTGGCCATTGCGACTCCAAAAAGTGACTTCGATGCAGTCTTCAAAGACGCCCGCCGGCACTGCAGCAAGCGCATGCAGCGCAGTAATTTCGTAGCGCCCGGCAGACGTTTGCCAGGTCATCCCGAGTGTGAGTGGCGGTTTGAGGATGAACTGCGGCTGCCCGTCTTCGGACCCGGTGTCGCTCGGCTGCATAACCACCCCGGCAGACGATGCGGAGACAAACTCCGCAGGCGCATCCCTGGCCAGGAGACTCTGCTGAATACGCAGCACATAGCCCGCCCCTTTACGGCTCACCACCTCCCAGGTCTCGGTCACGGGGCTTATTGGCGTGCCTTCGCTCGACTCGTACTGCCAACGGTTTGCCAGAGCGAGGGGGAAATAGTCGCCAGGACGTTCGGTCGCTTGGCTGGTCCCTCCGGTCAGCAGGAGGGTCCCGATCCACAAGGGAAACAGACGCAGCATAGGAGAAGTGAACTGCCTAGCCCATCATCTTTTCCGCAAAGTCTTCGATAACCGTGAGCGTCTTCTGGGTATCAGCCGTCGTCATAAACAGGATCAATTCCTGCACGCCCAGCTCGCTGAGCTGAGGAATGACCTCTGGCTTGCGGAGCAAGGGGCCGGCGGCGCTCAGGGCCGAGACGGACAGGTCGGCATAGTCTCGTCCGCGTTCAGCCATGAGGGATTTGAGTTGAGGAACGCTTTTTGACAGCACCTTGAGGGAGGCCGTGCCCGGCTGCCAGCCGTCGCCCAAGTCGGCCACCCGCTTGAGGGCCGGCAAACTCTCACCGCCGAAAATAATGGGCGGATGCGGCTTTTGGACCGGCAGAGGCATATTGTGAATATCTGAAAATTTGAGGAACTCGCCGGAAAAACTCGCGGGCTCGGCCTGCCAGGTCGTTTTCATGATGTGCAGATATTCTCGGGTTTGTCGTGCCCGCCGGGCGAAGTCTTCCCCTAAAGCGTCGAACTCTTCTTTGAGCCAGCCGACCCCAACACCAAATTGGAACCGTCCGTGAGATAACAGATCGACGCTGGCGACCGCCTTGGCAACCGCAAGCGGGTTTCGATAGGGAATGACGATCACGCTCGTGCCCAGCAGAATCCGCGAGGTGGCCAGGGCCAGACCGCCGAGCATAACAAAGGGGTCGGGGAACGGAGCCCGCCGAGGAAAGCCGGCCGCTCCGTCCGCCGAATATGGGTAGGCCGCCTCAATTTTTTCCGGGATCACAATATGGTCCCCCAGCCAGAGCGAGTGGTAGCCGCACTCTTCCGCCTTTTGGGCGACCCGGATATAATCCTCTGCCTCGGGATTCGCGTTGACGCCAATGGAATAGTGAATGCCGAATTTCATAGGGGCCCTCCTCCTGCTGTACTGTCTGGGCCACACACATCATATCCCTACCATTGACGCAAAGGACACGGCGCGTCATCGTGGAGGCAGAAACACCCACCAGAGAGGCAAGCGCATGGATGGTGCTATCGATATCGTCTGTAATCTCTTCACCCCACAAGAGGTCCAGCAGGGTCAGACCGGGGTGGATGAGTATTTTCTCGACCAGGTCCGGTTTCCAGCCGAGTTACGGCCCGGCGTACCGATAAAGACCTATCTGGATAAAATGGACCGCGCCCGGATTCAGCGCTCCCTACTGGTTGCGGTGCGGGCCGGCGACCTGCGCATCAGAGGTTCATTCGAGATTCCGTATACCCGGGTGGCCGACATCTGTCAGCGCTACCCGGATCGCTTTTCCGGTCTGGCCGGGGTTGATCCCACCCGGGGAATGCAGGGTCTGCGCGACCTGGAATACGCGGTCAAGGAGTACGGCTTCGTGGGCGCCCATCTCTACCCGCACTGGTTTGGCCTGCCACCCGACCATGCCCGCTATTATCCCATTTATGCCAAGTGCTGCGAGCTGGAGATTCCGATTATGATGCAGGTCGGCCACTGCCTGCGCTATCAGCGCGAGCGGGTTTTGCCGAGTGTCGGCCAACCGATTACGCTGGATCAAATTGCCATTGATTTCCCTGAGTTAGTGCTCATTGGGATTCATCTTGGATATCCCTGGACTGAGGAAATGATCTCAGTGGCCTGGAAGCATGAGAATGTCTACATCGGCTCCGATGCCTATGCGCCGCGCCACTGGCCGGAGTCTTTTGTCCATTTCATCAATACCTGGGGCAAAGACAAAGTCCTGTTCGGAACGGACTGGCCGGTGATTGACCCCGAACGGGCCATCACCGAGATCGAGGCGCTTGAACTCAGGCCGGAATCAAAGCAGAAGTTCTTGAGTGATACGGCCCTGCGTCTGTTTCGCCTGCCCAAATCTCTGACGGAAATGTAGAGCTGTCATTCTTGACTCAAGTATAACTGTGGTTATACTTGAGCCTTATGAAAACAGCTATTTCGATCCCAGCTCCCATCTTCCATGCTGCCGAGCAACTCGCGCAACGAAACAGAGTTTCTCGGAGTGAATTATATACGAGGGCGATTGCCACCTATCTGAAAGCGCATCAAGGAGATGGTGTTACGCAACGGCTCGACGCAGTCTATGCAATGGAGGAATCTTCGACACCCGTTCCGGTCGATCCGGTGATTCACGCCTTGCAGCTACGATCCCTCCCCCAAGAAGAATGGTAATTCGTCGCGGAGAAATATGGTGGGCCTCATTGCCTCAGCCAAGCGAGTCCGAACCCGGTTACCGTCGTCCACTTGTTATGATCCAGTCAAATGACTTTAATCGGAGTCGCATTCGGACTGTTCTTGCGGCTGTCATAACCTCGAATCTTCGGCTCGCTTCCGCACCAGGCAATATGCTGCTCTCGGCAAAACATACCGGTTTGAAACGAGACTCTGTTTTGAACGTTTCCCAACTCATCACCGTGGATAAGGCTTTTCTCACAGAGAAAATTGGCAAGTTAACAGCCAGACAATTGCAAGAGATGAATGCAGGATTACGTTTGGTTTTAGCGCTTCATGAATAGCCCGCGACAGTAAGGGAGCGCCACGGTTAAGGACGCTGACCTATGGCAACGACCGACACGCCCCAATCCACCGACTTTATTCGGACGATTATCGCCGCCGACCTGAAGACCAATAAACATAACGGCCGAGTCGCTACCCGATTTCCGCCCGAACCGAACGGCCATCTCCATATCGGGCATGCCAAATCCATCTGCCTGAACTTTGGGGTGGCGCTGGAACATGGCGGGACGTGCAACCTCCGCTTCGACGATACCAACCCAACCAAAGAAAACATCGACTACGTCGAATCCATTAAGCGGGATGTCAAATGGCTCGGTTTTGATTGGGACGACCGGGAATACTACGCCTCTGACTATTTCGAGCAGTTGTATGACTATGCGGTCCAACTTATCGAAGACGGGCACGCCTATGTGTGCAGCCTGAGTCCTGACGAAATACGCGCCTATCGTGGCACCCTGACCGAGCCGGGTCGAGATAGCCCCTATCGGCAGCGCTCGGTTGAGGAAAATCGCGATTTATTTGCCCGTATGCGCGCCGGCGAGTTTCCGGAAGGCACCCACGTTCTGCGGGCCAGGATCGATATGGCCTCGCCCAACATCAATATGCGCGACCCGACGCTGTACCGGATTCTGAAGGCCCCGCACCATCGCACAGGGGATAGCTGGTGCATCTATCCCATGTATGACTTCACCCACTGCCTGAGCGACGCGCTCGAAGAGATTACCCACTCGCTGTGTACCCTGGAGTTCGAGGATCATCGTCCCCTGTACGACTGGGCGCTGGACGTCCTGCCCGTTCCGAGCCATCCCCAACAGATCGAGTTCGCCCGCTTGAACCTGACCTATACAGTCATGAGCAAACGCAAGCTCCTGACTCTGGTGACAGACAACTACGTGAGCGGCTGGGACGACCCGCGCATGCCAACCCTGGCCGGACTCCGCCGCCGGGGGTATACGCCACAGTCGATTCGGACCTTCTGCGAACGCATCGGCCTCGCCAAACGGAACAGCACGGTTGACTATGCCATGCTCGAACACTGCATCCGCGAAGAGCTGAATCGAACCGCCCCACGGGTCATGGCGGTCCTCCGCCCCCTGCGAATTGTCATAGACAATTATCCCCAAGATCAGGTTGAATACCTCGACGCGATCAACAACCCGGAAGATGCCGGCGCTGGCACACGGCAGGTCCCCTTCTCGCGAGTGATCTATGTTGAGCGTGAGGACTTTCGTGAAGAGCCGCCGCGCAAATTTTTTCGTCTCGCGCCCGGCCGGGAAGTGCGCTTACGCTACGCCTATATCGTCAGATGCGTCAGCGTTGTCAAAGATGACACCGGAGAGATTACGGAAATCCACTGTACCTATGATACTGAGACGCGTAGTGGCGGGCCGGCCGCCGGTCGTAAGGTCAAAGCTACCATTCACTGGGTGTCAGCCGAGCACGCCGTCAACGCCGAGGTCCGGCTGTACGATCATTTTTTCACCAAGCCCGACCCGGACAATGTGGAAGACGGAGCGGCGTTTACCGATTATCTGAATCCACACTCACTCGAAATCCTGACCGATTGCAAAGTCGAGCCGAGTCTGGCCCAGGCCGAAGCCGGGAGCCGTTTTCAGTTTGAACGGCAGGGCTATTTCTGCGTGGATACAGTTGACTCGTCTCCGGGCCGCCCGGTCTTTAACCGAACCGTGACCTTGCGTGACACCTGGGCCAAAATCCAAAAAGCGGAACAGCAGAAAAAGGCCTAGGCGCGCATGGCGACTTCGCTTCGAGCGCTGCAATTTGCGCCAACGGAACAGGCCGGGGCCGTCTCTGCGCTGCTCCTCCGACCCGCATCCGCCCGTGCCCTGCTCGTGCTGGGTCATGGGGCCGGAGCCGGGATGCGCCACCCCTTTATGCAGGCCGTGGCAGAACAGCTTGCCGCCCAAAAAATTGCGACGTTTCGCTATCAGTTTCCGTATATGGAAAAAGGAAAGAAAAGTCCGGACTCTCAAACGGTATTGCGCGCGACCATCGTCTCAGCGGTTGCCGCCGCAAAAAAAGTCGCCCGGGGGCTGCCCCTGCTGGCCGGCGGGAAATCCATGGGAGGCCGGCTGACCTCGCTGGTTGCAGCCGAAGGCCGCCTGCCGGACGTCCAAGGGCTGATCTTTTTCGGCTTTCCCTTACACGCGGCCGGGAAACCGTCGAGCGAGCGGGGCGCGCATCTAGCCAAAGTGAACGTCCCCATGCTCTTCTTACAAGGGACGCGGGACAGGCTGGCCGAACTCGGTCTCATCACGCCCTTATGCCGCAGCCTGGGCAAGCGAGCGACCCTCCATATTGTTGAGGGCGGCGACCACTCCTTTCACGTCCTCAAACGCTCAGGCCGGACGGATGAGGAAGTGCAAAACGAACTGGGCGAGACCGTGGGTTCCTGGGTCTCAGGCTTGTAGAATGGAAATATAGCCCGGTTGTACCCGGATACGGTCAAGCCACGTATTGATAGCTTCAAAACGATCCAACTCAAAGCCCCCTTCATGGGCGACATGGGTGTAGGCGTATAGGGCAATATCCGCAATCGTATAGCGCTCGCTCACAAAAAAAGTCCGTTTTGCCAGGTGCCGCTCCATGACCTCAAGTGCGGCATAGCCGAGGGGACGTTTTTGCTCCAGTCCGGCGCGCCGTTCGTCTGTCAGCTCACCATGCATCAACCAAAAACGCGACGTGGCAATATTGGGCTCATGGCTGTACTGCTCAAAAAACATCCATTGGAGAATCTGCGCCCGGGCCAAGTGGTGGTCGGGTAGGAAAGCGGTGCTCTCAGCCAAATAGAAGAGAATCGCGTTGGACTCGGACAGACAGGTGCCGTCCTCCAACTCCAGGACGGGGATACGACCGTTGGGGTTGATCTGCAGAAAGTCTGGCGTGCGCGTCTCACCCTGGAGGATATCGTGCTCAATGCGTTCAAAGGGAATCCCAAGCTGAGTGAGCAATAATCGAACTTTATACCCGTTTCCGGAAGATAAATAATCGTGCAGTTTGCGCATCTCTCCTCCTCTGTCTCTCAGCCAATTACCTGCGATTCCCGTACGGCGTCAAGAATGGCCAGACGGGTGACTTCGGCGGCTATCGTCCCGACCAGGGTGACATCACTCCGCACCTGTCCGGCAGACACGCTGAACACCAAATCACCGTCCCACGGGCTAAAGGCGGGTGAGAGCGCTCGGGCGAACCCGGCGGTGGCCATTTTTGCCACGATAAAGAGAGCCTCCTGGCTCAGGGTCGCATTGGTCACGACGGCGACCAGGGTGGTGTTTTGGGGGAGTGAGGTTCTGGCTTCGGCACTCCCACGCAGCAGATGCTGTTCGATGTTGAGAAACTGCCCGTGTGTATCAACCGCGCCAGCGATGATTTTGTCGTTTTCTCTGACATCACCGAAGGCATTCACCGCCGCGCAGGCTAACACCTTGAGTTCGCCCGCCTGTATATGCCCGACGCCGAACCCGCCGGTCATGGGGCGGCCGTTCTCCAGCCCCTTGCCGACAGTCGCGCCACGCCCGACGCCGACCCTCCCGCGTGCATACTCGCTATTGGTGGCGGCTTTGCAGGCAGCATAGGCATCCTGGGCCGCCGGATAAGCCGGCTCACCATAGGCGAGATCAAAAATACACGCGGTGGGAACAATCGGCACAATCCGACCCGGTGTCGCCAGCCCCCGGCCTTGTCCCTGCTGATATTCCATGACACCAGTAGACGCGCCGAGCCCATACGCGCTCCCGCCGGTAAACACCAGCGCATCAATCTCCTCAACCGAGTTTCCCAGATTGAGCGGGACAACATCACGCGTGCCTGGGGCCGAACCACACAGATGATACGCGCAGACCACCCGCTGCGTAAAAAGAAGTACGGAGATACCCGTGTTTCCCGCCAGACTCTGATGTCCTATCAAGAGGTTCTCAAGATGCATTATTCTTCCCTTGCGCCCCGTAACGGCCGAGCGATCTCGGGCCGGATGCATACGGAGAAAGACTATTGGGCAGTCACACCGCCATCGATGATCAGTTCTGTGCCGGTCACAAATGTCGCCTCTTTAGACGCCAGATAGACCACGCCGTACGCAATCTCGTCTGACTCGGCCATGCGGCCAACCGGGTGCCACTTGGCGGCACGTTGTTTCCACTTCTCGCCGAACGGGTCAAGAATCGCGGTGTCTACTCCGCCCGGATGAACCGAGTTCACCCGAATCTTCTCCTTGGCATACTGGATCGCCGCGGTCTTGGTCAGCAAGCGCAAGCCCCCTTTACTGGCATGATAGGCGGGCAACCCGCCACCACCGACAATCCCCGCAATTGACGAAATATTGATGATGGAACCGTGGCCAGCCTTCCGCATCTCGGGCACAGAGTATTTCATGCCCAAGAAAGCTCCAGTCAAATTCACCGCCAGCACTTTATTCCACACGTCCAGCGGCGTTTGCTCCACACCATAGTCTTCTCTCAGCCCGATACCGGCATTATTAACCAAGACCGTTAGCCTCCCGAAAGTTGCGACGGTGTCCTGAACCACTTTCTGCCATTGGTCTTCTTGCGACACATCGAGGTGAAAATAACGAGCGGCCGCGCCAATCTCCTGGGCCACTGTCTCGCCTCGCTCGTCCAGAATATCCGTCAGCACGACTTGTGCCCCTTCACGGGCAAACATCCGCGCCTCGGCCTCACCTTGGCCACGTGCGGCACCGGTAATAATTGCCACCTCACCCTCAAGTCGTCCTGCCATATATGCTCCTTCTGAAAAAAATCATCCTCTACTTTGCGGTAAAGCCGCCATCCACCATTAACAGACTGCCCGTTACATAATCCGCCTCTGACGAGGCCAGGAAAATCACCGGACCGACCATATCGGGAATCTTCCCCCAGCGACCGAGTGGAGTAAGTGCTTCGACTGTAGACTTAATGTCTTGATTTTCGTGAAACGGGCGGGTCATGGCGGTCGTCAAGAAGTTGGGGCAGATAGCGTTAACATTTATCCCACGCGGACCGTAGTCCACCGCGAGTTGACGGGTGAGATTCGCCGCGGCCGCCTTGGAGGCGCAGTAGGCCGGCTCCTCGGGTAAGCCTATCACCCCGGCAATCGAGACGATATTCACAATCTTTCCTCCGTCGCCCTGCTTCAGGAACTGGCGAATGGCTTGCTGGCAGCCATTCCATACGCCCTTGGCATTCACCCCCATGGTAAAGTCGTACTCTTCTTCAGTCTTTTCATGGATAGGAGCTAAACGCGTGAACACACCGGCATTATTGACCATGATGTCAAGCCGGCCAAAGCGCTCAACCGCCTGTCGAATAACGGCTTCGACCTCCGGGCCTTTGGTCACATCCGCTTGCACAAAACAGGCCTGACCCCCCTGGGCCTTAATCACCTCAGCAGTCGCTCGCTGAGTGTCAGCATCGTAGCCCTCGGGCCGGGCATCAGACCGGATGTCCGAGCAGACGATTCGAGCCCCCTCGTTGGCGAAGCCAATGGCAATGGCCCGACCAATGCCGGAGCTGGCACCGGTGATCACTGCGACTTTTTCCTGCAAGCGTCCCATTCTTTTCTCCTCTCCCTTTTTCCCTGGGCTTTCGTCTTCCCTCAGATTTCATTCCTCTTCCCGGCACTTGATACCTGCCTGAGGAAAAGAGTACAACACGCTGGAAAGGCGGTCGTATAGCCTCGACAATGCCTGAACATCCGATATGGTAGGCGACATGACACGAAGATCGCGCTAGCCGGAGGATACCAGCGTGCGAACAATCACCCTGTGTAGCGGAAAAGGTGGTGTTGGGAAGACCCTATTGGCAACCAGCTTAGGAAGGATTATCCAGCGTCAGGAGAAGTGTAATGTGCTTCTCGTCGATTTGGATTTGTCAGTCCGCGGCCTCACCCTCCTGGCCTTTCAAAACAAATATGAGCTCGACCGGCTTCCGTTTTCCTTAACTGATTATTTTTATTCGGAAGATGGTGATCAGCCAGCACTCCTGCACGAACTCCAAAAAGGACTCGCCCAAAAAAACGGCAATGCCGAGGAGAGCCCAGAGCTCATGGCGCAGGTAACGGCTGGTACGAATACCTCGACCTATCAACGGCTGGACGGGCTCTTTATCCTCCCCTCTTCTACCGAAAGCGAGCGACCCGACTGGACGCCGTTGCACCACTTGGAACTCACCGAAACGGTCGAGAAGCTTGGCAAGCTCTACGAGTTTGCAACATCGTCGTTACACGTCGATTATATCATTTTTGACACGCAGGCCGGGCTCGGAAGTTTGAGTTTGGCGGCTACAACCCTGAGCGACATGAACCTTATTGTGTTGGAAGAGGACGATATCAGCTGGCGGACTTCGCTCAATGCCCTCATGGAAATCTCGGCCCTCAACAAACGACTCCAGCGAAAATGCCACAGTTATTTTCTGGCCAACAAGGTCAGCTCCAGCATGATGGATGTGGCGGATAAGCTCAAATCCTTTTCGTTTCTCCCCCCCATTCCGTTTGATGCCTGGGTGCAAAAGCTCTTTGCGCACGCCACAACCACCGTGCTGGAAAAGGATTTCGAGGAGAGTGATTTCTTCAAGCAGGTAGAATCACAGGTGTGGCAGGAGTTAGCCGTCATTCTGGGCGTGCGGCAACGGACAGCCGGACTCAGCCCACGGTCTTCATGGTGGCGAGGATAGCCTGCGGGACGACAGTCTCGGGCAGCTTTCCTCACCGCCATGTTACACAAAGCGCTGCCTACTCCCGCTCCAACCAGACATCCGGGCAGGTGACCACACCATTGCGTTCAAAGATCGTGTCGATTTCGGCAAAGTCGGCTTGCCTGATATCCCATCCCAGGGCGCCGACATTATCCTCTACCTCGGCCGCTTTGCGACAGCCAACCAAGGCTGTGCTGACCGCCGGATGCGAGAGCGTCCAGCGCAGCGCAAACTGCGGCAGGCTCTTGTCATAACCGGCGGCCAGACCCTTCAGCTCTTCCACCGCCTTAATGTTGTTGGGAAAGTGGTCCGGGCCGAACATGGTCTGGAACAGATTGATGCCACCCATACGGCCCTGACGCGCCCGCCAATCTCCTTCGTCAAAGCTCATATCCGCACGAAAAGTACCGGTTAGCAACCCGTAGGCGAGCGAGCCATAGGCCATGACACCCATATTATGCTCGCGACAGTAGGGCAGGATCTCCTGGTCCATACGGCGATCGAACATATTCCAGCAGTATTGGGCGACATCCACCCGGCGGGTTGCCATGCTGGTTTCAATCTGCGCACGCCGGAAGTTCGAGATGCCGATGGCCCGCGCCTTGCCCTGCTGCACAATGTCGTCCAGGGCCCGCATGGTCTCTTCAAAAGGCGTGTTCAGGTCCGGCCAGTGGACCATATAGACGTCCACGTAGTCGGTGTTCAGATTCTTCAGGCTTTTCTCGATCGAGACCATGACCCGCTCGCGGCTGCTGTCTCGATAATTCGGCGCTTCTTTGTAGCCAATGCCAAACTTGGTCATGACAACCGCGTCTTTCCGACGCTCGCCGAGCGCCTTGGCCAACGAACGCTCCGAGGCCCCAAACCCATAGGCTTCGGCGGTATCAAAACACGTAATGCCCAGGTCCAAGGCGGTGTGTACCGCGGCACTAAATTCTTGCTCTTCAATTGACCCATAGCCGCCACCAATCTCCCAACAGCCGACGCCAATGGCGGACACTTCGATACCGGTTTGTCCAAAAGGACGATATTCCATGAGCGAGTCCCCTCTCTAGTGTAGTTCGATGCCCCCATCGACGTTGATGGCCTGTCCGGTCACGTTCTCGGCAAGGGCGAGGTATACGGCCAGTTGCCCGATATCATCCGGCGTTTGGGGCCGGCCCTGGGGAATCACGTTCTTGACCCAGCGTTGCCAGGAGTCTTCCTTGGATTCGTCCGGCTGTTTGAGCGATTCGGCCAGGTATTCCCACATCTGGGTGCGCAAAATGCCCGGACAAATGGCGTTGACACGGATATTGGCCTGGGCCAGCTCTTTGGCCAGAGAATTAGTAAAGCCCACTACCGCAAACTTTGAGGCGCAGTAGTGCGCCAGACCGCCGAAGCCGCTCTTGCCCGCGATCGAGGCAATATTAACAATCAGACCCCCACCCCGGTTTTTGAGGGCGGGAATCGCGGACTGACAGGAGAGAAAGACCCCTTTGGTGTTGACCGCAAAGGTCAGGTCCCAGGCATCTTCGGACATCTCTTCGACTTTCGCCATATTCACCACGCCCGCGTTACAGACCATGATGTCGAGACCGCCCAACGCGCCGGTAGTCTCCTCGACCATACGCAGGGTATCGCTCTTTTGAGTCACGTCGGCTTGAATCGCCAATGACCGCCGCCCGAGCGCAATGATCTCTTCCGCAGTTTTCTGCGCCTGTGTAAACCCCCCGACCGCGGTCGCGCCATACTGCTGGGCCGTACTCGTCATGGTTTCAATGTCCGACACCGCCACATCGGCTCCGGCGTTTGCCAGCGCCAGGGCGATGCCCCGCCCAATCCCTCGTGCTCCACCCGTCACCAGGGCTACTTTTCCATCCAGTTGTGACATACGTCTTCCTTTCTCCGTCTGCTTTAGAAACCGGCCGGGCGCGGACACCCGCCCATCATTTCAAACAGATGTTTCGCCACGTGCAGGGTTGTCCGGTCTTCAAGATAAGGGCCAACGATCTGGACACCAATCGGCAATCCATCATCGAGCTGTCCCACTGGAATCACTGTGGCCGGCAGCAGACAGGCCCCGGCCGGCGCCATCCACGTCACCAGGTCCCAATACGGTCGTTGCTGCCCCCCAACAAGGGCCGTCCGTCCGGCTTGGGGCTCAGAGTGGTCGTGCTTGATGGCAGGACACGGCATGACCGGCAGCAGCATCACGTCCCAGTCCTGGAAGAATTCTTCCCAGCGTTTGCGCATCTGCATCCTGCGTTCGTTATAGCTCAGCCATTCGCGATGCCGCATGGCAAACAGCCGCCGGGTCTGGTCCGTCGAGGTGTTGCCGCTCGACTGCGCGTACTCTTCGATTTTGTCTCGTGAGACTCCACCGGACAGCGCGGACTGCAACAGGGCCATAAAGGTCGCAGCGATTTTTTCCAAACTGAATTCGGGCCGCGTATCGGCACTCACCGTCGCCCCGGCCCGTGCTAATGCGCTGGCAGCGTTTTCCAAAAGGGTGCGCACTTCCGGCTCGACCGGACAACGAGGATCGTCCAGCCAAGTTGCAATGCGGTAGTCCTTGAGCGCGTGTTTGCGCGGAGCCGGCAGTTCCAAGCGCCACGCCGGTTGCTCCCAGCGATTGGGGCCGGCCATGATATCGAGCCCTAATTCCAGGTCTTCGACACTCCGGGCCATGGGCCCGGCGACCGCCAAGTCGGCCATTGTCAGGGTTCCCGGCGGACCCGGAATCTGCCCGTGGGCGGGAACAATGCCATAGCTCGGCTTGTGGCCGGTCACGCCGGACATATGGGACGGCAGACGAATCGAACCACCAATATCACTACCCAATTCCAACGGCGTGAAGCCACAAGCCAACGCGGCACCTGAGCCACCGGACGAGCCGCCCGGCGTGCGCGTGGTATCGTGCGGATTATTGGTCGTACCGAAAATCTCGTTATAGCTCTGCAAGTCACCGGCGTAGATCGGCAGATTGGTCTTACCGTAGATAATAGCCCCGGCTTCGCGCAGTCGGGCCACTGGCCAGGCGTCCTCCTCTGGAATGAAGTCCGTGAGTTCCGGCGCACCCGACGTCGTCCGCATGCCTTTGGTTTGATACGAATCCTTGATCGTCATCGGCACGCCGTGCAGCGGCCCTCGGGAGGTTCCTCCGGCCAACTCCGTATCTGCGGCATCGGCCTCCGCTCGCGCCCGTTCCGCATCAATCGTCACCACGCTATTGATGGCTTTATCGAGCGCTTCGACCCGGTCAAGAAAAAAGTCGACGGCTTCGCGGCTTGAAACCTCTTTCCTTTGGATCATGGCGGCGACTTCTGCGGTCGTCGCATAGGCAAGCTGAGACAGATCAGACATGGCTCCCTCCTTCTTCAGGCTGCCGTTAGAGTTTGACTTGTGCCAGGCAGCAGCATCTTGCCACGCACCCGGCAGGGACACAAGCTTGCAGAGCTGATACCTAGTGCAGGTTGGACGAGTAAAGCCCAACCTCTCATGGCTCACACAGGAGGCAGTATGACCGCAACACAAGAGGCACTCATCGATAACCTCTACCACGCCCGCCGAAACGGAACCCGACCCGCCCACATTGATCCCATCCCTTCGGCTCTGGACGAAGCGCTCGCCGTACAACTCGGTGTTCTCCGGCGATTTGAGACAGCAGGAGAACACCTTGGTGGCTGGAAGGTCGGGCTGACGTCGGGGAAGGCCCGCGACCGTATGGGAAAAGACGTACGGCCGTTTGGCTATGTCCTCCAGAGTCGGGTCTTTTCGTCCGGTGCGGCCCTTCCGATCTCTTCGATTATGCACTGTCATATTGAGCCCGAACTCTGCCTGATAGTCGGCTCAGCCTTGCGTGGCCCAGGAGTCGACCGCGAACAGGCCAAAGCCGCGGTTCGAGCCGTTGCTCCGGCATTTGAGATCAACGAAGTTCGCGTCCAACCAGGCCAGGGCTCCCTCCCCTTGGTGGCCGACGGCTTAGCCCAGTGGGGGATCGTCGTTGGACCGGAAGCCCCGGTCCGAGACGGGCTGGTCGATACTACGGTCACATTTTCGCATGACGGCCAGGTGGTCGAGACCAAGACGCCAGGTACAACAATGGATGATCCCTATCTCTCGCTGTCACGCCTGTGCCACCGCCTGTATCCATTCGGTCTGGGCCTGGAGCCGGGCCAACCCGTTATTACCGGCTCATTCTGTCATCATGCTGTCACGCAGCCGGGGAGCTATAGCGCAAATTTTTCCGGCGTCGGAACCGTGTCGGTTCAGTTTCGCTAAGCACGCCGCCTGCGGACGCCTAGTCTCACCGGCGTAAATTCTATAGGCTGCGCAGACGGCACTCGCCAGGGCGAGAATCCATATATCTGAGGAAGAGAGAAGAAGATGAGCGAACACACCAACCCGCGGGTATTTTTTGATATCACAATCGGAGATGATGCAGCCGGACGGATCGTTTTTGAACTCCGGACTGACGTAGTTCCTGAAACCGCAGAAAATTTTCGGGCGCTATGTACCGGCGAGAAAGGGAGCGGCCAGTCCGGCAAACCCCTGCACTACAAGGGTTCGACGTTTCACCGCGTCATTCCCGACTTCATGTGCCAGGGCGGAGACTTTACCAACGGCAACGGCACCGGGGGAGAGTCCATCTACGGCTCCAAATTTGCCGACGAGAATTTTCAACTCAAACATACCGATCCCGGTTTGCTGAGCATGGCCAACGCCGGTCCCGGGACGAATGGCTCCCAATTCTTTATCACCACCGCTCAGACACCGTGGCTGGATGGCAAGCATGTGGTGTTTGGCAGTGTGGTTGAAGGGATGGACGTGGTCCGCGCCATGGAGGCCCAGGGCAGTCAGAGCGGACAACCCAGACAGCGGATTGTCATTGCCGATTGTGGCCAACTCGACTAGAGCGCCCAAGCGAGGCCAGACAACGTCCGTAGATGGCGAAAAGGAGGTGAGGACAACATGCCGACCGTCTCTGCCAATCAGTGTGAGATGTATTATGAGGTCGATGACTTCACCGATCCCTGGATTACGGAGAAGGAGACGGTGTGGCTCCAACACGGGGTCGGTCGGAGTACCAGGTTCTGGTACCACTGGGTCCCTTCCCTGGCTCGCCACTATCGGGTGCTCCGCCGCGATATGCGTGGCCACGGCCAGTCTGCTGACCCTGGTCCGGACCATCGCTGGTCTCTGGACGAGTTGGTCACGGACATGCGCGACTTCATGGACGCGCTCGGTCTCCAGCAGGTACACTATGTGGGCGAGTCCATTGGCGGCATCCTCGGTGTACTGTTTGCCACGCGTTGGCCGGAGCGACTCAAGAGCCTGACGATTTGCAATTCACCGACGACGATTCGCCCCGCAGGCACACGCGCCTTGTCCGGTGAGCAAGGCAACCTGCACGATCTCCTGGCCTCGGAAGGTTCTGTTGGATGGGGTCGTTTGATGATTGAGCGCAAGATCATCAGCGGACACAGCCCCGAGCATATTGAATGGGTGCTCAAGGAGTGGGCGAAAACACCAGCCCATGTCTTACAGGGTATTACCAAGACGCTGGACGGTGCGGACACGGCGACGCTGCTGCCCCAGGTCACAGTCCCGACGCTGGTGTTGGCCCCTGCCAACAGCCCGATCACGCCCCTGACCGACCAGCTCTCCATGCGTACGGGGATTCCCAACGCACGGATTACCATTGTCGAAGGCCCCGGACACGAAATCTATGTGGATAGACCCGAGGAGTGCCTGAGCGCCTTCCAGAATTTCTTGGGGTCGTTATAGCTGCGGGACCTTGAGCCGTAGAGTGGGGAAATACGTTCGGTAATAGCCACGGTCGCGAGTCAGCAGACAATCGGCTTGCTGCAAGGCGTGGCTGCCAATCAGAAAGTCCATGAGCACATGCTGCCGAACAGGTAGTGCGGCATCACATCGCGGACAGACACGGACGCCTTTCCAGCCACAAGAAGGGCAGGTGAGCGTTTTTCCGCGTCGCCGCGTATAGCGCTGCCATATTTCCCCAGCGAACTGGAACGTAGCCATAGTTGAGCGTTCGAGCCGAATACGCGTCTCGTGAAGAAAAGCATCAAGATCGCGGGCACTTTCAAATTGTGAGCCGAGTTCTGCATAGACTCCTTCACTGATCACAAGCGCGCCCTGTTGGTAGGATGCATCCAATACCGCTACGGTCGCCTGCTGATGTGGTGCTTGGGGAATAAGGAGGTCCAAAAGGATGTTGGTATCAAGTGCCGTGACCATACTTCAGCCTTATGGTGCCTCCTCACCACGAAGAGCAGCGAGCACGACATCTGGATTTTTTCCCCGTTTTTTTTTGAGATAGCCACGATATTTCGTAAAGGGAGAAGCGGTTTTCCCTTTTGTGACGAGCACCCCGGCGTCCGTATCCTGAAACTCTAGGGTATCGCCCGGTCCAACCCCCATCCGTTGGCGTACAGCGAGAGGGATCGTGATTTGGCCCTTAGTGGTGATTTTAGCCTGCGGCATGAGAGCCCGTCCTTGAGTAAGGATGTATATTCTTACTTTAAGGTAAGGATATGAAAAGTGCAAGAAGCCACCACCGAACAGAGGCCGGAGTTGAGTGAGGACGGAAGGGGAGAGCGACCTTCCGCCCTCAGCGGTGCAGCTAACCGCCCATAAACACGGCGACACACAGTACGACGCCGCCGATATACGTACCGAGAGCACCGACGACACGGAGAGGATGAGGTTGCGCCAGCGTCGAACTGGCGATCATACCGATGGCGTGCAGATAGCGACAGGCGGTCACCAGTATCATCGTCCACATGGCCCAAGCCGGGACGCCGCCCTCGCCCATCGCCACAATGAGCATGAGTAAGGCTAACATGGGCGCGTACTCGGTCGCGTTGCCGTGTGCGCGTACCATTTTATGTAAGCGGTCGGCGGGGTCCGAACCGTCGCCACTGTCGGGGTCCGTCTTCCCGCGTGTCATAGAAACCATAAAGCCGAGTACAAAGACCAACAAACCCAGTAAACCGGAACATAGGACTGCCGTTTCCATATGCGCCTCCTTCGTGTTGAACACTGTAATCTGGGAAGTATGCTGCTCTCCTCGACCTCTTACCTGGGGCCTCCTGTATCGTGCGTCCGAAAGGCTACTCGAGTCAAGGCTTGGGGGGAAAGAGTTGTCAAGGTAAGACAGGGGAGACCGGATGAGCCGCCCCCTTCCCTGTCTTACGGTTTCCAGCAGTCGTCAATCCGTTGCATCTGGTCTATGGTAAAGCATAGGATAGGGCGTTTAGCAGGCTTTCCAATGCGCCGCGTGGGGTGTGTTCGGTGGCTTCGGTAGTATCCAGGCTTTTGATAGCCTCGAAGTAAGAGGCAAATGGGATGGTCATGCCCACCGGTCCTTTCCGTCATACTCAGATGAACACGGCGGGTGGGACATGAAACCGCTTGGCAAGGGCGCGTATGTGTTCGACGTTCAGCTCTCGCTTGCCACTCAAGACCTCTGACACAACCTCTTGAGAGCCAATTTCAGGAAAACTGGCTTGCGTCAGCCCATGCTCCTCCATGAAGAAGCCAAGCATCTCCCCCCCACTACAATCAGGGATAGCGTGATGCTGCTCTTCACACGCGTGGATGAGCGTGCCCAGGGTATCCAACAGTTCATATAGCGAGAGGGCCTCGTCCTTACCGATTTCGTCAATGAGGTCGTTGAGATGTTCAATAGCTTGTTCGTATTGCTCCTCGTTTCGTATGGCCAGGAGCGGACGAAGGGCGAACCAATGCTGTTGGAGATTTTTTTCGTGCACGACTGCGCAATATCTTATAGCGAGAAATAGCTCAACTCAGCAGACATGCAGATTCAACTCAGCAGACATGCAGATTACGGGTAGTGCTTCAGTTTGCTTATTCCCCCTCACCCCAGCCCTCTCCCTCCAGGGGAGAGGGGGCGAACATTCCCTCCCCCTGGAGGGGAGGGCGAGGGAGGGGGGGCAGCGCTACACCGGCAGAGGGCAAGAGCGATGTGAAACTGAACCACTACCAGATTACGTGTTTTCTTCCCTCTCCCTTTGGCGTAGGGTATGGCTGTACGATGACGTACTGAGGAGGCTAATATGACCAGCGTATCACAACTCGGATATTTGGGACTCAGCGTCAGTGACATGGCCGCCTGGGAACAATTCGCGACCACGGTGCTTGGGTTGGCCGTCAACGAGCACACCGATGATGGCTCGCTCTATCTGCGTATGGATGAGTACCATCATCGATTTCTTGTGCATCCGACGGGCGCTGACGACCTCGCTTATATTGGCTGGGAAGTGGCCGATGAACACGCTTTACACGCCGTGGCTGACCAACTTGGGACAGCCGGAGTCGAAGTCACCCCAGGCACGCCTGAAGAGCGGGCTATTCGCCGGGTGGCTGGGCTGATTCGCTTCCAGGACCCGAGCGGTATTCCGTCAGAGATATTCTATGGTCCGCTCGTTCATTTTGATAAACCGTTTCAGTCTCCGCGACCGATCTCGGGCTTTAAAACCGGAGAGCAAGGCTTAGGACATTTTGTGATCCTGGTGAATGACGCCGAGCAGAGCATCAACTTTTATCGAGATGTCCTGGGGATGCGGATCAGCGATTATGTCCATATCACGCCTGCCCCGGGCACAACTTTTCAGGCCACCTTTTTCCACTGCAATCCGCGCCATCATTCGCTCGCCTTTATCGAAGCCCCCAACCCGCCCAAGCGTTTGAATCATTTCATGTTGCAGACGCAGTCGCTGAACGATGTGGGTTCGACCTATTATCTGTGCCAGGACCAGGACGTGCCGATTACGATGAGTCTGGGCCGTCATACCAACGACCATATGACCTCGTTCTATATGCAAACACCCTCCGGCTTTGCGGTTGAGTATGGCTGGGGGGCGCGTGAAGTCGATGACACGACTTGGCAGGTCCAGATGCACACCTCAGGCAGCATTTGGGGCCATGTCCGTCGGACAGCCAGTCTGGGCGGGGTCGCGCAGGAGCAGGCGTAGGACGGTGTATGGTTCCGGTTATTCGGAAACGCCCAATTAATTGAGAAAAACCCTCACCCCAGCCCTCTCCCAGGGGGAGAGGGAACAAAAGGCTGGACGACCGTAGCCTCCTCAGGACGGCAGATTGTCCAGATAGGATCGGACAATACGGTCAAAGGTTTCGGGTTGCTCCTCATAAGTCCAGTGGCCAGCCTGAGGGATGACTGCCAGCTGACAGTGCGGCATCCGATCGTGGAAGTACTCGGCATATTTGACCGGCGTAAAATAGTCCTCGTCCCCGCAGATGGCGATCGACGGGGTCTGGATATTAGCGACTCGACTCATACAGTCGAAGGTGTCATCGCTGATCCAGTCCTTATACGTCACCTGCGGATCGGTCCCTGCCGTCAACTCGCTGATCGCATCGACGAGGGACTGGGGCGTGCTTTTGGCGAAGCCTAGACGCGGATCGATGGCAATCCCGGCTTCACCCGCAGCCAGTTGGCGGGAGTTCTCAAGGACGTTCGGGTCCACCCGCAGCCGCGCACCCGTATCAATGAGCATCATGCCGGCGAGGCGGTCCGCATAATAGATGGCCGCGGTCAGGGCGATCCCACCGCCGAGCGAATGCCCGGCGATCACAAACCGGTCCCAGCCCAAATGATCGGCCAGCCGGACAGCATAATGGGTGTAATCCGCGGCGCCACGAAACCCGCTGCCGGACGACTGGCCGTGCCCCGGCAGGTCTATCGCTACCGGCGTATGACGGTCGGCCATCGCCCGCATATGCCTGTGCCACACCCGGCCGTCACAGCCGGTACCGTGGACGTAGAGGACGCGCTGCCCTGGGGAACCGTCTCCAGTGGTATGGTAATGTATCCGCAGTCCGTCAATATCAGCATATCCCATGCGTTCTCCTCCGTTGGCGGTCTGCTTGGCTATGCAGAGACACCCGTATCGGCCGTCAGCCCGGCCGCTTCAATGCCGGCCACGGCACATTCCTCATCAATATCCGAGGTATCGCCCGATATCCCAACCGCTCCGATAATGGACTGAGCCCCATCCCGGATCAGCACCCCACCCGGCACCGGCACAAGTTTTCCCTGAGCGACCGCAGTCAGGGCTTGCACAAAATGCGGCCGCTCGGCCGCGACGCTGCCCAGCACCCGAGACGAGCGGCCCATGCCCAACGCGCCCCACGCCTTGCCAATCGCCACATCGGCACGCATCAGGCTGGTCTCGTCTTCGCGTTGAAACGACTGGAGTTGTCCGGTTTCGTCCAGTACCGCGACAGCGAGGGGGGAGGCATGCATGTCATGTGCCTTTTGAAGTGCCGCAGTGACAATCGTATTTGCCGTTTCCAGGTGTAAGCGAGCCATAGTGTCCCCCTATCCCTCCGACGATCCTATTATTGGTTCTCTCATCGATCCTATCATTACAGGCGGGCAACTGCCTCGCGGTGGATACGCATGAGTGCCGGTATGGTTTCGGGTAAGCGACGCCCAAACCCGCACTCGGTCGCAATGCCAAATCCACCCGCATGTTTCTGAGCGGTCTCTAAGCGTTTCAGGGTCCCCCGAATACCGTCCGTGTGGTGAACAAGGCCCAAGAAGAGCTTGGCATCGGCAATGGCAAGGTCGGCCAAGGGGGCAAAGTAGCCATCATCGTTCCGATTTCTGGGTACAGGCATATGAACGAAATCGACCGGACGGCTGACCGCAGCAACTCCGGCATTCGCCATCCGCACAACCACCCCTAGATCTTGGGGCTGCTTGAAATGTTTGTGGCCCAAGTCGCCATAACACAGATGGAGTCCAAGCAGGGTCTCGTCCGCAACGTGTTGAGACAGGTCCACCAGCGCCTGCACATAGCGCTCGAACGGGTCACCCGGAGCATCCCAGGGAAGCCCCAGCATGGGATCATGATCGTTGCTTTCAATGCTGGCCACCTCAGCCGCAATATCCCATTGGACGGCGAGATCACGCGGAGGAATCTCCTGACTGAGACGCATGACCTCTCGCCGCATGGCATCCCGATAGGTGTCCCACATGGGTTGGAACGACTCGGGGGAATGCCCAAGGAAGAGGCGCGTGCCGCTTTCGATCAATGGTAAGGATACCTGAAAGCGCACGCCCTGAGGAATAATCCCCTGGTCGCGGAGCGTACAGAACGTTTGGTAGGAGTTCCTGGCTTCCTGCGCATAGCCGAGGTGTTCGAAGTGGAGGGGACCTGTTCCCTCTTTTACCTTGAACTGCCAGTGATCCTGAAAACCACGTGGCATCCAGTCCATGCCTGGAGCACGCCACTCATCAGGATCGTCGGGATCGACCGGCTGCGGACGGGTGATACTTTCCAACTGCTCAGATGCCGCATACGTTTTTGCAGCCAGGAAGTTAATCCAGCCTTGCCGGTAGCCCGTTTCACCGTCAGGCAAAGCAAACAGGCTGTCGCCTAAGCCCTTGGCACAGCTGTCCATAACAGCATGCGCATTGTTCCCCGGCACACTTCCGACCAACAACACAGAACCCGTAACACGAGACATTATGATTTGCCTTTCTGATTCACTCAAACCAGCTTATCGCATGGGATCGACATCGGGCAGACCGAGCAGAAACTGCCCATAGTTTTCATAGGCTGAATCATTGACCATCAAATGGGCCGCGGCCGTATGCAAATCCCGCAGGCAGCGCTGCAAGACATGCTCCAAACGCACGGCGCTGCCGGCGCCAGCGCGAAAGGCTTTGGTCGTGATCTCAAGCGCGATGTCCGTGGCCAAGGCCGCGACGCTGCGCATTTCAGCCTGGAGCGCCGGACCCGGCAGCTGGCCGGCACTAGCCGTCTGCCAGGCTTTTTCGAGGATGTCGATAACGACCAGGCGTGTTCCGCGCAGCCGGAGGTCTGCCTGGGCGATCATCCTTTGAATGACGGCTCTGTCACTCAAGCGCCGTTGGGGTCCATAGCCTCGTTTTTTCGATTGGGCCAGCTCAATAATCGCGTCAAGCGCACAGCGGGCAATCCCCAGTGCAAAGGCCGCGTGTTCATTCGCCACATAGCCCGGCCAGCCCATGAGATATAAGGGCCCGCCGCGCTGTGGCGGTGTGCTGCCTACTGCAAAAGTAAACGCCTCGGGAACAAACAGATCCGCAACCGCGTAGTCACAACTCCCGGTGCCCTTCATGCCCAGCACATGCCAGTTGTCGATGACCTGAGCTTGGGCAACGGGGAAGACCACGGCCCGCACCTCAGGCGTCTGGGAGCCACGCTCGACCAGGGTTTGGACCAACACCCATTCCGCATGACGGATGCCACTGCCCCACGACCAGCGGCCGGTGACACGGTAGCCACCCTGCTCGGGCACAGCCCGGCCGGGCATCAATCCGCCCGCCATGGTCGGGACGCGGCCCTGTGGAAACACGCTGGCGATGGTTTCGTCCGGCAGAAAGGCACCCGCCATGCCGACAATGGCAGCACCGATGAACATGCACCAGCCCGCAGACGGATTGATCCTCGTCACGGCCTCAATCACTTCCAGTTGCGTCACCGGGTCGGCCTCGGCCCCACCGAGTTCCGCCGGTAGTTTCAGCCTGAACAGGCCGGCCTCGCGCAGGGCTACCACGGAGGCGTCGGGCAGCGTCCGAGCTTCCTCGGCTTGGTCTATCTGGGCGGCAAGCGTCCCACGGACCTGTTCGACCGCCTGTAGGAGCACCTGCCGCTTCTCAGCTCGGTCTGCGGGGAAAGACATCGGCATGTCCCCCTTACTCCTCTGCGTGCGCATGGGCAAAGAGCGCGGGAACAAACTTTTCCGTCTCGCCGCTCTCCTCGATGTTGTGCAAGATCCAGTCCTGGAACATCTCCTTGCTGAAGGCAACCTTGCGGATGATCCAGTTGAGGACGGGACCAATGAGCGGCGTGGTTATGCCAATCTCAACACAGGTATAAAACGAGACACCATCTTCAACCGGGGCATACTCGTGCACAACCTGGCCGACCGGCAGCAGCCCGCCCAAGAGCGGCTCAAAATTGAACGCCTCTTCGTCGAACTTCGTCACCCGTGCCTTGGCGCGCACGGGGTGTTTGGCTGCGATGTTTTCTTGGATGGCAATCACGCTGCCCGGTCCAAGCCGACCGTCGGAGCCGTTTACGCGTTTAGCCCACCGAATCGCAATATGGTCGAACGGATGCCAGAAGCGGTACACCGGCACGAACGGGCCTGAGAAATCCTGGCCATTATACGACGAAAACGTGTCAATATGCTCAAACCACCAGCGGAGGATGGGCGGCGTCACGCCCTTCATGGTGTCGTGTTTGATCCAGGCGCGGAAGCGTCCACCGGGAAGCTCCTCAAAGCCATATTGGGCAGAGTCGAGGGTTTTCATCGGTCCGAAGAAGCCGAGTTTTGGACCGGTCTTTGCCTCAGCCATCACTCGCTCCTTTCTCCTCTCCAGAGCCAGCGAGCCTGGCAATCGCCCTGAGTAAACTGTCCAGCGAATCGGGGTCAATCAGGCGATGTTCGCTGCCGGTCCGAATCAAGGCCGAATCGGGCAGGCCGCTCCTGCGGACCAATTCGACACTGTGAGCAAAAGGAACAGCTTCATCAGCCTCGGCGTGAAGGATCAGGGTATTCGACTTGACCGTTGGCGCCCTCCCCCAGCGTTTCCAGGCCGGGCAGAGCAGCACGAGCGGCGTCTGTCCGCTGTCGATATTGAGCGCGACCGCACCGCCTCGACTGGAACCTACGATCACGTCGGGCTGATAACGCCCACACTCGGCCTGCGCAATACGGACACAGGCGTCAAAGTCATCATTCGGCAGAAGAGGATTACAGACTGCAAAACCATTGGCCTTGAGAAACGTCGGCTTGGTCCCTCCAGGAGTTGCGCCAAAGCCGTGCAGGAAGAGAATTTTCATTGCGTGGCACCTGTGCTGCGGGAATTGAGCCGGGCGGAGCGTAAAAACGGGGCGGGAGACTCTCTCCCCGCCCCGCAGCAGCATGGCTAAAACATGGCAATGGGGTTCACCGGTGAGGCCGTCCCCTT